>WNFM01224447.1_pt2 | contig 11208 bp, 13 predicted proteins | sample 5400271 | NCBI WGS metagenome assembly WNFM01 (sample SAMN13153352, study PRJNA577476) | soil metagenome | isolation source: 60 cm saprolite on Douglas fir-dominated hillslope | place: USA:California | collected 2013-09-17 | reverse complement strand
AGCCACGGAGTCTCGTGCTCATAGGTCCTCCTCCATTTGCTCGTGTTGGGACGATTCACCCTGTCAGGGCGCCTCCGGGGTCCCAGTGCGTCCGCGCAGTCTAAGCCTGAAGGCGGCCGGGCGGTGAAGCGACGGACGCTCAAGATGCCGCCGTGCAACACACCGTCGGGCGGGGCAGTACGCGCTGGGTTACAGGCCCAAATGCAGGCGCAGGGCCTCGTCGATATCGAGCATGATCCCGTGAGGGGCGACTCCGAGCCGGTCACCCACCCGCTCCACCGCGATCGATTGGACCTGCTCAGCCTGTGCCTTGGAGTCGCGATCGAGCCCGGTCTCCGAGGCTGGAAGGAGAACCTGGAACGGATAGATGTGTTGAGTGTTCGACGTCACGGGAACCACCGTGATGACGCCGCGACCTAGTCGCGCCGCGGTCGCGTTGGCTGCGTCGTTGCTGACGATGACCGCCGGTCGGCGCTTGTTTGCCTCGGACCCGCGGGCGGGATCGAGATCGACCGAATGGATATCCCCGCGCCGCATCACGGCCTGAGTCCATCGCCGGTCGTCGATTCCCAGAGGGTGCCTTCGTCGCCAGCGGCCCATTCCTCCCATGCCGCTTCGTACGTTCCGCGAAGCTCAGCCGTGCGTAGCAGCCGAACTGATCGAGATTCGAGCCCCTGCTCCTTGGCGTATTCGTCGAGGAATTGAACGTCCTCGCCCGGCAGGCTGACACTGACCTTCATACCTTGATACTACCATTGGAAGGACATCAGTAGCAAGATTGGTGAGTCGGTCAGCCCGCCCTCAATGCGTACGCGTCGCTATTCAGCTAGTGCGTCCAAACCGACTCCGACTACATGAAACGAGCCGGTCGTCGGCCGCTCGAGATCAAGGACGAGACGCTGGACTGCTCTCTCGAAACCTGTGTAACGAGCCCTAGCTGGCCGGCATCTATAGAGCATGATCGGCCGAGTCCGATCGGCTCCGATCAACGGGTGTGAGATTCACCCAGGAGCCGACCACGATGGGCCCCGTGACCACGGCCGTCTTTGACGACACTGTGGCAACCTCATCCAGATCGTGCAGCTGGCGTAGGGCCTCGAGCGGGCCGAAGGGCCCGACGAACCGATCGTCAGGCCCTCGCGATTGGAGGCCGCCGTCAGCCCGCGGCTTTCCTCACGAGCTCGGCGATCCGCGCCTCGACCGCAGCGGTCAGCTTCGTGACCGCGAAGGACACCGGCCACATCTCGCCGTCGTCGAGCCTCGCGTCGGGCTGGAACTCGAAGGTCGCGTACCGCACCTTGAACTTCGACGCGGGCTTGAAGAAGCAGATGACCTTGCCGTCCTTGGCGTAGGCCGGCATCCCGTAGTAGGTCCGTGGCACGAGGGCCGGGGCCGTCTTGGTCACGAGCGCGTGGATCCGTTCGCCCATCTCGCGATCAGGAGTGGGCATCTCGGCGACCTTGGCGCGGACCTCCTGCTCGCCGGCTTCACGCTCCTCCTGGGGGCTGAGGCGGCCCTGCGATTTGCGCTCTCGGGCGGTCGCCTGCACGGCGGCGCGCTCTTCCTCGGTAAAGACGTTGTCGGACTTGGTTCGGGCGCCGCTCGGGCGCTTGGTCGTCTTTGTCGCAGCCATTGGATGGCTCCTTTCGGGTCGTGTCAGGCCGTCGGAGTCGCGGCGGTCTTCCGCTCGAGGACACGGATCGCGTTGCCGAACGGGTCGCGGAGGCCCATGTCGGTTCCGTAGAAGTGGTCGATCGGTTCCTGGGTGAAGTCAGTGACGCCTCGCTCCTGGAGGGTCTCGTACAGGGCTCGAGCGTCGTCGGTGTGGAAGACCAGGCCGCTCAGCGCGCCCTTCGCGATCAGCTCGCGAAGCTGCTCAGCGGTGGCTTCGTCGTGGAGGGGCGGACCCGGCTGCTCGAGGTTGATCTCGACGTCCGGCTGTCCGGGGACGCGGACGGTCAGCCAGCGGTAGGAGCCCTGCGTGAAGTCCGACCCGACCTCGAGCCCGAGCTTGTTGACGTAGAAGTCGAGAGCCTCCTCCTTGTCGAGGACATAGATCGAGGCGACGTTGAGCCTGGTGAGCATGGGTCGTGTTCTCCTCTGCGCGTGTCGATGTAGGTAACGCTCAGGCTAGGGCGCCGCCGCCGCGCCGGCTTCTCCAAAACTGCTCGATTGCATCGCATTGTCCGCTGGGGTCGCTGTGCCCGCTGCCATCCGCGGTCGCATGGCCCACATCTGGACGCAGTTGGGCGCGACCATGGGTCCGTGTCCCTCGCGGTAGCTCGACGGCGGCTCGCCGATGATCTCGCGGAACGTCCGGCTGAAGGTCCCCAGGCTCATGAAGCCGACGTCGAAGCAGATGTCGGTGATGCTGCGGTCGGTCTCGCGCAGGAGGAACATCGAGCGCTCCACCCGCCGCCGCTGGAGATACCGGTGCGGGGTCTCCCCGAAGGCAGTGCGGAAGCTGCGGCTGAAGTGCGCCTCGGAGATGTGGGCCACCGCCGCCACGGCGCGCACGTCGAGCGGCTCGGCGTAGGCGCGGTCCATCGCGTCGCGGGCGCGAAGAAGGCGTCGGTTCAGATCCTCGACGTCGAGACTCATGCCTGACCGACGACCTCGACACTCATCCCGATCTCGGGCCATCGAGGGTCCGTGGTAACGACCCGGCGCGCTTTGAGAACGACTGCGGTCGCGACGACGAGCGCATCAGGGAGACGGAGACGAGTCCCGTTTCGGGCGCGCAGCTCGGCGGCTCGCCGGGCGATCTCTCGGGTGGCGGGCTCAACCGACGCCGGAAGGGCCTCGAGGAAGTCGTCGACGGCATCGGCGCTCGCCGCGTTCTGCCTCAGCGGCGCCACGAGGATCTCGGCATAGGCCGACGCCGGAACAATCAGTCGGTCCCCTCGATCGCGGGCGGCCGACAGGGCCTGCCGGGCGCGCTCGTGATGCGCATCGTCGGCATTCAAGATCGCGATCAGCACCCCGGCGTCGAGAATCGTCAGGTCCATTCGCGCCGGAGATCATCGAGGTAGCCCTCGGGATAGAGGCCGGTCAGGGCTCCCGCAAACTGCTCGAGCGGATCGTCTTCGCGAACAAGGGTGATCTGACCCGGTCCGCTGACGTCTGCCCGAAGCCGATCTCCAACCTTGAGACCTGCCGCAGCGAGGGCATCGACTGGCAGGGTGACCTGGTGCTTGCCGCTGATCCGTGTCCGGCCTCGTCGGCGATTGTGCTTTACTTCTTCAGTCATCTGCAAAGGATAAGTCGCGTCATTCTTGTTTGTCGAGAGCTGCCCCATTGACCGCCAGATGAGTAGCATGCTATCGTTTCCTCGATAGATAGCTTGCTAACGGATTGGAGCCCAGCGATGACGCACAGCGCATCACCGACTCATACCACCACCGAGCTTCGTGAGACTGAAAAGCCGGCGCCCAAGCCGCGATTTGGCGGAGTTTTGTGGCGCATCAGCCGCTTGACCAGCCCGGCCACGCTGCCTCTCGCGGGGAAGCACTGGAATCCAATCTTCGGGATCGTCGAGCATCGCGGCCGGAAGACTGGCCGCGTCTACCGCACGCCGGTGGCGGCCCGGCGCAGCGCTGACGGATTCATCATCGCGCTTGCCTTCGGCGCGCAGGTCGACTGGTACCGGAATCTGGTCGCCGCGGGCGGCGGGACCATCCTCTGGCGCGGCGATGTGTATTCCGTCACGGCGCCGGAGCGAGTCGACGCCGCGACCGTCCTGCCCACATTCGATGCCGTACAGCGACTACTGCTCCGGATCGCGGGCATCGACGCCTACATCCAGGTACGCGACGCCGAGTCCTCTCACGCGTGAGCGAGTGGTCGGTTCGGACTCGGGCCGAGACGCAGGGGCGGGGTGACGGCGACGTCTCGGGCGACACCGCCGCCCCTGGTGAGTTCGTGATCGAGGACAGCCTCGGTTATCTCGTCAATCGGGTCGCACGTTCGATCGCTCATCAACTCGCGGAGGAGATACGACCGGCCGGCGTGGCCATCGGTCAATGGGCCGTGCTCATGTTCTTGTGGGCGCGGGATGGCATGAGCCAGGCCGACCTGTCGCGGGTGGTCGCGATCGAGCCACCGACCATGGTCCGGACTATCGATCGCATGGTCCGCGACGGGCTCGTCACCCGCATTGCCGATCCTAGCGACAGACGCGTCAGTCGGATCCATCTCACCGACCGCGGTCGGTCGCTGCGCAATGAACTCGTCCCGAAGGCTGTGAGGGTCAACGCCGCCACGTTGGGGCGCCTATCCGTGACTGAGGGCCGCACGCTGCGACGACTGCTAGTTAAGCTTGTCGAGGCGACCGGCGACTCGACTTCGACGGATCGCTTGAGCAACTTGTCTACTCCTCGAATCCCGGCGTAAGTCGATCCCCTCCGTCACAGTGGCCCGTCGGCGTCTTCCGGCCGATGGTTCGCCGGACCGCCGTTGCGACGGAGCCTGTCCGGCGATGGAGTGACTCAGAGTGCGTCGACGCAGGCTGAACGCACGGACGGCGGCGTCATCGTCGGGCTACTCGTCGCGCTCCTCGCACCCTGGGCGGCCCTGATCGTCGTGCTCTGGCTCGTCGGGCCTCGCAACGTCCGCCTCGCGGAGCTCGTGCGGGTGGTGCCCGACCTCGTCCGAATTGTCCGAGGTCTGCTCAGGGGATCGTTGTGGGCTGCGGGCCGAGGACGGTGTCGGGTATCGAGCGACCCTTCTCGTATCGGTGTGAGTCTCGACTTCGAGTCGTGACAGTTATCAGCTGTTCGAGCGTAGCGCTAAGTGTCCGAGCATGATCTCAAGCGTGATTGCACGAGGGCAAATAGCTGATGCTCCTGAGCATCGGTTATTCTGGATCGGCGCCGACATAGCTCAGTGGTAGAGCAGCTGTTTCGTAAACAGCAGGTCCTCGGTTCAAGTCCGAGTGTCGGCTCCACTCTCCTCCGGTGAGCGTGCCGATGGCCGCCCACTATCGATGTCGCTTCGGTGGGGGCGCGCTCGACCGAACCTGCAGCGGCCCCTCCAGCAGCACCTGCGCCGGCGGCCGTTCGGGATCGGCCAGCTGCCTGATGAGGATCTCGCCCCCAAGACGCCCCATCTCGAAGGCAGGCAGCTCGATCGTCGTGAGTGGAGGGATCACGAGGTCCACGATCTGCGACGCGATGATCGCGACGACGCTGAAGTCCTCCGGGACGCGTCGCCCGAGATCGCGCAGCGCCGCCAGGAGCGGCGCATACGTGACCGACACCGTGATGGCGGCGGTGCAATCTGGATTCCGCTCCAGGTATCGGAGGACCTCGATGTAGTGCCGCCCAGAGGTCCCGGTGAGGAGGTGGTCTCCCTCGACCGACAGCTCGGCCGTCGCGTGCTCGAAGCCTGTCCTCGATCGAACCGTCGGGCCGTAGTCCGGCATCGAGAGCGCCGGCGCGCGATTGAGCAGCGCCATCCGGCGGTGGCCGAGCTCGTACAGGTGATCGACCGCCCGCCCCACCGCGCCGGCGAAGTCGAAGTCGACGTAGCTCACGCCGTCGTTCATCTCTGTGCGGCCAATGATGCTGAACGGATGGCCTGCCGCGCGAAGCCGATCCACCCGCTCGTCCGCCATCCGGACCTCCATCAGGACGACCCCGTCGGCGCGGCCGGTCTCGATGGTCGACAGGATGCCCTCCGGGTCCTGGCTCGCGGTCGACATGAGCATCGAGTAGTCGAATTCGCTGGCAGCCTCCGCAATGCCGGTGAGGAAGAGGTGGCTCTCGATCTCGAGCGAGTCGCGCGCCGTCGGGCAGAAGACCGAGATCGCTCGCGCCGAGCGGCTCTTCAGTGCGCGCGCCGGCGCGTGGGCCTGGAATCCGAGCTCCTCCACAGCCTTTCTGACACGCGCCCGAACCTCCGGCGAGACCGGGCGTTTCCCGCTCAGGGCGTAGGACACCGTGCTCAGGGCCACGCCGGATCGCTTCGCGATGTCGACCATGGTCGGGGCCCGCTGACGTCCGTTGTCGGTCATCTCACCTCCGAGCACGCATACCGAGAAGCGTCCTCCCTGACAGCATCGTAATTTCGCTGACCTCTTGACACCAGGTTTGGCCGCCTCTACCTTACCCATCGAAACGTTTCGATGATTACAACACAGGGCCGGCCGTGGCAACGCGGACGACCGGTCCGGGGCGCGGCGGCTTGTGTCCACCACTCCTCCGTGAGCGCGAGCCGCCGGCGTCCAAATCCACTCGATTTGCCGGTGTGTCAGCCGGAGCCAGGAGGCAGGACAGAGTGAGTATCCAAGACAGGAGGCGGGCCAACCCGCGCGGGCTCCGGCACGTGCTTCGGCCAATCGGGGTGACAAGCGTCGTTCTGGTGCTTCTGGCAGGTTGCGGGGGCGCCGCAATCTCTCCGTCCCCGGGCGGCCAAAGTCAGTCTGCGACCGCAGGTAGCCCGACACCGGTCGCCTCGGTGATCGGCGGGGGCACGATCAAGGTCACCGAATGGGACTACTACAACGCCGATCCGTTCCAGGGCGCGTGGGCCAAGCTGCTCTCGTCATGCGCCGACAAGACCGGGTTCGCAATCGACCGCCAGGCGTTCCCGCGCGACGAGCTGATCCAGAAGGTCCTCTTGGGGGCACAGCAGAAGCAGCTCCCGGCCATCCTCGAGGTCGACAATCCCGACCTGCAGCAGATCGCCGCGACCGGCGCGCTCGTTCCACTGACCGACTTCGGCGTCAGCACGGACGGACTGTTCAGCAACATCCTCGATGCAGGCTCGTACCAGGGCAAGGTCTATGGCGTCGCGCCAGGCATCAATGGCATGGCGCTCTTCTACAACAAGAAACTTCTCGATGCGGCAGGGGTCAAGCCGCCGACAACCTGGGCCGACGTGAAGGCCGCGGCGGCCAAGCTCACCAGGGGTGGGGTGTACGGCATCGCCTTCTCGGCGCCGGCGACAGAGGAAGGGACGTGGCAGTTCCTGCCGTGGTTCTGGGGAGCCGGCGCCGACCTGACCAAGGTCGACTCGCCTGAGGCACTGCGGGCGCTGCAATTCTGGGCCGACCTCGTCAAGGATGGCTCGGCGTCGAAGTCGGTCGTCCAGTGGAACCAGGGCGACGTGAACGACCAGTTCATGGCCGGTAAGGCGGCCATGGAGCAGAACGGCGTCTGGAACCTCAGCGCGCTCGACAAGAGCGGTATCGACTACGGGATCGTGCCGTTGCCAAAGCCCGACGGCGGTGCCGCGCCCGGTCCGATGGGTGGTGAAGTCCTGACGATCCCGGCAACCGACGAGGCGACTCAGAAGGCAGCCGGCCAGATCGTGAACTGCCTGCTCGAGGACGCCTCGATGAAGCAGTGGTCGCAGCTCCAGAGCTACATCCCGTCTCGCCAATCGTTGGCCGACCAGATCGCCACCGAGAACGCGAACATGAAGGCGTTCGTGGATGCGGCGGCCGCCGAACGATCCCGTCCCGGACCGCCCGCGAACCTTGGCCCACAATACGGAAAGGTCTCGCAGGCCCTGTGGACGGCGATCCAGGCCGCATTGAGCGGCGCCAAGTCGCCGCAGGACGCCCTGACGGAGGCCCAGGCCCAGGCGGGGCAGTAGCCGCGCTGATGCCTCGTCGGGAGAGATGAGCGCGATCGTGCGCCGACGACGTGCCGGAGAGGCGGCCCAAGCCGCCTCTCCGCTCGCTCGCCGAGCGGATCGGCTTGCCCGCCGTGAGCGGCTCGCTCTGCTTGCATTTCTCGCGCCGGCGACGGTGTTCGTCGCGATCTTCTACCTGTATCCGATCGCCAAGAACGTCGCGATGAGCTTCCAGTCCTACACGGCCACGTCGTTCGTGACGGGAGAGGCGCCGTTCGTCGGTCTGCGCAACTTCGGCCGGCTGCTCAACTTCTCGGACTTCCGATCGTCCGCGATCAACACGGTCATCTTCAGCATCGGCAGCCTCGTGTTTCAGTTCGTCATCGGACTGGGCCTCGCGGTCTTCTTCCAGAAGCGCTTCCCGCTCAACGGCGTCCTCCGTTCGCTGCTCCTGCTGCCGTGGCTCATGCCGGTGATCGTGTCCGGCGCGATCTGGGTTCGGCTGTTCGATCTCGATCATGGTGTAGTCAACTTCGCGCTCCACTCCATCGGACTGGTCTCGCAGCCCATCCCGTGGCTGGCCAGCGCGCAGTGGGCGCTCCTATCGGTGCTGATCGCGAACATCTGGATCGGCATCCCGTTCAACCTGGTCATCCTGCACGGTGGCCTTGCGGCCATCCCGGCCGAGCTCTACGAGGCCGCGTCGATCGACGGCGCGAACGCCTGGCAGCGATTCCGATACGTATCGTGGCCGCTGCTTCGTCCGGTCTCGACGGTCGTGCTCGTCCTCGGCGTGATCTACACCTTGCGGGTGTTCGACGTGATCATGTCGATCACTCGTGGCGGCCCTGGCAACGCGAGCCAGACGCTCAACACGTGGGGTTACCAGCTGTCGTTCTCGCGCCTGGACTTCGGGCTAGGCGCGGCCGTGGGCGACATCCTGATCGTCGTCTCCATGGCGTTCGGTTTGGTGTACCTCCGGAGCCAGCGACGGGCGGCGGAGGCGTCCAGGTGACGCGGGTCCTTGGCGCGGGTCGCGGGTCCACTGTCATTGCGGTCGTGATCGTGCTCGTCCTGCTGTTCCCGCTCTATTGGATCGTCAACGTCTCGTTGATGAACCAGATCGACATTCTCCGCTCCCCACCGCCCTTCATCCCGCCACAGGTTTCCCTGGACGGCTACCGCGCGGCCTTCGCTGAAGCGGGCACGACGGTCACGTCGAGCCTTGTCTATGGAGTCGGCACCGTCATCGCGACGATGACGATCGCGACGCCCGCTGCGTACGCCCTGTCTCGGCTGACGACCCGGGTCACGGTCGCGTTCCTCTTCGTGCTGCTGCTGGCGCAGACGATCCCGGGCATCGTCATGGCGAACTCGCTGTATGCGCTGTTCGCCCAGTTGCGCTGGCTCAGCTCCTACCAGGCGGTGATCCTGGCCGACACGACGATCGCCGTGCCCTTCGCGATCATCGTGATGCGCGCATTCATGCTCTCGATCCCGCGTGAGCTGATCGAGGCCGCGGTGATCGACGGCGCGGGGCCGTGGCGCGTATTCCGGTCGATCGTGGTCCCCTTGAGCCGGAACGCCGTCGTCGCGGCGGCGCTGTTCGCATTCCTGTTCGGGTGGGGTGATTTCCTCTTCGCGGTGACGCTCAACGCCGACGCCCACAAGGTGCCGCTCACCGTCGGGATCTACCGGTTCGTTGGTTCCTACTCGGTCGCGTGGCCGTCCCTCATGGCGCTCGCCGTGATCGCGTCGGTCCCCGCGGCGATCCTCCTTGTGGCCGCGCAGCGCTTCGTCGCCACTGGTCTCACGGCAGGGGCGATCAAGGAATAGCTCGCCACGCTCGTGCTGGTCAAGGCGCGGGCCCTCACTCATCAAGGAAACGAGGTCTCGTTTGGACATCCGGCAAGAAGCACACGCGATCGAGGTCCGGATCGAGCACGAGGTGATCCGGATCGAAGCGTGGGGCCGCGACTCGCTCCGCATCCGCAGCGGGTTCGAACGGATCCACGACGACCTGCCGAGCGCGCTCGTCGTTCCCCAGGATCCCGTGGAGCCGACGGTCGTTGTCACGTCGGACCGTGTCGAGTTTACGAACGGATCCGTAACGGCCGTCCTTGCGTCCAACGCCGACGACGGCGATCGCGGCACCGTCACGCTACAGTTCCGGCACTCGCAAACCGGAGCCGAGCTACTGAGCGAGCAGCCGGCACATGTCTGGTGGCCCGGCGCTCGGGTGTTCACGGCACGCGGTGGGGGTCGGTATCGCGTCGAACAGCACTTCCGGGCCTCCGACGAAGAGCGGCTGTTCGGCCTCGGCCAGCGGACGCACGGACGACTCGACCAGAAGGGCATGGCGCTCGACCTGGTCCACCGCAACGGCGAGGTTTCGATTCCGTTCCTGGTCTCGAGCCGGGGCTATGGCTTCCTGTGGAACAACCCCGGCGTGGGCCATGTCGAGCTCGCCACCAACCGGACTCGATGGGTGGCCGATGCCGCCCGACAGATCGACTACTGGGTCACGGCGGGCGATCCCATTCCCCCTTGGGCGACCGGCTTCTGGCAGAGCAAGCTCCGGTACCGGACGCAGCAGGAACTGCTCGACGTCGCTCGCGAGTACCAGCGGCGAGCGATCCCCGTGTCCGTGATCGTCGTCGACTTCTTCCACTGGACCGCGCTCGGCGACTGGCGGTTCGACCCCGCCGAGTGGCCTGACCCGCGCGCCATGGTCGACGAGCTCGCGGCCATGGGAACGCGGGTGATGGTGTCCATCTGGCCGCTGGTCAGCCCCCTCAGCGAGAACTTCGACGAGATGTCGCGGCGAGGCCTCCTGGTTGCCTCGGACCGCGGCACCGACTACCTCACGGACTTCCCGGAGAAGAGGGTCCCGGGCCGGACGGCCGTCGCCCTCTACGACGCCACCAATCCGGAGGCGCGCGCGTTCATCTGGTCGAAGGTCCGCGAGCACTACCTCGAGAACGGCATCGGCATCTGGTGGCTCGACGCGTCGGAACCGGAGCTTCGTCCGGCCGACCCCGCGAACCTCCGGTTCCACGCAGGTCCGGGCGATGAGGTCGTCAACCTCTATCCGCTCCTGCACGCCAGGGCGTTCCACGAGGGAATGCACGACGCCGGCGAGCAGGACGTCGTGCTGCTCTCGCGCAGCGCCTGGGCCGGCAGCCAGCGCTATGGCGCCGCCGTCTGGTCGGGCGACATCCCCGCGACGTGGGACTCGCTGCGTCAACAGGTCCGAGCAGGCCTGAACATCGGCCTCTCCGGGATCCCCTGGTGGACGACCGACATCGGCGGCTTCCACGGTGGCGACCCGGACGACCCGGATTTCCGCGAGCTGATCGTCCGCTGGTTCCAGTTCGGTGCCTTCTGCCCGCTATTCCGGCTCCACGGCGACCGCGCCCCGCGGACCCGCCTGGGCACCGAGATTACCGGCGGCCCGAACGAGGTCTGGGCGTTCGGCGAGGAAGCCTATGACCGGATCCGGGCGGTGCTCGCCATGCGCGAGCGCATCCGCCCCTACCTCGACGCCCAGATGGTGTGGGCCCACGAACAGGGAATTCCGCCGATGCGACCTCTCTTCGTCGACTTCCCGGGCGACGCACGCTCCTGGGC
>WNFM01340793.1_pt2 | contig 11211 bp, 8 predicted proteins | sample 5400271 | NCBI WGS metagenome assembly WNFM01 (sample SAMN13153352, study PRJNA577476) | soil metagenome | isolation source: 60 cm saprolite on Douglas fir-dominated hillslope | place: USA:California | collected 2013-09-17 | reverse complement strand
GCCGGGCGGCGGCCTCCCACGTCCAGTCGCGGGCGCGCGCGGCGGCCCGAACGCCAAGGGCGGCGCGGAGCGATCCGTCGGCCAGGACCTGCGTCATGGCCGAGTGCAGCGACGAAGGGTCGTACGGATCGATATAGAGCGCCGCGTCGCCGAGCACCTCGGGCATCGCGCTGTGGCGCGTCGAGATGACCGCCCCGCCACACGCGGCGGCCTCGATTGCGGGAAGGCCGAAGCCCTCGTCGAACGACGGCAGGACGAGGGCCTGCGCGAGCCGCATCAGCGCGGCGACCGCGGCGTCCTCGAGACGGCCGGTGAAGATCACGCGGCCCCCGCCTTCGCCGGCGCGCGCCCGCACGGCCGGGTACGCGGACAGGAACACGTCGTGCTCGACGTCCCCGACGATCACCAGGCGCAGGTCGCCCGCGCCCGGTGCGCCCGCGAGCCGCTCGACCGCGTCGACGAGCGCCGTCAGGTTCTTGTGGGGCGCGATGCCGCCCACGTAGAGAAAGAAGCGGGCGTCCGGCGCCACGCCGGCCGAGCGGAGCGCGTCCCGGCCCGGTGCCAGGTCGGCGTTCGGGGCAAACACCGCCGCCGGCGCTTCGCCGACGATCCTGATCCGCGAGGAGTCGATGCCGAGCTCGCGGCTGACGCCGCCGGCGGCGTGGGTCGAGACGGTCATGACACGGGCGGCCTGCCGCGCGGCGGCCCACGTCTTGGCGGACCAGAGCTGCCGCGCCCGGCGCGCGCCAAAGACCTGCGAGGGCAGCCGCTCGGCAATGACGTCATGGATCCCGACGATCACCGGCACGCGGGTCCACACCGGAACGTAGCTGTAGACCGTCGGAAAAAAGATGCCGTCGGATCGCGGCTTCGTGAGCGCCCGGCTCATGGTCCAGAGGTCCCGCACCGACCGGTGTCCGTCCGCCGACGCGGCGCGTCCCGCGGCCACGCGCAGGGGCACGCGGACGACCGTCAGGCCTTGGAGCGCGAAGGCCGCCGGCAGCGACGTGTCGGCGACCAGGGTGAATTCGTGCGGCGTGTGGAGACGCAGCGTCGCGGAGACGATTTCGCGAAGGAATCGGCCGTAGCCGCGCTGGTTCGTCCACGTGCTGCCCTCGATGGTGACGCGCACGCGGGCTCAGTCCACCGCGGACGCGCTCGCGCCCGGGCCCGCGGCGTACCCGGCCGCCTCGCCGGCCGCCCAGGCGCACGCGAATGCGGCGAAGTACGGCGCGCACAAGAGAAACCGGCCGGCATGACGCCTCTTCGGAAGCACGTCCCGGCCGAGCCGCACCAGCACGAGGCCGGGCAGGGCCAGGCATCCGGCGGCAAACAGCGCGCGGCGCACCGCGGACGCGCCGGCCACCCGCTGCCCGGCGAAGGAGCGGCCGTAGTGGAACCGCTCCCGCATGAATCCCGCGAACGTGAATCGCTTCCGCAAGACGACGATCCTCGAGGGATCGCGGACCAGGCGCGCGCCGCGCGCGGCGAGACGCCAGTGCCACAGCGGTTCCCACGTTCCCTGTTGCACCAGATCCCGGATGGCATCGAGCGCTCCGCGTGCATAGGAGACGTTCTGCCCGGGCAAATCGGCGTGCGGCTCACGGGCGAGCGGCGGCATGTACCGGCCATACTCGCAGAAGTAGACGGCCCAGTCGACCAGACGGTCCACCGAGCCGTTTTCGATCGCGCCCCCGACGGCGTCTGGAGCGTCGGCGTGCGCGCGGCGCACCGCGGTGAGCCAGCCGGGCCCCGGCGCGCACCGATCGCCCGTCATGGCGACGATCGCGGCCCGCGCCGCGACGAGCCCGGCGGCGCGAAGCTCGGGGATGGTCCGCTCGTCGTCGAAGTGAATGACCCGGACGTGCGGCCAGCGACTGGTGATCCGGTCCCCGGAGCCGTCGCGTGCGCATTCCGCCACGACGATCTCGAGCTCGCTGGCGCCCTCCCGTGCAAAAGCATCGATCGTCTCGAAGAGCGCGGTCCCGCCATGCCGCGACGGAATCACGAGCGAGACGGGGGGAACGCCGGCGCCGCCTTCAGCCACGGAGCAGGCCCACGGCTTCTCCCGCCGCCCAGCAGCACAGGAACCAGGCCGCGGCCGGCGCCGCGATCACGGTGCCGGCGTCGAGCCGGCCGCGATCCGCGACGGTGCGCAGCGCCCGTCCCAGCATGATCGCCGGCACCGCCGGCGTGAGCGCGAGCCGCGCGAGCCGCGCGGGCATCGACAGGCCCGTCGCGCGGGCGCGACCAAAGATGCGGCCGTGGCGAAACCGCTGGCCGCAGAACGCCGCGAAGCTGTACGAGCGGGTGTGCGTGACGCGGATCCGGGGATCGATCCGAAGTGACCCGCCGCCGGCGCGGAGGACGCGGTGGAATTCCGACTCCCAGAAGCCATCACGCTCGATGACGGAACGCCATCGCTCGAGCGCCGCGCGGGTGTAGGTTCCGTTGTCGCCGGCGATCTCCTCCACCGGACCGGCCGCCACCGGCGGCAGGTAGGGCGTGTACCGCACGAGGTGGAGGGCGCGGTCGGTCGTGCGCGCCGAGGGCGCACAGTCAATGACGCCGCCAACGCCGTCGGCGCCGGCCTCCCGATGGGCGGCGGCAATCGCGTCCAGCCAGTCCGCGGCGGGCACGCAGGCGGTGATCGTGACGGCCACGATGGGCGCGCGGGCCTCGAGAAGGGCAATCCCCCAGAGCGCGGGCACCAGCGCGGCGGGACCGCCGGTCACGACCCGGATGACGCCGCCCGGTTCGTCGACCGCCACCGCGTGGTCGTCCGCCGCCGCGGCGACGAGGATCTCGACGTGGTGGCGCACCGCCTGCGGACGGATGGCCTCGAGCCACGGGCCGAGCGTATCGGCGGCATTCACGGCAGCGACGACGATCGAGATGTCCACCGCATCGCTCATGCGGATGGTCCTGTCTCGTCCAGCGCGATGCCGGCGCCCGCCAGCACGCACACGAACGGCATCAGGGGTACGCGAAAGCGGGGATACATTTCGGGCCCGCCGACGGCCAGAAAGTAGGCGATGGGCGCCAGTGGAACGGCCACGCGCAGCGGCGACACGCGCCACAACCGGGCGATGCCCACCACGGCGAACACGTACACGATCGCGATCTGCGCCCAGGCGGCGGCGTGCAGCGCGCGAAACGCGGGCGTGGCCTCCCCGCCCAGCAGCGACGACACCACGAGGTGGTCCGGGGTCAGCATGCGCGCGGCGCCGCGAAGCGCCACGAGGGCGTAGAGAAGCGGATGGGCCAGCACCACGTCGCGGCCGTGCTCGTTCATCCAGCCAACCCGCTCGGCCTCGGTCCACGACGAGGATCGCTGCTGAAATTCGCGCTCCCACTCGTCGCGGAGATCCTCGACCGGGCGGTGGTGCACATACGCCTCGATATACGCGGCGCGATGGAAATACATGTTCGTGGCGACGACCGAGCTGACCGTGGCGGTGCCGGCCGCCCGATAATTGCGGACCATCCACGCACCCACGATGAGCCCGGCCATTGTCGCGGCGACCAGCAGCAGTCGGACGGCCTGGCGGGCGCTAGCAGCCCGGAAGAGGCACGACGGCGCGAGCGCCGCGAACGAGAGGATCGCGATAGGACGGCACAGCGCCGCAAGGCCGCTGAGGATGCCCGCCGCCACCGCGTCGGCCGCCGAAGATCGCCGCCGAGCCAGCAGCGGCAGGAACGACAGGATCAGCAGCAGCGTGAAAAGCGGTTCAGTGAGCACCTGCGTCGAATAGGCGGCGCTCGTCAGGTCCGTTGCCAGCAGCAGGCCGGCCCATTGCGCGGCCGCGCGCCCCGCCAGGAGGATCCCGAGCCGGAATGTGGCAAGCACGGTGAGCGTGGACAGGGCGATGCCGGCGAGCGCGGCCGCGCGGACGCCCGCGCCGGGCGCCAGGAACACAACCGCCAGCATCGCCGGATAGACCGGTGTCCGGCGGAGGTCGGCGTGATAGGGCGCGTGGGCGGCCTGGCTGAATCCGTGTCCGTCAGCCAGGTTGCGCGCGATCCGCTCGTATTCGACGGAATCCTCCTCGGTCAGCAGCCGTTCGGGGTGTGACGTGGCGCATCCAAACAGCGCCAGCCGCAGCGCGAGCGCTCCCGCAAGCAGCCACACGATCCGGTCGCTACGCGCGGGCCTCATGAAGACCCACGGTCTGGCCCGATGCCGCGGACTCGTAGCCGGCCTCCACGAGGCGGATCAGCGCGCGGGCGTGGCGCGCCTCCGCGTTGTCGCGCGTCCCGCTCTGCACGCGCGCCACGAAGTCCGCGAACTTCGCGGCGGTCGCTCTCGCGAACGCGGGCTCCTTGTCGCGGACGAGCACCTCGGAACGGCCGCCGCGCTCGATCCGCGATTCGCCTCCCTTGACGAAGCTGAATCGCGCGATCGGCCGGCCGAGCGGCTTGGACCAGTTGAACCCGAGGCGCGCGACGCCGCCGAGGGAGACACGCAGCGACGCCTCGCGGCAATCGACGCGCATCTCGAAATACCGTTCGGGCGCGTGGCTGACGCGGTTGAGGACGAGCGACGCGGCCCGCTCCCCCGGAAATTTCAGGAGGCACAGCACCACGACGTCAGCCGCGATCTCGCTGCGCGGATACGTGATCTGCGTCGAAATGGACTCGGGGAGCGCATCGAAGAAATAGCAGATGAGATCCAGCGCGTGGGTGCCGAACTCGAACAGGGTGGATTTCAGCAACCCGGCGCGCCAGTTCGACTCGAACGACGGCGGATGGAACATCTGCTGCCAACCATTGATCAGGAACGGCGCGCCGAAATCCCCCGCGGCGATGCGCTCGCGCGTGCGTCGATAGATCGGCATGAACCGGTACTGATTGTTCACCGCCACCAGACGGCCGGCCCGGTCCGCCGCGGCGATGATCTCGTCGGCCGCCGCGGGCGTGTCGACGAACGGTTTTTCGCAGAACACGTGCGCGCCGTGCTGCAGGGTGAGGAGCGACAGGCGGTGATGGGAGTCCGGGGGCGATCCGATCACCGCGACGTCGGGCGACGAGGCCGCGAGCAGCGCCTCGGCATCCGCGTACAGCCGTGTGATGCCGAACGTGCGGCCCACCGCGTCGCGGCGCGCGGCATCCGGCTCGCATGCGCCGACCACCTCCACGCCAGGCACCGCGGCGAGCGCGGGCAGATGGATACGCTCCGCCACGCCGCCCAGGCCGATGACCGCCACGCGAATCACGCTCACGCCCGCCGGAACATCCTGGGACGGCCGGCCTGGTGCCACAGCCAGCAGGCGCAAAACGTCACGCCGCTGTAGAAATAGTAGAGGAGGTGCACGGGCAGCACGCGCAGCACGAACATCGGTCCGCGCCGCTCGAGCAGGAAGCGGTAGAACGCGCCGTCGAGCGGCACGAGTTGGATGAGCAGGAGCGCGCCCGCCAGCCAGGCGGCGCCCGTCGCCGGGATGCCGTAAAAGCGTCGGTGCCCGAGGGCGAGGAAGACGATCGTCGCCAGCAACACCGCCGACAGGATCGCGCTCAGCCGGTGGGACCATCGCAGGTTCAGGTCGGCCGGCATCGACCCGCCATCGAGAATCAGGCGCGACCAGGGCACCGCGCGATCGAAGATGTCCGACCGCATCATCGAGAGCGCCGTCCACGCCTTGAGGTGCTTCACCTGGATTTCGGAGGCCAGGTGGACTTCGGACCCCGCGCGCGCGAGCCGCAGCCCCAGCTCGATGTCCTCCGTCGCCGGCCGCGGATACCGCGCCGCGTCGAACCCGCCCGCCGACACGAACACCTCGCGGCGGATCGCGCCGCACCCGGCCCAGAACGAGGAGCTTCGCCGCTGAGCCGTCTGGTGGATGAAGTGGTGCAGGAGGTTGCGATATTGCGACGCGAAATTCGGGTGCGCCGGATCGTCGTCGTACGATCCGAACACGCCCGCAATCTCGGGATGCCGATCGAGGTGAGCGACGATCTGCGCGACCGTCCCGGGCTGAACCTCGACATCCGCATCGACGAACAACAGGATCTCACCGCGCGCGATCGCCGCGCCGGCGTTGCGCGCCGCGGCCGGACCGCCGCGTTCGGGGTTGGCGATCACGCGCGCGCCGTGGGCGGCCGCGATCGCGGCGGTCGTGTCCGTGGACCGATCGTCCACGACGATCACCTCGAAGAGCCCAGCGGGATTCTGCGCCAGCGCCGACAGGCACCGCGCGATCGTGAGCGCGCCGTTGTGCACCGGCACGATGACGCTCACGCGGGGGACCGAAGCGGCTGGTTGCATGGCGGCCGATTCAGTCTAATGCACGTTCGGCGCGCCACACCGTAGGCCACGCCGCCGGCGGCCAGCGCGGGCACAAGGCCTCCGGCGCGGACCATCAGCAGCACCGCGCCCATGATCAGCGCCGGCAGCGCGGCGCGCAGGAGCGGCGCGGCGGGCACGATCGGCGTCACGCGGGCCGCCACGAGCGCCATCGCGGCAACCGTCATCGCCGCTTCACCCGCGACCATCGCCACCGCGCCGCCCGTGAGGCCGAGCCGCCCCACGAGTACCAGGTTCAGACCGACCGTCGTCACCGCGCCGGCCGCAACGGCCGCGAGATCCAGCCGGGTCTCCCGCTCGGCGATCAGCGTGTGCCTGAAGTGGCCGGCGAGGACGCCGATCGGGATCGCCCACACGAGGATCCGCAGCACCGGGGCCGCCGCGGAGTAGGACGCGCCGAAGACGAGCCGCACGACGGGGTCCGCCAGCAGCGTGGCGGCGACCGCGAACGGAAGCGTCGCCAGCGCGGTCAGCCGCACCGACCGCGTCACGAGCTCGGCGACCGCTGCGGGCCCCAGGCGCGCGGCGCGCGACGCGAGCGGGAGGTAGCCGTAGAAATACAGCGTCGTGAAGCCGCCCGCGAGCAGCGCCAGCCGCTGCGCCGCGCCGAACTGTCCCACGTCGGACGCCGTCCCCCTCAGGCCAATCATCGTCACCGCCGACCAGATCGTGAGCGCGCGCATGAACTGCGACAGCGTGAGCGGCGCGGACTGGCGGATGAGGTCCAGCGTGGCCACTCGAGGTCCGTCCGGGTCAGGCCGCGGCCCTGCGCGCACGAACGTCGTCCACAGCACCGCGGCCGCGATCGCCTCGCCCGCCGCCTGCAGCAGGGGGACGCCCCAGACGAGCTCGGGCCGCCCGATGAGCAGCACCGCCGCCACGGCGAACACCACCACGCGGGTGATGTTGGCGAGGGCGACGATGGACGGACGCTCCAGCCCGTAGAACACCCAGTCGATGGTCAGCGCCGTCGTCACCAGCGAGCACCCGGCGAAGATGATGACGAGCCGGCCGGGACCCGGCTCCGAGAGCGTGATCGCGGCCACGACGACGGCCGCCCCGCCGACGCCGGCGAGCGCCAGGCGTAGCGCGACGATCCGCCGCACGAGCGGACGCGCGATCGAGGGCTGCGCGGCGACGTCGCGCGTGCCGATCCACGTCAACCCGGCTTCCACGAGGGCGAGTGGATAGCCCGTGACGGCAAGGGCGAACGTCCAGAGGCCAAAGGCGACGGCGCCGAGGCGTCGGGCGAGGTACACGGCGAGCGCGGCCGACACGGCCACGCGGAGCACCTCGGCGATCGTCAGCGTGGAGACGCCGTGCGCCAGGCGCCCGAACGCGCGCGCATCCGGGACGCCTGTCTCGCCATAGCCCGCCGGGAACTGCGCGGGCGACGGCGGGCCGTCAGCGGTCGCGGCGGATTTGGAGAGGGACACGGGGCTGTGTAGACGCCAGCGCTTTCACCGATCCGCCGAAATCCGGATCACCGCCGCCGGCGGCGTCCTCATGGTATTCCTCCTCGACGTTCACCTGCCAGAGGTCGTAGTGCCCGCCGAGGATGTTGCGCGCCGCGTTGCGCGCCGCCAGGATGGCCGTCAGCATCGAATGATCCTGGTTGTTGTACTTGTGCATCCCGTTGCGGCCGACCAGCTGGAGGTTGGCGATCGGCGCCAGCGCCGCGCGGACGACCAGCAGCGCGTCGGCATAGCCCGCGTCGTACACCGGGTACGCCTGGCGGACCCGGACGACCACGCCGCGGCGGACCCTGGAGGGATCGCCCAAGCCAATCTTGCGGAGCTCCGCCGTGCCCAGCGCGATCAGGTCGGCGTCGCTCATGCCCCACAGATCGTCTCCGACGGTGCAGAAGTACTCCAGTCCGAGGCACGTCCAGGACGGATCCGGGACCATGTCCGGGCTCCAGTTTTTGTAGTTCTGGATGCGGCCCGCGCGCACCGAGTCGTCATGGATGTAGATCCAGTTGTCGGGAAAGACGTCCGCCTGTTCGAGCATCAACGCCACAGTGAGAAAATCGCGATGGCTCAGGCGGCCGGCCGCCGCGCGCGCCTCCGGCGGCGGAGGAGGGTCCAGCGCCGCCACGAGCGCCGGCACGGGCATGGTCGAGATCACGTGGGCAGCCGGAATATGTTCGACGCCGCCGCTGGACGAAAACTCGACGCCGACGATCCGCCCGTCTTCGTGCCGGACGCGTGTGACGCGCGCTCCGAGCACGATGCGGCCGCCGTGCTGCCGCACGACATCCGCGAAGCGCTCCCACATCATCCCCGGGCCCAGACGCGGATACTCGAACTCCTCGATCAGCGTCTTGATGGCGCCGGCGCCGGACCCCGGCTTGACGAACATGCTGGAGACGGCGGTCCGCAGCGACAAGCCCCGGATGCGTTGCGCGGCCCACTCCGCGGCGATGCTCTCGCACGGAATGCCCCACACTTTTTCCGTGTAGGTCTTGAAGAAGATTTCGTACAGCCGCCGGCCGAACCGGTTCGTGATCCAGTCCGCGAAGCTGGCTTCCCGGGGGATCGGGCGCAGGCGCGCCGCGGCATAGCTGAGGAGCACCGACACGCTGGTCCGCAGGCCCAGGTTCCGCGCCACGTCGAGCGGTTTCAGCGGGTACTGGAAGAACCGGCCGTTGTAGTAGATGCGCGACAGCCGCGGCCGCTTCAGGAAATCCGCGCCCAGCATCGTCCGCCAGAGACGCTCGACGATCGGGACCTTGGTGAAGAAGCGGTGGCCGCCGATGTCGAAGCGGAACCCGCCGTCCTCGACCGTGCGCGCGAGGCCGCCGACCTGGACGTCCTGCTCCAGCACCGTGACGGGCACGCCGCGCGTGACCAGCTCGTACGCGGCGGTGAGCCCTGCGGGGCCGGCGCCGACGATCACTACAGGCGTGTCTGTCAGTAGAGCCTCACATCCCGTACGACAACGGGGACCACTCTCGGCGCGCCGATGACGCACCGCGCCTCGTCCGAAGACGCGGCTTCCAACGCTGTCCCGGGTGCCGCGCCTTTGATGCCGACCGCCGTGTGCAACACGCGGAACCGGCCCCGAAGATCGGTCACCATCCCGAGCGTCCGCAGCGCAGCGACCGCGTCCGCGGTCAGCTCCCTCGATGCATCGTAGTTGGTCGCGACGGCCGCCGTCCATCCCGGAGGAATGGACGCGATGCGGTTCGCCAGTGCGTGCGACGCGGCCTCGTAATACGACGTGTTGAAAGTGCGCACCTCGTCGACGCGGCCGTCCGGCGCGATGACCGCCATCGTGTAGCCCTCGCGGCCCGCCCAGATGTGCCCGTTCACCTGGAGACGGGTCGCCCGCAGCGTCGCGTCGACCCTGATGTCGGCCGGCGCCGGGTGACCGGTCGTGCCGAGGGCGCCTCCCGGCGTGGTGAGGCGGTAGTCCCCGAGGATCTCGATGTTGAGGCCGTCCGCGCGGTCATCCGGAAGCGGAGCGAAGACGCTCCGGCCACGCGCGGCCGCCTCCGGCGAGGCCGACGCCAGCAGATGTCCGTTGCCCCAGATCTCGAGCACTTGGGTCGTGGCCTCCCGCGCCGGCTCGAGCTCCGCTTCAACCGACACGCCCCGGGCTTTCTCAACCATCCAGGGACGATAGGAGCGCAGCACCGGTGCGCCCCGCGAGGGGCCGCCGATCTCGAACACTTCCCCGCCGTCGTCGAAGGCGGCGACGCGCGTCAGAACGCCCGCGTCGAGCGCCAGGTTCGCCGAGAGCGTCGCGTTCCGGTCCCCGAGGTACTTCCGCCGATTCACGACCACGTAGCGCGCGTGGAAGTAGGACCGGATGTGTTCCACCATCGCGGGCGACAGATCGTCGTCGTCGAGCAGGCGCGCATACGCGGGTGGCTCCACGAGTCCGCAGCCGTTGACGAGATCCTGGCGATGGATCAGCGACCAGAAGAGGCTCAGCAGGTTGCCGTGGATCGGCAATTCGACAACCGGTCCGGGGGGCGCGGTGCGCAGCCATTGGTACACGGACGGGACTTGGGGGACCCGGCGCATCGCCGGAGGCTGGCACAGCAGTTCGAAATTGACGAGCACGAGCACCCCGGCCGCGAGCGCGGGGCGGAACCGCTGGCGCACGCCGCGCGTCAAGGCGGCGTAGCCGTAGCCGGGCCGAACCGCACGCTCGCGCGCAGGAGGTTGAATCCAGGCAGGTCGGCCGGATAGATCCCGCGCGCGACGAGCGTCCCCGACGCGTACACGGAGACGCCGAGCGCGAGCGCGCCACCCACAATCGCGAGCACGAGGTACGTACGGGCGTCACGGATCCCCGTGCGCGACGGCGCCGCCTTGAGTGGAAGGAAAATCCACACGGCGAACGCGGCCACGAGGGTCGGGAAGAACCACGCGAGGCGCGTCACGTCAATCGGCCAGCCATACCGTCGGCCGGCCGCCACCGAAAGGACGGCGACAGCGAAGATCGCGGCCAGCCCCAACGCCGGCCACGCCAGCCGGGACGCGCGGGACTGGTCGCGGATGATGAGGACCAGCGCGAAGCCCGCCAGCAGCGCGCCGGCGACGCCCGGAAAGAAGCGGCCGGTGGGACGCCCGACGCGGCGCAGGGGGGCCAGCCATGGCGCGGGCGTCCCGAAGGCTGTGCCGGCGAACCCTTCCACGCCGGTGGAGTTGTCCTGCATGACGGAACTGGAGATCGTGCGGTGGTTCAGAGTGGAACCACCTACGTCGCCATCGATCGGTTCGAACAAATAACGCGGCGGCGATTGGAAGGTGCGCACGGTGCGTGCATAGGGCAGCGCGATCGCCGCGACCACGACCCCGGCCGCCAGGCCCGCGACCGCGAGCCGACGAATGGCCGTCGGCGCGGTCGCCCGGTGACGTATGAGGCCCTCGGCGGCCACGATCGCGATCGCCAGC
>WNFM01344014.1_pt1 | contig 11213 bp, 10 predicted proteins | sample 5400271 | NCBI WGS metagenome assembly WNFM01 (sample SAMN13153352, study PRJNA577476) | soil metagenome | isolation source: 60 cm saprolite on Douglas fir-dominated hillslope | place: USA:California | collected 2013-09-17 | reverse complement strand
CCTGTGGCAGGACAAGCTCTTCCTTGCCAGCACCGACGATCATCTCGTGGCGCTCGACGCCAAGACCGGCAAGGTCGCCTGGGACCAGAAGGTCCAGGATTACAAGAAGGGTCAGTACATGACACTGATGCCGCTCGTCGTGAACGGCAAGGTGCTGGTCGGCGGATCGGGCGGCGAATACGGCATACGTGGCTACGTCGTCGCCTACGACGCCAATGACGGGAAGGAGCTGTGGCGCACCTTTACCATTCCGGGACCCGGCGAGCCCGGCCACGACACTTGGCAGGGCGACGACTGGCAGAAGGGCGGCGGGTCGGCCTGGATGACCGGCAACTACGACGCCCAGCTCAATCTCGTTTATTGGGGCATCGGCAACGCCGCACCCTGGCCGGGCGACCTTCATCCCGGCGACAACCTCTATACGAGCTCGGTCCTCGCCCTTGATCCCGACTCCGGCAAGATCAAGAGCTATTACCAGTACCATCCAAACGATGCTTGGGATTGGGACGAGGTCGAAGCCCCGATGCTGATCGATTTGCAGAAGGGCGGGCAGACGATCAAGAGCCTGGTGCACCCAGGGCGCGACGCCATCTTCTGGGTGCTTGAGCGCAGCCCGGAGAAGATCAAGTTCGTCGCGGGCTGGCCGTTCGTCTACACCAATGTCTGGAAATCGGTCGATCCGGAAACCGGTAAACTGACCTTCGATCCCGAGCACAAGCCGGTGCTCGGCAAGCGGATCGAATTCTGCCCGTCGCTGTGGGGTGGTAAGGATTGGCCGTCAGCCGCCTACAGCGCCAAGACGAAGCTTGTCTATGTCCCGGCGCAAGATAACTTCTGCGGCGGTTTCACCGGGATCAAGGAGCCTCTCGTGCCCGGGAAGTTGTGGCTCGGCACCAATCCCGACGACATCGGGCTGACCGTGCGACCTGGGGCGGACCATCATGGCGAGCTGCAGGCCTGGGATCCCGCCACCGGCAAGAAGGTGTGGCAGCACAACTTCCGATGGCAGCTTTTCGCCACCGTGCTCGCCACGGGTGGCGATCTCGTCTTCGTCGGCGGCACGAACGACCGGATGTTCCGCGCGTTCGATGCCAAGACCGGCGACCAGTTGTGGGAGCAGAAGACCAGCTCGGGCATCACCGGCGCGCCGATTGCCTACGAGGTCGACGGGACGCAGTACATTGCCGTGCAATCGGGCTGGGGCGTCGATGCGCAGCGGATCCAAGACGCGCTCATGAAGGGTAATGTCGGCGTAACCACCAACGTCCCGCAAGGCGGTACCGTCTGGGTCTTCGCCGTCAAGTAATCGGCGGATGCTGACAGGCAAGGCGGGCCTTCGGGCCCGCCTTTTTTCGTGGCGCAGCGTAGGGGCCGGTGGCTCTCTACAAGTGGGCGAACGGACGACCGGGGGTCGCGGCGGCGACCGTGCCAGGCGCAAGTCCCGCCACCTCGAGCGCCAGCTTTTTCCTGAAGGCATCGGCGAAGGCGTCATAGCCGTCGGCGACGATCAGGAAGGCGCCGGGACCGCCGATGACATTGTCACGATACCAGGCGTCGACATCGGCCTCGGCGCCCGAGGTGATGGGCAGACCATTGATGATGGCGCCATGCGCAACCGCATCGTCGCGGGCGACCGCCGCAGCCATCTCGCCACTGTTCTGCCGCCCGTCGCCCGACACGTCGATGACCTGTCGCATCGCTGGCAGCGGCTTCGATGTGAAAAGCTGGTCGGCGGCGACGATGCCGCCATTGGGGTCGGTTTTGACGTGCAGCCACGAGCGCTCCGCGCGGCGCAGGCTATCGGTCACGGCGAGGATATCCCCGCGGCTGCGAACGATCGTCCACGGCACGACGACGCTCTGCTCCTCCGCCCATTCGACGACGGCGAGCTCGATCGTCTGATTGCCGCCGCCGGAGAGAGCAGCGGCGAATTCATCGCTCTCGAGCGCGGCGGCGATGCCCTCGCGCTGCAGTTTGAAGCGGCTCTCGTCGACGGAGCCGGAGACATCGACCGCGAGGACCAAGGCGACATCTGCCTCCGCGGGCTGAGCCTGCGCGCCGCGCAGCACTCCCGCGAGGGCGACGGCCAGGGCCGCCGCCAGCCAGAAAGGCCTCATCCGCCGTCCGATTCGGAATCGGTGTAGAGACAGGTCACTTGCATTGACTGATAGCCGGCGTCATCGATCGTTCCGGCCAAGCTATGCTGCAGTTTCAGTGCCCGCTCGTTGCACTCCTCATGGGTGCGTGGAGCGGGATGCTGCACGATTGACTTGCACTGCGCAAAATGCGGCAGGCAGGCGACAAGGATCAGGGCTACGGCATTCATGCGACGTGTTCAACTCCTCGTTCACGGTGCCTTCGCTCCTCCCAAGACTTTTTCCATGGTTGAAGATAATCTATTCTCGCGATGCTTAACTGGAGATGAAGGGTTTCTGCTCCCTGGCGCCTCCCGGCGCCGATAGGGACGCTAGGTCTGCTAGACAAGCGGCGCCGGTCCCTTCTAGGCTATCGGGATACCGACGAGATCCGGGGAAAGGCCGCGTTATGAAGATGGGGCGTGCGACGAGCTTTCTGAAGGCCAGCGCCGCCGATTGGCAGAATGCCGTCGAGATCGGCAATCGCCACGATCTCGCGAGCGCCGGCGAGGCGGTGCTGAAGCTGCTGAAAAGCCAGAAGGGCGACGCTACCCAAGGCTGGCAGGTCAACAACTACCATCACTCGCTGCAATGCGCGAGCCGTGCGCTGCGCCAGGGCGAGGACGAGGAGTTCGTCGTCTGCGCCCTGCTTCACGATGTCGGACAGGAGCTCGATCCGTTCAGCCACGACAAGATCGCGGCGCAGATCCTCAAGCCCTTCGTCGGCGAGATCAATCATTGGGTGATCGAGAATCACCAGGTCTTTCAGTTGCGGTTCCGCGTCAATTCGCAATTCGACGTCGATGCCTGCGAGAAATTCCGCAGCCATCCCGGGTTCGAGAAGGCACTCTATTCTGCGAGCACTACGATCAGAACTGCTTCGATCCCGAATATGACCACCTGCCGATCGAAACGTTCGAGCCGATGGTGCGCCGGATGTTCTCGCGGGTGATGGAAGAGCGCCTGAGCGGCTCGGCCTATCGCCGCGAATTCGATGATTGATGAGGCCGCACGGATGACCGGAGCAACGCTGCGCGGCAAGGTGCAGACGGTCGCCGGCCTGATCGAGCCGGCGGCGCTCGCGGCGACGCTGATGCACGAGCATGTGCTGTGCGATCTCAACCCGCCGGCCGTCTCTGGCGGCAATGAGCCCGAGCCGGAAATCACGCTCGAGACCGTCTGGGCGATCAACTACGGCAAGGTCAAGCATCGGGCGAAATACCGGCTCGATCAGCTCGAGGTCGCCATCGACGAGGTCGGCCGAATGGTCTCGGCGGGCGGCAGCTCGATGGTCGAGCTGACCTGTGGCGGCTTGAAGCCCGATCCAACCGGACTTGCCGAGGTCTCGGCGCGCACCGGCGCCAACATCGTCATGGGCTGCGGCTACTACGTCGAGGAGTATCAGGATCCGCGCAACGCCGAGCGCACTGTCGACGATTTCGCCCGCGAGATGATCGGCCAGGTGCGTGACGGTGCCTGGGGCACCGACATCCGTGCCGGCATCATCGGCGAGATCGGCTGCCAGGCGCCGTGGACCTCGCTCGAGAAACGCGTCATGCGCGGCGCCTTGATCGCGCAACGCGAGACAGGCGCCGCGCTCAATGTCCATCCCGGCCGCGACGACGATCAGCCCCAGGAGGTTGCCGAGTTCATCGCGGCGAACGATGGCGATCCCGAGCGCACCATCATCAGCCACATCGATCGCACGATCTTCGATGAGGATCGCCTGTTGCGCCTCGCCGATAGCGGCGTCGTCATCGAGTTCGACCTCTTCGGCATCGAGCATTCCTTCTATCCGCTGTCCGACATCGACATGCCGAACGACGCAACCCGGTTGAAGCTGATCCGCATGCTGATCGAGCACGGCCATCTCGAGCGTGTCGTGGTCTCGCACGACATCTGTTACCGCACGCGGCTGACCAAATTCGGCGGCCATGGCTACGGCCATATCTTCGAGAACGTCGTGCCGATGATGCGCCGCCGCGGCTTCAGCGAAGACGAGATCGACACGATCCTGGTCAAGACGCCGCGACGCCTCTTGACCTTCGTCTGATGTCCGATCGCGGAAAACACGTTTTATCACAAAGAGGTGAGTAAGCGCTCACAAACGGAATGTTCTAGCGTATGATGCGGTCGTGGCTCCCAGGAGGACGGATCCATGATCAAGCAAACTCTCGCCGTTCTTGCCGTCAGCGCCGCACTCGCCACGCCGGTATTCGCCGCCTCGCCGTCGACCGCAATGCCGCAACCCGTCGCTTGCCAGACGAAGCGAGAGCTCTTCGAACTGCTCAACGCTGAGGATCGCCACGACACGAAGGAAGAGGCGCGCCTCACCGCCGGCGCCTGCCAGCCGATTGCCGGGCTGCACTACGAGGTCGTCAGCGATGAGAACGGCATCACAACGATCCGCATCTTCGCGCACGAAGGTGACTGGGCGTCATCGCATCTCGCCTTCACGCTCGACGAGATGGTCGCCGCAAACTAGGGCATGATCAGTTCAAGTCGAACCTCTTCCGGTCGCCCGCTACGGACGGACCAGGGCAAGCGCGCATATTTCTTTGGCCCCTCCCTCCTTGCAGGGCAATCGCATATGGTGGACTCGGAGAACTCCCCCTCGCCCAACGGGGAGAGGCCCTTCGACAATCGCTCAGGAGGACCCGCGCCACAGGCGCGGGAGGGTGAGGGGGACGAGCCGCTTTCGTGAAGCTCCCCCTCTCCTTCCCATCGCCGAGGCGATGGGTCCCCTCCTCTCCCCGAGGGGAGAGGAGAAAATACATGTTGCCGCCATATGCGATTGCCCTGTCCCCCCTTGAGGGGGAGGCAGGGGGGGCGGCGCGGCGCGCGGCAAGACTTCCGCGGAGTGCTCAGTCCGTACTCGCAAACACGTCGTCGTTCCGGACGCGGATGACACGGTAGAGCTGCGTCGCAAGTCACTGCCTGCATGCCTCACCGTAATCCGTCCAAGCGGCGGCATACCCCCCACCCGGCAACGCTCTTGGCGTTGCCGACCTCCCCCTCAAGGGGGGGCTCAAGTGGGGACGGGAGAAAACGTGCAGGCGTCAGAAACAGAGATTCGATCTGAACCGACAATGCTCTAGTTCGGGATACGCGAGTTGCGGCGCCGACGGCATTCTTGCCAAGATAGCCGATGCACGCTGCCGCTCTTCGCGAACTGACGGCGATCGCCGGATTGCCGGATGCAACCGACCGCACCGTCGCCATCGTCGGCGCCGACCCTGTCCTGCCGACGCGCTATCGCATCGGCACGGCGGCTGCCGCCGCGCTCGCCGCCACCGGTCTGGCCGCCGCCGAGCTCTGGATCCTCCGCGTCGGCCGAAGCCAGCGCGTCGCCGTCGATCTGGCCGCGGCCGCCGTCTCGCTGCGCAGCGCCCGCTATCTGCGGATCGACGGCGCGCGGCCACCGGAACTGTGGGACAAGCTCAGCGGCTTCTATCCCGTCCGTGACGGGCGCTGGATCTCGATCCACTGCAACTTCCCGCATCACCGCGACTGTGCGCTCGAAACTCTCGGCGCGACCGATCGCGAGTCGGCGGAGCGCGCCAGCGCGGTCTGGGAGGGCGAGGCGCTCGAGGAAGCGATCATTGCCGCTGGCGGCTGCGCCGGCTTCACCCGTGCCGCCGCCGAATGGCAGCGTCATCCGCAGGCCGAAGCAGTCGCCACCCTCCCGCTCCTCGACATCACGCAAATCGGCGATGCGCCGCGGGAGGCGCTGCCGCCGGGCGACCGGCCGCTCGCCGGCATCCGTGTGCTCGATCTCACCCGCGTGCTCGCCGGTCCGACCTGCGGCAAGACCCTCGCCGAGCATGGCGCCGAAATTCTCAAGATCACCGCGGCGCATCTGCCCGATTCCGGCGTCGCCGAATTTGACACCGGCATCGGCAAGCTCTCGGCCCGCCTCGACCTGCGCGATGCCGGCGACGCGGCGGTGCTGCGCGAGCTCGTCCGCACCGGCGACGTCTTCTCGCAATCCTACCGGCCCGGCGCGCTCGCCGGCCGCGGGCTCGCGCCGCAGGACCTCGCGGCGCTGCGGCCGGGCATCGTCTGCGTCACCTTGAGCGCCTGGGGCCATGCCGGCCCGTGGCGCGATCGCCGCGGCTTCGACAGCATCGTGCAGAATGTCAGCGGCATGATCGAGGCGCCGGCCGCAGGCAGGCGGCCGCAGCTGATGCCGGTCTCGGCGATCGACTATGTCAGCGGCTATCTCATGGCGTTCGGCGCCATGGTCGCGCTCGCTCGCCGCGCCCGCGAAGGCGGCAGCTGGCTGGTGCGCGTCTCGCTGGCGCGGACCGGGCAATGGATCGTCGATCGCGGCGTCCTTCCCGGCGCGGCGCTCACCGGGGTTGCGGATGATCTTGCCGACCACGAGATCGAGCAGCTGAGCATCGAGAGCGTGATGCAAGACGGCACAAGACTGCGCCATCTGGCGCCGGTCGTCGGCCTGTCCGAGACGCCGCCGCGCTGGGTGCGCCCGTCGGCGCCGCTCGGCTTCCATCAGGCGGCGTGGCCGGCGCGCCCGTAGCTCGCTCGCCTTATTCGACGCCCTTCAGCGTCAGCTCGCCGGCGCGGTGGCAACTCGCCCATTGGCCGGGCACGATCTCGGCGAGCTCGGGTGTCTCGCTGCGGCAACGCTCGACCGCATAGCGGCAGCGCGGATGGAAATAGCAGCCCGATGGCGGGTGCGCCGCGTCGGCGACTTCGCCCTGCAGTATGATGCGCTGTGAGCGCAACCGCGGGTCGGCCTTCGGTACCGCGGAGAGCAGCGCTTCGGTATAGGGGTGGCGCGGTCGCGTGTAGAGTGCGTCGGTCGGCGCGATCTCGACCATCTTGCCGACATACATGACGGCGACGCGGTCGCTGACATGCTTCACGACGCTGAGATCGTGCGCGATGAAGAGGTAGGAGAGGCCGAGGCGGTCCTGCAGCTCGAGCATCAGATTGACGATCTGCGCCTGGACCGAGACATCGAGCGCCGAGACCGGCTCGTCGGCGACGATCAGGCTCGGATTGAGCGCGAGGGCGCGGGCGATGCCGATGCGCTGGCGCTGGCCGCCGCTGCAGGCATGCGGAAAGCGGTTCACATAGGCGGCGGGGAGATGGACGAGGCCGAGCAGCTCTTCGACCCGTTCGCGCCGCTCGGCCTTGTTCTTCATGCCATTGACGAGGAGCGGCTCGCCGATGATGTCGCCGATCATCATGCGCGGGTTCAACGACGAGAACGGGTCCTGGAAGATCATCTGCATGTGGCGGCGAAACGGCTTCAGCGCGCGTTTCGGCACCTGGGCGATGTCGACCGCGCCGCCATCGCCGACGCGAAAGCGGATCGCCCCGGCGCTCGGTTGCAGCGCGCGCACGATGCAGCGCGACACGGTGGTCTTCCCGCAGCCGCTTTCGCCGACCAGCGACAGCGTTTCGCCCTTCTCGATGCGGAAGTTGACGCCGTCGACGGCGCGCACCTCGCCGACGATCCGCCGCAACAGCCCCTTGCGGATCGGGAAGAACTTCCGCAGCCCGACGACTTCAAGAATGCTCATGCGGTAGTGGGTTTCATGGGGCTTGCTCGTAGAGAAAGCAGCTGACCTCGCGGCGCTCGCCCGCCGGCCGCATCTCGGGCGCCGCCACATCGCATCGCCCGGGCATGAAATCGGTGCAGCGCGGGTGGAATGGGCAGCCGGCCGGCCGGTCATAGGGGTGTGGGATCGAGCCGCTGATCGTCGCCAGCTTGTCGCGCGGCCTGGCGAGGATGCTGGGGATCGAGCGCAGCAGCGCCCTGGTATAGGGATGCTTCGGCGCGTGGAAGATCTCGTCGACGGATCCGCGCTCGACGGCGCGCCCGAGATACATGACGACGACATCGTCGGCCATCTCGGCGATGACACCCATATCGTGGGTGATCAGGATGATGGCGAGACCGCGCTCCTTCTGCAGGCCGCGCAGGAGATCGAGAATCTGCGCCTGGGTGGTGACGTCGAGTGCCGTCGTCGGCTCGTCGGCGATGAGGATGCGCGGCTCGGCCGCCAGCGCCATCGCGATCATCACGCGCTGGCGCAACCCGCCGGAGAGCTGGAAGGGATACTCGTCGACGCGACGCTCCGGACGCGGGATGCCGACCATCGCGAGCAGCTCGACCGCACGGCTGCGCGCCGCCTTCTTGTCGAAGCCCTTGTGCAGACGGACGACCTCGCCGATCTGGTTGCCGACGGTGTAGTAGGCGCTCAGCGACGTCATCGGCTCCTGGAAGACGAGGGCGATCTCGGCGCCGCGGATCGCCCGCATGGCACGCCCCTTGGGATCGAGCCGGGCGAGATCGACGGTTGCGTCGGCACCGTCGCGCTGCAGGAGGATGCTGCCCGCCTCGATGCGGCCGGGCCGCTCGACGATCTGCAGGATCGAGCGGGCGCTGACGCTCTTGCCGCAGCCGCTCTCGCCGACGATGCCGAGGGTGCGGCCGGGATAGAGATCGAAGCTCGCACCGTCGACCGCGCGCACGATCCCCTCGTCCTGGTGGTAGTACGTCTTCAGGCCTTGCACCGAGAGGATGGGCGCTTCAGCCATAGGGATCGGCCGCGTCGCGCAGCCCGTCGCCGAGGAAGTTGAAGGCGAGGATGACGATGACGACGGGAATGGCGGCGACGAGCAGCCACGGCGCGATGCCGAGCGTCTGGAGGTTCTGGGCGTCCTGCAGCAGGACGCCCCACGAGATCGCCGGCGGCCGCAGCCCGAGGCCGAGGAAGCTGAGCGACGTCTCGCTGATGATCATGGCGGGGAGCGCCAGGCTGGTCGCCGCGATGATGTGGCTGAGGAACGAGGGCAGCATGTGGCGGAAGATGATGCGCAGCTGGCTGGCGCCGGCGAGCTCGGCGGCGGTGACGAAATCCTCGCTGCGCAGCGACAGGAATCGGCCGCGCACAACCCGTGCCAGATCGGGCCAGCCGATGAGCGAGATGATGACAGTGATCGCGAAGTAGATCTGCGTCGTCGTCCAGTCGTTGGGGAGCGCCGCGGCAAGCCCCATCCACAGCGGAATTGGCGGAATCGAGCGCACCAACTCGATGAGGCGCTGGATGAGCGTATCGACCGTGCCGCCATAGAGTCCCGAGAGGCCGCCGAGCAGCACGCCGAGAAAAAGGCTCATCGCGACGCCGGCGAGGCCGATGAACAGCGAGATGCGCGTGGCGACCGCGAGGCGCGACCAGACATCGCGACCGAGCAGATCGGTGCCGAGCAGATAGAGCCCGTCCTCGGGGTTGCCGGTGGCGACGCCGAAGAGGTGGGTGGTCGTCGGCAGGAGGCCGAAGAGACTGTAGCGATAACCGTCGGCGAAGAAGCGCAGGTAGAGCTTGCTGTCGGGGTCGATGGTGTAGGCGATCCTGAAGGTCTTGAGGTCCCGCTTGCCCTTCAGCCCATGGACCCAGGGCCGCAACGAGCCGTCCTCGTCGACGAGATGGATCGCCTGCGGCGGGATGTAGCTGCGCCGCGCATCGGTCGCGTGCGGGTCGGTGTAGGCGATGAAGTCGGCGAGGATGGCGAGCAGATAGAAGAGGATGACGACAACGCCGCTCCATACGGCGATGCGGTGTTTGCGGAAGCGCCACCAGGTGAGCTGGAGTTGCGTTGCAAAGGCGATGCGTTCCTCGGCGTCGGACGGCCGCGCCGGCGCGTGCCAAAACCATAGGCGCGACAGGATCGCGCTCATCCCTCGATCTCGAAGCGGATGCGCGGATCGATCCACATCAGCAGCAGGTCCGAGACGAAGGTGCCGATCACGGTCATCACGCCGAGCATGAGGACGATCGTTCCGGCGAGGAACATGTCCTGCGAGATGAGCGAGGTCAGCAGCAGCGGCCCGACCGTCGGCAGGCTGAGCACGAGAGCGACGATGATGCTGCCGGAGACGATCTGCGGAAAGAGATAGGCGGCGCTGCTGGCAAAGGGGTTGAGCGCGGCGCGCACGGGATACTTCATGATCACCCGCGTCTCGGTCAGTCCCTTGGCGCGCGCCGTCACGACATAGGGCTTGCGTAGCTCGTCGAGCAGATTGGCGCGCATGATGCGGATCAGTTGCGCCGTGCCGCCGACCGCGAGGACGGCTGCCGGGAGCGGCAGGTGCTTCAGCAGATCGACGAGCTTTGCCCAGCTCCACGGCGCGAGTTGGTTCTCCGCCGAGAACAGGCCGCCGACATTGGCGTCAAAGAGCTTGAACGAGAAGTACATCAGGATGAGGGCAAGCAGGAAGTTGGGTATGGCGATGCCGATGAATCCGAAGAAGGTGAAGACATGATCGCCGATCGAGTATTGCCTGACCGCGGAATAGACGCCGATCGGCAGGGCGATCGCATAGGTCAGGATGATGGCGGCGATCGAGACCACCATGGTGAGCCAGAGGCGATCGCCGATGACCTCGGTCACCGGACGCTGCCACTCCATCGACTCGCCGAAATCGCCCTCGGCGACCCGGCTCAGCCACTTCCCGTATTGCACATAGATCGGCCGGTCGAGGCCGTAGAGAATGCGCAGGGACTGTGCTTCCTCCGCCGACACCGAGCTGCCGCTCGCCGACAGGTGTGCGATGTAGGCGTCGACGAAATCGCCGGGCGGCAACTGGATGATGACGAAGGACAGCATCGAGATCGCCCAGATGGTGACCGCGGCGAGCAGCAGGCGGCGAACCGTGTAGGCGATCATGGGCGCGCGCTGCTCGCTGCAGGATCGGAGTGCGTCCTTCGAGACGGCCGCTTCGCGGCCTCCTCAGGATGAGGACGTTTGGTGCATGGCATTACCGATCTACCTCATCCTGAGGAGCGCTCGCAGAGCGCGTCTCGAAGGACGCACAATGGCGGCCCGTGCCCTAAATACCTACTCCTTGTAATACCACGTCTCCGGATGCTCGCCGCCAGGCGCGCGGCAGTGCTGCGCGATGCAGACCCGCGAGGCGATGTTGCCGAGCTTGTTGCTGACCAGGCGGACGCCCATCACCGCCGCCGACTGGCCGACCGTGCCGATGCCGTATTGCTGATCGACGAGGATCTTCCATATCTCCTGCGCCGTCTTGAAGCGCTG
>WNFM01293131.1_pt8 | contig 11214 bp, 11 predicted proteins | sample 5400271 | NCBI WGS metagenome assembly WNFM01 (sample SAMN13153352, study PRJNA577476) | soil metagenome | isolation source: 60 cm saprolite on Douglas fir-dominated hillslope | place: USA:California | collected 2013-09-17 | reverse complement strand
CCCGCCACGGTATCTTCAAGCCGCAAACGCGACCGTTCGATGGCTTCGCTGGCGCGAACCATGTCCTCGACCAGCGGCAGCAGGGCCGCCCCCTTCAAGCTGAGGCGATAGCCTTCAGAATGTCGATCGAAGAGCTTGGCACCGAGCTCTTCTTCCAGAGACTGCAATCGCCGGCCAATGGTCGGTTGGCTCAGGCCCAGGCGGCGTCCAGCTGCCGACAAGCTGCCGGCTTCGGCAATACTCTGAAAAACCTGCAGATCGTCCCAGTTCAGCGACATGGAAGCCCCCGAGTTGGTTCATTTCACTATTCATATTTGAATAGGATCTATAAGTATAGGTCGAATTCCCATACAAAAATTCAATCTGTAGCCTACCTCCGAACTTGATTTTGAAGGGCAGAGAAATGATGAAACTCGCGTCCCGCACTGGCCTTTACCGGCTTTTACAGATCTTGGCCGTCATTCCGACCCAAATCATGGTCAAGGACGGTCGCTGCGAGCCAAGGCCCGCTCCGCTCGATCTGCGAAGTCTTTCCGATCACCATCTGCGCGATCTCGGCTTCGAACCATCAGCGGTACACGACGTCTGGTCATCAGCACCATGGCGTCCAGGCGCCCATCAGCTGATCCGGCGAGGAACACGGCCGCCTATTTGATACGCCGAACCGTCCCAGCTGGCTGCAACGACATGGCAAAAACAAAACCCGGCTTCTTGCGAAGCCGGGCTTCCAATCCTGCCTGAGGTCGGTGTTATTTTCCGATCTTCACCGCAATCCATTGCGAGTCACCCTTACGATTGACCAGCAAAGTGACAACGCGGTAGCCGCTATCCTGGGCAGCTTTGACGCGCGCGGCGATATCCTTTGGCGACTGCACGGATTTCTGGTCGACTTCGACGATGACGTCGCCGGGGCGCAGGTCCTTTTCCGCGGCTGGGCCATCTGGATCGACATCGACCACGACCACACCGGTCACATCCTTGTCCAGCTCGAAGTCCTGACGCTGCTTGGCTGTGATGCTGGAGAGTTCCAGCCCCAGAGCCTTGATCTTGCTGCCCTGCTCTGTAGGCTGTTCTTGATCGGGCTGGTCGGTCGTATCACTTGTCGCCTGCTCATCGGCCTTTTCGTCGAGCTCGCCCAGCATGACGGAGAGCGTCATCTGTTCGCCTTTACGCCAGATAACGACATCGACCTTCTTGCCGAATGGCGTTTCGGCAACCATGCGCGGCAGGCCACGCATCTGGGTCACTTCCTTGCCATCGAATTTCAGGACCACGTCGCCCTGTTTGATGCCCGCTTTGTCCGCTGGCCCATCCTTGGTCAGGCCAGCAACCAGAGCACCTTTGGCTGTAGGCAGTTTCAATCCCTCAGCCAGATCATCGCTGATCGACTGAATGCGTACACCAAGCCAGCCACGGCGAGGATGGCCGAATTCGCGGATCTGCTCCAGCACCGGTTTGGCGAGGTTCGAGGGAACGGCAAAGCCGATCCCGACCGAGCCGCCGGTCGGCGAAAAGATCGCCGAATTGATGCCGACCACTTCGCCATCCATGTTGAACATCGGTCCGCCGGAATTGCCGCGATTGATCGACGCATCGGTCTGGATGAAGTCATCATAAGGGCCGGCATTGATGTCACGTTGCCGCGCCGACACGATGCCGGCCGTGACGGTGCCACCGAGGCCGAAGGGGTTGCCGATCGCCAGCACCCAATCGCCAATCCGCATGGCACCGGAATCGCCCCATTTCACATAGGGCAGCGGCTTGCCGGCATCTACCTTGAGCAAAGCAAGATCGGTCTTGGAATCGCGCCCAATCAGCTTTGCCTTCAACTCCGTGTTGTCATGCATAACAACCATGATTTCATCGGCATTTTCGATGACATGATTATTGGTAACGACATAACCGGCAGGATCGATGATGAAGCCGGAACCGAGCGATGTCGCCTTACGCGGTCGTGGCTTGGCCCCTTGTCGCTTATCCAGGAAGTCCTTGAACATTTCGTCCAAGTCCTGCATCTGGCTGTCGGCCGTGATCGTCTGCGTCGTGGCCACATTGACCACCGCTGGCAATGACCGCTCGGCAAGATCGGCAAAATTGTCGGGAGCCGCTCGGGCATGCGCCTTCGGCAACGCTACCAGCGAGCAAAACATGGCGACAATAACAGCCAGCAGCAGTAGCTGCCACGAGCGCCTTGTCGTTTCAAGATCGGTCGTGTTGACGCTGATGGCGTTGGCACGGCTCGTACTGGCAGCTGATCGACGATAACGTGTCATGGTCAGGACGGACTCCGTCTCTTACGATTGAATTTGGCTCTCATGATGGAGCCTCATCTTGCACGATCCGACCGCATGCCTGAAGCGGCTCTTTGCCCGGATCCTTATCTTTACGACCGCCATGCTACGCTGGTTCTTCCAAGACAAGCCAGCCGGAACCGCGTTATTGCGTCGAAGAGCAGATTTGGTGACATCAACAGCCACTAAATTGCCCGAAACGCCCAGTTTATTGCGCCGGCTTGTTGAGCGGATCAACCTGGAAATATCGGAAGAAGTCGCCCGTTGGTGCCCCAACATAGGTTGTCGTGTCACCTGAAAGGCCTGTCTCCAGCGCTTTCATCGATCGGTAGAAATCAAAGAACTTCGGGTCCTTGCCGAAGGCATCGTTATAGATTTGTGTCGCCGTGCCATCACCTTCGCCGCGCAGGATCTCGCCCTGCTTGCGCGCCTCGGCCAAGGCAACCACCTTCTTCTTGTCGGCCTCGGCCCGCAATTCTCGGGCCTCGCGCTGGCCTTCGGCGCGGATCTTGGTGGCTTCCTGGGCTCGCTGGGTGCGCATGCGATTATAGACCGCATCACTATTGGCGGCCGGCAGATCGACCCGTTTGAAGCGGACATCGACAATGCGAATGCCATAGGGCCTCGCGGATTCGATTAGGCGCGTGGTAATATCCTTCATCAAATCACCGCGCTGCGGTGTCAGGATGTTGGTCATGGGGACATTGCCGATGACCGAACGAAGTCCGGATACCAACACGCTGCCAATCTGGCTTTCGGCCCGCGTCTCGTTGCCAGCGACAATGTAAAACGTCTGCGGATCGTCGATCTGATAGCGGACATAAGCGGAAATGACGATGCGCTTCTGGTCCAGCGTCAGCAATTCCTGCGCTGGCGCATCGAAATTGAGCACACGGTTGTCGACGTAGACGACATTCTCGATGAAGGGCCAATGCCATTGTAGCCCGGGATCCTTGGTGACCACGCGAACCGGCCTGCCAAAATTCAGGACGATCGCGTCCTGCCACTGCGGGACTTGATAAGCGGAAAAGATACCGGCGAGGAGCGCCAGACCAGCGATAACACCACCAGTCAGAGCGTTGTTGGTGCGCTGCATTATTGCGCTCCCTGTTGTTGGTTGTTACCCGGTTGCGGTGCGGCAGTATTGCCGGTGTTGCTGCCGGATTTAGGACGGTTTTTCAGCACCTGATCCAAGGGCAGATAGGGGATTGCCCCGCCCTTGCCGTCGCCGCTCATCAGAACCTTGTTCATACCGCCCATGACGCGTTCCATGGTCTCCAGGTAGATGCGCCGTTCGGTGATATCAGGGCTGAGTTTGTACTGTTCGTAAATCGACAGGAAGCGTTGCGTGTCGCCCTGAGCATTGGCGATCTTTTCCTGCTTATAGGCTTCGGACTGGCGGATGATCTGCGTCGCCTGTCCCTCGGCATCCTGTGTTGCCTGATTAAAATAAGCCTGAGCTTCATTGACGAGGCTGACTTTGTCCGCCTTGGCCTTTTGCACATCCCGGAAAGCATCAACGACTTCCTGCGGTGCGTCAGCCTTCTGCATCGACAATTGTTCGATGTGAATCCCCGACTTGTAGGAATCCAGAATGCTTTGAGCCAGCGCCTCGGCCTTCGCCTCAATCTGGCTGCGGCCATCGGTGATGGCATATTCGAAAGTCGATTGGCCGACAACCTCGCGAATCGCCGCTTCCACAGCGTTCTTCACGGTTAGGTCTTTGGCCGCACGATCTGTGTCATCAATACCGCTAATCGGGTCGCGAATAGCGAAGAGATATTTCTCAACATCGTTGATTCGCCACAAGACGACAGCCTGGATATCGACGATGTTCTCGTCACCAGTCAGCATCAGGCTTTCTTCGCTGACATCAATGTCACCACTGCTGCCAATATTGCTGCGAAAGCCGATTTCAACCCGATTGCGGGTGTTGATATCCGGCGTTACCACCGAACCGATAGGTGACGGGTAGTTCCAATGTAGGCCGGGCTGGGTGACCGGCGGCCTAAATTTGCCAAAAGCCAGTTCGACACCCACTTGGCTGGGATTGACCCGGTACAAGCCGCTGGCCAGCCACAAGATCACCGCAATCCCGATCAGCGCGGTGATCGCCGGTAAACCGCCGACGCCGCCCGGAAACAGGGATTTCATGCGATTTTGGCCGCGCCGCAGCAATTCGTCGAAATCCGGGCCCTGCTTGCCACCGCCCGTCGGGCCACGGCCCCAGGGTGTCTTCCCACCGCCTTGGCCGCCTGATCCGCCGCCAGAAGAGCCACCATTGCCGGATCCGCCGCCCCAGGGACCACCCTGATTATTCCAAGCCATCAACGACCCCAATTCCTTTCCCTGCCGCCGCCCGACGGAGACCAAAAGCGCTCCGGTTCGGCAGCCAACGGTACAGCCACTATGCAAAGGCCTATCCTGGCCTTATATGACAGCGATAGCCGCGTCGCAATCGCAACCCGGCGCCGACCGGGCAACCGATGGCAGACGCCGACGCTCATATCGTGACAAAGTCCAGGTTTTTCAAGCATGACCGCGATTTCTCAGGAACAAGTTTTGGCAGCCTTACAACGGGTTGCAACACCTCAAGGTGGTGATCTCGTCAGCCGCAACATGATCTCAGGTCTGGTTGTTCGTGACGGTCATGTCGGTTTTTCGATCGAAGTCGATCCCCAGGTCGGCGCCAGTCTTGAGCCTTTGCGCAAGGCGGCCGAACAGGCCGTCGAAAAGCTCCCGGGTGTCCTCAGCGTCACTGCGGTCCTGACCGCTCATCGGAAAGCTGCATCCGCGCCGCCGCCACAGGCCACTCATACCGGCCATCCGCATCCGCATCCGCATCCGGCGGGTGGCCAGCCCGGTCAAGGCAAGCAAGGCTTGGCGGGCGTCAGCCATATCATCGCGGTTGCCAGCGGCAAAGGCGGCGTTGGCAAATCAACGACGGCGGTCAATCTGGCACTCGGTCTGTCGGCCCTTGGGCTCAAAATCGGGTTGCTGGACGCCGACATCTACGGTCCTTCGCAGCCCCGCCTCATGGGCATCAGCGGCAAGCCCCAGAGTCCCGATGGCAAGCGACTTGAGGCGATGACCAATCACGGCATCAAGGTGATGTCGATGGGCTTCATGATTCCGGAAGACACACCGATGATCTGGCGCGGCCCCATGGTGATGGGTGCCATTACCCAGCTGTTACGGGACGTGAACTGGGCGCCGCTCGACGTGCTTGTTTGCGATTTGCCGCCGGGAACCGGCGATGCGCAGCTGACCATGGCGCAGAATGTGCCGCTGGCCGGTGCCATCATCGTCTCAACCCCGCAGGACATCGCCTTGCTGGATGCCAAAAAGGGCCTCAACATGTTCCGCAAGGTCGATGTACCGGTTTTGGGCATCATCGAGAATATGAGTTATTTCTGCTGCCCCAATTGCGGCCATCGCAGCGATATCTTCTCCCATGGCGGAGCGCGGCGCGAGGCGGAACAGGCGGGGGTCGATTTCCTCGGTGAAATCCCGCTGGATATCGCCATTCGCGAAACCTCAGATTCAGGTCAGCCGATTGTCGTCAGCGATCCAAGCTCGCCGCATGCCGCAGCTTATCGCGAGATTGCCAGCCGCGTCTGGACGAAGTTGCAGGGCGGCACCGGGCGCGCCGCACCGCGCATCGTCATTCAGTAGATCAGGATCAATCAGGCCCAGCCCCACAAGGCTGGGCCGCAAATCCGCCTAGCCGGCGAGAATTTGCTGCAGCTCAGCCCATTCGCGTTTGCTAAGGCCGCTTTCCGCCTCGGTCACAGCCTCCCCACGTAACCGGCGACGAATGACCTCCATGGCGTTCTTGGACAAGGTCACGGCATGCAGTCGATGCTGATCAAAAGCCTCAGCACTCAGTGGTACCCAGCGGCGCAAGACATCCAACATCGCATCGGCATAGACGCGGATCTCATATTGCGCATGGGCGTCAGCCCGCAGGCTGAGGAAATGCATGAAATTGTGCAGATCAACCTTCCAATACCATTGGGTATAGAAATTGAGGCTGAGATTCATGCGGGCCAGTTCGCGCGCCAGTCCCTGGCGATCCGGATCAACCACCGATCCGTCCTCTGATTCGTTCAGCATCCAGGCATAATCGTCATAGGCGCGGCCAGAATCCGCTTTCAGCAGATCGAGCACCCGCGCTGCTTCAGCGCCCTGCAGGACATTGCCACGTCCCTGGCGATTGCTAGCAGACTGCGCCGCCAATTGTTCCGGCGCCGGGATGTAGAATTCGCGATCGAGGATCGAATAGCGGGCGGAATATTCGTTCACATTGGCGGTCCGGTGACGGATCCATTGTCGGGCGACGAAGATCGGCAATTTCACATGAAACTTGATCTCGCACATCTCGAAGGGTGTCGAATGACGATGCCGCATCAGATAATGGATCAGGCCACGATCCTCGGTCACCTTCTTGGTGCCCTTGCCGTAAGATACGCGGGCCGCTTGCACAACCGCCGAATCATCGCCCATATAGTCGATGACCCGGACAAAGCCGTGATCGAGGAGCGCTATCGGCTGATAGAGGACATCTTCCAGAGCCGGCACCACGGCACGCCGCGTCGGCTGTTGATCTGCCCGCAATTGGTCAATTTCAGTCTGTTGTTCCTTGGTCAGCGCCATGGCCGTCTTGTCCCGGGTTCTGCAGTGCCGCCAGCAGCGGCTTCTGGCCGAGTTATGACCGATTCCCGGGCACCTGCCTAGATCCGCGGAGCGACATCCGCCAGCGGTGTCGCGGCCTTGCGCCAAGAGCACATCCCGGTGGCGATTTCCAAGCCTTGATAATAAGTTAATCCGGTCTTATGTTTCCTTTGTCGCTTCGGCGGCTATGACAGTAGACGGTTGCGCGGAATAGGCGTTGCGGACCGGGAGGGCAGTACTCCCGCGCCTCCACCATTATCGCCGGGTTAGTCCGGTTTATGGGGGCGAAACAGGATCGACGTGCGTAGTAAAGGCCATCCTGCTGTTCGGCATGGTTCCGCCGTTATCGGGCCATTTTCACAGATGCCAACGATAACGTTGCGTCTGATCTTCGTATGGCGGCCTAATAACCCTCGCGGGTTATAATCTGCTAACGTAGAACGCGGTTCGGGGGGCGCCGGGCAACAGAATGCCCCCCACTTGATCTAGCTCGATATCCCGCGCTGGTTCTCTGCCATCTTGACCGCGACCCCTTCGGCGTGGCTCAGTGAGACAGAAACATGAAACGGGCGTACCATTCTACCGGTCGCCGCAGAAATTGGTTTACTGGGAGATGGGTTTCGGCCAATGGCCAAAGATTGGTTGCGTTACGATCGCTTGGTTGAAGATGCGCTGCGCAGCGTGGTGCGGCGGGCGTTGCTGGAAGTGGCTGCCAATGGCAAGAACCGGGGGTAGGCCTGTCGCCACAATTGCGGGCGCAGTATCCCAAGGAAATGACTATTGTCCTGCAGCATCAGTTCTGGGGGCTCGATGTCACTGAAGAAGGTTTCACCGTGAAACTGAGCTTCGGCGGCGTACGGGAGACGTTGATTATTCCGTTCCAGTCGGTCATCAGCTTTGCCGATCCGTCGGTCAAATTCGGGCTGCAGTTCGAGACCGCGGCCGATAGCGATGTTGACGAGGCCGAGACCGATGACGCCGACAGCGAGAACAACAGTGCCGCCGCCCCTATGCGATCACCCTTGAAGAACAAGGATCTGAACGATCTGCCCAAGGATGGTCAGTCGGCCGAAGTCGATGCCCAGAAGCAGGGCGCGACAAAGGGCGCTGACGTGGTCACCTTGGACGCATTCCGTAAGAAATAACCCGTCGAGCGGGCGCTTTTCGTCAGGCGCCATGACCCGTCACCATTGCGAGGGTCTGCGATGAAACGGGTGGCATGTCGTCATCCCTGATTTGAGCGCTCACCATCGCACGGCAGTTATCCGCCGGCGGGACGTATCCCCTGCTACCGGAATTCAGCGCGACGAGCGCCCGGGCTGGGACGGATTGGCGCAACCCTTTCAAAGACCCTCGAAACGGGTTAAAAACAGCGCCGATACCCGCCTGGATAAGGAGACCAGCAAGATGGCTAGCGCCAAGCAGAAAGCGGCGACTCGTAGTGAAACCGATTCCTTCGGCCCGATCGACGTGCCGGCAGATAAGCTGTGGGGGGCGCAAACACAGCGATCTTTGCAGAATTTCAAGATCGGTGGCGAACGGATGCCAGCCCCTCTGCTGCATGCCTACGGCCTGCTGAAGCAAGCCGCCGCCGAAGCCAATATGAAGGCCGGCAAACTCGACAAGAAGATCGGCCGCGCAATTGTCGATGCCTCGGCCGAAGTTGCTGCCGGCGCCCTCGACGATCATTTCCCACTGGTCGTCTGGCAAACCGGCTCCGGCACCCAGACCAACATGAACGTCAATGAAGTAATCGCCAACCGAGCCAATGAAATGCTCGGCGGCAAACGTGGCGACAAGAAGCCGGTCCATCCCAATGACCAGGTGAATTACGGCCAGTCTTCCAATGACAGCTTTCCGACGGCCATGCATATCGCCGCCGTGCAGCAGGTGCATCATCTGGTGCTGCCAGCGCTCGGTCATCTGCACAAGGCTCTGGAGAAGAAAACCAAGGAATTCGCCAAGATCATCAAGATCGGCCGCACCCATCTGCAGGATGCGACGCCGGTCACTTTGGGCCAGGAATTTTCCGGTTATGCCGCCCAGGTGAAACTCGGCCTCGACCGCATCAAGGCGACCTTGCCACGGCTTTATGCCCTGGCGCAGGGCGGTACCGCCGTTGGCACCGGCCTCAACGCCGCCAAGGGCTTCGACAAGGCTTTCTGCGCCGAACTGAAAAAGCTGACCGGCCTGCCCTTCGCCCCAGCCGCGAACAAGTTCGAGGCATTGGCCGCCCATGACGCCATGGTCGAGATCTCCGGCGCGTATAACGTGCTGGCCGCCTCACTCATGAAAGTCGCCAATGACGTCCGCCTGTTGGGATCAGGGCCGCGGTCGGGTTTGGCGGAAATCAATCTGCCGGAAAACGAGCCGGGCTCTTCGATCATGCCGGGCAAGGTCAATCCCACCCAATGCGAGGCAATGACCATGGTCTGTGCACAGATCATCGGCAACAATGTTACCGTCACCATCGGGGGTGCCACCGGTCATCTCGAATTGAACGTCTTCAAGCCGGTCATTATCTACAATGTGCTACAATCCGGCCGCCTGCTGGCCGATGCCGCGAACAGCTTCACCGACAATTGCGTGATTGGTATCACGCCTAACTTGCCACGGATCAAGCACTCGCTCGAGCAATCCTTGATGCTGGTGACGGCGCTGAATACGCATATCGGCTATGACAACGCCGCCAAGATCGCCAAGAAGGCCCATAAGGAAGGAACCAGCCTGAAAGAGGCTGGCATCGCCCTGAGGCTATTGACCTCCGAACAGTTCGATAAATGGGTTCGGCCGGCCGATATGCTCGGCCCGAAATAAGCCCGGCCGATGCCAGAACGGCCGCCAACCAGGATGGAGAAGCATTCCGTGACCATTGCCGGTCACAAGACGAGCTTCACTCTGGAGGCAGCTTTCTGGGATGCCTTGAAAGCGATCGCCAGCCGGCGCCGCACCTCCGTCGCACAAATCGTCGCCGGCGTTGACCAGCAGCGCGCTGGTGGCGACGACGGCCCGAATCTTTCCAGTGCCTTGCGCGTTTTTGTCCTGCTGCAACAGCATGGATCCAGCGAGGGCGGTCAGCCGGCCAGCGGTGGCGTTTGACGTGCCGGATCAGCGGACGACGTCAACCCTGATCGCCGAGAATGATCTGACAGGCGCCGACCGGAACAAGATCCGTGCTTTCCTTACCGCCGCCTATCCAGGCTACGCCGAACTTTGGACACAGCAGGATTTCTGGGGTGGACCACCGGAACACCGATTGCTGTTACGTGATCCCTCCGGCCGCCTCGTGGGACATCTGGGATTTGCGCGTCGCTTGATCGAGGTCGATGCGCGAGCAGTGCGGATCGCCGGAATCGGTGCCGTTGCCATTCTGCCTGAGATGCAAGGGCGCGGGATTGGTCGGCACCTGTTGGCCGAACTCACGGCAATCCTGCGGCATGACGTGGCAGTTGAATTCGGCTTCCTGCAATGTCGTGACGCCGTCATCGGCTTTTATGAAAACTGCGGTTTCCAGCGTATCACACAGCAGGTCCGCAGCTTCGATCCCAATTTCCGACGCTGGCAAGTGGATGATGCGGCAGCGATGATCCTGCCAGCGTCGGCGACGGCCGACTCATGGCCCCGTCACGGTCTCGTCGATCTGATGGGCATGCCCTGGTAGCGAAGGCTCCCTTGACGTGCCATCTGTCGACGTCATTGAGTTGGCGCCTGATCGGTTGGTGGTGGAACAGTTGTCGGTGTCTGATCGGTTGGTGGCGCGGTTGTCGTTGGCGCCGTGGTCGTTGGCGCGGTTGTGGTTGGCGCCGTCGTCGTGTTGTCGACAGCCGGTTTCTTTTTCTTCTTTTTCCCAAAAGGCAGCTGGATATCGCCCAAGCCCGGCACCGTCACCGTCGGTTGTTTTGGTGTCGTTGGTGTAACCGGCTGCACCGTCGTCGCAGCGCCACCGGTACCGGTCGTTGTCGTGCTGGGCGCCGCGGTACCATTGCTGTCGGCGCCAGGTTGGATACCGAGTTTCTTCAATAATTTGTCACCACCCGGCACTTGCTGAATCACATTCGGCTGTACTTGGCCATTGGGGTCGACACCGAGAATGCCGCTGCTGCCGGCAGAGCCGTTGGTGGCAAAGCTCGGATGCGGACTGCCGACCGGGCCCTGCAGATTGATGCTCATGAAAGCCTTCTCGGCAGTACCGGTGAACAGATCAACCAGCATTGGCGAGAAGACCAGAGAGGCGAGATCGATCTGGCCT
>WNFM01247116.1_pt3 | contig 11215 bp, 8 predicted proteins | sample 5400271 | NCBI WGS metagenome assembly WNFM01 (sample SAMN13153352, study PRJNA577476) | soil metagenome | isolation source: 60 cm saprolite on Douglas fir-dominated hillslope | place: USA:California | collected 2013-09-17 | reverse complement strand
CCCCCCGACGAGCCCTCCGAGCAAGACCCGCTTCTTGTTGATCGCGGCCATGCGTCACCTCCGACCTGTCTGGTTCGGTTCGCGAGGGGCCTGCCGGCGGCAGGCGCTCCGTTCCGGGAATCATACCCTCGCTTGCGGCGCCTCCTGCCCTCGACTATATTCCGCCGAGACCCTCCCTGGCCCCGCCCCGGACGGCTCGCGGGAGCGATGCGATGCCCTTTGGATTCTTCGTATTCCTGGCGCTGCTCGCGGCCCTGAGCGGACCGCTCGCGCTGGTCCTCTTGATCGCGACCCGCGGACGGACCCGGCACAACGAAGAAGACATCGAGAGGCTGCGGACACGCCTCGAGTTGCTCGCCTCCCGCTTCAGCAAGGATCATCGAGCCACGCCCGACCTGCCGGCGCCGGGCGTCCCGGCCCCGCGGCCGGCGGCCGCAGCCGTGCAGCCTCCCGCCGGAGCGGCTCCGCACCCGACGATCACCGCTCCGCAGCCCGCCGTCGCCGCTCCCCAACCGGAGAAGCCGACCACGGTGCCGCCGCGTTACGCTCCGGTCCCACACTCCAAACCCGCGGAGCACCAACCGGTCGATCTCTGGCCGGTGGAGCCGGAGACGCCCCGTCCGGCCGCGCCGACGCGCGCCTCCACGACGACGCCGCGCGGTGCGAAGGCCATACCGGCGCAGCGGCGCGAGATCGGCTCGTGGGAGGATGCGATTGGCGGCTCCTGGCTGAACCGGATCGGCGTCGCCCTCCTGGTCATCGGTATCGCCTTCGCGCTCGCCTATTCGTTCACCCGGCTCGGGCCGGCCGGAAAGGCGGCGCTGGCGAACGCCGTGTCGCTGGCGATGAGCCGTATCGCTTCTATGGTCGCGGTCTGATCGGCGGCGGCTGGGCGGCGCTCTACGCCACCGCCTACGCCATGCACGAGCTCGAGGCGACCAGGGTCATCGACGACCCCCGCGCCGGCTTCGCGCTGCTGCTCGCGGTCGGCGTCGGCATGATCCTGCACTCGCTGCGCTATCGGAACGAAGGGTTGACCGCCCTGGCCTACGCGCTCGCCTACTCCGCGATCGTCCTGCACAGCATCAGCGGCTACACTCTCGCGGCGGCGACGCTGCTCGGCTTCGGGTCGATCCTCCACCTGCTCCGCCGGGCCTGGTACCGCGTCGCCTTCGGCGGGATCGCCGCCACCTACGGCAGCCTCCTCCTCTGGTACCTGAGACAGGACGCGCTGACGCCCGGCATGCTGCGCATCGCCCTCGCCGCCCTGGCGGCGAACTGGCTCGTCTTCCTGGCGGCCGACTTCGCGCCCGATCCGGGGGATGCCTCAAACCGCTCCAACGCGCGCGCGGTGTCGATCCTCAATGCCCTCGGCATCGGCATCCTCTCGTATCTGGCCTGGCGCCGGTTCGGTCCCGGCTCCACCTGGCAGCCGCTTCTGGCGCTCGGCATCGCCTACACGATCACCTCGGCCGGGCTGCGCCTGCGCGGGCGCCTCGCCGTCCACCCGATCCATTCGGCGGTCGCCGCGCTTTGTCTCGTTCTGGCGGCGCGCAAGGGGCTCGACCCGGTCGGCGCCACCTGGGCCTGGCTGGCCCTGGCGCAGGCGATCGTCCTGCTGGGCGTCGCCTTGAAAGATCGATTCCACGGCGGGCTGGGAAGCGTTCTCTTCCTCGCGCCGGCGCTGGCGATCGTGCACGACCAGGTGCGCGCCCGTCTGCACCGCCCCGACGGGATCTTCGACCCGCCGCTGTTCGCCCTGAACGCCGCCGCCTGCGCCTGCTTCTATCTGACCTTCGCCAGGCTCAAGACGCTGCGGCGCACGGGCGGAAGCGGCGACTGGGTCGAGACCTTCCGCCGGATCTTCTCGTACGGCGCCTTTATGCTGATCGTCCTGTCGCTCTGGGTCCAGCTTCCGATGGTCTACGTGGCAAGCGCGGACGCCGTGCTGATGGTTGTCCTGTTCGAAGCCGCCGCCGTCGAGCGGGTGGCCGATCTGAGGATGCAGTCTTACCTCGCGGCGTTCGGCGCCGCGCTGGCCCTGGTCGTCTTCACCATTCCTTCAGGCATGCTTCTGGGAGGGGCGCCGGCCCGCATTCCGGCCCAGCTCGTCGTGGGGATCCTCTACCTCGTGGTCTTCCTGCGCCAGACCGGGGGGCGGGCCGCCGTGCTCGACGTCGACGCGCTGCTGCGGCCGTTCCTGTCGTACGCAGGCGCGAGCGTCATCGCCTTGCTGGTCTGGCTCGAGGCCCCGACGGTCGCGACTCGCGCTGGCCGAGCCGGATCTGCGCCGTCCCGGCTATCTCATCCTGCTGGCCGCCTCCGCATCGCTCGTGATGTCGAACCTGACCCGCCCCGAGCTCGTCGCCGGCATCTCGGTCCGGATGGCGACGATCCTTCCCTCGATCGCCGCCATCGCGTACCTTTGGTGGCGGCTGCGCCTTTTGCCTCAAGATCGGGAAGATGCCGCCGGCGACGCGCTCGACGAGACCTGCGGGAGGATCCTCTCCTATCTCGCCGGCGGGCTGCTCGGCCTGCTGTTCCGATTCGAGTTCGGGCTGTCCGGCGTCGCCTTGCGCTGGTCGCTCGCCATGCTGGCCCTGTTCGTGGCCGGCCACCTTCTGCGCGACGCCGATCTCAGGATGCAGGGATACCTGCTGGCGGGCGCCGTGTTCCTGCGCGCGGTCGGCTTCGATTTCCGCCAGGGAGGCCCGATCCTGGGCGTCGACGGGCCGCTGGCGATCACCGTCGTCGGCGTGCTCTGCTACCTGACTTCCGGCTTCCTGATCCGGGACCGCAACACCGCGGCGGAGGGAAGCCGCGCGCCGGATCGGCGCAGCCTCGCCCTCGAGGCGCAGATCGCGGCGATCGGGCCCGATCTCCTCTTCTCGCTGGCGATCGCGCTGCCGGCGATTTATCTGTATCGCACCCGATCCGGCTTCATGCTGATCGTCGCCTGGGCGATCGAGGGGTTGTGCGCCACCGCCGCCGGCTTCGCCGCCGAGGCCCGCGCGCTGCGCCTCTCCGGTCTCGGTCTTCTGGGCGTGGCGCTGGCGCTGACGTTGGTGAAGGCTCTCACCACCTTCGACACGGTCGGGCGGATCGTCTCGTTCATCGTGCTCGGCGTCGTCCTCCTCGTGATCTCGTTCGGCTACACCCACTACCGCGGCAGCGGGCGCCGGGCCGCGTGAGCGGAGTGACGGGACGGCCGCCCGAACGCGGCATCGTGGTGATGGCCGCGCGCGTCCTGGTGCCGCTCTTTCTGGCCGGGGCGCTCGGCGCCGGCGCCTGGCTGGCGCATCGCGCTCGCGGCCCGCAACGGCGCGATCTCGACGCGCTCGTGACCGTCGGAGGGGATCTGGCGCGCGACGCGATCTCTCCCGCCCTCGATCTGACCCGTCTCGGAACGGCCGAGGAGATGGAGCTCGGCCGGCGGATCGACGCGGAGGTGCGCGCCGGCCTCCCGGCCGCCGTCGACCCGGCCGCCCAGGCGTACCTCGACGAGCTGCTTGCAAGCCTGAGCGTGCATGTCTCGCGGCCCGGGATCACCTACAGCGTCCTGCTGCTCCGCTCGTCCGAGGTGCGCGCCTTCTCGGTCGCCGGCGGGCGCGTCTACCTGACCGAGGGGCTGCTGGGGTTCGTGCGGAACGAAGCGGAGCTCGCCGCGGTGCTGGGGCACGAGATCGCCCACATCGATCGGCGCCACTGCGTCGAGCGGCTGCAGTTCGAGCGCGCCGCGCGGCGGATCGACTCCGGCCTGGCCTCCCTGGCGCGCCTCGGATACGAGATCATGCTGCGCGGCTTCTCGGAAGAGCAGGAGCTGGCGGCCGACGGCGAAGGCGCGCTCCTGGCGGCGCGGACCGCCTACGATGCCTGGCGGATGAGCGATCTCCTGAACCGGATCGGAACGCTCGACCCCGGCGCGATCCGCGCGCCGACGCGCGACCCGATCTTCGAGACGGTCGTGGCGCTCCCCGAGGCGCTGCGGCGCTATGCCGCCACGCACCCTCCGGCGCCGCAACGGCTCGAAGCGGTGCGCCGGGCGCTCGCGGGCCGTCCCGATCTCTGGCGCGACGCGCCCCGTTACGTCGGCCGCGCGAATCTGGAAGAGCGCCGGACCAAGTCGAAGGATCCGCGCGCGGATGAATGGGTGACCCGCCGGCAGGAGCCTGACCGATAATTTTTTCGCGGAGATCGGGCGCCGTGAAAGACTAGGCGTCCTTGGCGACGTCCTCGACCCACGACAAGGCCGCCATCATCGCCGGAAAGCCGATCGTCGTGGTGGCGAGCAGCACCACGTGACGGCACTCTTCGAGCGTGGCGCCCGCCTCGAGCGAGCGGCGCACGTGCGAGTGCACGGCCCCTTCGAGCCGCGCGCCGACGGCAATCGCCAGCTTCACCAGCGCCAGCTCCTTGCCGTCGAGCGGTCCCGCCTTGCGGCAGGCCTCGCCCAGGTTTTCGTACGCCTCGACGACCTTGGGGTAGCGCTTGCGCTGCTCTTTGTACCAGCCCGGGATCTTCCCCATCGCGATCTCCTGGCAGGCCTCGCCGGCCGGCGGAGCCCGGCCGGCCTGCGGCGTCAGGCGCCGATTTCGGAGCGGCCCGGGTCGACCTCGTGCAGCACCACGATCGGGACGTCGCGATCGTCGTTCGCCACCAGGCTGACGTTGCCGGCGGCCGGATCGGCCGAGCTGCCGATGCGCGCGTCGTTCCGCGCCTCGGACGCCGGCGGGGTCGCTTGCAGCGTTCCGGCCGGCAGCAGGTCGGCGGAGCGCCGGAGCAGCAGGCCGTACTCGTACCCTTCGACAAACGCCCGCATCGTGGCGACGATGATGTTCGGGTCGACGCCGGTCGTGCTCCAGGTGCGCTGTCCGTCGCTGGATTCGACCAGGACGCGCGTGCGCGCGGCCGAGCTGTCGTGGCCGTCGAGGATCCGCACCTTGAAGTCGGTCAGCTGGAACTCGCGGATCTCCGGGTACGAGGGGACGAGGGCGCCGCGCAGCGCCTGATCGAGCGCATGCGCCGGGCCGACACCGAGGCTGGCGGCATGGATCTCTTCGTCGCCGATCTTGACCCGCACCGTCGCCTCCGGCGATCCGCCGCCGGTGATCAGAACGCGGAAATCGACCAGGTCGAAGAAGCGCGGCCGCCGCCCCAGCGCTTCGAGCACCAGCAGCGTGAACGAGCCCTCGGCGTCCTCGAACTGATAGCCTTTGTATTCCAGCTCCTTCACCTTCTCGACCAGCGAGCGCATCGTGTCGGGCCGTCCCGACAGATCGATCCCGAGCGCCCGCGCCCGGTTCAGCACGTTGCTCGACCCCATCTGGTCGGAAACCAGCACCCGCGTGGCGTTGCCGACGACCGAGGGGTCGATATGCTCGTAGGCGCGGCGGGTCCGCTCGAGCGCGCTGACATGCACTCCCGCTTTGTGCGTGAAGGCGCTGCGACCGACGAACGGCTGGTGGCTGTTCGGGATGGCGTTCGCCACCTCGCTGACGTAGCGCGCCGTCGCCGTCAGGCGTTGCAGCGACCCGTCCGGCAGGCAGCGCAGATGCAGCTTCAGCTCGACGTTCGGGATCACCGAGCAGAGATTGGCGTTGCCGCAGCGTTCGCCGTAGCCGTTGATCGTCCCCTGCACGTGGCGCGCGCCGGCGACCACCGCGGCGACGCTGTTCGCCACCGCCACCTCGGAGTCGTTGTGCGCGTGGATCCCCAGCGGCACGGCGGCGCCGACCCGGTTGCGCGCCGCGAGCGTCGCCGCCTTCACCTGATCGGGCAGGGAGCCGCCGTTGGTGTCGCACAGCACGATCCGCTCCGCGCCCGCCTCGGCCGCGGCCAGGATCGTCAGAAGCGCGTAGTTGGGGTTCGATGCATAGCCGTCGAAGAAATGCTCGGCGTCGTAGATCACGCGCCGGCCCGCCTCGCGCAGGAACCGGATCGAATCGGCGATCATCGCCAGGTTCTCTTCGAGCGACGTGCGCAGCGCCTCCTTCACGTGGTACTCCCACGACTTGCCGAAGATGGTCACCCAGGGGGTGCCGGCGTCGAGCAGGCTGCGCAGGCCGGTGTCGTCCCCCGCCGCGCCGCGCGCCCGCCGCGTGCTGCCGAAGGCGACCAGGCGCGACTGCCCCAGCGGCTCGCGACGCGCGCGCTCGAAGAACTCGATGTCCTTGGGGTTCGCGCCGGGCCAGCCCCCCTCGATGAAGTGGACCCCGAGGCGATCGAGGGCGCGCAGCACCTTCAGCTTGTCCTCGACCGAATAGGAGATCCCCTCCGATTGCGCCCCGTCGCGCAGGGTCGTGTCGTAGATCTCCACCAGCTCGGGGCCCGCCTCCCCGGGGCGGTCGCCGCGGAACTCGGGGATCGGGGGCGGAATCGTCTTGACGATCTCAGACATGGGAGAGCCACCTCGCATAGCGCAGGTCGCGACCGCGCACGCACTCGAAATAGGCCTTCTGCAGACGCGACGCCAGGCCGCCGGTGACCCTCGCCATCGGCCGGCCGTCGATCGACGCCACGGGCGTCAGCTCGGCGGCGGTGCCGGTCATGAAGACCTCGTCGGCCGCGTACAGATCCTCGGGACGGAAGGCGCGGATGGCGATCGGGATGCCGAGCTCGCGCGCCAGAGTCAGGACGGTGTCGCGGGTGATCCCCGGAAGGATGTTCGACGCCTCGTCGTTGGTCACGAGCGCGCCGTCCTTGACGAAGAAAATGTTCTCACCCGTCCCCTCGGCGACCGTGCCGTCGACGTTCAGCATGATCGCCTCGATGGCGCCGCGCGCCGCCGCCTCCTGCGCCGCCAGAACCGAGTTGGTGTAATGCCCGCACCCCTTCACCGTCGGCGGCAGCATCGAGCGATCGAACTTGCGCCAGGACGAGATGGTCACCGGCACGCCGTTCGCCAGGCCGTCGGCCCCCAGATAGGGCCCGTAGCTGCGCGCCGCGATCAGCACCTCGGTCGGGCAGCCGTGGTTCGGCGTCAGGTGAATCGGCCCCTCGCCGAAGAAGGCGAGCGGGCGGACGTAGCTGTTCCCCAGCCGGTTGCGCCGCACCGTCTCGACCGCCGCGGCGCACAGCTCGGCCGTGGTGTACGCCAGCTCCATCCGGTAGAAGCGCGCCGAGGCGAGCAGCCGCTCCATATGATCGGCCAGCCGGAAAACCGAGGTGGTGCCGCGCGGCGTCTCGTAGGCGCGGATCCCCTCGAACACCCCGGTGCCGTAATGCAGCGCGTGCGAGAAATAATGCGCCCGCAGATCCTCGCTGCGCACGAAGTCGCCGTTCACCCAGACCCAGGGCGCATGCTGATCGGCGCCGGCATGCAACCGCGCCGGGCCGCCGATCGCGCCGGGAAGCGGCCAGCCGGCGGACGGCGCCGCGTGCGGCCCGGTCGGGGCGGCGCGCGGCGCGGAGGGCGCGATCGGTTTCGTTCGTCTGGTCATCAGTTCCTGCTCTTGTCGACCAGCTTGTTCCTGCCGAGCCACGGCATCATGCCGCGCAGCTTGGCGCCGACCCGCTCGATCAGATGCTCCTGCCCTGCCGCCTCGAGCCGCTTGAAGTTCGGCTTGCCGGCCTTGTGCTCCGCCATCCATTCGTCGGCGAACTTCCCCGACTGGATGTCGGCGAGAAGCTGCTTCATCACCTTGCGGACCGAGGCGTCGATGACCCGGGGTCCGCGTGTCAGGTCGCCGTACTCGGCGGTGTTGCTCACCGAGTAGCGCATGTTCTGAATGCCGCCCTCGTACACCAGGTCGACGATCAGCTTCATCTCGTGCAGGCACTCGAAGTAGGCCATCTCGGGCGGATAGCCGGCCTCGACCAGCGTCTCGAAGCCCGCGGTGATCAAGGCGGTCAGCCCGCCGCAGAGCACCGCCTGCTCGCCGAACAGATCGGTCTCGGTCTCGTCCTTGAAGGTGGTCTCGATCACTCCCGCCCGCCCGCCGCCGATGGCGCCGGCGTAGGCGAGGCCGACCACCTTGGTGTCACCGGCCGGGTCCTGATGCACCGCCAGCAGCATCGGCACGCCGGCCCCCTTGCTGAACTCGTGACGCGCCAGATGACCCGGCGCCTTCGGGGCGACCATGAAAATGTTCACATCCTTGGGCGGGACGATCTTCTTGAAATGGATCGAGAAGCCGTGCGCCACGGCGAAGTACTTGCCGGCGCGCAGCCCCGCGGCCACTTCCTTCTCGTAGGTCTCCGGCGCCAGCTCGTCCGGCACCAGCATCATGACGACGTCGCCGGCGCGCGCCGCCTCGGCCGTGTCGACCACGTTCAGGCCGACCCCTTCCGCCTTGGCGCGCGAGGCGCTGCCGGGCCGCAGCCCGACCACCACGTCATGACCGCTGTCGCGCAGATTGAGGGCGTGCGCGTGCCCCTGGCTGCCGTAGCCGAGAATGGCGATCTTCTTCCCCTTCAGCTTCGTGGCGTCGGCGTCTTTGTCGTAATAGATGTTCATCCCGTCTCCTATACGGCGCTTTCCGCCTCGGGCACGTCGGTCCCGAGGTCGTTGTAGGTTGTCGTCTCCGCCACCGCCCCGATGCGCGGTATCGCCACCGGACCGGTCCGCACGATGTCGCGGATGCCGAGCGGCTTGAGCAGGTCGAGCAGGGCGTCGACTTTTCCCTGGCTCCCGGTCGTCTCGACGGTGATCGCGTCGGCCGCGATGTCGATCACCTTCGCGCGGAACACGCCGACCAGGTTCAGCACTTCCTGACGATCGGCGGGGGTCGGCGTGTTCACGATCAACAACGCCATTTCGCGCTCGACATGGTTCACCTCGTTGAGATCGACCACCTCGACCACCCGCACCAGCTTGCCGACCTGCTTCAGGATCTGCTCGATGATCTGAGGATTGCCGCCGGTCGTCAGAATGATCTTCGAGAGGGCCGGATCGGGCGTCGGCGCGACGCAGAGCGAATCGATATTGTAGCCGCGCCCGGAGAACAGGCCCACCACCCGGCAGAGCTCGCCGAAGCGGTTCTCGACCAGGATCGACAGGATGTGCCGCGAGCTCGCGTCGTTCATCGTCTCCTCGACTCCGATCTTCGAGTCATGCGCCGGCCGCTCACGCCAGGTCCCGCGGCTCGGGCTCTTCTTCGCCGTCGTCGGGCGGCTCGAGCACCATTTCTTGAAGGGACGCGCCGGCCGGCACCATCGGGTAGACGCTCTCTTCCTGGCTGACGATCATGTCGAGGATCACGAGGCCGGGCGTCCTGAGACCCTTCTCGAGGACGGCGCGCATCTCCTCGGGGCGCGTGGCCCGCAGCCCGGTGGCGTGGTACGCCTCGGCCAGCTTCACGAAGTCCGGCAGCCAGTCCATGCCGACCTCGCTGTAGGTGCGCGAGTAGAACAGCTCCTGCCACTGTCGCACCATGCCCAGATAGTTGTTGTTGATGATCACGACCTTGACGTCGACCTTTTCCTGAATCGCCGTCGCCATCTCCTGGATGCACATCTGGAACGACCCGTCGCCGGTGACGCAGACCACCGTCTCCCCCGGGTGCGCCTTGGCCGCCCCGATCGCCGCCGGGAAACCGTAACCCATCGTGCCGAGCCCGCCCGAGTTGAGCCAGCGCCGCGGACGGTTGAAGCCGTAATACTGCGCCACCCACATCTGGTGCTGGCCGACGTCGGCGGTCACGATGGCGTCGCCGCGCGTCTGCCGGTGCAGCTCGCGGATCACCGCCTGCGGCATGATGACGCCCTTGCGCTCTTTGAACGAATACGGATGCTTCGTCATGAAGCCGCGCAGCGTCCCCCACCAGGTCTCGCGCGCCGGCGGCGCCTCGAGACGCAGATCGCGCGCCAGCACGTCGAGCATCTGCCGCATCACGAGACCGGCGTCGCCGGTGATGCCGACCTCGACGACCCGGTTCTTGTTGATCGAGGCGGCGTCGACGTCGACATGGATCACCCGCGCCTTCGGCGCGAAGTCTTTGAGGCGGCCGGTCACCCGGTCGTCGAAGCGCGAGCCGACGGCGATCAGCAGATCGGAATCGGAGATCCCCATGTTCGCGGCGTAGGTGCCGTGCATGCCGAGCATCCCGAGGCAGTTCGGGTGCGCCGAGGGGAACCCGCCGAGCCCCATCAGCGTCGGCGTCACCGGCAGGTTGAGCGCCTCGGCCAGTGCCAGCAGCTGCTCCGACGCGTTGGCGTTCACGACACCGCCGCCGACGTACAGGATCGGCCGCTCGGCCGCCAGCATCATCTCGACCGCCTTGCGGACGAGGGCCGGGTCGCCGGCGCCGGCCGGCTTGTAGGACGGCAGGTTGACGCTTTCCGGGTAGATGTACGGCGCCTTGACCGCCGTGATGTCCTTCGGCAGATCGATCACGACCGGGCCGGGGCGGCCGGTCCTGGCGATGAAGAAGGCTTCCTTCACCACCCGCGCGAGATCGCGCACGTCCTTCACGAGGTAGTTGTATTTCGTGCAGGGCCGGGTGATGCCGACGACGTCGGCTTCTTGAAAGGCGTCGTTGCCGATCAGATGCGTCGGCACCTGCCCGGTGATGCAGACGATCGGCGTCGAGTCCATCAGGGCGTTGGTCAGCCCGGTGACGCAATTGGTGGCGCCGGGGCCCGAGGTCACCATCACCACGCCGACCTTGCCGCTGGAGCGGGCGTACCCTTCGGCCGCATGCACCGCGCCCTGCTCGTGCCGCACCAGCACATGGTTCATCCGGTCGCGCACGTGGGCCAGCTCGTCGTAGACATGCAGGATCGCGCCGCCCGGGTAGCCGAAGATCGTGTCGACCCCTTCCTCGATCAGCGCCTCGAGGAGGATCCGCGCGCCGCGCACCTCGGCTCCCGGCTGGGGAGCGACCGACGTCTCCGGCTTCGCCGGAGCGGGCGCCGGCGCCTTGACGGGTGCCGGCGCTTTCGCCGGCGGCAGCGCCGAGGCGGCCTCGCGTCTCGAACCGACTCTCGGATCACGCTGGTTCTGCATTCTCGACCTCACGCGGCCGCGGAAAGCGTCAGCGCTTCCCGCACCTTCTTGCCCATCTCGCGCGTCGTCAGTACGTTCTCGCCCGGACCGGCGATGTCGCGGGTACGCGCGCCGTCGGTCAGCGCCCGGCCCACCGCCTCTTCGATCCGCGCCGCCTCGGCCGGCCGCTGCAGCGAGTGCCGCAGCAGCATCGCCGCCGACAAGATCGCCGCCAGCGGGTTGGCCACGCCGCGCCCGGCGATGTCGGGCGCCGAGCCGTGCACCGGCTCG
>WNFM01251209.1_pt1 | contig 11218 bp, 11 predicted proteins | sample 5400271 | NCBI WGS metagenome assembly WNFM01 (sample SAMN13153352, study PRJNA577476) | soil metagenome | isolation source: 60 cm saprolite on Douglas fir-dominated hillslope | place: USA:California | collected 2013-09-17 | reverse complement strand
TCCGCTTCTAAACGTGCAATACTCATACATTGCTCCTTACAATCATGTCGTCAATGGTCGGACTCTGATGATTTAAACCACCTATTTTACAGCCTCGATGCTTACCATGACCCACTTCAGACGTAAATCTTGTTTTTCATCTGAAGTGGGTCAGCTACACACGGGATAGTCCACTCACCATGATGGCGCCTCTCTCTGTTGATACTAAAAGATTTATCTTCTCAGGACTTCTCTCTGAGGTAAGCAAGCATTGCTGCATATCCTTCCTTGATGATTTCTGGTGGTGGAAAACGTAGAGAAGGCATATTTTCTACGTCCAGCACTTCTAGATGGGGCAAGAAGCTCAGCGACTCGCACGTCGCAGATATACTCACAAAGGGAAATAGTGTTAAGCGAAGAAGCACATTCAAACGGAGTGGCAAACTATCAGTCCATTTCGTCGAGAGGACGATAGGCGCTCACAAACGGCCAGTTCGGCAGCGGTTCTCTAGCTTGTCTCCATGCCGCCGGAATGTCCTCCACTCCACGGGAAAGTGCGATAATGCCGCCGACCATGGCACAGGTTGTATCCACATCTCCGAAACCACTGGCGGTCAGCCAGAGCGCTTGCTCGTAGCTTTCCAGACGCTCTCCAGCACACCAGAGCACAAAGGGAACGGTATCCTGTGCAGAGAGGCTGGTGCCGTTTCCCAGCAGATCAACGGCCGCTTCGACTGAAACTGTGGCAGACAGATCGCGCGCCCAATGTATTTTCCTAAGAACTTCACTGCTCGGTACAAAAGGTACAATGAGGTCGAGGAACTCTGCTCGGCTTGGTGGTGCACTGGAATGACGAAGCCTCCAAGCCCACGCTGCCGCAACAGCGACAGCAATGCTGCCTGCGATGGCTTCCGGGTGAGTATGGGTTACCTGCGCGGATCGAACTGCTTGCTCGACCACGTCGTCCATCGCCTCAGCAAAGAATGCTCCAATGGGTGTGACCCGCATCGCAGCCCCATTGCCGAATGATCCGAGCAAGCGATGCATGGAAGGGCCATAGCCACGGGAGGGATCGTATCGCTCAGCAAAGCTTTCCGCAAGACGATCCTGGTCGATGGCTCCATGTTGCCGCAGCATGGAGACGATTGAGAGCGCCATTTGGGTATCATCCGTGTAGGGCCAAGGAGGCGAGGGAAGTATACGCGCTGCAATATAATCCGCTGTCAGATCTGGCTGGTGAAAAAACTGCTCGCCAAAGGCATCGCCAACGGACAACCCCTCCAAGGAGCACATGGCACGAGCCAGTTGCTCATCCTGGTCATGAGGCGGTATCGCTTTTTCCATAGCCCTCTCCTTTTGCCTGATCTTCATCGAAGCACAACCATAGAGTATTTCTCCCACTTTTGTCAAGTGCATGGCTTCCTCGCCCCCGTTCACGCTCAGGGAAGTTTCCCAGCCCAGGATTCATACCAGAAGAGAGCGTGACACCAGTTATAAGCGTTCTTCCGATGGATGAGCACAAATATCACGTCAGGATTAGAGTTAGCGAGCAGGCCATACGGTGGCCCTGCTCTACAACGCTTTCGAGCATGCTTCGCTTGCTCAGTCTGCTCTTGTCCCCTTTCGTTTTCACGTCCATGTAGACTGGTAACCGAGGAACCTCTTCCCAGTTCCTCCTGCTTGCAGCAGGAATATCACAACGCCCCTCACGGCGCACACCACGCTTGCTTGTTTCCAAGCACGCTAACTCGCCAGAGACACACATCATCCATTGGGAAGTAAGAAAGGACTTACGCATATCACGGCCTTTCAACCTTCAGCAGTTCTAATGTGCTTCTCCTGTCACACTTCACCCTATGATTGGCTTTCCCAATCTTTCTGGCAGGTCGTCACTCCTGCGACTACTGCGGTGACTCTGTACCCTTGAGATTCTCATCTGATAGGGTATCCCTTTTTCCGTTCATACGACATGTTCAGCGCGTTTAGGTATCCCGTTCGTGCCCTTCATTGAGGTCATTCCTCAACGCACATCTCCCAAAGAGTATTCGAATCGGATACAAAAAGTCGGATAGGGAGTGGTACCGCATCAAGCGTTCTGCGGTGGGCGTATGCTTGCACCCCTGGGCACTAGGTTTCAAGCAATCAGCCTTCACTGTGCGCGCAGGTCTTGCGGATCGTCGGGTTAAACGCTTTGGCCCGTTTCCGCTTCCAGAGACATGCTGTTTTTCCCGTTGTGTTTCCATGCTAGGTAAGTCCCTTGACCTCCAGAATTCCCCTCCAATTTTAGCACGATGATCGGGAGTGCCGTATTACGTGAGACAGCGCACGTACCCTGCATAGAAAGCTTAATTATCCACCACCGATAGGGGCAATACCTCTCAATCTTGTGAATCTAAAACTCACAGTAAATACTTCACAAAACAGGAATTAAAAGCATTGAAAGCTACTTCAGATACATACGAACCTCCCAAGGAGCGTCGGTCCTTTGAAATCGTTCCACAAGATCCGGAGGAAGGGTTCTACCCAGCTTCTTCAGAGCTATGAGCAAACACTGAATCCCGTAAACATCTTGCTTATCAGTGAATTCCAATGATCTTAGACGCTCGATCATCTGTTCTCCAGCCTCAACAACTTCTGCCTCGGCTAAACGAGCGGCTGCTGGGCATAATAATGTCGCGTCCGATGCAATGATCTCCAGCAAAACAGAGATCCCTGTTCTGTCTCCCAGTTTGAGAAGAACCATAGCACTGAGAGCCCGTAGCTCATGATCTTCCGTGAGAGCTAGTACCTCCTTTAGAGGATCGATCACAAATGCCCCAAAACGAGAGAGTCTCTCCCAAATGATGAAACGATCCTCGCTACGAACAAATCGATCTACCACTCTCCTACCAAATTCATTCAGGATGGAAGTAGCTTCATCCAACGCAGCTGCTTGTTCGCGAAGAGAGTTACTCTCCAAACGAACCAACACGGTGTTTAAATTGAAGTTATCTATCATTGCAACCTCGTAAGAAGAAATTCGAAATCTTTGAGTGTTGAACCGCCAAGGATGGAAAAGATACTCCTTTCTGGCCGAACTGGGGACACTCTCACATCATTTAGGAGAGCAGCTTCCTGAGAGAACTGTACCACAAAAGACTGCTTGTCACCAAAAACGCCGATCCGTTCTAGTTGTCCTGGTGTTGCATCTGCCCCCAGTTCGGTAACAAATATTTCCCCTGGTCCTTCTGCCAGGAATGTGTTGATTCCTTGTCCGAAATTCAATTCACTTACAGAAACTGTCTGACCAACATTAAGTGATTCTGGATCAACTCCTGTGATACCATTTGCTCCTGTAGCATTAGTAAAGTGACTGAATATCGTTCCTCTCCCTAAGGAGCCTGGAGGTTCAGTTGGCTGTACATTACCAGCCTGTTCTCCAGCACCAGTACCACTATCTATACCTTTCCCTGCTCCCCCTGCTTCGTCCCCCATTGCTGCAATGTCTTCAGCCATGTTCAGCAGTTTCCGGTTGCTGTTACTCGTATGTGGCCCACCATTGCTCTCATCAGAATTATCTTCGAGGCAAAAAAAGGTCAACGAGCAGAGCTGGACCGTCTCTACTAGCGTCCCCTGGTAAATCATTATGGTTTTTATTTGGAACGAAGGAGCCATGATGCAAACTGGCGCTACATTGCATATTAGATTCCCCACTGACACACCCACGGGAACCTGTTGAAACACGTCCTGTTGGGTCTGTGCAAACACCTTGCATTCTATAGTAGCGCAGCCTTGAGGCGGGTTCGCACTACTTGTGTCAAATGTACAACTGCCACAGCCATACCCAGTGGAGAAACTCGCACTTCCTCCAGTAGCACCGCCGCTGCTCCCACCACTAGCACCACCACTACCACTACTACCACACCCACTAGGATCAGGACACATCACTACATTCCCCGTTGGATCATTCATCGTCTCGGGATTGCCCCCTACATACACATAGGGATTCATGCCCTGGCCATTGCCTTGCACCACATCTGCCGAAAGGAAGACGCCGGCGACGGGGTCGTAGTAGCGCGCATTGTAGTAATCCAGCCCGGTGACGGAGTCATTGTACTGCCCGGTGAAGCCTTTGTTGGTGCCCATCGAGCCCTTATTGTAGCGTTGCGACCCATAGGGTCCATACACCTGGTTGCCCTGCACACTGGCACTGCCCGCGCTATTACTGAAGGTCGCCATGACGCTGCCCAGGCCATCGGTCATGAAGAAGTTGGTGGCCGCCGGTGAGCCACTTAGTTCGCCCAGCAGGGTGCCGCCCAGGCGGTAATAATGGATGGTCTTCTGGGGCTGCAAGGTGCCCGTGCCGTCATAGGTGTATTCTTCCAGGCCAAAGGCATAGACGGTCAGCGTGGTTATACCACTACTGCTCGAGCGACGCAGCACCCGGTTGCCCGCGGCGTTGTAGGCATAATACTCGCTGTTGCCCCCACCGATGCCCCACTTGACCAGGTGATCCAGGCTGTCGTTGGTCAGGGTCGCCAGCACCCCCTGATAGGTGCGGCCGGTGGCGTCCCCCCAGGGACTATGCGTACTCTTGTAGAGCTGCCCACTTTTATTCGCGCAGGTGGTTCCGGAGCTAAAGATGCCTGACAACTGGTGGGGGCCACTGTCACAGTAGAAGTACTGATACGACGTGCTGCTGCCATTGAGCGGTCCTTGCCACAACTGGCCCAGGTGGGTGTAGACAAAGCTATTCTGGTAACTGGCTCCGCTGAGCGTGGTGCCCAGGGTCCCAGTGCCACAGGTGCCATTGCCTGCCCCTGGCTGGGTGCCACTGTTGCCTGCCCACACCAAACGGTTTTGCTCATCATAACAGAAGTTCTGGGTCTCACTGCCTCCTGAGCCAGTTTGCCCCGGCACCACGGCCTGGGTCGTCGCCAGACTACTCACATTGCCCGCTGCGTCATAACTCATGCTTTGCGCAAAGAGCTGCCCCGTGCTGCCACTGCCGCTTTGCCAGGTCGCGGTAGCACTAAATGGGCGCAAATCGCCATCGTAGGTAAACTGTTCTTGCGCCAGGTTGGAACTGGTACTGCTCAGATAATTGAGGGTGTCGACCTGGGCATTGACGTTGTAATGCAGCGTCGCCAGGTTGGCCGTTGTTCCACTATTGTTGCTCAAGCCCGCGAGCGCCCCGGTGCTATCGTAGACCTGGGTCGTGGTATAGCCCGTCGCTGTCGGGTTCAGAGTGCTGGTGGTGACCGTCTGGGGTTGGTTGGCGTCGTTATAGAACACCGACAACTGATAGGTCGGCAGCGTTGCCACGTTCCAACTGCTGGGCAGACCCAGGCTGAGCTGCTCGGTGATGACCCGCCCGCGCTGATCATGCTGGATCTGCGTGGTGGTGGTGACCGTGGGATTGCCCGTATCAGGATACGTCGTCGTGGCAATACTCTGGGTCAGTCGCCCTACCGGGTAATCGGAGCCTACCCAGGAAGGATTGGCCGTGGTATCGTAGGTGTTCTGCACAAAGGGATGGGTGCCTGCCGTGCAACTGCCGTCGGCATTGATGGTGGGAGCGGCATCTTGCACACAACCGACGCGCCCCATCAGGTCATAGTTGATGCCGATGATACGTGTACCCGAGGTCGAGCTCAGCGTGCGTCCATCAGCGTCATAGGTGTAGGTAAAGGTACCACGATCAGGATCGGTGGTGCTGGTGGCACGGCCCAGGTCATCGTACTGGGTAGTGGAGGTGACACTGGTCACCGTTTGATTGGCCTGGGGTGCCAGGTCATCCACTTTGATCTGCGTGGGCAAACCAATAGGATTATACTGGATGATCTTGAGTTCGTTGGGGGTCAACGGGCCATTGTTGGCGCCCCCACCGCTATCATACTGCACGTAGACGAGGCGCCCCAGGGCATCGATAAAGCTGACCGAGACATGGTTGTTGGGATCAATGCTCGTGACGGTGGCATAGGTGTTGGTATCGTGGACATTGGGATCGCTGGTGACAGTCCCCAGGCCGTAGTTGATGCAGGACGTATAGAAGATGGTCGTATGATTGGGCACGGTAGAACACGTAATCCCAGGGACGCCCGACGACCCAAAGATGGGCTCTCGCATGGCAAAGGCGCGTCCCAGCGCGTCATAGAAGGTGGTCGTCCCGGTGGGAGCCTTGCCATCGGTGCCCAGAGCCGTGTTAGGATCAATCCAACTGCTGCCATGGGCAACCTGGAAGGGCACGCTCTGGAACCTGGTGTTGTTCGTGGCATCATAGACCGTAAAGACAATGGTATCATTGGCGCCTGGTCCTGGGGTGCGCGTCTCGACGGGCCGTCCCAGGCCATCATAGAAGGTGCGCGATTGCACTGTATTATACTGCTGGGTAGTGCTATCTGTCTCGAAACATGGCGTGATGACAGACGTGGATGAGGGGATCGTGGAGGGACAACTGGTAGCGTTGGTGGATTGATTGGTATAGGTGTTGGTTTCCCTGGCTCGCTGTTACTCATGGTGAGCGTGCCAGAGCTATCATAGCTATATGCTGAAGTGGTAATGCGCCCATTGAGGTCTTTCGTCTGAATGGGCAGATCTCCCTGGTGAGGGTCATAAGTGATGAAACTCTGCTGGCTCAGGGCATTGATGAAACTCGTTGGCAACGTGGCATTGCTATCATAGACGGTGCAGGTGGTATACCGACCAGCCGTCCAACCAGGAGCAAGAATCACCGGGGCTGTAGTCAGTGCACAGCCGTTATAGTTGGTTTTGCCGCTACTGCCGTACAGCGATGGATAGGCCGTCGCCATACCGTCCACCGTCGCCACCACATTACCCGAGCCATCATAGCCAGTGTACGAGGTAATGGCAGTGGTGCTTTGATTCGCACAATCACTATAGACCTTGATGGTGGTGGGCAGCCCCTGGGCTGGTGTGGGAATGGGCGGGTTCGGATTGCCGGGGATACCCTCATCATAAGTAATGTCCTGGCACCCCCACACGTGACCGCTGGCGTCGTCGGTTTCGCTGTGGGTCACTTTATTGACATTGTAATACGTCCAGCCCCCGCTATATTGATCGTTGGGGGCGTAGGTCCATTTCTTGGTGAGATAGGGAACGCTGGGATTGGACGATGTCGAACTCTCGATCGTTTCCTGGGTCAAGTTATGATAGTAGCTGCCGGTCTTAAAGCCTCCCGCGCTGGTGTAGTCGTCATAGGTGTAGTCACGCTCTACCCAGGGCGCACTGGCACTATTCGTTCCCTCATAGAGCGTGGTCACACTTTTGAGCACGATGACGACACAGGCGGTATAGGTCAGGTTCAAGAGACCATCACATGAATTGGCGGTACCATTCGCCCCGGCAAAGCTGTTGATCGTCTGACTGAGTAAATCGCTGCTATCAGCCACCGACCCCCTGTAGACGTAGGTTTGGGCGAGACTGCCAGCATTATAATTGCCTTGAAAGCCGCTGTTGGAGAACCAGCCATCGTTGGTGTAGTAGTTCTTGATGGTCAGATTGTTGGCTGGACTGAGCACATACACATTGTTGAAGCCATGAAACTCGCCATGATAGTAGTCTGCCCAATCGGTGTCCTTGTGATTGTTGCCCGCATCAATTGGCAGCCAGTAATCGGTCACACAGTCCGTATTCCCTTTGCCATCAGCCGGACACGAGGTACTCGTGGCGCCGATGGTGGGCGCCACTCGCAAATCATAGGCATACGTCGTCGTGGTCGGCGATGACAATGCACTACTGTCCGTGCCCCAGGTGCTGAGTTGGGTCACGACTTGCGTCGTCCACGCTCGATCATCCGGATACTGAAAGACGCCCTGATTACAGGTTAAGGTGGAATTATAGGCATACTTGAAACAGTAGGTCGGATCATGGCGATCGTCGATGACCTTGCCGCTGCCATCGGTCGCCGCTGGGGTGCCATGGGTATTGCCATAGGCCGTCATATACACAATGTGACCACCAACGCCCGTCTGGGTGTCCAGGTAGTCATCAAGGTACTGCCACTGCGTTTGGACCACATAGGGGCCACCGCCTGTCACGGTCTGCGTGTGATCGGAATAGGTGTTGTACTTGGCGGTGTATTGGAAAAGTACCGGTTTGAGCGCGTGAGCCGTGCCATTCTGATAGACGGTCGAAGTGATCTGCTTGAGGGTGTGTTCCCCCGCACAGTATCGTGTGACCTGCGAGATGGGATCGGTACAGGGGGAAAAGGCGGTATCGCTATTATACGCGAAATCATAGCTATACGCCTTCATCGTGGTAGCGGTGTCACTTGACCCAACATAACTGGTGATCGACAGCAAGCTATAGGTATCAATGACGGCGGGCGCTTTGACGGTGCTGCTGTAATCAATGGGATCATCACAGCGCAGCGGTGTTTGTTGGGGAGGCGTCCCCCCACAGTTGTAATTATAGCCATACGCCGTCACCCAACTGCCATCCGCATAGACCCCCTGGTAATGAAAATCGACGATCCCGACGGTCGTCCCGCCTTCACTATAGGTGATCTGTTTGATCGCCGAGTCACGCACGCTGCGATAGCCTCCCTGATCAGGCTTGTCTTGCTCATAGGTCACGGTCATGACCTTTTGGACCGACCCGGGTCCCTCATTGGCGGCGACCATTTTGTTGAGATCCCAGAGGTAGTAGTGATACCCCGAGGCGTCGAGACGATACTGGAGGGAGTCGGCTGTGCAGCCAAATTCGTAGTAATTACTGGAGGTATCCCACACATGGAAGCATCCGCCCGTACCATTGAGTTGCTGTATTTGCAGGTGCGAGATATGCTGGGTCTGATACATGGTGATGCTTGAGGTCGAATGGTCGAAGACCAGGCGGTCGCTGACCCCGGCCACATTGTTGAGGAAGTACCAGGTGGGCACACTACTAGCGCTGCCGATCGGAGGCATCCTGTTGGAGGAACTGCTTGAACGTCATATGGGCAGGAATGGCATGCGGTTTCCCTGCCGCAAAGGTATACGGCAGCGAAAAGCCCCAGCCGCTCAACATACTGGTAAAGAGCAGCAGGCTGAGGAAGAAGGTGTTCAGAGTCAGGCGCACGATGTGCCTGGGACGAGTGGAAGAAGGATGCGTGCGAACAGGAACAGGAGTTGTTGGGAGATCACGGTGGGTTGGTGACATACACATACCTCTTATGGTGGTCATGAGCGCGTTCCGCATCTCTCCCGCGTATGCTATACTTGGGTATGCGGAAACATCCGCTCATGGCACTCTGGAAACGGCGACTAATCGTGAGCAGAGTGCTATGTCTTTTTTCCGCGGTCTGTCGCTTCCCCGGCCAAATTAGACACAAAGGGACCACGGTTCCTGGCAACAGACCGAACTGTTTTTTTACAGAGTGATACAGGGGACATGTGCGCAGGCTTTCCCAGGGGAAAAGCACAACATCAGTCCCAGGGACAGCATGAGATGAGTTTCGGCGTTCCTTGACCCTTTCTTTGCTCCAAACCTGAGCAAGGGAATATGAGACACAAAGAGGCCAAAGCAGATAAAGCAGGGAATAAAGCGCGGGAAGGTGAATGACCGTCATATCCCCCATATGCGGTACATCTTCACCATCAACAAATATGGGTCAGCACATCTCTTAATTGAAATGCATCTATCCAAATAATGCTATATGTTCCTGTGTTTGTCAAGAGTTTGTAAGTTTTCTGTAAAAAATTGATATACGTATCGCAACACCTCCCGAACCACTGTTCTCCCACAACAATGCTGCGACACCCACTACTGTATGAGTTACTCACATCGTGACCGCTCCTGCTTCCCGACATCGTAGCCTTACGGAGAGGAGAAACTGCCATGGCGAGCCCGCCGTTCTTGGCTGGTGCGCAAGCGCTGCTCAGCCCGTGCTTGCTGCATCATGAGCTGCACAAACTGCTCAAAGGGCAGCGCCGCTGCAGAGAGCCCTTTGAGCGGGAGGGATTTGAGCAGTTTCGTGCCACTGATGACCAGCCACGAGCGTGTTTTCGCCGACAAGTGCAAGGCGACGCGTTGGCCAGCCAGGGCCTGGCCTACATAGTAATTTTTCAGATCAACGCTCACGCAGCCATTGCGCCGCACCGTCCGCACCAGATGCAAGCCATCACTGACCTGCAGCCAGCGATCGGGATTGACCACGTCGGGGACCGGTGGCAGCTCAGGCAAGAGGGGAAAGGCCGTGCGTGGCGGACGATTGCCACAACTGCGCCCCTGATGCGGACGCTCAAAGTTGTAGTGCTGCTGAAACTGCGCGGTCACGGCCTGGACCTGCTCCAAGCTCGTCGGGCGCTGCACGCTCAGACATTCTTCTTGATAGCTGCGGTGGTAGCGTTCGACAAACCCGTTTTGTTGCGGCTGGTGCGGATCGCAGACATGGACCGCCACGTCCAAGCAGTGGCAGAAGCGCACCAAGGCCGAAGGGTAATCACTGCCTTGCGGACTGCTGACAAAGCGGACGTCGCGGTCGAAGGTCAGTTGCTGGGGGCGACCGTGCGTGCGCAACAAGGTGGCCACCTCGGCCAAGGTGGTCTCCGCGGTGAAGTCCGCTCGTACCTGCGCCTCCACCAAGAGGGAGGTGCCCATATCGACGGTATTGAGGACTTCGACCACGTGCTGCCGCTTGCCATCGGGTTGGGCGGGCACGCTGGAGGCATCTTTGAAGTCCAGTTGCCATTGGCTCATCGGGGCCGGACGCTCCCTCGGTTCCTGCAGATGGGGCAGCCGGCGAGGGATCCGTCCCGCCTCACGCAAGAGGCGATAGACGGTGCGACTGGAGCGCGGCAAGCGCTCCCCGCTGGCCGCCAGTTCGGCATCACGTGGCAGATAGTACAACAGGGCTTTGGGTCCTGGCGTGCGTCCCAAGCCTTCTGGGGGCTGGTCACGCAGTTCGAGCACGCGCTCCACGACCACCTGGCTGATGCGCGCAGGTGGCTGCTTGCGCGCGCGCGACTGGCCCTGCAAGACGGCCTCATCCTGCGGCGGCGCCTCGCGCAAGCGTTTGATCCATTTCTTGACCCAGCCCAGCGACATGCCCACTGCCTGGGCATACTGCTGGCGCGTCCAGGCCGGGTACTGGGTCACCAGACGACGCAGATTGGCGCGGGCGGCGTAGTAGACTGCTTCCATACAGGCACACTCCTGGCTAGGCAACAATGCTCCTTCCACGAGTGTACCTGCTTTCTGCCCACCGTGTCTACGATGTCGGGAAACAGCTGCGGTCACGATGTGAGTAACTCATACA
>WNFM01154877.1_pt1 | contig 11218 bp, 11 predicted proteins | sample 5400271 | NCBI WGS metagenome assembly WNFM01 (sample SAMN13153352, study PRJNA577476) | soil metagenome | isolation source: 60 cm saprolite on Douglas fir-dominated hillslope | place: USA:California | collected 2013-09-17 | reverse complement strand
AGCCGGCTGCCAAGAAGAAGCCGCCCGTCCGTCGCCCGGCTCCCAAGAAGCCCGGCAACTGACTGAGCTAGCTTCTGAGCGCAATCGAAAAGGCCCTCCAAACCACTTGGAGGGCCTTTCACTCTAGGTCTTGAATTAACTGACGCCCAACAACTGGCGAATGTTGAATTTTGCGTTACCTTCGCGGCCTTCTCCCATCGCTCAACTTGTACTCCCCAATCTTCCTGCTCAGCGTATTCCGATGCATCCCCAAAATCTTCGCGGCGCGGCACTGATTGCCCTCTGCCCTGTCCAGCACGCTCTTGATAAACCGCTTTTCAAACTCTCCAACCGCCTCGTCAAACATGATTCCGCGGTCCACCATCTGCGTAACCAGTCCTTCTAGTTGATCTCTCACGATTCCACGCTCCGCATCGGCCTTGTCTCAGGCCCACCAATATTTTTTTTAGTCCAACTCGCGGCCCACCAGGATGCGATACGCTTCCCGGTATTTCGCACGCGTCGCTTCAACCACGTCCGTAGGCAATTCCGGACCGGGCGGGATCTTTGGCCAGCGGATTTGCTCCAGATAATCACGAACAAACTGTTTGTCGAACGAAGGCTGCGCGCCGCCCGGCTTGTACTGAGCCGCGGGCCAGAAGCGCGAAGAATCCGGCGTCAACGCCTCATCAATCCAGATCAGCTCGCCGTTCAGCAATCCAAATTCAAATTTCGTATCCGCCAGCAAGATTCCTCGCGGTGCCGCGTATTCCGCCGCGCGCCGGTAAATCGCAATGCTGACCGCGCGCACTTTTTCGGCTAGCTCTTTGCCGATCATGGCCGCCACTCGTTCGAAGGAGATATTCTCGTCGTGCCCGCTCGTTGCCTTTGTCGCAGGCGTAAAAATCGGCTCCGGCAATTTGCCGGATTCGACCATTCCCGCCGCCAGAGGAATGCCGCAAATCGCGCCGCTCGCCTTGTAATCCTTCCAACCCGACCCGCTCACGTAACCGCGCACCACGCACTCGATCGGCAGCGGCTGCGTTTTCTTCACGACCATCGAACGGCCGGCCAGTTCCTCGCGATGCGCGTCAAATGGGGCAGGGAATTCAGTCGCGCTCAGCACGTGATTCGGAATTACGTCGTTTAACAGATTGAACCAGAAGAGCGAAAGCTGCGTCAGCACTGTTCCTTTGTCAGGAATCGGCGTCGGCATCACCACGTCGAACGCACTCAAGCGGTCCGTCGCCACAATCAGCAGCTTGTCGCCCGAGTCGTATATGTCGCGCACTTTTCCACGCGCGCTCGGCGTCAATCCGGCGAACTGGGTTTCCCTTAAAGTTTTCATGGCAGGTGCAGAGGACACAGACAACAACCCCTCGACTGAGTTCGCACATTCTAGCGCACACCGCCGTCGCCGCCAAGCCACCGAAAAACCTTCACCTGTGAATTTGTCTTGAAAACTTTTCCTTCAAGTTTTTGGCTAATCGTAAAAAAAAGAAGGGGCATTATGTGCCCCCTCTTTTTAAGAAATGAAGAGTCAGTATCCGGCTACGCCGCGGCCGTCCGCGTCTTCCTCTTTTCCGGCGCTTCGTCGCCTTCCCAGCGCACGCTGACGATCTTCGAAACGCCCGGCTCCTGCATGGTCACGCCGTAGAGTACGCTACCCGTTTCCATCGTCTTCCGATTGTGCGTCACGACGATGAACTGTGTCTGTGCGCTCATCTCGCCGATCAAACGCGTAAACCGCCCGACGTTCGCTTCGTCCAGAGGCGCGTCCACTTCGTCCAAGATGCAGAACGGGCTCGGCTGATACCGGAAAATCGCAATCAACAGCGCCAGCGCGGTCATCGCTTTCTCGCCGCCGCTCAGCAGCAACACGTTTTGCAATTTCTTTCCGGGAGGCGAAGCGACCACGTCAATGCCCGCGTCGCCGCTGCTGTCTACCTCCGTTAAGCGCATTTCTGCCATGCCGCCGCCGAAAATCGTATGGAACGCAGTTGAGAAGTTCGCGTTGATCGAGTTGAACGCCTGCTCGAATTTTTCGCGCGAAATCAGGTCGAGTTCCGCAATCGCTTGCTGTGTGTCCGCAATCGACTGCAGCAAGTCATCCCGTTCCCGCGTCAGGAACGTGAACCGCTGGTCGCACTCGTTGAATTCTTCGAGCGCCATCATGTTCACCGCGCCCATGTTTTCGATGCGCTGCTTCATGTCGCGATAGTTCGCTTCGGCAAGCGCCAGCTCATCGCCGCTCATGAACGCGGTCTCGCTCGCAATTAAATCTTCCGGCTGCGCGTTCACTTCGCTCGTGCACGTTTCGCGTAAATGTTGCCAGTCGCTCTCATTCTTTGCGCGCTCGACTTCCGCATGGCTCCGTTGCTCGCGCAGCTCTTGCAACGACTGCCGGCCCATGCGCAAGTGGTCTTCCATCTGCGTCAGCCGTGTCCGAGCCGCTTCCCATTCTTGTTCCAATTCCTGCTGTCGGGTCGCCAGCCGCGTCTTCTCCGTCCGCAATCCGTCGAGTTGCCGCGCCAACTCTTCGCTTTGCGCCGTCAACGTTTCCGTCTCCGCCGCAATCGAAGTCTCCTGTTGGCGCAGCGCCACCTCGCGCCGTTCCAATTCCGCTCGTTCCTCGGCCAGTCGAGCCGCCAGCTCCTCTGCTGCACTTAGCCGTTCCGTTCGAGCCGCCAGCTCTGCGCGGCCCGCCGACAGTTCATCTTGCTCTGCCTGCACCGAACCGCGCAGTTCCACTAATTCACCGGCGAGCCGCACACTTTCGGCTTCCGCCTCGGCGCGGGTCGCCGCCGCGCTCGCGTGCTGGCTCTTCGCCATCGTTGCGCGTTGCTCGGCGCAAGCAACTTCCTGGCGCAACCGCGAAAGCTCACTTTGGCAAATCGTCAGCTCCAAGCCGAGCCGCGCCAGTTCGCTCTGCGTCCCCTGATGCTTGTGCGTCGCGCTGATTACTTCGCGTTCCGCCGCGCGCTGTTTTGTCGTTACGTTATCAATGCTTTCTTCCGTTTCTTTCAGCGACGTCGCGATGCGCTCCATCTCCGCCTGCATCTCTTCCGTCCGGGCTTCGAGCTGCATCGCTTCCGCATCGAGAGCCCGCAATTCGCGCTTCATTCCGAGCGGTCCCGCTTCATCCGGACGCCCGCCCGTCACCATTCGTCCCTGATAACAAGTCCCATCCGGAGTCACGAAGGCATACTGTGCATTTTCCTTCGCCAGCCGTTCCGCAGCGGCAACACTCTCGGTCAAATACGCCGCGCGTAATCTCGGCAAAAACTGCTTCGCGGCAGCGCCCAACGGATCGCGGAACTCCACCAGCTTGTCCATCCGCGAAATTACGCCGTCTTCCATTCGAAACGGAATAATCGGCTCGAAGTCGTCCACCTTCATGTTCTTGGTCGAATCTACGAAGAACGTCGCGCGCCCGCCGACTTCGTCCCGCAGCATCGAAACGCCGGCCCGCGCATGATCAAAGGTCTCCACGACGACGTATTCCAATTCATCGCGCAAATATTGTTCGATCGCGCCCTCATGTTGTTCCCGCACTTCCGCGTAATCTGCCAACACGCCCACCGCCCGGAAATCCTGCCCGCCGCCGCGTTCGTTCGCCGCGAAGAGCTTCTGCACCGCATCCGCCGTGTACGAGCGGTCGTTCAAAATCTGTGTCAACGTCGCGTGCCGCGCCCGCACTCCCGCCAGCGAATCCCGCAGCGTCTCGGCTCGCTTCATCGAAGTTTCCCGCTCCGCCCGCAAACTCACCATTTTCACCTGAAGCGCACTCGCCGCTTGCTTCAGCATGTTCAATTGCGCGGTAGCTGCTTCCAATTCATGCGCCGCTTCTTCAGCACGTGCTCGCACGCCGAGCGAACTCTCGAGCAATTCGTGCTCGCTTGCCTCGCGCCGCCGCAGCGCCTCGCTCTGATGCACGAGAGCCTCTTCCGCCTGTTTCTGCTCGCCGTGGAGACGCAGCAAACTGTCTCCCGCCTGCGCCGCCGTCAACCGCAGCGATTCGATTCGCGACTCGGCGTTCGCAATCTGCGTCCCGCGCGTTGCCGCTCGCATCGAAAGTTCCTCTACACGTGCCGCCAAGCCCGTCGCTTCTTCCTTCAACATCGTCACGGTCCGCTGCTGCGAACCGCTACGCGTCTGCCATTCGCTCGCTTGCGCGCTCACCTGACTCATGTCCGCGTTCAATTGCCCCCGCCGCGCCCCCAGCTCTTCCGACCGCTGCGTGTTAAACGAAATTCGGTTCTCCGCGCGATCCGCCTCCAGCGCTGTGAGATTCAGTTGATTTTGGTTCTGCCGGATCTCGGTATCCAGCTCATATACGCGCTGGTTCAGTCGGTCCTGCTCACCTTCCTGTTGTTGAATCGCCGTAGCGTGTTGCATTTCCGCGGCCGCAAACTCTTCCAAGGCTTTCGCGATTCGCGCCGCTTCGGCTTCCGTCTCTCTCGCTTTGCCCGCCAGCATCTGTCGTACGATCCCGCGCATCTGCTCGCGGATTTCGGAATACCGCCGCGCCTTCGCCGCCTGCCGCTTCAGCGAACCGAGTTGCTTGTCCACTTCCACTACGATGTCATTCACGCGCGCCAGATTCAGCTTTGAGGACTCGAGCTTCGCCTCGGCTAGCCGCTTTTTCGTCTTGAACTTCGTCACACCGGCAGCTTCTTCGATAATTGCTCGCCGCTCCATCGGCTTCGTCGAAAGAATCTGCCCGATGCGTCCCTGTTCGATGATTGCGTACGAATCCGGGCCGAGCCCAACGCCCATGAACATCTCTTGAATGTCGCGCAACCGCGCCACGCGCCCGTTGATCAGGTATTCGCTCTGGCCGCTCCGGTACAAACGCCGGCTCACGACGACTTCTCCCGGCTTTGTAACCAGCTCCGGCCTTTCTGCCTTCTTCCTTTTCTTGCCCTTCAAGAATGTGGGACCATCAGAAACTTCCGCCACATCCACCGGAACCGCTTCAACTGCTGGAACAGTCCCGTCAGCCGACGCATGCGACAGCGAAATAATCTCTTCATTTGGAGCAAGCGCAATCTCTGTGTTCTCCGTGCGCTCTGTATTGATTCCTTCTGCTTCGGTCTCCGCGCTTTCCATCACAAACCGCGCCGCCTCGGCCAGCTCCCGGTCTTCCATCGTGATCGTCACTTCCGCCAGACCCATCGGCGGCCGCTTGACCGTACCGTTAAAAATACAGTCGCTCATACGCCCCGCGCGGAGGCTCTTGTGGCTCTGCTCGCCCAGCACCCAGGAAATCGCGTCCACGACGTTGGACTTTCCGCACCCGTTCGGCCCGACGATGCACGTCGTCCCCGTCCCGCTGAACGTCACGATCGTCCGTTCGCAGAACGATTTAAAGCCGGTGATTTCAACTTTTCTCAGCTTCAGCAAGGTATCCCCTTTGGTCTCTTCACGCCTTCCAACTCAGATGCGGCCGGGCAGACGCGGAGATAGACGGCTCAGTATTCCCCAGTTGGAGGTGTCTTTTCGCAACATCCCAACCGGGTTCCGGTTGGGCGTCCGCTTCAACCCTAACTCGTTGAAGGGACACACGTTTGGCAGGTTCTCTATCAGAGGCCCGGCCGCCTGGCGCATCAGATGGCGGTACGAGTAAAAAATGTATCACCACGTCGGATTCCTGTAAAGCCTTACTCTACCTATTGTGGCCTTTCTTGAACCGCCGCAAGCCACTTTTTTCCTTTTTTTTGCACTTTCTCTGGTTATGCTACTCCCTTCGTAATCGGGCCTGCCTCGCTTGGCCATCAGGTATTTACCTGACACCGGAGTAAGGGGTTTACTTGATTGAGTGGTGGGGGGTATTCATCGCACTCTCGTCTATAAGTACTATGCGTTCACAGACGCGGAGTTTTTCCCACCGCGCGTTTGGAGATTTTGTACATGGCTAATCGTCAGAATCCGCCGCGTAAATCTATGGAAAGGGCTCTTGCGGAAGCGGAGATCCCTCGTAATGAAGCGCCGCCAGAACTGCTACGCGAACTCGTAGCTCACCTCAGGCAAAACCGTACGCAACTCCGCGAAGAGTGGCTCCGTAGAATTGCCGAAACGCGGCTGCTTACCGCCATGACCAAAGAGGAAATCTTCGCCGAAGCAACGTCGGTTTACGACAGCTACGTCGAAGCCCTCGAAACCGGCACCTTCGAAGCCCTGCAGGCTTACGCCCGCAACCTCTCCGAACGAATTATTCCTCGCGGCGTCGAAACGCATGAAGTCATCGGTATCGTACTGCTCCTCCGCGATGTCCTCGCTCGTTCGCTTTTCGCAAAGTACCAGGCGGATTCTGAAAAGCTCAACCGCATCCTCGACGCCTACGAGCCTGCAGCAAACCGCATCGCCAACACCGTGGCCGTCGGCTTCGTTCAAGAACGCGAACGCGTCATCCGCCAGCAGCAGGAAGCGATTCGCGAACTCTCCACGCCGGTCTTGCAGGTTCGCGAACGCTTGCTCATTCTCCCGATCATCGGGGTTATCGACCCGCAGCGCGCGCGTCAGCTTACGGAGCAGTTACTCCGCGGTATTCGCACCAATCGCGCGAAAGTCGTCGTTATCGACATCACCGGTGTGGCCGCCATGGACGTCACCGTCGCCAACCACCTCGTGCAAACCGTCGAAGCCTCCAGGCTTCTCGGCGCGACGGTCATCGTCACAGGACTTTCCCCAGAAATCGCCCAGACCCTGGTCACCATCGGTGTGGATCTCGGAAAGATGAACACCGTCGGTGATTTGCAAGGTGGTATTGAACAAGCTGAAAAGTTGCTCGGATATAAGGTCGTGCCTGTGTCTGACCCACGATAGGCCGGCTGGAAGAAGGTCCATTTGGAAGTCCCTATTCTCAAACAGGGCGAGTTTCTCATCGCTACCATTCAGGCCGCGCTTTCCGATGCCGACTTGGAGCATTTACGCCTGGCGCTCGTTCAGCGTGTCGTCCGCTTCCGTTCACGCGCGGTGATCGTAGACGTCACCGCCATGGACGTCATGGATTCCTTCGCTTCTCGTACCCTCCGCGAGATTGCGCTCATGATTCGTTTGCGCGGTGCGGAAACCGTCATCGTCGGCATCCAGCCGGAGGTTGCTTTTGCAATGGTCCAGCTTGGCTTGACGTTGGAAGGGGTTGGCACTGCCCTCGATCTCGAAGAGGGGCTCGAATACTTGAACCAAAAATTCAAGAGCATCAACTGAAAGAGAGCCGCAGTGTTTGCAGGGGACATACGGGTGCCCATCAACTCAGATCAAGACATCGTCCTTGCTCGGCAAAAGGGCCGAACCCTCGCCGCGGAAGCCGGGTTTTCGCCCGTTGATTGCACGCTCATTGCAACCGCCATTTCCGAATTGGCCCGTAACATCGTTTCTTACGCAAATCACGGCGAGATTTCACTCCAATTGGTCCACGATTCGCGCCGCAGCGGTGTTCTTATTACTGCTTCCGACGACGGACCCGGGATCCCCGATTTGCGGCTGGCCCTTCGCGACGGATTTTCTACTTCAGGCAGCTTGGGCCTCGGCCTCCCGGGAGTGAAGCGGCTCGTTGATGAGTTCCAAATCTCTTCCTCGGCCGGTCAAGGTACGGTCGTGAAGGTTACTAAATGGCGTCTAGACCATCGCGGAAAGTAGCTCCAGTCGATTTCGGCATCGCCTCTTTCGCTCACGACGATCAAGCCGAATCGGGAGATCTGTCCGTGGCTCACTGCACCCCCGACCGCGGGCTTATCGCCGCCATCGACGGCATCGGCCACGGCAAAAGCGCCGCTCTCGCTGCGCGCGTCGCCGCCGGTGTGCTCGAAGCCAATCCCGACGACTCCCTCGCCACGATAATTCAGAAGTGCCACGAAGCCCTCCGTACGACGCGCGGCGTTGTTCTCAGTCTTGCCATCGTTGATTTCCGCCGCGGCACTTTGACGTGGCTCGGCGTCGGTAACGTCCAGGGCGTACTCATGCGGTGTGCCGGCGGCGATTGCGCTGCGACCGAAGCGCTGCTCTTGCGTCCCGGCGTTGTCGGTTCGCAACTTCCGAATCTCCAGGCCACCACGCTTTTATTTTCTCCCGGTGACACCCTCGCCTTTGCCACCGACGGTATCGGCGGCGACTTCTCAAAGGATCTGTTCCCCTTTGAATCTCCGCAGAGATCCGCGGACCGAATTCTCAGCAAGCATTGCAAGGGCAACGACGACGCGCTGATTTTTGTCGCTCGATTTACGAGGCGTCCCCAATGAAATCCGCTTCCGCCGTTTCGCGAGAACGCACTTCTTCCTTTTTGGATAGCTATTCCTCCGCCCTCGCTGCTTATTTGGCCCATCCGGATGAATCCGCTCTTCGCCAGGCTTATGAGCTTGGCCGCGATTCGATGACCAATGGCACTAGCCTCGTCGAGCTTGCCATCGTGCATCAGCAAGCTTTTGCCGCTCTGCTGCTCAGGAGCCGCGCCCGCTCGCCTGCGGAACGCCTCGTCCCTCTCGCTTCTGAATTTCTCGCGGAAGTCTTGTCCCCTTACGACATGGCAAATCGCGGGTTTCAGGAGGCCGTCTCGGCTCTTCGCAAAATGAACGAATTGCTCGAGGACGAAATAAAACGAATTGCCTATGCTGTACATGATGAAGCGGGCCAGCTTCTCGTTGCCGTTCATCTCGCGTTGTCGAACCTGCAACGCCGCTCCTCTCCCGATCTGCACGAAGACTTTCAGAACGTGGATCTGCTGCTTCGCCAAGTCGAATCACAGCTCCGGCAGTATTCCCACGAACTCCGGCCCACGATCCTTGACGATCTTGGCCTGGTCGCCGCTGTTCGGTTTCTCGCCAGCTCTGTTTCCAAACGCTCCGGCCTCCCAATCCGCGTGTCCGGGGACTTCGACGGGCGTCTTGCTCCCGCGAACGAAATCGCCTTTTACCGCATCCTTCAAGAAGCCCTGACCAACGCCGTCAAGCACGCGCGCGCTTCCTCCATTTCCATCCACTGTCTTTCCGAGAAGCATTACTTCGTCTTCAAAGTCGAGGATGACGGGGTCGGATTCGATCCCGCCGTCCTGCAGAAACCGGGTCGCGTCGGCCTGGGCCTCGTCAGCATGCGTGAACGCATCAATGCTGTCGGCGGCACATTTGACATTGAATCGGCTTCCGGCCGGGGCACCTGCTTGATTTTTCGCGTTCCAACTTACTCACTCGAGGTGAATTATGCCCGCACGCATTCTTCTAGTTGACGATCACGCTTTGGTCCGACAGGGCCTTCGCTCGCTTCTTGTGCAAGAAGGTTTTTCCGTTGTCGGCGAAGCTGCCGATGGCCTCGAAGCCGTCGAGAAAATCCGCGCCCTCTCCCCGGACATTGTCGTCATGGACATCAGCATGCCCGCTCAGAATGGCCTCAACGTCGCGCGCGAAGTCCACAAATGTTTTCCGCAGGTCAAAGTCATTCTTCTTAGCCAGCATACCGAGGACATGTATATCGCCGACGCGCTCGAAGCATGCGTCGCCGCGTACGTCCTTAAATCACAGGCCTCGAGCGACCTCGTTCACGCTATCCACCAGGTCTCTTCCGGAAAGGTTTATTACAGTCCTGATATCTCCGCTTCCGTCCTCGCTGCGTACAAAGCAAAGACCGACGACAAGCCCGATTCCCTCACGCTCCGCGAACGCCAGGTCTTGCAGCTCATCGCCGAAGGCAAAACAACCCGCGATGTCGCCTCTCTTCTCTTCATCAGCGTCAAGACCGCCGAAACCCATCGTACTAGGCTTATGCAGAAGCTGGATATTCACGAAACCGCAACTCTCGTTCGCTACGCGATTCGCCGCGGGTTAGTCCAGCCATAATCTGGCATCGGGCCTTTACCGGAGTCTGGATTACTCCATTGTCCTTACGAGTGTATAGAGCGACGCCCTGATTTTCACTTTGGCCACATTTGCTATCTTCGCCCTTGAGCACCGCCGGGACTTTCCGGAACACGGTTGGCCACCGAACGCAAGAGCCTGTATAACCGCCGGCCGGCAGTTCCCGGCGCTGCCTTCGAAAAGGGGTGTTATGTCTACGATGACTTTTCCTGATCCTATGAACGGCAATCCTCCGAATACCGCCCAGAATCTGGCTACCGGGCGCCGCGCCGCCGCCCTGAACTTGGCCTCATCGCTTTGGCCGTCGTCTAGCGACCTGTTTGCCGAGGAATTTCTGACCGATTCTTTCGAGGACGAAACCATTGAGATCGGCCGGCTACTCGCTCGCGTCGAAGCCCTCGCCGATTCTGGACTCTCTACCGTCGACGACTTGTCCCAGTTTCGTGACGCTCTTCTCGAGGCGGCCCAATCCGTCTTTATGCGCTGGAAAATTCTTCATCAGCTGCGCACCATGGCGCTCACCGATGACCTAACCGGTCTTTACAATCGCCGCGGCTTTCTGCTCCTCGGTATGCACTACCTCTCCATCGCAAGTCGCAATGCCCAGCCGCTTTCTCTTTATTTCGCCGATGTGGACGGTTTGAAGTTCATCAACGACGCTCGCGGCCATTTGCAGGGCGACGCGCTCTTGATCGCTTGCGGCGAAGTCTTGAAGATGACGTTCCGCGAATCGGACATCGTCGCCCGCATCGGCGGCGACGAATTCGCAGTGCTCGTCCAAGGCGGTACAAGCGAATCGCAGGAAGCCGTCCTCAACCGCCTTCAGTCTTCTATCGACGGCATCAATCGTGACGTACTTTCCTCGTGCCACCTCTCGCTGAGCGTTGGCGTCGCCAAATTCGAACCGCACAGTCCGGTTACGTTGGGAGAACTTCTTTCGATTGCGGACCGCGAGTTGATGGTTCAGAAACGGGTTCGCCATGACGTCGACGTTCTTCGTCCCCGGGCCAAAGCGGCGAACGGCAACGGTCTATTTTCCGATGGTGGTGGCCATGGCCACGCAAGCCGCTAATCACACAGCTCTCCTGCGTCACCCGTTAGCGGTACGCACCTCCATCTTGTGCGCGACGATCCGCAATCTGCGGTAATCCAGCACCCAATCCCCGTGTTGAACAAGGTCCGCCCTGCACTGCCGCTCGACTTCGCGGATCCATTTCATCGCCAACTCTTCACCCATTTTTTCGATGTACGTCTGGCGGAATACGCGAATCCAATTCTCCAACCCCTTGCTTCCATCTTCCAGCACGGTTGGCCGCTCAAACAGGGCCGCTGACCGCACTTCCAATCCATGTTTCTCAAGCAGCGTAGAATATTCCGCAATTCCGGGGTAA
>WNFM01360058.1_pt3 | contig 11219 bp, 12 predicted proteins | sample 5400271 | NCBI WGS metagenome assembly WNFM01 (sample SAMN13153352, study PRJNA577476) | soil metagenome | isolation source: 60 cm saprolite on Douglas fir-dominated hillslope | place: USA:California | collected 2013-09-17 | reverse complement strand
GCTTCATCGCCGGCGCCGACGTCGAGGAGTTCACGCGCTTCAAGTCGCCCGAAGAGGCGCTCGCCTTCGTGCGCCTCGGCTGGGACGTGTTCCAGGAGCTGCACGACCTGCCGTTTCCGACCACCGCGATGATCAACGGCTTCTGCATGGGCGGGGGCCTCGAGCTCGCGCTCGCCTGCCGCTACCGCGTGGCGCTGGATGATCCGAAGACGCGCTTCGCGTTCCCCGAAGTGATGCTCGGCATCATGCCGGCGTGGCACGGCGTGCAGTGGCTGCCGAAGCTGGTGGGGCCGGCCGCCGCGTTCGACATGATCCTGACCGGAAAATCGGTCGACGCGCGGCGCGCCAGGCGCATGGGCCTCGTCGACCAGGCGGTGCCGCTGAGGATTCTCGAAAACGCGGCACGGATGGTGACGCTCGAAGCGCAACCCAGAAAGCCCCTGGCATTCTCAAAGAGAATTTTCTTCTTCCTGAAGACCCTGTTCGTTTCGCAGGCCCGGAAGCAGGTCGCGAGAAAGGCGAAACGCGAGCATTACCCGGCGCCGTACGCCATCCTCGAGCTGTGGAAGAAGTACGACGGCGATCCTTTCGCCGCCGACAGCGACCCCTCGGCCTCCGTCAAGAGCCTGTTCGCGCACCCGACCACCGCCAACCTGATCCGGATCTTCTTCCTGCAGGAACGCATGAAGTCGCTCGGCAAGGGCGCCGACTTCGAGGCGCGCTACGTGCACGTGGTCGGCGCCGGCGTGATGGGCGGCGACATCGCGGCGATCTGCGCCATGCGCGGGCTCACGGTGACGCTGCAGGACACCGCGCCCGAGCGCATTGCGCCGGCGATCAAGCGCTCGGCGGCGCTGTTCGAGCGGCGGCTGCGCGACCCGCGCCGCGTGCGCGACGCGATGGACCGCCTGATTCCCGACGTTTCCGGCGCCGGCGCGGCGCGGGCCGACGTGATCATCGAGGCGATCTTCGAGAACCTGGAAGCAAAGCGATCGCTTTTTGCAAAACTGGAATCCATTGCAAAAGCAGAAGCAATTCTCGCCACCAACACCTCCAGCCTCAAGCTCGCCGACATCGCCACCGCCCTCAGGGATCCGGCGCGGCTGGTAGGCATCCATTTTTTCAACCCGGTTCCGCAGCTTCAGCTGGTCGAGGTCGTCTCTTCTTCGCAGACTAATCCTGAAATCGGAAAGAAGGCGGCTGCTTTCGTGCGGCAGATCGACAAGCTGCCCCTGCCGGTCAAGGACTCGCCCGGCTTCCTGGTGAACCGCGTGCTCGGGCCTTACATGCAGAACGCCTTCCGCATGCTCGACGAAGGCGTCAAGCCCGAGACCCTCGACCGCGCCATGGAGGATTTCGGCATGCCGATGGGCCCGGCCGAGCTCGCCGACACCGTGGGGCTGGACATCTGTCTCGCGGCAGGCAAGAGCCTGGCGAAGAACACCTCGGCGACCGATATTCCGCAGGTCCTGGCGAACAAGGTGGCGCTCGGGCACCTGGGCAAGAAGACCGGCCAGGGCATCTACCGCTACGAGAACGGCCGGGCCGTGAAAGGCCAGCCCGGCGCCTACGATCCGAAGCTGGTCGACGCGCTCATCGAGCCCTACCTGCTCGAGGCCAAGTCGGCGCTCGCCGACCGCGTCGTGGCCGATGCCGACCTGGTGGACGCCGGGCTCATCTTCGGCACCGGCTTCGCGCCCTTCCGCGGCGGGCCTTTGCACTATTTGCAGTCGAAACAAGGCAAATAAGGCACCGCGGGAGGATTGGTCTTTTGCAGGGCTGGCGATAAACTTTCACGCGCCGGCGCAAATAAGCGCCGCTCCCTGGGGGGAAGCATGCCGCAAAGTCCATGGAAGGTCCCGGCGAGGCTCGCTCTGGCTCTCGCCGCCGTCCTGGCCTGCGCCGCAGCCGGGCCCGCTTTCGCGCTTTCTCCGTCCGAGGTGTTCGAGAAGGTGGCGCCCAGCGTCTGGGCGGTGCGCGGCCTCGACGCGCAGGAGCGCCCGTTCAGCTACGGCAGTGCGGTGGTCATCGGGCCGGGCCGCCTCATCACCAACTGCCACGTTCTCGCGAAGGCCAAGTCGCTTCAGCTGCGGCGCGACAACGTCTCGTACGAGGCGAAACTCGAGCATGCGGACGCCGAGCGCAACCTGTGCATGCTGTCGGTGACGAATTTCACCGCGCCCGCGGTGTCGGTCGTGAGCGCGGCGCAGCTCAAAGTCGGCCAGCGCGTGTACGCCGTAGGCAACCCCGAGAAGCTCGCCCTGACGCTGTCCGAGGGGCTGATCTCGGGGCTGCGCTCGGAAGATCCGAAGCTGCCGCCGCTGCAAACCAGCGCGCCGATTTCGCCGGGCTCGAGCGGCGGCGGATTGTTCGACGAGCAGGGCCGGCTGGTCGGCATCACCACCCTGACCGTGGTCGGCCGGGTGCGCATCGCGCAGAACCTGAACTTCGCGGTGCCCGCGGAATGGATCGCAGAGGTGCCCGAGCGCGCGAAGCTGCAGCTCGCCAGGCTGCGCCAGCCGGCAGTGCAGGCGTCGGCGGCGGGCGCTGCGTCCGCGATAGCCGCTGCCGAAGGAATGCCCGGCGTCGGCACGACGTGGAAGTACAGCTACCGCGACCAGCGCTATCCCGCCACGGCGCGAACCTTCTCGGTCCGCGTCACGGGAGTCGAAGGCTTCGACGTGCGGGAGTCCCTGAGTGTCGAAGGCGGCAGCGCGACCGACACAGGAGTGATCAACGCCAAGGCATTGCGCTTCAACCCGAAGCGCATTTCGAACTACTCCGTGCAGGAGCTGGCGCCGTATCTCTATCCATCGGACGAACTGGCGAAGGGCCTTCCCACGCCGCAACGCCCGGAAAACTACCCGACTACTGCGACTCGGCTGTGGCAGGTCGGAGCGGCGAAGATGCAGTCCGAGGAGGCCACGACCGTACCTGCGGGCACCTATAAGACGGTGCGGGTCGAGGTAACCGGTACCCTGCCCAGCATGGGGCCTTCGATGATGAACGCTCCCGCGCGCTTCCAATACACGGCCTGGTACGCGCCGGAGACCAACCGCTACATCATGGTGCGGCACAAGACCTGGAACGGCGCCGGCGCGGTGTACAGCGACGAGATCGTCCAGCTGCTGGAATACCGCGCCGTCGCGGCCGCGGCCCCGACTCAGGACGCGAAGGCCGATGCGGCAAAGAGCCCCCCCGCCGCCGCTGAAGGCCTGCCGGCCGTCGGCGCGAAGTGGAAGTACAGCTTCCGCGATCAGCACCTCAAGAAGCGGGAGCAGGTCTTCACGATCCGCGTTACCGGAGTCGAAGGCTGGGACGTGCGTGAATCCTTTGTCGTCGCGAGCGCCGGGCCGGTCGAGGCTGCGATGAATGCCAGGGAAATGCGGTTCGGCGCGCGCGCCATCGCTTCCGGCTACTCGGTCATCGAGCTCGCGCCCTATCTCTTTTCTTCGGAAGCCGGAAAGTCGGCGCAGCAGTCCCCGGCAAGCTATCCCTCGAACCGAACGTGGAAGGTCGGCGCACTCAAGATAGCCGAGGACGAAACAACGGTGCCGGCGGGCACTTTCAAAACCTTGAAAGTCGAGGTCGGCGGCACGGCCGAACAGTTCGGCCAGACCTCGCTCGACATGGGGTTACCCGCGCGTTTCCAATACACCGCCTGGTATTCGCCGGAAGTAAGGCGCTACGTCATGGTCCGGCACGAAGCCTGGTCCAGAACCGGCGCGAAGGTCGGAGACGAAATCGTCAAGCTGCTGGAATACAGCGCCAACTAGCCCGGAGCGTCGATGGAAAAGCTCCCAGAGGGCAAGCAGCCGGCGCTGCGCGTCATGCCGATGCCGGCCGACTCGAACCAGAACGGCGACATCTTCGGCGGCTGGATCATGGCGCAGGTCGACGTCGCCGGCGGCACCGTCGCCGGGCGCGTGGCGCGCGGCCGGGTCGCCACGGTCGCGGTGAAGGAGTTCGTCTTCAAGCAGCCGGTGCAGATCGGCGACGTGCTTTCCTTCTACGCCGACGTGGTGCGCGTCGGCAATACCTCGGTGACCGTCAACGTCGAGGTCTACGCCGAGCGGCGGCCCTCCGACCCGAAGGTCGTCAAGGTCACCGAGGCGACGCTCACTTACGTCGCCATCGACCGCGACGGGCGCCCGCGCCCGGTGCCGCGCTAGCTCTGCTCTTCGATCCGCTCACACTGGCCGCCATCGCGGCCCTCGCCGCCGGCGCCGCAATCGTCGGCAGCGTCGGCGGCTTCGGCACCGGGGTCATCCTTGCCGCAGCGCTGACGCCGTTGATCGGCATCAAGGCCGTTGTTCCGGTGCTTGCCGTCGCCGGCGTCATCATCAACTCGGGCCGCTTCTGGTTCTACCGCGGCAGCCTGGACCGCCGCGCCTTCGGCATCGTGCTGCTGAGCGCCCTGCCCTTCCTGGTGCTCGGCACCTGGATCTACAGCATCCTCGACGCGCGCACCGTGGGCACGGTGCTCGGCCTGACGGTGATCGCCACGGTTCCCGCGCGCCGCTTCCTGCAGCATCGCAAGATCGTGCTCAATTCGGCCGGTCTTGCTGCCGGCGCCGGCGTATTCGGCCTGGCTAACGGCGTGGCGACGGGGACGGGGATGATCCAGATCGCGGTGCTGCTGGGCGCCGGCCTCACGGGCCCGGCGGTGCTGGCGACCGATGCGCTGGCTACGATACTGCTCGACCTGTGCAAGGCCGCACGAGCAGGCTTTCTACGCCGGGGTGGTCATCGGCATCGCCAGCATCCCCGGCAGCGCGCTGGGCGCATGGCTGGTGAGCCGCATCCATGCCCACCTGCACATCCTCTTCATGGAAGCGCTCATCCTGTTCGGCGGCGCCTTCATGCTGTGGCATTCCTGGCGCTGAGGCGGCGCGCCTAGGCCAGGCCGGGCAGCAGCGCCTTCAAGCCCCCCGCCATCGTCTCGATGGCGATCGCCGCGAGCAGCAGCCCGAGCAGCCGTGTCGCGATGTTGAGCCCGGTGGTGCCCAGGCGCGAGCCGATCGGCTCGGCGACGCGCAGGATCCACCACAGCAGCGCGCAGACCAGCGCGATGCAAGCGATGAGCCCCGCAACGTGCGCCACGCCGCCCGCGTGCGCCGCGATGATTGTCGTGCCGATGGCGCCGGGGCCGGCGAGCAGCGGCACGGCGAGCGGGACGACACCCGACGGATCGCCCGACTCGAGCTCCTCGGCCTCCGCCTTGGACTGCCGCACCCCGCCCGCCTGCGCGTTCAGCATGGCGAGCGCCATCAGCAGCAGGACCAGCCCGCCACCGACGCGAAACGCGGGCAGGCTCGCGCCGATCAGGGTAAGCAGCGCCTCGCCGAAGATCGCCGCCCCGGCGAGCACCGCAAAGACGGTGATCGTGACCGCGTGGACCAGGCGCCGCCGGCCGGCCGGCTCCCTCGCCGCCGCGACGCTGAGGAAGATCGGGATCGCGAGAAACGGATCCAGCACGGCCACGAGGGTGACCGTAAAGCGCAGGTAGTCCTGCAGCATCAAGCGCTCGCGGCTTGCTCCTTCGCCCGCGCCACCGCTGCGGCCTGTGCGCCCTTGAGATCCTCCTTGACCTTGGCGAATGCCGGGCGCTCGCCGAGCATCTTGAGATAAGGCTTCACCTGCGGCACGTCCTCGAGGAAGTCGCGGCCGAACGCCTTCTTGGTGACCAGCGTCACGAGCGGCAGGCTGACGAAGGCAGCGCAATCCGCGAGCGTCAGGTCCTTGCCCGCTATGTAGGGCGAAAACTTCGGCAGCGCCTTCAATGCGCGCACGCCTTTCAGCAGGTCCTTTTCCACCGCCTGCTTCAGTTCATCCGAGGGCGGCGGCTTGCCGAAGAACAGCGGCCCATAGAGCCGGCGGCCGACCAGCTCGAGATGCAGCTCGATGAAGGTGATGAGCTCGCGCACCTTGGCGCGCTCGTAGGGGTCCTTCGGCAGCAGCGGCTTCTGCGGGTACGCGTCCTCGAGGTACTCGCAGATCACCTCCGACTCGGCGATGCGCCGGCCGCCGTCGAGCTCGAGGATCGGCACCTTGCCGATCGGCGAGCGCGCCAGCCACTCGTCCTTCTGCGACGGGCTGCAAGTCGGGTCCTCCTCGAACTGCACGCCCTTCTCCAGCAGCGCGATGCGCACCTTGTTGTGGTAGTTGCTGAGGTGAAAGCCGCAGAGTTTCAGCATGGGCTTCTCCAGGAAAAAACCATTATAAGGACTCTTCTTTCAAAAGCGTTCTGCACGGTATGGCGCCGGATCGATGAAAGGCTTCTCTCCCGTCACCATTTCGGCGACCATCCGGCCGGTCACCGGTCCAAGGGTAAGCCCGTGGTGCGCGTGGCCAAAGGCGAACCAGAGGTTGGCGTGGCGCGGCGCGGCTCCGATGACCGGCATCATGTCCGGGGTGCAGGGGCGCGAGCCCATCCACGGCTCGGTATCGAGGCGCTCGGCAAGCGGAAACAGATCGCGCGCGATCGGCTCGGCGCGGCCGAGCTGCACCGGCGTGCGGATCGCGTCGCGCAGGGCGAACTCGGCGCCGGTCGTGAGGCGGATGCCGCGCTGCATCGGCGCGAGAAAATAGCCGCGCTCGGTGTCGAGCATCGGATGATTGAGCACCGCATGCCCGGCCGGGCGATAGTGCATGTGATAGCCGCGCTTCACCGCCAGTGGCAGGTCGTAGCCGAGCGCTCGCGTCACCACTTCAGCCCAAGGACCGAGCGCAATAACCACTTTTTCCGAAAAGATCTTCCCTTCGGAAGTCGTGAGTGTCCAGTGCTTTCCTTCATCGGCCAGGCTCGCGGCGTTGCCCTGCACGAACCTGCCGCCGAGGCGCTCGAACAAGACGAGGTAAGCCAGGGCGAGGCCCTGCGGGTCGATCACGCTCACCGGATCGGTCCAGTGCAGCGCCCCGACCAGCACCGGCGCGAGGTGCGGCTCGAGCTGCTGCAGCGCCTTGGCATCCAGCGCGCGGTAATTCAGGCCGAATTCCCGGTGCCAGCGCTCCGCCTCGGCCAGCCGCGCGTCGCGCTCGCGCGCGGTGCGGAACAGCTTCATCCATCCGCTGCGCCTGAGCAGCCCCTGCGCGCCGGCTTCGGCGGCAAGCGCGTCGTGCTCGCTGATGCAGTGCTCGATCAGCTTTGCGTACGAGCGCGCGATCGCCGCATGCCGCGCCGGCCGCGAATGCTTCCAGTAGCGCCAGAGGAACGGCGCCAGCCTCGGGATCGCCGACGGATGGTAGTGCGCGTCGATTGTGCGATTCAGGCTGTAGCGCGCCAGCGCGCCGAAGTCGTGCGGAAAGCCGTATGGGTAGACCCCTTCCCGCTGGATGAGGCCGGCGTTGCCGAACGAGGTTTCCTCCGCCGGACCGCGCCGGTCCACCAGCACGGTCGCGCGCCCTCGCTTTTGAAGGTGCAGCGCGGTGCTGATTCCCACGATCCCCGCGCCGAGTACCAGCGCGTCGGTCTTATTCAACGTGTTTCAGGAAGAGCTTCTGCATCCCGCCTAGCCAGCGGTCGTAGTCCGCAGTCTTCATCCGCATGTAATCGAGCACCTTGGGGTGCGGCAGGATGAGGAACTTTTCGGCTCGCATGACTTTCACGATCTCGTCCATCACCTGCTCGACGCTGAGGGCGCCGTCCACCCCGGCCGAGCCGCCGCCGCCGGTGAACATGTTGGTCACGACGGCCTGGGGGCACAGGCAGGAAACGCGCAAGCCGCGCCGCCCGTAGGCGATCGCCAGCCACTCGGCGAACGCCACCGCGCCGTGCTTGGTCACTCCGTAGGTAGCGGACTCGACGATGTTCAGCAGCCCGGCGGCCGAGGCTGTGACGAGGAAATAGCCTTCGCCGCGAGCGACCATCCTGTCCACCACCGCGCGCGCCGCGTAGACGTGCGCCATCACGTGGATCTTCCAGTTGCGCTCCCAGTCCGCGTCCGGCGCGTGGATATCGCCTTGCTGGAAGATTCCCGCATTGGAGAAAAAGACATCCACGCGCCCGTAGCGCGTCTCGGCCTCGCGCACAAGCTTCTGGATATCCACTTCTTTGGAAACATCGCATTGCACGGCGATGCCTTCGGCGCTTTCCGATGTTTTCTTCAGTTCATTTAAATTCAAATCACCCAAAACCAAGCCCGCGGCTCCCTCTTTCCTGAATCGCAGGGCCGCCGCGCGGCCGATGCCGCTCGCCGCGCCGGTGATGACGGCGATCTTGCCTCTTAGCTCCATCAATTTCTTTTTCTAAGAGCTTCTTCTATGGTGGTCTGCTCGCCGATCTCCATCTTGGCGACGGCGTTGCGGTGCACCTCGTCGGGGCCGTCGGCGAAGCGCAGCGTGCGCGCCGAAGCGTAGGCGCGCGCGAGGCCGAAGTCGTCGGACACGCCGCCGCCGCCGTGCACCTGCATGGCCCAGTCGATCACCTGGCAGGCCATGGTCGGCGCCAGCACCTTGATCATGGCGATCTCCTTGCGTGCGTCCTTGTTGCCGACCGTGTCCATCTTCCATGCCGCGTGCAGCACCATGAAGCGCGCCGAGTCGATCATGATGCGCGCTTCCGCGATGCGCTCGCGGGTCACGCCCTGCTCCGCCACGGTTCGACCGAAGGCGACGCGCTGCGTTGCGCGCCGGCACATCTTCTCGAGCGCCACTTCCGCCTGGCCGATGAGGCGCATGCAGTGGTGGATGCGCCCGGGCCCGAGGCGGCCCTGCGCGATCTCGAAGCCGCGCCCTTCGCCGAGCAGGATGCTGGAGGCCGGCACGCGGACGTTCTTCAGCTCGATCTCCATGTGCCCGTGCGGCGCGTCGTCGTAGCCGAAGACGTTCAGGTGATGCAGGATGGCGATGCCCGGCGCGCCGGCCGGAACCAGGATCATCGACTGCTGGTTGTGCTTCGAGGCGTTGTCCGGGTCGGTCTTGCCCATCAGGATGTAGACCTTGCAGCGCGGGTCGCCGGCGCCCGAGGACCACCATTTGCGGCCGTTGATCACGTACTCGTCGCCCTCGCGCTTGATGCGCGTCTGGATGTTGGTTGCGTCCGACGAGGCGACCGCGGGCTCGGTCATGAGGAAGGCGGAGCGGATCTCGCCGCGCAGCAGCGGCTCCAGCCATTCCTTCTTCTGGGCCTCGCTGCCGTAGCGCTCGATGGTCTCCATGTTGCCGGTATCGGGCGCCGAGCAATTGAACACCTCGGGCGCCCAGCTCACGCGACCCATGATTTCGCAGAGCGGCGCATATTCGAGGTTCGACAGCCCCTCGGGCGCGCGCTTGGAGTGCGGCAGGAAGAGGTTCCACAACCCCGCCTTTCTCGCCGTGGGCTTCAACTCTTCGATGACGGGGACTGGCGTCCAGCGCTTGTCGCTGCGCACGTGCGCGTTGTATTTGGACTCGTTCGGGTAGATGTGCTCGCCCATGAAAGCGATGAGCCGCTTCCTCAGCTCCTGCACCTTCGGCGTGTAATCGAAGTTCACGCTGCTCTCCTCAGAATTTTCTCGACCTGCTGCCAGCCCAGCTCGGCCATCGGCCGCGCCCGCGAGCCGGCGTCGCGCGCGTGGGCCGAGGCGGCGGTGCCGTCGACTACGCGCTTCAGGATTCCCTGCAGGATCGCGGCGATGCGGAACAGGTTGTAGGCCAGATAGAAATCCCAGTGCGAGCGGTCCACGGCCGTCCGATTCGTTCTTTTCAGATAAGAATTCAGGTAGGCCTCTTCGGACGGAATTCCCAGCTCCTCGAAATTCAAGCCCGCGATTCCGCGAAAGGCGCCCGGCGGGATGTGCCAGCTCATGCAGTGGTAGGCGAAGTCGGCGAGCGGGTCGCCGAGCGTCGAGAGCTCCCAGTCGAGCACCGCGAGGATCCGCGGCTCGCCCGGATGAAAGATCGCGTTGTCGAGCCGGAAGTCGCCGTGCACCACCGTGGTCCCGGTCTCCGGCGGAATGTTCGTCGGCAGCCAGGCGATCAGGTTGTCCATCGCCTCGACGCGCTCGGTCTCGGAAGCCTGGTACTGCTTGGTCCAGCGCGCCACTTGCCGCCCGATGTAGTTGCCCGGCTTGCCGAAGTCCTCCAGCCCGACGCTGCGGTAGTCGATGACATGGAGCGCGGCGATGACGCGGTTGAGCTCGTCCCAGATCGCGAAGCGCTCGGCCTTCGACATCCCCGGCAGCGACTGGTCCCAGAGCACGCGCCCTTCGACGCAATCCATCACGTAGAAGGCGGTGCCGATGACCGACTCGTCCTCGCACAGCACGTAAGGCTTCGCCACCGGGAATCCCGCGCCGTGCAGCGCCTTGATGACCTTGTATTCGCGCTCCACCGCGTGCGCCGAGGGCAGCAGCTTACCCGGGGGTTTTCTCCGCAAAACATATTTTTTCTTATCGGAAGCCGTGATGCGGTAGGTGGGATTCGATTGACCGCCCTTGAACTGCTCAAGCTGCAGAATTTTCAGCTTTAAGTAGCTCTCAAGGGAAGCGACATCGATGCGGTGCCGCTCCTCCACGGGCTTGGTGCCGATGAACTGCTCGAACATGCGCGGTCAAGCTTACCCTAGAATCCCGGCGTATGAGCCGCCCCGCCTTTCGCGTTTCTCACCCCGAGAAAGCCGCTTTCCAGAAGCGGGGACTGCGAGGTTATTTCGAGTACCGCGACCTCGGCGTCAAGCGCGCTACCGGCGGCAAGGTGGTCGCGCACGTGATCCGCGCCCGCCCGGGCAAGGCGCCGCACGGCGAGTGGCATTGGCACGATTGCAAGCTGCAGTTCGTCTACGTGCTCAAGGGCTGGGTACTGTTCGAGTACGAAGGCGTCGGCCGGGTGATGATGAAGGCCGGCAGCTGCTTCTACCAGCCGCCGCGCATCCGCCACCGCGAGATCCGGCACTCGAAGAACCTCGAGATGATCGAGATCGTCGGCCCCGCCGGCTTCAAGACTTTTTCTGCGAAGAAACCTGCAGCCAGAAAGTCACCGGCCCGTCGTTCACGAGGCTGACCTTCATGTCGGCGCCGAAGCGGCCCGAGTGAACGTTTTCATGCATTTTCTTTGAGCAAGAAAGAAAATAATTGAAAAAACGTTCGCCATCCGACGGTGAAGCCCCGCTGGAAAAGCTCGGGCGCATTCCGCTGTTCGTATCGGCCACCAGCGTGAACTGCGGGACCGCCAGCAACCCGCCCTGAATGTCCTTCACCGAGAGATTCATCTTGCCGGCAGCGTCGGCGAAGATGCGGTAG
>WNFM01313351.1_pt1 | contig 11223 bp, 7 predicted proteins | sample 5400271 | NCBI WGS metagenome assembly WNFM01 (sample SAMN13153352, study PRJNA577476) | soil metagenome | isolation source: 60 cm saprolite on Douglas fir-dominated hillslope | place: USA:California | collected 2013-09-17 | reverse complement strand
CATCACGGCGATCACCGTTAATCGCTGGCCGCATGGTTACGCATACGAATACAACTATCTTTTCGACCCAGAATGGCCGAAGGGCGAGAGTCCCTGCGAGATTGGGCGCAAGCGATTTGGCAGAATTGCGATTGCAAATTCCGACGCGGGAGCCGCTGCGTATACTGATCAGGCCATGGACCAGGCGTGGCGCGCGGTTGAGGAGCTGCATTCGGCTTAACGCGGAATTCTCCGCGGATTTAGATGTGCGCCAACGATATGCCAACAAAAAAGTGTAGCCAGCGTAGCGACCGTGAACTTGGGATGGACCGTGCCATTCCGAGGCGCGATTTTTTGAATGGCGCCGCGATGACGATCGGGGCGGCAATGCTGCCGGGCGGTCGATTCGGCGACGATGCGAAACTCGGCGAGGCGCAAAATCATCCCGGTTACAATCCACCGGTTTCTACCGGGCTGCGCGGCAGCCATCCCGGTTCGTTTGAAATTGCGCACAGTTTGCGTGATGGCACTTTCTGGCAGAATGCCGCGACGCCAGAGAGCTTGCCAGAGAAATACGATCTGGTCATCGTCGGAGGAGGAATCAGCGGGCTTGCCGCGGCATATTTCTATCGGGAGCGCGCGGGATCAGAAGCGAAGATTCTGATACTGGAAAATCACGATGATTTTGGCGGACACGCCAAGCGCAACGAATTTCATCTTGGCGGAAAGCTGCAGCTTTTGAATGGCGGCACGATGCTGATCGACAGTCCGACGCCCTACAGTGCGGAAGCGGCGGGGCTGCTGAAGAAGCTGGGCATTGATGCGGCAGCGCTCGACAAGAAGTACACCAACCACGGGTTCTACAAATCGCTTGGGCTTGGGAGCGGAGTGTTCTTTGATCGAGAAACATTCGGCGATGATCGGCTAGTCAAGAGTCCACAAGTCGGGGAAGAAGAATCCAGTGACGCAGAATCCAGCGCACGGTGGAAGCAATTTTTAGGCAAATCGCCGCTCTCTGAGATTGTTCGCCGCGACATACTTCGCCTCGAGACGCAGAAAATTGACTATCTGCCAGGTTTCACCTCCACGGAAAGGAAAGAGCGCCATTTCCTTTTGCAAATTGCAAAAGTCGATCCCGCCGTCCTTCCCTTTTATCAATCGCGTACCAACTTCGAATGGGGCGTCGGAATTGACGCGGAACCCGCGTTGGACTGCTGGGCCCACGAACTTCCCGGTTTTCAAGGCATGAAACTCGAACCGGGTGCAGCTCCGCACATGAGCTACTCCGCGGCGGGATATGCCAACGGTGGCTCCGAGCGTTTTCATTTTCCTGATGGTAATGCATCGATAGCGCGGTTGCTTGTCCGCAACCTGATTCCTGCAGCGATCCCGGGCGATTCCGTTGAAGACATCGTGACCTCCTCGGTGAATTACGCGCTTCTCGACTCGGCTGAATCACCCGTACGAATTCGGCTCAACAGTACAGTGGTTCGCGCACGCAATGTCGGTGATTCGGGCAGCGCACGCGAAGTGGAAATCACTTATGCGACGGGGAAGCAGGTCTATTCAGTTCACGCCGGTGCATGTGTTTTAGCTTGCTGGAACATGACGATTCCGTATCTTTGCCCCGAGCTACCGGAAAAGCAAAAAGAGGGGCTGCACTACCTGGTAAAAGTTCCGCTGGTTTATACCAGCGTGGGGCTGCGCAACTGGACAGCTTTTCAGAAGCTTGGTGTTTCGAACACTTATGCTCCCGGCGCGTACTGGAATTCCATCAGTCTAAATTGGGCCGTCAATATCGGCGAGTATCGCAGCCCGCGTTCACCCGAGGAGCCAATTCTCGTGCATCTCAGCCGTGCGCCATGTAAGCCAGGATTGCCCGCGCGCGAACAGCACAAAACCGGCCGCAGGGAACTTCTGGTGACGCCATTCGAAACGTTTGAACGCAAGATCCGCGATCAACTGGCGCGGACGCTTGCTGCAGGCGGATTCGATCCGGCGCGAGACATCATGGCGATCACGGTGAATCGTTGGCCGCATGGCTACAGCTATGAATACAATCCGCTGTTCGACCCGGAATGGCCGGAAGGGCAGGCGCCTCACCTTATTGGCCGACAGAGATTCGGCAGAATTGCGATTGCCAACAGCGATTCGGGCGCGACGGCGTACACCGACGTCGCAATCGACCAGGCGTACCGCGCGGTCAACGAACTGCTCGCCGCGTAACGAAAATTGTCATTCCAGGGAAAATGTAACGAACTGCAATTTTCCGTCGCGTTGAATTTGCAGCACGATTGGTGCCCCTGGAGGTAACGTTTTTAGCGCAGCCCGCAAGCGGTCAAGCGTCGTCATTGGCTGGCCATTGAAGCTCCGGATTACATCTCCTGTGGTGAGCGGAATTTCGCCGGCGCCGCCGGCCGCCCGTGCAGCGACAATCAATCCATACGGATCGCGCAAATCGTCGATCATCGAGGAGATGTTCTTGTCAATCTCGACAGCCAGGATTCCAAGTTGCGGCACCAGATTCTTTTCCGGATCCGCCAGCGCCGAGACCTGATCCATCTCGTGAGGGCGTTCCTTCAGCGTGACATCGAGAGCCATCTGAGTGGCGCCACGCAGTACTTCGAATCGTACTTTTTCTCCGGCGTCCCGCGAGAACATGTGAAACGCTACGTAAGGCAAGCTTTCGGCGTTTTTTCCGTCGACGGTAAGCAGGATGTCGCCAATGCGCAGTCCAGCCGCTTCTGCGGGGCCGCCCGGCACAACGTCGGAAATGACGACACCGTAGTTTCGCGAAAGACCGAGGCCTCCTGCCATTTCAGGTGAGATGGTTTGCATTTGTACGCCAATTTCCGGGCGGTGCAAGTGGCCATACTTGCGCAACTGTTCGTAGACAACGTGGACAACTCCGCAAGGAATCGCAAAGCCCAGTCCTTCGGCTCCGCCAGACTGCGAGAGAATGAAAGTGTTAACGCCGATGACTTCTCCGTTCACGTTCACCAGCGGCCCGCCGGAATTGCCAGGATTGATAGGCGCATCGGTTTGGATATACACCATCGGAGAGTCCGGATCGGTCTGGCGGGCAACCGCGGATATGATGCCGTGAGTGACGCTGTTGCGCAGCCCTTGCGGACTGCCAAACGCAAACACGGTCTCGCCTTGGCGGATGTTGCGGTAGTTCGCCACAGGAAGCGCGGTAAGCTTCACGCCATCCACTTTCAACAACGCCAGATCAATTTCCCGGGAGACCCCAACGATGCGCGCAGGAACGACTCGCACTCTTGAAGCCAGCGCAGTGGTGACCGAACCATCTCCTTCCGTGCTAGGCAGAGCTACTTGCACGCGTTGTGCGCCGTTGACCACGTGGGCGTTGGTCAGGATGTAGCCGCTGGCGTCAATGACGAATCCCGAGCCGATTGCCTTTTGCCTGCCGATGACGACTCCGGCGTTTCCGCGGTCGCCTTCGGAGACGGTCCCATACCCAGTGACCGTGATCTGCACCACGCTTGGCGAAACTTTGCGGAGCAGAGCGTCGGCTGATTCGTTCCATCGCCGCAGAGCCTCACCCTCGGCTTGAGCCATGGCCGAAGACGCGGCCAGCGTCAACGCCAAAACCGTGATGATCGTGAATGCCGAAAGTCTCTTCATGACGTCCTGCCTTTTGCGATTGCGAACCGTCTATCCACTGTTAGTTTGACATCGTAGCGCAGGGAATAGATACACTCCGACTTGTGGTTGCAGCGACTCGGACATCGCATCACCGAAAGCCGGCCGCAGCAGACTGATGCAGGTTACGGTACAGTCCGCATTGGGCTCCTGATAAGCTGGTAGCGTTGACGGCAGACTAGGGAACGAGTTTCCTCGCCAAGGATCGTATTCATGCCTAGACTTCAGACTACCGAAGATATCCGCCTGGAAGACAATCGCACCCGCAAGGAATATTGGAAGCGCTGGGGTCCGTATCTTTCGGAACGCCAGTGGGGAACTGTCCGCGAAGATTACAGCCCCGGTGGCACCGCGTGGGAGTTTTTCCCGCACGATCATGCGCGTTCGCGGGCATACCGGTGGGGTGAAGACGGCATCGCCGGAATCAGCGACCGCCACCAGATGATCTGCTTCGCGCTGGCGATGTGGAACGGCCGCGATCCGATCTTGAAAGAACGTCTTTTCGGCCTGACTGGGAACGAAGGCAATCACGGCGAGGACGTGAAGGAATACTATTTTTATCTCGACTCCACTCCGACCCACAGTTACATGCGGATGCTTTACAAATATCCGCAAGCGGAATTTCCGTACAAAGCCTTGCTAGAAGAGAATCGCCACCGCAGCCGCAATGATCCGGAATTTGAGCTGATCGACACCGGGGTGTTCCGCGAAAACCGTTACTTCGATATTTTCGCGGAGTATGCCAAGGGCAGCGACGAAGACATTTTTATCCGGCTCACCGGTTGTAATCGCGGGCCGGATCCCGCAACGCTGCATTTGCTGCCGACACTCTGGTTCCGCAACACCTGGTCGTGGGGATCGGACTTGCGGCGTCCAGTAATCCGGCGCGCAACCCCGATCGACGGGATTGTTTCCGCCGAGCTGCAACACTGGCAATACGGCAAGCGCTGGCTACTTGCAGCAGGTCAGCCGGAAATGCTCTTCACAGAGAACGAGACCAACAACGCGCGTCTATTCAACGGCCGCAATCGGTCACCGTACGTGAAGGATGCTTTCCACGAATATCTGATTCGCCAGAATAAGTCCGCGGTGAATCCCGATCAGACCGGCACGAAAATGGCCGCGCACTATTGTCTGGAACTGGCGCCGGGCCAATCCGCGACACTGAAACTGAGGCTGACGGATCTGGAGCCGCTCGGCAGCATGGACAGTGACGCCACTGCCATCGGCACGATCTCTTCTCCGGCGCATCAGGAGCGTGGAGCGGAAGTTCCGGGCAGCAACGATTTTGCCGAGGGGTTCGACAAACTTTTTGAATTGCGAAAAACGCAAGCCGACGAATTTTATGCATCGCGGATTCCGCAGCAACTTTCCGACGATGCGAAGAACGTGATGCGCCAGGCGTACGCCGGAATGCTGTGGTCGAAACAGTTTTATCACTACGACGTAAAAACGTGGCTGGAGGGCGATCCGGCCGGGCCGCCTCCGCCAAAGGAACGGCTTCGCGGAAGAAATAAGGATTGGACGCATCTATACAACGACGACATCGTCTCGATGCCGGATAAATGGGAATACCCGTGGTACGCCGCGTGGGACTTGGCGTTTCACTGCATTCCGCTGGCCATCGTCGATCCGGATTTCGCGAAGGAACAACTCATTCTCCTTCTTCGCGAATGGTACATGCATCCCAATGGGCAATTGCCTGCATATGAATGGGCGTTCGGCGACGTCAATCCGCCGGTGCACGCGTGGGCCGCATGGCGGGTTTATAAAATTGAGCGGCGCGTTCGCGGCGTTGCCGACCGCGGCTTTCTGGAAAAAGTGTTTCACAAACTGTTGTTGAACTTCACTTGGTGGGTCAACCGAAAGGACCCCGACGGCGCGAACATCTTCCAGGGTGGATTTCTGGGCCTTGATAATATCGGGGTGTTTGACCGCTCCGCGCCGCTGCCTACCGGCGGACACCTCGAACAGTCCGACGGCACCAGTTGGATGGGAATGTATTGCCTGAATATGATGGCCATCGCGCTGGAGCTTGCCAAGGACGATCCCGCATACGAAGACGTCGCTAGTAAATTTTTTGAGCATTTTGTGCACATAGCGCGTGCAATGAATGACATTGGGACCGACGGCATTTCATTGTGGGACGAGGAAGACGGTTTCTACTACGACGTGCTCCACCTGCCCAACGGCGAAGAGCACTTTCTAAAGATTCGTTCGCTGGTCGGACTGATTCCACTGTTCGCGGTGGAAACACTGGAGCCTGAAATCATCGATCGTCTTCCCGGATTTAAGCGGCGCATGCAGTGGTTCATTGACAATCATCCGGATGTGCCAGAACACATCGAAATGACCCAGAGGTCGGCGCGCGGGGTTCGGCGATTGTTGTCACTTGTGAACCGAAAACAGCTGAAGCGTGTGTTGTCGCGCATGCTGGACGAAACGGAATTCCTCTCTCCCTACGGGATTCGCGCGTTGTCGCGCTATCACCTGGACCATCCGTACGAAGTCGTCGTGAACGGAAATGTCAGCCGCGTGAGCTATGAACCCGCCGAGTCCTCGACTGGCCTGTTTGGCGGGAACTCGAACTGGCGCGGCCCAATCTGGATGCCCATGAACTATCTCCTGATCGAATCGCTGCAGAAGTTCCACCATTATTACGGTGAGGATTTTCAAGTGCCTTGCCCTTCTCGTTCGAAAAGCAATTCCGACTTGTGGCAGGTGGCCAGCGAAATTTCGCGGCGGCTTGGTCACATTTTCACCCGCGGAAAAGATGGCCGTCGTCCGGTAGCAGGCGGGCTGGAGACTTTTCAGAGCGATCCTTACTGGCGAGACCTGATTCTCTTTCACGAATATTTTCACGGCGACAATGGCGCGGGCATTGGCTCCAACCATCAGACTGGTTGGACCGGGCTGGTGGCGAAATTACTCGAGCAGAGTGGAGAATAAAAGGCCGCTATGCCTGCGCCGAGAAAACCGCGAGCGCCTGGCGTCCCGCCGAGCAAACGTTCTTCATTAGCGAAGCGGCCGCACGCAGCCACGATTGACAAAAGTGCGGTGGTTTCGTTTGGGCCGGAGATTTGCAACGACCTTGCCGGCGCCGAACAGCGAGAGTGGTTGGTAACCAATGGTATTGGTGGATTTGCCTCCGGAACGATTGCCGGCTCCGCGACCCGGCGCTATCACGGACTGCTGATCGCCGCGCTGAAACCTCCCGCGGGAAGAACGTTGCTGGTTGGCGGACTCGACGAGACCGTCAACGTCGACGGCAACTGCTATGCTCTCGCTACTCATCGTTGGGTGAGCGGAGCGATCGCACCGCAAGGTCACCTCGCAATTCAGTCTTTTCGGTTGGATGGCCTGATTCCCGTCTGGACGTATTCTATTGGCTCTGCACTGATAGCGAAGCGGTTCTGGATGAGCTACGGCGAAAACACCGCTTTCGCGCAATACACGCTACTAGAATCGGCTTCGCCGGTAGACCTGGAACTGAAAGTACTGGTCAACTATCGTGACTTTCATTCCGCCACGCATGCGGGTGACTGGCGGATGCGCGTCGAGCCCGCCGAGAACGGAGTTTGCGTCGCCGCATTTGAAGGTGCAGTCCCGTTTTACGTTCGATGCGGGCAGGCCACATGCGAACCGCAACACATCTGGTATCGCAACTTTTATTTTTCCATCGAACACGAACGCGGGCTTGATGACCGCGAAGACCAACTGTATGCCGCGTTGTTTCGCGCGAAACTTGAAAAAGGCCAGGACCTCACCATCGTATTATCGACAGAGAGGGGCGTAAGTCTCGACGGTGCAGCGGCTCTCAAGAAAGAAAATAAACGAGAGCGCGACGTCCTGGCCGCTGCTAGCACACTGCTGCGGGGATCGGCGGTGGAATCGTCACCGTCTTGGCTTCAGCAATTGGTTCTCGCCGCAGATCAATTTCTCGTCAAGCGGTCGGTGCCTGGCCAGCCAGACGGAAAAACGGTAATCGCAGGCTACCATTGGTTTGGTGACTGGGGACGCGACACGATGATCGTGTTGCCTGGTTTTACGCTTGCCACTGGCCGCCCCGAGATTGCCCGCCAGGTTCTGTTGGCTTTTTCCCAGCTGGTGGACGCGGGAATGCTCCCTAACAATTTTCCTGATTCTGGCGAGGCGCCGGGTTACAACACTATTGATGCGACGCTGTGGTATTTCGAAGCGATCCGCCAGTATTTCGCCGCGACCGAGGATTTGGGCACTTTGCAAAAGCTTTTTCCGGCCCTCGCGAGCATCATAGACGCGCAGGTGAAGGGAACTCGCTACAACATTCATGTCGATCCAGAGGATGGCCTACTCTATGGCGGCGGGCCGGGTGTGCAATTGACCTGGATGGACGCCAAAATCGCAGACTGGGTGGTCACGCCGCGAACCGGCAAGCCGGTCGAAATTAACGCGCTGTGGATTAACGCGCTGGAAAGCATGGCGCAGTTTGCCAAGACCTTCGGAGCTTCTGGCGAATTTTATGAGCGGCTTTCCACCAAGGCAAAATCCAGCTTCAGAAAATTTTGGAACGAAGGGCGAAATTGTTGCTTTGACGTATTGGACTCGCCCCGCATCGGAAGCGATGCAGCCTTGAGGCCCAATCAGATATTCTTCGAACAACAGAAAGCCGTCGTGGATATCTGTACATCGCGGCTACTGACTCCATTCGGTCTGCGCAGTCTCGCGCCGGACGAGCCGGGCTATAGCGGCATCTACACCGGGGGTCCGCGCGAACGTGACGCGGCCTACCATCAGGGTCCGGTGTGGGGCTGGCTGCTCGGCCCATATGCGCTGGCGCACTACCGCGTCTATAAGGACCGTGCGGCGGCGATCGCGATCCTTGAGCCGCTTGCAAAAGCGATCGATTCGTACGGAGTGGGAACGCTTGCGGAAATCTTCGAGGGCGACCCGCCTTATCGTCCGCGTGGTTGCATTGCGCAAGCCTGGAGTGTCGCCGAAATTCTGCGGGCTTGGAAGGAACTACACGCGCCGCTTGCCTGACGCCGCTGATGAACCCTGTCCTTCTAACTCCGTGTCAGGCGGGCGAGGTATCTCTCTCCGATGCTAGCCGCTGGACTTAGAATCGAATAGGGGCCGGCTCGTACAGCTCAATCAAGACTTTTTTTCCGCCTTTGTCCGCCACCAGGAAGAAATTGACCCGCGTCCCATCTGCGCCAAGCCGCGTTTCCGGGTACACCGCGTTCACAGCAAAGTGCTCGCGCAAAATGGCCGTGGCGCGATCCACATCACTGCAACGAAATTCCACTTGCTGTATTCCCTCGCCGATCTTCGAGAGGAACTTTGCAATTGCGCCTGAGCCATCCGGCTGCCGCGAAGTCAGCACATCCAATGCGATATTCCCTTCAAAATGCAGCTCAAATTCAACGGCGTCTTGCTCTACTGGCACTTCTGCTAGGCGCGGCCAGCCAGTCGCTTCACGAATTCTTGCAAACTTATCAGGCGCCACAGCCAGCCCCACGGTAATGGAAGGTTCGCCGCCGAGTAATTCAGCGAGTTCTCGATGTGCGAGCCATCGGTGAACGGCATATTCCGCCAATGAACGACCTGCCGCATAGATTTGTACCGCTGCCTCTTTGCGCAGCTGCGCGTCCGGCGAGGAGAGTTCCTCGATCCATTCGGCGTTGAATTCGCCGCTCAACCTTCACCTCATTCCACCACTCAAACCTTGTGTTCGCTTTTTTCTCGAGCGACCAACGATACCAGAACGGCAGCCATCAGAATCCCTAGAATCGCCGCCAGAGAAACGCCCACCGAAACGTGCAGCCATGGCTCCGCGATCATCTTGGCGCCGACAAAAATTAGCACTACCGCCAATCCTACCTTCAGGAATTGAAATTTATCGAGCACTCCGGCCAGTAGGAAATAGAGTGCTCGCAATCCCAGGATTGCAAACACATTCGAGGTATATACGATAAAAGGATCACGGGTGATCCCGAAAACCGCTGGAATGGAATCCACCGCAAAGGTCACGTCGGTTACCTCAACGATCAGCAGGACCAGAAACAGTGGGGTCGCAAAGAGTTGGCCATTCTCTCGTGAGAAGAATTTTTCGCCTCGGTATTCCTTCGTTAAACGAAGATGCTTGCTGAGGTAACTCACGAGAAAAGTTTTTTCCGGGTGGCTTTCCGCCTTTCGCATCAGCAACATATGCAGACCCGCGTAAACGATGAACGCCCCGAACACGTACATGATCCAGTTGAATCTGGCGATCAGTACGGCTCCCGCAGCGATCATTGCTCCGCGCATCAACAAAGCGCCCAAGATTCCGTATCCCAGCACGCGCTGCTGATACTCATCCTTGACGGCGAAGACTCGGAACACCACCAGGAATAGAAACAGGTTGTCCACGCTCATCGCTTTTTCGATGACGTAGCCCGTGTAGAATTCGAGCGAAGGTTGTTTTCCGTAGAAATGCAGAATATAGAGACCGAACGTGAGGGCCAGTCCAATCCAGACGAGACTCCACACCAGCGCCTCGCGAACTCCAATCTTGTGTGCTTTGCGATGGAAAACGCCCAGGTCCAGAGCGATGGCGATCAGAACGAGTACATTGAAGGCAATCCAGTGCAGCAGTGTGTCCATCTCTCCGTCTGTGTTTCCAGCTCTGTCGCCCGCGTGGCCGGCACGCCCTGCGGCCAGACGCGACTCACGCGCGCGATCGGTCTACTTGGTCTTGGGAGATAGATTGTCGGTTGCGTTGAGGTTCGTCAACTCGATTCGAACCGTCTGGCCGGCTTCGATTTTCACCGGAACGTCCCATTGCAGTCGCGCATCTCCGGCCGCCGCGGTCAGGCCCAGCGAGCTGATCCAGTAAGTGCCGGCGGGCACGCCGGAAATTCGTGCGTGACCCTCCAAATCGGTATCCGCTTTTGCCACCAGGTATTTGGTCTGCGCTTCCACGGGCGCCAGCTGCTGGACCCGGCGCCGTTGCCCGTTCTGCAGTGCAGCCCACTTCCGCGCAGGATTCACGCCGTCCAGCTCCAATTCCATGCCGGATACGGTTTGCGGGTGGGCCTGGATGAATTTCTTGAGCGCCGTTACGTACTCCTGTTTTTGTTTTTCGTAGCGCGCGGGATTTTCCGTCTTATCGGAATCATGATATTTCGGAACAGGGATGCCGTTGGTAACGCCGCCGCTGTTCGAACGTTGATAGGCCAGCAGGAATTCCGGCACGTTAAGCACATCGTCTGGCGTCACAAGTTTGTCGAAGCCCGGTAGCGTGATATCCATGACGTCGTGGTTGTGAAGCCATTCGCGCAGTTCCGGAGAAATCTTAAGATCGTCGATAAATTTGTCGCGCGAAGGAGGGGCATCGCGGTCATCCAGTTCTTTGACGATATCGCCGTAACTTTTTGTCAGTAGATAGAAGGTGAAATCCCGCGCTGGTTCCGCTTTTGCGGCGGTCGGCGTGACTTTTGCAGTGAGCTCAAGCGTCCCTGCAGCCGCTTGGGCATTCGCGCGACACGCAGAGGCGAGCCACAAAATCCCGGCCAATATGAAAAGCTTTCTCATAGTGGCAATCCTAGCAGAAATGTG
>WNFM01154544.1_pt2 | contig 11223 bp, 4 predicted proteins | sample 5400271 | NCBI WGS metagenome assembly WNFM01 (sample SAMN13153352, study PRJNA577476) | soil metagenome | isolation source: 60 cm saprolite on Douglas fir-dominated hillslope | place: USA:California | collected 2013-09-17 | reverse complement strand
TCGGAAAAGCCTGCGCCACCGGACTTGCCTTTTTGCGCGCGCTGTTTGCGAGACGGTGGTAGTTGCGATGATGCGACCCAACTCGCCGCGGCCCGCCAGTTGGTCTGCCCTACACTCTACGGCGCGTTCCGCCTCGTTTCGCTAAGTGGCCTGCAGTCTGGTCACGAGATTTTCATCGTACAGTGGCAGCATGGGATCTGCTGTGTCGTGTGGCCTCCAAAGCAAGCAGAGCGTCCTTTGCTTTTGCCTCTTACGAAGTGAAGGGCATGAGTTCGGTTTTTATGAGCAACTGGCGGATGGTTTCGGGTGAGATGGACTCGACAAAGCCGAGTTCGACCGCCTTACCTGCGAGCAAGCGGGTAGTCCAGTGGTCGTGGCACTGGGGGCTGGCGTACAGGCAATTGCAATGAGATGGGTTGCCTCGGTGCCGGTCAAGGCTTGTCGACAGAGCACTTGCTGCTTGTCATGCAACTTTACTCATCTGGACGAGAACGTGCCTGCTCAGCAAGTGAATCAGGTGGACGTTACAACAGCTACCCGCACGGGTGCCCCTGCGGCTTCTACGGCGACCCCGTCAAAGAGTGTAGTTGTAGTGCCATGGCCATCGCCCGCTACCAGAAGAAGATCAGCGGCCCGCTCATCGACTGTATCGACATCCACGTGGAAGTCCCCCGTGTTGATTACGAGAAGCTCGCTGACAAGCGACAAATCGAGGATTCAAAAACCATCCGCGCGAGGGTACAAGCCGCCCGTGAACGCCAGTTAGAACGCTTTAAAGGAACAAAGCTGACCTGCAACGCCGAAATGGGGCCAACAGAGGTACGCGAGTTCTGCCAGACCGATGCCTCGGGGGAGAAACTACTCAAAGCAGCAGTGCAGCAGTTGCATTTGTCGGCGAGAGCGTATCACCGTGTCTTGAAGCTAGCCCGCACAATAGCAGACCTGGCGGGAAGCGATGGCATCGCAGCGAATCATGTGGCAGAAGCCATACAGTACAGACCGAGGATAGGGATGCTGTAGTACTACGCCGGGCGCGGGTGCAGCGAGTGGATGTGTTCCATTGTCCCAGCTGTAGAATGTCATCTTATCGTAGCAGTTCTGAAGGATCCTTTGGAGAACTTTCTTGAAGTCGCCCTGGTTCTTCCAATCCATTTACTCACAGGGGCTTACTTTTTATATCTTGATTGAATACCGCCCGTACAAGGGTGTTCCAGTGCCGTACCGGAACGTACCGATAGCATTGGAATGAGACGCAAAAGATGTGTGAGAAGTAGAAGTAGTGTGGGAAAAGTAGCCTTGGTCCGTACCGGTCCTGTGCCGGCACTTTCTCGTGCATGTGGAAATCAAGATGAGTAATGGCCGGATCATCGGTGAAGCAACAGATGCCTCTATCATGGGAAAGGGCATTCGGTGCTTCATCCAGGTGTATGAAGATGTCATGCGAAAGAAGTGGCGAGAGAGGGCGATTGAGGGAAGTCGAATGTCCATGCCTGATCCCACCAGGTGTTAAAGAAGTGGTTTCTTGACTAAGTTTCCTATGCTCTTGTCCAATGCGAAATAGTAAGGTATGATGGGGAGGTAAGTAACCGTTCAAAAAACCTTATATGAGAGAAGAGAAATGGGGATCACGGTTAATGGCGCCGCTTATAATCTTGAACTATCTCATCGAGAGATACTCAATCAGCTTACCGAAATATCCTCACGACAACTACCCGAGCCTGGTCACCGTCAGGTAGCGTTCAATACGGTCGAAACTCTTTTGTGTTATGGCCTTTTTACATCCTCGATCCTCACCGATATGGTGGCGCTAATATAGCCAAGGTTCCCTCGATTGTAAGGGCACTGGCTGCTTTTTTTCATCGTACTCCTGGATCACGCCAGCATAGGATGCCATACCGAATTTTGTGTAATGGTGTATAGCAGAAAAGCCCAGAAGCCAGGTCTGGAGTGACTTTAACACCTTCTCGCTACACATCGCTACACAACAATCGAGATGGCATCTATATTTTTGGAACATGGAGATGTTTTGATCTACAAGTTAATACTATACATCTTACTTCAAGATATAGAGGAGTATCAAGCAGCTCGCTTACTTGTCTCAAGCAGAGTAATTGGATATACTAGAGTCATCGTTGCAAATAAGTAGTGTTAGTATTCCCATCTCCACATTGTAGCGCTTGATGTAATTCGAAAGGCGTACTTCGGGATGCTAGAAAATCTGGATATTGAGACGACCCCTACCCCTGCTCCCCAGGCAACAGCTGCCAGACGTGTCACTTCTTCTCGTTACCATCGCAAAGATGTATTTCCCATTGTTGCACATGATTGGTTTCGTTTCCTCCAGATTGAACTAGGTGGTATCCTCCTTCTTGAAGGCGTCATTTGGCTACTTCTTAGCAGAGGTACACTACTTTTCTCCATGCTTCCCTACTCTCAGCTTCTGAGCGTTGGACTCACATCAGGAGTAGCTATAGGCATTATTTACTTTACCGCTGAGAAAAGAGATCTACATAAATATATTGAGGCGGTGCGTCTAGAACAAAAAAGGTACGAACGTACCTATGTTGCACTTTCCTTTACCCGCGCAACTCCCCTACATGAAGAGTTCAACACGTTGGAAGAAACTCAACTGCTGACACAACAGCAGGCAAAGCATCTCCTCCTGATAGGCATACCTGGCGCTGGGAAAACGATCGAACTACGCGTCCGCCAGTACAAAGCGCTGGAAAACGAGCAGGATTTGCTAAAGCACAGAAATAAAGTTCCTGTATTCATACCTATGAACTTCTATAATGCCTTTCTACGCGACCATTCAAATATAAAGGTGGGCAAGGTAAGTTCTCAGTCAATAGAATCTTCTTCACTCATACGCTACCTTTATAAAGCAAATCTTCCGGGGCTGCATCACATCCGCCCATTTTTGCGAAAATGGGTGTATCGGGGGAATCTGCTCTTTCTTTGCGATGGCTTAAACGAGGTTGCCAATTCATATCTCCCTGGACTCTGCGATGAACTTATACAACTCATGCAGCATCATACAAATCACATCATTATGACCTGTCGAGAGTGGGATTTTAAGAATCAACCTTTGTTCCAGCAATTGCTCAAACATGGGTATGTTGAGCAAGAGACGATTCAGCCCCTATCTAATGCTCAAATCGACGTATTTATTCGCACATACATCAACTCAGGATATGTTGATCAACAAGAGGAGACCTGGAGATATCAACCTGAGCGAGTCCTTACCTTGATCGACAAAACCCACTTTCGCGACGAGTGTATGAATCCCTTGATGCTCTACATCTTCATGAAAATCGTCAACAACTTAGAACTTACCGGTGAGGACCTGGAAGCAGGAAGAATAGCAGGCATTGATACACGTGGCAAATTGCTTCAGCGATTTGTGGAGCAATTACTCGAGAAACGATTGGAAGATGAGCGCTGGAAAAACTTCCCTTACAAAACCGAAGCAATACGTCTATTTCTTAGCCATATCGCTTATATTTCGCGGCGCATCAATTATCGCAACGGGCTGCCTTTGGGAATTCATCGTGTTGTTACCGGAGGAGCCAAGCCAAAGCGGACGCAAAACGAACTCACGCGGCGGCTTTTTGATCTACTCCAAGAGCCTACAAGCCAGGGCTATCCGCTGGTTGAAGCCGATATGCTCCTTTCTTACGATTTCACATTAGAAGATACAGGCAGGTTGAGGGAGTTTGCAGAAAGCAGCACTATCATCTCTATCAATGAAGATAATTCGCTCAGTTTTTATCACGAACTGATTGCTGAGTATTTTGCGGCAGAATATCTTCAGCGTGCATATGCCGCATCCCCTGCTCAGCTTCCCTTTGGAGTCGATCTTATCAAGGACATAGAAGCATGGAAAGAGCCTATACGCATCTGGGCAGGTCTGTTATCAGACTCCTTAGCTCTGGCAAATCGCATAGCGCAACTCGGTAAACAGCAGCCTGAGTACGGATATAACGCACTTACATTGGGTCTATTATGCCTGGGAGTTAAACTAACACCTTCAACAGATCAGCCAAAACTTCCGCCTGATCTCAAAGACCTTTTCGTGGAGTACATTAAGGATGTTGAGAAGCGCCAGGTACTGGCGGATACCATCAATCGCAGCGCTTACGAAGGCGGTATTGATGTTTATCGCGCATTTCTCCCATTTATCATCTTTTCACCTGTAGATCAATTTATGCTCCTCCTTGAACATTCAAAGATCATCCCCTTGCTCTTCGACTATCTTAAAGAAATTGTGAGGGAACATTCCCCAACGGCTCAATTATTATCCCGCACCGTCACGACCCTGGCGCAATTTGGACCGTTCATTATCTCACGAACGATCCAATTAAGCCAAGAAAATCCTCTCTCCGGCCTTCCATCTGACAAGCAAATTCAACTGCGGCAGGCGGCTATCGAGATTCTGGGAAAAACAGGATTGCCGGGAGCAGTGCAGCCGCTCATAGCCTTGCTCGAAGATAAGAATGAGGTAGAAATCGTCAGAAAAGCTCGTGAAACCCTTAAACAATTGGATCCAGCGCTTATTTTAAAAGACGTGCTTCAGCATTTGACTCCTATCCAGACGCCATTCTTGCGTAGAGAGGCCGTGCAGTTCGAGTTACTCCGAATTCTGCAAAGCTTTCTCGCTATCGATGAGCAAGGTGTCTCTGTTCTCAACTTTGCCCAATATACAGAAACAATTCAGGTCATTATACAACTGCTGACATCTGCATTTACAGAAAGGATTCGCGACTACGCGCAGGCCTTGCTTCAACGAGAGGTTACGACCAATTCCACTCGCCGAAACTATCTCATCGAGCAACTGATCGGCCAGCTTGCCACAACTGATGTACAGTTTGAGCAGCGTATCGAAGTTTTATTAAACCGGGCAGGACGAGCAACAACGCCACTTTTACTGCAGCGCTTAAGACAGCCATCCACCTCAAATAGTGATATAATGCGCGAACGCATCGTTGAAGTACTGGCGCTTGTTCACGACCCTGATGCCATTCCCGATCTACTCGACTTACTTGATACACCAGCCCCCCGATTGCGTGAACGGGTTGGACGCGCGCTCTTGAATTGTCGTCCCTATTGTATCGATCCGCTCATTGAGGTCGTTCTTTCGATGGAAAGAACCGATACCGAAGCAGCTGAAGCAGCGAAAATACTTGTGCAAATGAGCAGTGAAAGTGTTGGGAAGCTTTGCGCGGCTCTTCCAACTGTGATCAAGGGACGTACCATTTTATTGATACAGGCATTGGCGGAGATACGTGACGCCCGCGCTATTCTACCACTCATCGAGTTGCTGAATGCATCATTATCTGACGAAGCCCTGGTCATTACGTTGATCGATGCCCTTGGCAATTTTCCTGACCAGATGGTTGTCACGTTCTTGATACAGTTGCTGGACCGAGTCACCGCTCCTGCCTATGATAAAACTATAGAAGTTCTGAGCCGCTTGAGTGAAATTGCACTTGACTCACTGATCGCAGCGCTCCGCATTACCGAGGAATCTCCTGCAACTCAGGGCATCCGCAAGGCCCTCGCCCATCTTCATATGCAGCCATATCCCAACGAACGCCTGTTACGAGCAGCAATGGCAGCAAATCACCAGCAAGCATTACAATTACTGCTCGTATTTCAAGCAAGAGGAACAAACAGCGCGCCCTTTCTTATCAGTCGTCTCTGCGCGCCAGGGGAAAAAGAACGCGATTTCGTAAATCAGACACTCAATCAGATGTCCAAAGATGACATCCTTGAGCCACTTCTCGCAGCATTAGACGACTCACCTTGTCGTTCCGTAATCGCAACATTGCTTCAAAAATACCCGCAGGATGCGCTTGAGCCACTGGTACGTCTTCTGTCTTCTGAAAAACAAGGGCTAGCAGCCGCAAATACCTTGATCGATTTTCAATCGGTCATCAACATCATTCCTGCGTTGCATCCTGCTCTAAATACTTCAAACAAGCGTGAAAGAGGACATGCCAGGTATATCATCGTCCAATTAGTCAGACAATCCGCGGAGATATTACCCCGAGTTATCCAAATGTTTCGCCTGCTCGATCTCCCTCAAGACCAGCAGGCTTTCGAGTCGCTGTTGCAGGTACTAATCGGGCCACTTGCGACTGTGAGCACTCCGTATCTTCTGGACGCCCTGGCGATAGATGAACGAAGAATTCAGGAAGGCGTGGGGGAGGCGCTAAAGCGTTTGGCAAATCGAGGAGATAATGCAAGTATCCTTGTTCAAAAGGGACTTATCAATGCCCTCATTGAATCCGACCGGCGTGCCGCAGCGGCACCAGTTATCGTTCAAATTGGAGAACTGATGGTTGACCGCATCAATCCGCTTATCACCCATACGGATGCATCGATCAGCGCTACAGCGCATCGCATTATGACAAGTATCGGTGCCGGAACATTACCTCAGATTTATACGAATTTACAGGTACAAGACCCTCGCACGTTCGAGGCAACCATGAAAATATTTCGCGAGTTGAATGCGAAGGAGATCAGACCCCGCTTAGTCAAACTGCTGGCAAGCAATGACCCGCAAGAGGTGCAAATTGCTGTGACCCTGCTCTTACTACGCTTACGCGAAGATCTTTCCCCTCTCTCGAACACAGATAAGAAGATGTTGTCAGAACTGCTGCACTATGTCCAACGATATGAACAAAGTAATGAAGTTATGCGTATCGTGGCGTTTTTGCTCCTGCTTCCCAAAAGCATCATACTTCAACAAATGAGGAATCACCTCTACTCCTACCCTTCCCATTCAATCGCCTGGTTGACACCGCTCTTCTTGCTTCTCGGTATGCAAGAGAGTACAGCGAGAGATGAACTACATGCTACGCTCGGCAATCCGCAGATTTCAACGGAACTAAACGCGCAGATTATCGGAATCCTGGGCATGTTGAGCGAGGATAAATTTGCCTTCCAGCATGCCACACATCTCAATCAGCTCGCGCAAACACATGGAAGCGCAATATCATCGCAACAGGCAGAAATCGCTCGACACGCATTAGGGGGCCTGCTTGCAGGCAATCACTGGAATGATAAACGACTTCGGCAGCTTTTACAGAGCAAACCGGATGAAACATATGAACATGAGTTATATTCAATACTGCTAGGAGAGTCCTACATTCCGCGATTACAAAAAGTACGCAGCGACCTCTTACGCGCGGAAGAGCAGGCGAAGCAATTACAAGGTGAATTACAACGTACAAAACAAACGCTTCAGGATACGCAGCGAGTGTTAGAGGCGAAGAAAGCTGAACTTGCCCAGGCAGAGAACAAGTATCAGACGCACTATCAGTTATATCAACAACAACAAATTAGAATTGCAGAGATTGAGAAAAATAATAGTAACTTGAGCAGTAAGAATTCAGAGGCTGAGAACATCAATCGCTATTTGCAGCAGCAAGTTGAACAGTTAACATTGCGAAACCTGCAATTGCAGCAACGGATCGAGCTATTACAACCAAACAGTATCAATCCGCATCCACCACGTCTCATTTAGCGAAAAGAAAGGAAAGAAGCAACAATGGCTACGCCTTTTCTCCCAAAACGATATGAACGAGTTAAGCCGCTGATAACGCCGAGCATGGATCTACTATTCACCGCGTTTGATACAATCGATAAGCTTGAGGTAGTGGTAAAAGTGATGAATGCGGATCCTTCCCATCCCGATGAATATAAGAAACGCAAGGTCATGTTCGAACATGAAATGTATTTGGAACGGACGCTACAGCATCCTCACATTCTTAACGCTAGAGCTGATGGTGAGACTATGCTAGTTTATCCGAATAGACGCAGACCAATAGAAACACTCTACATTGTCTATCCGTTTATGCAAGATGGTTCTCTCTCTCAACTTATGCAGGACTCACCTCCTTGGGAGGAGTGGACGTTGGAACAGATAGGGGATATCATTCGCCAGGCCGCCTCTGCGCTACATTATATCCATCGGCGCTATACCCCTTTCTATCTAATTTCAAGCGCGGCTCGTACCTCATCCGCGACAAGGCCATTAATTCACAGAGATGTAAAGCCAGATAACTTCCTGGTACGTCTTGAAGACAGACCCCAACGAAAAGCTCATATTTATCTGAGCGATTTCGGCATCGCACGAACTCAGAAATCTCCAAGCGATCGGACAACTAATCCATTTGGGACGCTCAAGTTTATGGCTCCCGAACATTTCGATGGAAAAACCGTCCCTCAATCAGATCAATATTCTCTAGCCATCATGGCCTGCTATCTTTTGACGGGAAAATGGCCTCTCGAACTACCCCCTGACGCTCATCCACGTAATGATCAAGAAAGCCTACATTTCTGGCATCATGTGCATTTATATGATAGCCCTCGGCCTCCGAGCCAGTTGCGCCCGGGTCTTCCTACGGGAGTTGATGATATTATTTTGAAAGCCCTCAGCAAAAAGGTAGAACAGCGTTATCCTACTATCTGGGAATTCGCTAAAACGCTTTTTTACGCGCTAACGGATACATCCAGACAGACTTTCTTTACAACTTCAACCGAACCAGCGCTCCTTTCCCCTCTACCTCCCTTTCAGCAGGAAAAAGTGCTTCACATTTCTGAGTCTGCTCATGTTCTCCATAAGAATATTGAAGATATGCCGACCGAGCTAGTCAGTCCTCCTCAACCAGTACAACCTTTGCCAGTGGGGTTCGATTGGCAATCCTTACCAACTATTACGGCCCCTCCACAAATTGAGCAGGCACTACCTGCTTCACCCGAAATGCTTTGCTGGTCGAACGACGGCAACTACCTGGCTTGCCTCTTTGCCGATGAAGCGCCTATGATAGTAGACCGCCAGGGACATAGAAAACAATCGCTCTCAATAGCAGTGGGACATGCTGCCTGCTGGTCTCCTCGTGGCTATGAGTTGGCAATAAGCGTCCGGTCTTCAACGAAAGAGGAGGATCAGAGCCATGTCCTTTTGCTTGAAAATGCTAACAATACTGCCTCAAACAGCACATGGCTTTTCTCTCTTGCTACATTCCCTGTACCCGCGATCTATGGACTCGACTGGTCAACACGAGGTAAGCTGGCAGTATGGATCAGCGAGGAACAGCGCATACATATCTATACGGTACGTCCTCCATTTCAAAAACCTATTCTTTCTGAGTACACACTCAACGTTCCAAACCTTTCTTGTGGAGGAAGTGGAACACTACGCTGGTCGCCTGACGGCAAGATTCTGGCTGTTGGCGGAAGAAATGGAGCCATATACTGTTGGCGAACCGACACGTATACGCAGGTGTGGTCGCAGCCTGCAACGCAAAAGCAGATCTTCTGTCTTGCCTGGTCTGCTGATAGTCTGCTGTTGGTCGCCGCCTACAGCGATAGACGTGTCACCACGTGGAATTTACGCGAGCAGAAGGTCGTCATGGAATGGAAGCAACTCCCGATAGTTCCACGGGTACTCAGCATTTCCCAACATGGCTGGTTAGCAGTCGCATCCAACCAAACAGACCTCTATTTGGGCAATATCGATGCAGACTACGCACGACCCGCGATAAGATATCCAGGGCATCGCTTGGTCGCCTGGTCACCACGTCGTCCCGAATTTGTTACACTTCATCCCAAAAATGATAGCAGGTTAATGCTTTACCGCATGTAAAAAGATCTCTAAAGATCGAGGGGAGAAACTCAGAAACGAAGAGGGGCGTGACGGAATTGCCTGTCCTGTCACCACTATACAACAGCACAAACTTCATGTATTATGTGACCGATGTGCTAATAGAGCTGTATGGGAAGGAGTCTCGCCCACGGATACTTCGTCTGCTTCTACCCGGGATATTACCCTCCGCCTGCAACAGCTTATTTCGAATTGGAGAGGGGCGCGGCGCGGACAACCACTGAGGGATTTGCACAAGGAATGCCTCGATACCGCTGGCAAGGGGAGCAAACTGCACTATCGCCTGCTGCCAGTCCATGTCCTGTTAGTCGCTGTTGAACGACAATATGAAGTGATAGGAGATGCGCATTACTCTTGCTGGTCTAGGTGCGGCACTCAGCGACAAACCCCAACGACCATTAAATTTGCGGCGATATTCCCTCTCTCAAAACCTTATTTGGCCTGCTGGAAGACCTCACCATGTCTCGTTTCTTTCCCCGAGCACAGCAAGCGGATAGCACCCTTGACGGCAAGAGCAAGGTCTTTGATGAGGCAAGCTAAACAGCTTCGGGAAGCCATGCTGTATGGGTAGTCATACTGCCTCCCTTGTATTTGCGCACATGGTCTGGTATAGTTGTTCTAGAGCGCGCTGAGGTTGTAGCATCCTGCCTTCGCGAGAAGTTGACATCTTTTGCCGGAGCCGTGCAACATCTTTTGTCAGAGCAGCACGAAATTTGGATGTAGTCGTTCAATCGGCCTCAAAAGCCGTTTCATACCAGGCAAACCGCGATCCTGAGACACCCTGCCTTCCAAGCAGGTGGTCACTTCGTCACTATCTTTTCAGCGCAGTGTTCATCATGCTTCGATGGGAGTATATGCCGCGCTTCCTGAAATCCACTCACCGCTTCACCTTCAGCGATTGCACCTGCAAAGTGCTGTCGTTCCCCGATCTTGAAGGCGCGGCGAATGTGCAACGTAGGTGTGAGGGACGGGTTGCAACAGCTACCTGCACGGGTGCCCCTGCGGCTTCTACGGTGACCCCGTCAAAGAGTGCAGTTGTAGCGCCATACCCATCTCCCGCTCCCAGAAGAAGATCAGCGCCCCCTCTTAGACCGCTTCGACATCCACGTCGAAGTCCCCCGCGTTGACTCCGAAAAACTGGCCGACAAGCGCAACGTCGAGGACTCCAAAACGATTCTCTCCCGGGTGCAAGCCGCCGTGAACGCCAGGTCGAGTCCTTCTTGCAAATAAGCCTCTGCCTGCGTATATTCCCCAATGCGAGCTATGATGGGGGTGAGCCACTTCTCAGAGCTGGGAAAGAATACATATGAGCAGAGAGGTAGAACTCCCTCTCCCATGTGCGCAATACCACCACATACAGCTATTGTTGGCAAGACGGATAGCTACCAGCGGTCGCCCTTTGGATCTAAACCGAGCGTAATATGCACAAATTGCACACCTTTGAATACCGTCTCAACAGGCGAGGAAAGGGAAAAATCAAAAAAATAGGGCGCAAATGCGCCACAGTTGCGCCCTATCTGGCCACAAGCCGCCTGAGAAGCTCATTCGCC
>WNFM01154433.1_pt1 | contig 11225 bp, 9 predicted proteins | sample 5400271 | NCBI WGS metagenome assembly WNFM01 (sample SAMN13153352, study PRJNA577476) | soil metagenome | isolation source: 60 cm saprolite on Douglas fir-dominated hillslope | place: USA:California | collected 2013-09-17 | reverse complement strand
CCCGCTGGCGATCTGTCGCGCTACCTTCCATCCGGGCTATTTTCCGATGGCGCCGATGGCAAAGATCAAATCGTGCTTGCCAGTGCAGCGGCAACGGCTCTCATCTCGGTTGTCCTCGCGACGGGACTATGGATGGCCGCAATAGCGATATGGCGGTGTATGCGGACAATGTCCTTGGACAAGCCCGGAAATTAGCATTTTTCGTCCACCAGTCTGTGTTCCGTCGGCGACACGGCGCCGGCACTTTGTAGTGCGGCGCAAGATTGCGTATATGAAGGCCCAAATGGAGCTTTCAGTTTATGGCCACTCCCGACGCCGCGTCTAAAATCCCCGTCACCGTGCTCACCGGCTATCTCGGCGCCGGCAAAACGACGCTGCTTAATCGCATTCTGTCCGAACCGCATGGCAAGAAATTCGCCGTCATCGTCAATGAGTTCGGCGAGATTGGTATCGACAATGAGCTCGTGGTGAATGCCGATGAAGAAGTGTTCGAGATGAACAATGGATGCATCTGTTGCACCGTGCGCGGCGACCTTGTGCGCATCATTGACGGACTGATGCGGCGGAAGGGGAAATTCGACGCCATCATTGTCGAGACGACGGGTTTGGCGGATCCCGCGCCAGTGGCACAGACCTTCTTCATGGACGAGGCTGTCGGCGCCAAAACGAAGTTGGATGCTGTCGTCACCGTCGCCGACGCCAAATGGCTGACGGAGCGCCTCAAAGACGCGCCGGAAGCGAAAAATCAAATCGCTTTCGCCGACGTGATCCTGATCAACAAGACTGATCTCGTGACGCCGGAAGAATTGCGCGAACTGGAAGCGCGCATCCACGCCTTGAACCCTTACGCGCGGCTGCATCGCACCGAGCGCGCGAAGATCGACATCAATGAGGTGCTCGGGCGCAACGCCTTCGACCTCGACCGCATCCTCGACATCGAGCCGAATTTTCTGGAAGGGGAAGGGCATGACCACAATCATCATCACGATCATAGCGATCACGATCATGGCACCAATCACCATCATCATGGCAACGGTCTCAAGCACTACCACGATGAAGACATGCAGTCGGTCGCGCTGCGCACCGACAAGGCTTTGAATCCGGACAAGTTCTTTCCGTGGGTTCAGGATCTGGTGGCCAAGGATGGCCCCAATATTCTGCGCTGCAAAGGGATTCTCGCGTTCAAGGACGATCCCGAGCGTTTCGTATTTCAGGGCGTGCACATGATCCTCGACGGCGATCATCAACGGCCGTGGCGCGCGGATGAACAGCGCGACAGCCGCATCATTTTCATTGGCCGCAACCTGCCGGAAGATAAGATCCGACAGGGTTTCGAAAGCTGCATCGCGTAACGTGAGCGACACGCAGGCCCCGATTCCCTCCCTTGCCGACCGCGTGCGTCCCGTGAGCGCGGGCGCACCCGTTGTTGGCGTTCACTTCCTCGGTCAAACACCGGTCTTTGTACTTGGCGAGGAAGCGTTACTTTTCGCGGAGAATTCTGAACGCCGGGTCAATGCGCATGCGGGCGCAATCCTCTCCAGCGCATCCGATGGTGAACGCATCATCACCGGCGGCGATGATGGCACGCTCGTCGAAACCCGCGCCGATGGCGCAAGGCGTCCGCTCGCTTCCGATGACAAGAAACGCTGGATCGATCAGGTCGCTCTCGGCCCCGAGGGCGCTGTCGCCTGGTCGGCGGGCAAAACCGCGCATGTGCGCACAAATAAGAATGAACTGCGCGCATTCGAAGCACCATCGACTGTAGCCGGGCTTGCTTTCGCGCCAAAAGGATTTCGCCTTGCGATCGCGCACTATAATGGCGCGACACTCTGGTTTCCCAATGCCGCCGGCGCCCGGCCGGAGCGGCTTGAGTGGAAGGGGTCGCATCTTGGCGTCACCGTTAGCCCGGATGGCAAATTCCTCGTCACATGCATGCAAGAGGCGATGCTCCATGGCTGGCGCCTGGCCGACGCCAAACACATGCGGATGTCGGGTTATTCGGCTCGCGTGCGGTCGCTTGGTTGGACCGCGGACGGCAAATTTCTGGCAACGTCAGGCTCCGAGCAACTCATCTTGTGGCCGTTCGACGGCAAAGACGGCCCGATGGGGCGGCAGCCGGAAATTCGCGCGCGCGCGGAGGCTCGCGCCGGCGTCGTCGCCTGTCATCCGCGCCAGCCTGTGGTGGCGGTCGGCTATGCCGACGGTGCGGTGAAGCTGGTGCGCGTTGATGACGACGCCCTGATTTTGGCGCGGCAAGCTGACGGACAACCGGTGAGTGCGATTGGATGGGATAGTACAGGCCAAACGGTCGCATTCGGCACCGAATCCGGCGACGCGGGTGTGCTCGCCCTTTGATCGCCGCAATGTGTCCTCTCATTTTATGGCCGATTGCCCGCAGTCCGGTCGCGGCACTACTCTGCGGGGCAATCGATTCGGAACCAACCTCGGGCGGCCGCACTTGTATGGCTTGCGGCCGGGCGAGTCTCGACGGGTAGGGCAACAGTCATGACGTTCACTCAACGAATACGGCGCGCAGCATTCGCTGCCTTGGCCAGCGCCGCCATCGGCGTCGGTGGATTATTGTCGGCCTCGATCGTTTTTGGCGCGCTGACGCCCGCCGCGGCGCAGATTTCCGAAGATGCGCAGATCGCGCTCGAGCAATACGGCAGTTGGCGTCAGAATCCCCGTTTCGGCGACGTCTGGGTGCCGAACGGTGTGCCGGCCGACTGGCGCCCTTACGAGTACGGACATTGGGTCTACACCGATGATTGGGGCTGGTACTGGGTGTCGGACGACGTTGAAGCCAATTGGGGTTGGGTCGTCTTTCATTACGGGCGTTGGGTCTTCGAGCGTGGGACGGGTTGGTTTTGGATCCCCGGAGACGAATGGGCGCCGGCTTGGGTCAATTGGCGTTACGGGGATCAGTACGCAGGGTGGGCACCGTTGCCGCCTGACGACTTGATCGAGACCTATGAAGTGGACCCGGCCTATTGGGTCTTTGTGCCGACCCGTTACATAGTCGCCCCGCGTCTGCAAACTTACTTTTTGCCCGTGTACCGGCGGTCCGTCATTTTGCGCGAGACGCAAATCGTCAATCGCACGTTTCCAGTCCATGGACGGCTGGCGGTCAACCCCGGCATTTCGCCCGCGTTTGTTGCGCGGGTGAGCGGCGCGCCAGTAGCGACCTATCGCGTGCGCCCGCGCGTGTTCGCGTCAACGCAAGGTGTTGCCGGCGCGGTGCAGGTACGGCGTGAAGATTTACGCGGTGTGCGCGGTGGACGGCCGGGCGGTCCCGGTGGGGCTGGCGGTCCTGCGGCGCGTGCTAATGCCGTTTCCGTGCAGCGCACGACGACGCTGATCCAGCCAAATGCTTCGGTCGCTGCACCCCAGCCGCTCAACAAGAACGAGCGCGGACGATTGGGGACCAATCCGCCGCGCGCGGCGCAAGGCGCCCCACCCATCGCACCGCTGCAGCAACAGACGCCGCCATCGGCCACGCCGCCAGCTGGATTGCAGCGCCAGACGCCAGCCATTCAGCAGCAAGCGCCTGCAGGCAATCCTCCTCCGCCGCCACCACCGCCGCCGCAATCGGGGCCGCCGCCTGGCGCGGCCGCTCCGTCCACGACTGCGCCCGTGCAGCGTGGTGGTCCGGGCGGTCCTCCTCCTCCGCCGCCACCACCGCCGGGGCCGCCGCCTGGCGCGGCCGCGCCGTCCACGACTGCGCCCGTGCAGCGGGAGGAGCGTCGCGAAGAACACCGCGAACGTGGTGGTCCGGGCGGTCCTCCGCCTGCCGGACCGCAGGGTGCGCCGCCGCAGCCGAATATTGTGCGGCCAATCCCGCCACAGCCTCCCGCGGCACCACCGCCGCCTCCGCCGCAACAACGGCAGGTGCAACCGCCTCCGCCGGCACCGCCGCCACCACCGCCGCAACAGCGTCAGGCGCCGCCACCTCCACCGCCGCCGGTCGCGCATCCACCACCGCCACCGCCGCCGCCGCCGGCGGCACGTGCACCCGCGCCGCCCCCGCCGAGGCCGGGACCTCCGCCGCCAGGACCGCCACCGAAAAAACCGCCGCCGAAGCCGGGCGAGAAGCCTCCTGATGCGCCGAAATAGCGCAACCTGGTCTGCGCAGAAAGAAACGGGCGGCCTTTCGGCCGCCCGTCGCGTAACATGCTCTTGTCGTCGTGCGGTTCAGTGGTTGAGCACGTTCCTGAACTGCCAGGGATCGCGCTTGTCGATGTCTTCCGGGAACAGGCCGGGGCGTCCGGTGAGTGGCGTCCAGTCAGTGTAGGTGCCGATCACCGGCCCGAGATAAGGCATCTGGACCTCGAGACAACGCCGAAAATCCATCTCGTCGGTCTCCACGATGCCGGCCTTTGGGTTTTCAAGCGCCCACACCATGCCGGCGAGAACCGCAGACGTCACCTGCAAGCCGGTCGCGTTTTGGTAGGGCGCAACTTCGCGGGTCTCGTCGATTGAGAGCTGGGAGCCGTACCAATAAGCATTCTTTTTATGGCCGTAGAGCAGCACGCCAAGCTCGTCGATCCCGTCGGCAATCTCATGCTCATCGAGAATGTGGAGGTCTTCCTGCGGGGTACCAGCGCGGCCGAACACCTCGTGGAGCGAGAGCACGGCATCATTGCAGGGGTGATAGGCATAGTGGCAGGTCGGCCGATAGAGTGTTTTGCGACCCTGTCGGAGCGTGAAGTAGTCGGCAATCGAGATCGACTCATTGTGGGTGACCAGGAAGCCGTATTGGGCTTGCGCGGTCGGTGTCCATGAGCGCACGCGTGTGTTGGCGCCCGGTTGCAACAGATAGATCGCAGCACCGCAGCCCGATTTGTGCCTGCGCGCGTTCGCCGGCAGCCATTTTTCGTGCGTACCCCACCCGAGCTCCGCCGGCTGCAAGCCTTCCGAGACGAATCCCTCGACCGACCACGTGTTGACGAAAACGTTCATCGGCTTCGGTTGCTTGGCGCGCTGGGTATCGCGCTCGGCAATATGGATGCCTTTGATGCCGGCCTTTTTGGCCAGACGCGCCCATTCGTCGCGAGTCTTTGGCTCCTTGTGTTTCAATCCGACGTCGCCGGCGATATTGAGGAGCGCCTGTTTGACGAACCAGGACACCATGCCGGGATTGGCGCCACAGCACGATACGGCAGTGGGGCCGCCCGGCTGTTTGCGGCGCGCAGCAAGAATTGTCTCGCGCAGCGCATAGTTCGATCGCGCTTCCGGACCGAGCTTGGGGTCGAAATAAAAGCCCTTCCAGGGCTCGACCACCGTATCGATGTAGAGGGCGCCGATTTCCCGGCACAGCTCCATGATATCGAGCGAAGACGTATCGACCGACACATTCACGCAAAAACCTTGACCGCCCCCGGCTGTGAGCAGCGGGGTGAGCAGATGCCGGTAGTTATCCTTCGTAACGGCCTGATGGATGAAGCGGATGCCGCGCGCATCCAGCAGCTTGCGGTCCTTGTCTTCGGGGTCGATGACCACGAAGCGCTTCTTGTCGTAGTTGAAATGACGCTCGATGAGCGGGAGCGTACCTTTGCCGATCGAGCCGAAGCCGATCATCACGATGGGCCCGTCGACCCGGGCATGCACTGGCCATTTGGGCATTGTTACCGTCCCCCCGAAATGTCGTCATATCCGCGACGGAGCGCGAACGGAATAGAGACCGAGCGAAAGCTGCCCGGCGTCCACGTTTTTTTGTTGGAATTTAAGCAGCTGAAGCGGCGAGATCGCGGCACGGGATTGCTCGTCCGGTCGCGCGCAACGGCCCTCGGGCGCCGGTCAGAGCGCCTGGGACCAGTTCAACGGCGAGCAGCCGGTGGCGCTCGAAGGGACCGGGCATGCGCAAGGACGTGGTTGCATCGGCCGAGAAGCCGAAACGGCTGTAATAGGGCGCGTCGCCGACAAGAATGACCGCACGGTGGCCGAGGCGCCGCGCTGCCGCGATGGCATGCCGAACCAGCGCGGTCCCGATGCCGCGATTGCGGTCATCGACCGCAACGGCCACTGGCCCCAGCAGCAGAGCCGGTTCGCCATTGTCGCACCCGATGTCCCAAAGACGCGCCGTGCCCACGATGCGCGTGCCCTCCGCCGCCACAAAAGCGAGCCCATCGGCCGGTAACCGGCCGTCTCGCAGGCGCTGCGAACTCTTGCGCCGGCGGTTTTTGCCAAAGGCTTGATCGAGCAGCACCTCACGCGCCGCGACGTCGGGGGGACATTCTTTCCTGATAGAGATCATCTCAGTCTGCTCCAGCCCGGACGCGCGATCAGCGCGCGCTCCAATGGCGTATCGGATGCGGATGAAGGGAGCCGGCATACCCGGCTCCCAGCGATGTCAGATGTGATAGGTCTTCAAGGGCGAAAAGCCGTTGAAAGCGACCGACGAGTAGGTTGCCGTATAGGCGCCAGTGCCCTCGATCAGCACCTTATCGCCGATCTCCAGACTGACCGGGAGCATGTATGGCTCCTTCTCGTACAGCACGTCGGCTGAGTCACAGGTCGGCCCCGCCAGCACGCACGGCGCCAGGGCGTCACCGTCACGCCGGGTGCGGATCGGGTAACGAATCGACTCGTCCATGGTTTCGGCGAGACCGCCGAACTTGCCGATATCGAGATAGACCCAACGGACGTCGTCTTCCTCGCTCTTCTTGGAAACGAGGACGACTTCTGCCTCGATGGTGCCGGCATTGCCGACCATGCCGCGACCCGGCTCGATGATGGTTTCCGGAATACGGTTGCCAAAGTGCTTGCGCAGCGCCTTGAAGATCGCTGTGCCGTAGGCTTTCACCGAGGGCACATTCTTCAGGTATTTTGTCGGGAAGCCGCCACCCAAGTTGACCATGGTGAGATTGATGCCGCGCTCGCCGCACTCGCGGAATACGGCCGCCGCCGAAGCGAGGGCGCGGTCCCAAGCGTGCTGGTTGCGCTGCTGTGAGCCGACATGGAACGACACCCCGACCGGCTCCAGGCCTGCTTTCAAGGCGTGTTCCAGCACGTCCACGGCCATGGCGGGCTCGCAGCCGAACTTACGCGACAGCGGCCAATCCGCTCCGACACAGTCGGAGAGGATGCGGCAGAAGACGCGGCTGGCGGGCGCCGCCCGGGCCACTTTTTCCACCTCGGCCTTGCAGTCGACTGCATAGAGGCGGACGCCGAGCGCATAGGCCCGCGCGATATCGCGCTCCTTCTTAATCGTGTTGCCGTAGCTGATCCGGTCCGGCGCTGCGCCGGCCGTCAGCGCCATCTCGATCTCGGGGATCGAGGCGGTGTCGAAGCACGAGCCGAGCTTGGCCAGCAGCGCCAGCACTTCCGGCGCGGGATTGGCCTTCACGGCGTAGAACACGCGCGTGTCGGGCAGGGCCTTCGCAAAGGCATTATAGTTGTCGCGGACGACGTCGAGGTCGACGACTAGGCATGGACCTTCGTCGTTACGTTCACGTAGAAATTCGCGGATGCGCTCGGTCATTGGCGCTATTCCCCACACGGCTTAAGGGCGTCTGTTGCCCTTGGTGACGCGGCTTAAGAGCTGTGTCGCCTGCGCGCGATGGGGACGCGCCGACGCCTACACTCTATCGCCGCTCAGCTGCCTTGGATTGGATAGGGGAAACCCCCGTCCGCACGGCCGGCAAAGATGAACAAGCCTCTTCGGTGACCCGCGCCGGTGGTGGAGACCGGCAGAGACCAAGGAAGCCCGATCGTCGTTGCTTTAAGCCGCGTCCCCTGCTGAGAGCAGAGTGTGCTGGTTTCGCCTCCAGCTGCCGGTCAGATTTCTTGGAGAGGTTTTGGCTTCTCTCTCCAGGCGGCTGGCCGGCCTCTTGTCCGGCTACCTACCGACCGACACACGGCCACAGGCACGTGCGAAATTGGGCACAACCGAAATAACATTTTTTTCGCGTTGTGCAAGCGAATTAGTTCGCCGCGTCAAAAAACTTTCTTAACGGTTTATTTCGGCGATGGAGCGCGATGCGATCCGTCGCGCGCTGTGAAGGGCTCGATGCGGTGAGCGTGGCGCACGAACTGCGCCATGATGGCAATGCCGCCGAGGACGAAGAGCGCGTCGAGAATTCGCTGCCCGATGCTGCCGAGGTCAAACAAGGTGGCGAGCGCCCAAGAGCCGGCAAAGGCTGCGCCGAACACCTCGGCGCCGATCAAGATGGCGGCGCTGATCACGGTGACGACATTGAGCCAGACAATGCGACGGTCTTCGGCCATGAGGGCCTCCTTTGCGAGGCGCAATCTCCTCGAATCCGGCTGCCAGATCAAGTCCATAGCGGCGGCTCCGGAGTAGCCCCGGAGCCTTTTGATCTTGCTCGTGGCCGTGCGGCGGTGAAGCGGCAAAGGTTAACGGATGGGAATTTCTGTCGCGCTCGAGGTCGTCCGACCTTTCCTCGTCGGCATCGCGGCGCCAAGAGCACGTGCACTGTGGCCGCAGTCCAATTAACGCTCGCCCAGTCGCTGCGGCCGACCAGTCTCCTAGCGACGCCCGGCATCAAGCCCGCCGCCCGGTGTGAAGCGCGACCCGCCTATGGCACTTGTGGGTTCATCTGTTAGTTTTGGGCCCTGCCAGACCTCGTCCGGGGTGAGCGCGGCACAATTTTTGACCTGGGGCTCCACGATGCGACACTTATCGCCTTTATTTGCAATTTCACTCGCGATGCTGCTGTTTGCTGGCGACGCCGGTATCGCGCAAACGGTGCAGCCTCTGGGCAATCGCGCCTTGCGTCAGCAGGACAAGCGGGAGTGCACCAATCAGTCGGCGCAACAGAACATCGCCCGAAGAAATTTGGCCGAATTTGTCCGGAAATGTATGGCCGACAGGCAGGCAGAAAGGAAAAAGAATGCGGCAGATGAATCCCGTCTGCAAAAGGGGATGGCAACCGAGGAATGGGCCGCGATCATGGAAGTACGAAATCGGGAACGGCGCCAACAGCTCGAACAGGATGCCGCCAAGCGGGCCGATTGCAATAAACAAGCGAACCAGCAGAAATTCCGCCTCGCGGAACGGAGGCGCTTCATCAAAAAGTGCGTCGCTCAATAGAATCCCTTGCTGTTTATTTGGTTCATTTTGATCGCGATAAAAGTTTTTGGGCCTATATAAGTCTGCATGAAACCACCGCAGCCCGCCGCAACAGATAACGAAAATCCCCTGCTCGCGAACTGGACCGGCCCTTTCGAGCTGCCGCCGTTTGCGTGGATCAAGCCGGAGCATTTCCGCCCGGCCTTCGACCGGACGCTGGCAAAACACCGATCTGAGATCGAAGCTATTGCGGCCGACCCGGCAGCCCCGAGTTTCGGCAACACGATCGTCGCGCTTGAAAAGAGCGGTCGCGAGTTGGAACGCGTCGCCAATGTATTTTTTGTGTTGGCGGGTGCCGATGCCTCGGAAGAAATCGAGGCGGTTGAGCGCGATATTTCGCCGCTGCTGGCGCGCCACAGCAATGCTCTCTATCTCAATCGCGGTCTCTTCGCGCGTATTGCCGATCTGTATAAGAGGCGCAACGCGCTCAACCTGGATGCCGAGCAGGCGCGGGTACTCGATCGCTATCACACCCGTTTCGTACGCGCCGGCGCCGGACTGGAGAAGCAAGCGCAGGACCGCCTCGCGGCGATCAACGAACGGCTGGCAGGTCTCGGCACCCAGTTTGGACAGAACGTATTGGCCGATGAAAAGTCCTTCGCGATGGCACTGGGGGAGGCCGATCTCGCAGGGCTGCCCGATTTCGCCCGCGCCGCCGCGCGCGCTGCGGCGGAGGAACGCGGTCACACGGGCAAGTACGTCATCACCCTTGCGCGGTCTTCGGTGGAGACGTTTCTGCAATTCTCGTCGCGTCGAGATCTGCGCGAAAAGGCATTTCAGGCTTGGATCAAGCGCGGCGAGAACGGCGGCACAACCGACACGCGGGCGCTGATTGCCGAAATGGTGGCACTGCGCGCCGAACGCGCGAAGCTCCTGGGCTTTGCGAGCTTTGCCGACTATCGCCTGGACGACCAGATGGCAAAGACCCCCGCGGCGGCACGTGGATTGCTCGATGAGGTGTGGGGCCGCGCCCGGCCGAAGGCCGCCGCCGAACGCGATGCCTTGCAGGCATTGATCGCGGAGGAGGGCGGCAACTTCGCACTCGCTCCTTGGGACTGGCGCTATTACACCGAGAAACTACGCAAGTCGCGGTACAATCTCGATGAAGCCGAGATCAAGCCCTATTTCTCGCTCGACAAAATGATCGAGGCGGCCTTTGAAACCGCGCGCCGCTTGTTCGGACTTAATTTCGTTCCCGCCGCCACACCGCTTTATCATCCGGACGCACGCGCGTGGGACGTGACCGATGCGCAAGGCCGTCATGTCGCGCTGTTCATCGGTGATTATTTCGCGAGAACCTCCAAGCACAGCGGTGCCTGGATGACGTCGCTGCGCGACCAGGAAAAACTGTCCGGCGATGTTCATCCAGTCGTGCTCAATGTTTGCAACTTCTCCAAACCGGCAGCGGGCGAAGCCGCGCTGCTTTCATTTGATGACGCGCGCACGCTGTTCCACGAATTTGGCCACGCGCTGCACGGAATGTTGTCGAATGTGACCTACCCGTTGATCGCAGGCACCGCGGTGCCGAGCGATTTCGTCGAATTGCCGTCCCAGCTTTATGAGCATTGGCTTGAAGTGCCACAAATATTGCAGCAATACGCTCGCCATTGCCGCACCGGAGAGCCAATGCCGCAGGCGCTGCTTGATCGACTGCTCGCCACGCGCACGTTCAATCAGGGCTTTGCGACGGTGGAATACACCGCTTGCGCGCTCGTCGACCTCGACCTGCACTCGCTGCCTGATCCGGCCGGCCTGGATGTCTCGGATTTCGAGCGCAAGGATCTCCAGCGTATCGCCATGCCGGCGGAGATCGTGATGCGGCACCGCCTGCCGCATTTCCAGCATCTCTTCTCCGGCGGTGGCTATGCCGCCGGCTATTACTCCTACATGTGGTCGGAGGTGCTCGACGCCGACGCCTTCGCGGCTTTCGAGGAGACTGGCGACGCCTTCGATCCGGCGACAGCGAAGCGGCTACGCGAATACATTTACGGGGCCGGAAATGCGCGCGAGCCGGCGGACGCCTATGAGGCGTTTCGCGGCCGGCTGCCCACGGTGGATGCGCTGTTAAAGAAGCGCGGGCTCGTGGATGTTGGTGTCAGCGGCCAATAAGCGCTATGGGGGCCGGAGTAGCCGC
>WNFM01230769.1_pt1 | contig 11226 bp, 8 predicted proteins | sample 5400271 | NCBI WGS metagenome assembly WNFM01 (sample SAMN13153352, study PRJNA577476) | soil metagenome | isolation source: 60 cm saprolite on Douglas fir-dominated hillslope | place: USA:California | collected 2013-09-17 | reverse complement strand
CAAAGATTAGGTTGCAGACTTTTCGTGCTTTGCGCTATCGCAATTTTCGCCTGTTATGGATAAGCCTGATCGTCTCGTCCGTGGGCACATGGATGCAAATCGTGGCACAAAGCCTGCTTGTGCTGCAAATTACCCATGGTTCGGCGCTCGCGCTTGGTATCGTCGCCCTGGCGCAAGCAAGCTCTTTCTTTCTGTTCGCGTTGATTGGTGGAGGTGTCGCAGACCGTGTTGATAAGCGGCGCTTCCTGCTTATAACGCAGAGCCTATCGATGCTGCTCGCCTTTATACTTGGCGTTCTAACCATCACGGGAGCTGTACAGGTATGGATGATCGTTGTACTGGCGTTCTGCTCCGGCACAGTCTTGAGCTTTGATCAACCGACACGTTCGTCACTTATCCCGGTACTCGTTCCCAGGCAAGACCTGATGAATGCAATTTCGCTGCAATCCGTTGTTTTCAATGGCTCTGCCGTGATCGGTCCAGCACTGGCAGGTATCGCGATTGGTTTGCTGGGGTATGCTGGACATGCGATTGGACTGACGGGTAGTTTAGCCGGTTATGCCGGTAACTTCTTTCTGAATAGCCTGAGCTACCTGGGTGTGCTCATTGTGCTATACCTGATACGTGTGCCGAAAGACGCGGCTGAACAGAGCACAGAGAGGCGTGGGCCAATGCTTACCTCGATCCGCGCTGCTCTTGGAGCAGTGTGGCGCGATCCTGCGTTGCCATGGGTGCTCTCTGGATATGCTGCACTGCTCTTCTTTGGTCCTTCTTCGACACTTATTCTACCAATCTTCGCGACGCAAATTCTCCACCTCAACCCCTTTCAGTTGGGGTTACTGTTTTCTGCCTCGGGGCTGGGGACATTAATCGGCGCATTGATTATAGCCTCACTTGGGGATTTCCGGTATAAGGGGGTGCTGCTCCTGACTGCTTTTCTGCTCTGGACGGGGGCGCTACTCTTGTTCGCGTTCAGTCGTGTCTTCTGGCTCTCGCTATTGGCGCTGCTGCTCTTCGGTATGTCTCAGAACGGAGTGGGAGCTACGGTGATTACGCTTGCGCAACTACGAGTACCACCGCAGATGCGCGGGCGCGTCATGAGCCTGAATACACTCCTGATTATGGGAGTACGCCCACTCGGTGATTTTCCTGCCAGCGGTTTGATCGCCTTGATTGGCGGGCCGCTCACGGTGATTATCAGCGCGTTGCTTGTGGGCAGCTACTCGCTCTACCTGGTCATAGGCCGACCCGTTATACGCAGATTGTAACAGCCGGTATCGTATACTTAGGGGTGGGTTAGCAGAATGTGTAATAAAGAAAGGGATACAATGAATAGAGAAGATACACAGGCTGCACAGCAAGTGGTCACGCAGTTGGCGCAGGGCGATTTTGCGGCTGTTGAGCAAAGGTTGGCGGGCAACATCAGGCAACAACTGCCAGCAGAGAGGCTGCAGGCAACCTGGCAGGCACTCGAAACGCAAGTGGGCTCATTCAAAGAGCAGTTGGGAGCACACACCTTCCAGGTACAGTCGACCGAGATGATCATTGTGACCTGCGCCTTTGCCATGGTCAACCTGGATGTCAATGTGTCCTTCAGTAGCGCGGGCGAGATCAGCGGCTTAACAATTACTCCCGTTGGAAGTGTGGAGCAGCAGCTTACCTCGAGCTATGAGCCACCGGCTTATGTAAAGCTCGATTCCTTCAAGGAGCAAGAAGTACAGGTAGGACAGGGTGAGTGGGTGCTGCCAGGAATACTGAGCATGCCGGTAGGTAAAGGGCCATTTGCGGCTGTGGTCCTGGTACAAGGCTCGGGTCCACATGATTGGGATGAGACGATTGGACCCAACAAGCCGTTCCGTGATCTCGCCTGGGGACTGGCGTCACAAGGCATCGCGGTGTTACGCTACGACAAACGAACTAAGGTGTATGGGGCAAAGATACAAGATCTGATGGCGACCTTTACCGTGAAGGAAGAGACGATCGATGATGCTCTGGCCGCTGTTGCACTACTGCGTCGCAATGCACAGGTGAACCCGCAGCAGATCATGGTGCTCGGGCACAGCCTGGGAGGGTATTTACTGCCGCGTATCGGCGCAGCGGATCCAGGAATAGCGGGCTTAATTATGCTGGCCGGCATGACGCGAAAACTGGAAGACACGATACTGGATCAATATACGTATATTTTCTCGCTGTCCGGCACCCTTTCGGCAGAGCAGCAACAGCAACTGGAAGAACTGAAGAAGCAGGTTGCCTGTGTGAAAGACCCTGCTTTGTCGCTGTCGACTCCTGCAGCAGAACTGACACTAGGCGTCCCACCTGCCTACTGGCTGGACCTGCGTGACTACCAGCCTGCGATTATGGCACAAGCGCTACCACAGCCAATGCTTATTCTTCAGGGGGAAAGCGATTACCAAGTCACCATGGAGGATTTCCAGGGCTGGAAGGATGCACTCGGAACACGTAACAACGTGCAGTTCAAGAGCTACCCTGGACTCTATCACCTGTTTATGCCGGTGGAGGGCGGGGGTAAGGCGACTCCCGCCGCGTACAACGTGGCAGGCCATGTTGTTGTAGAGGTGGTTGTTGATATTGCGCGCTGGATCAAGCAACACTAAAAGAGTGCGGGGGTAATATTGTAACTGCTCAGCTTTTGATGCATTAGCATCTTCAGCGTTCTTAATAGTAGAGAGCAAAACGGAGTTCGGGAATTATCAACAGTCTAAGAGGATTCAGACATGTTGAGTTTTGAGAAACGTAGCTAATTGATTAAAAATGTAGTATAATATTATCTGAGCTTTTATCGCAAAAAATGCAGTTAAAGCAAACGGGTACTTCAACACTGGAGAGGAAGAGCACTGAGAAGATGCTGAACCCGGGTATTGCATGCGAATAGCTGGCAAAGGGCTAAAATGCGGAACAAATTACTCTCCACGACCAGTTCGCTGGCAACAACCCTCATTGGCGTTGATGCTCCATTACCTTCAATTGACCTCGATAAGATTCTCACAATTGTCGCTGACACCTATGATTATACAGCCTTGGTGGATGATGAGAAACAATTCAATGACTCTAATCTAGCTGAACCTCTAGAGATATTCGCACAACTACTCAGAAAGCAACACAAACAGCGTGCTCATGTTTTAGCTATTAGCTGTGGCGCAGGGTGGGAAGCAAATTTCCTGATGGCCCGGGGTTTCGATGTCGTTGGGATCGACACCTCCGCTGAGATGCTGCGAAGAGCACGCAACCGTGTACCGGGCGGAAAATTCTCACACATGAGTATGCAAAATCTGCATTTTCCCCCTGAAGAGACCTTTGATGCTATTTGGAGCACACGCACGTTAATTCATGTGCCCCACGCCCTGGTAGTCGATTTATTAGCTTCCTGGAAACGAGTATTGAAGCCCGGTGGTATTTTAGGTCTCGGTATCAACATAGGTGAACGTAACGGCTGGGAAACAAACGAGGCGATGTCTGGGACACCTATGTTTTATCACTATTTCGCTGTTGGTGAACTAGAAGAGGCGCTCGAAGCTGCTGGATACGAGGTAGTGGAAAAAGCTCATATTACAGGCAAGTCCAATTCCGCCGAATCTCGCGATTTTTTTGTCTTTGCGCAAAGATCTGACACAAGCCTGGACAAGACCACTTATTCACAATATGTGAGGTATGATGAACATGAAAAGCGGAGAACAGTACCATCCGAAGACCTGGAGACAGTCGTTGCTTTACTTCTACGTGCTGGTTCCCTCACACCTGCAGAACAAGCTAATCTTTGCTTGTTGTGCGATCAATTTGCCTTACGGGATAGAACTGATGAAAATCGCTACAAACTAGCAGCGCAGAAATTGAAACTTCACCTGCAAACGCCAGAAACCCTTTTCACTGAAGACTTTGCTGTATGGCTTGCAATGGGCGAATTACATTTTAAGCTGGCTCAGTATCCGCAGGCCACTTTATGCCTGGAACAGGCCCTTAGACTTCGACCTGATCACTTTGCCACTCTCGTGCGCTTAAGCTACACTTACGATGGGCTGAAAAATTTCGATAAAGCGATTGCAACTGCGCACGCAGCAGAGCGTCTTCCCGAACAAAGCCAGGTAAGTGACGAGGAAAGGGCAGAATTATACCACGCGTTGGGCCATTTCTACATCAACCGCAGTCTCAGCGGAACTAACGAGGCATCCGTCCGGGATAGAGAAAAGGGTGACTATTACATGCAACTAGCCTGTAGTACGGGAAAGAACGGATATATCTATATCGGTGGCCTTGCAAGTATATATAATGAAACAAAGCGCTTTTCAGAGACCATCAAACTTTTTGATACTTTCGTTGAAATTGAGAAGACCCGTACAGATGAGAGACTCGAAAATGCACTATACTTTTACCGAGCGGAGGCAGGCATAGGCACAGATCGCTATGCCAGAGCCCGTGGGTACCTGGCTCATGTTGAGCGCTACGCTCGGGCGAACCAGGACCGGGATGCGCTTGCGCATGCGAAGCTCTATCAAATACGCACCGAATTAAGGCTGAAAGATGTAGGAGAACTGAGCTCTGATGAAATTCGCTCTCACTTATCAGTCCTCTACGAGCACGAGCCTTCACCTTACGTCGCGGAATCTTTCAAACTCGACCGTGAGAATGTAATCAGCATATTGAGCGCATTCTACCTGATCAACCAATTTATCAATGAACGGGCGCTTCCCGATACTTCTGATGAGATTTTAGCAGGAGCAATCTATCACCTGGAAAAAATGTACGAGAGGGGTGAAGAGCGCGAATTGAACCTCCTGATTTTCGCCGATAATCCTGGCGCTGTACCTGGGGGGTTATATAAATACAATTGCGGTCTTCACCTCTTCAGATTTGACGAAGTAGGCACGGATTTAACCGAAAGAGGAATGCATCAATTTCGGGTGTGGGCGATTCTTGCTTTAACGGGCGCGGCATCTGCGTCAACCCTCTCCGCGATCACTTTTGCGATTGGACGCTTTTCTCACGAAGGATACACCATTTATATCTACGACCCTAGAAGGGTCTTACCCGAGTTTGTACGAAGATCTCTGAATGACTTCTTCGTGGATAGCATCGAGGAAATTGCACAATTTGCCTACATAAATATGCTTTACGACAAAGCGCGTGAGTATCTCAGCAGTACGCGAGGTTCATCTGCTATTGATATCACACCTTCAGGGCAGAGTTCATCGAACATTGATTTGTTGCCAAGTGAGGGGGAGGCGAAATAATGCAGGAGCAGCTCTCACATAAACAACAAGCGCTACGTGCAGGAATACGAATGTCAGATGCGAGGATGAAGCGGCGTTCGGAAGAGGATTCACCCGGGCTCGTGCTCCAATATGATCTCATCCTGGGCTTCTTACAGAAGATTGGGCCGGCGCTGGCCGAATATCCAGAGCTGCACATGTTTTACTTCCCTGTCAAATCTGAGCACCTCCTTTGCGTCTACCGTACGGCAGATATGCCAGAGCCACTTCCTGTGGAACTCCGCCCTTACCTGATAACCACTCTCGCTAATGCTCGTCAACTCTTCAATGAAACCCTAGATGCGCGCTTTCTCTCGTCTTGCCACCTGCCGCTGGAGAATCTCGCATACCAGCATAGCACAAGTCAGCAGAGATTGATTCTAGAAATTATCTTTTCTACCCTTGGCGGTCAATTACCCTATACGCATCCAAAAGCTGCTACATCGCTCGTTATTTGTTGTCCTATCCCAGACAAACTTGCAACTGCAAGCCAACGCCTGCGTGACCTAGCTGGCCTGCTCGTTCTGTTCGGCGACGAACAGAACTTTTCTCAATCAATCCATTCTTCACTGGTAAAAACAGTGAGTAAGGAGTTCAATAGATATCTCGAAGATACGGGACAATATGCCATTCGAGGGCTGGATTTCTTTCTCTCATCGCTTATTAGCCAGGATGAACGTATCCAGGACAACCAGAACCGGGCGCTTGGCCTTATTGCTCAGATGGTAGTTCATCGCTTCCGCAATTTCCGGCAGGTGGCAGAGTTCGTTGTGCAAGAATATCCCACAGCGCAGGAGGTTATCAAGGATCCAGACCATTACGAAGAGAAAATACAGGCTATGAAAACCCAGTTAAACAGAGCCCGGCGCCTGGAAAAACAGATACGATATGTAGAACGCGCACCAGACAAGACACCGATAACATTGGGTGAACTCATTGATATTGTTGAGTATGTTTTCAGTGAGATGAAAAAGCAGGCGAAAAGTTCCATCGAGCTTGAGGTTGACATCCTCGATAGCTCTCGTACAGAGCTGGTCTTATCACCACAGGCTGTCATCGAAGAAGTGTTTTATAACCATCTTGAGAATATGTTCCGAGCACTTGATCATCCAGATGTAGAGAACAAGAAACTGTCCCTGCAATCTCATACCCAAGAAAAACTGTTTTGCCTCGACCTCATCAATTGTGGACCAGCGATAGCCTCAGATGTTTTAGAGGACCTGCAACGCCTGGTACGTGTCAGCCGACCCAGTGGCTCGGGTTTTGGTACGTTCTTGTCAGCAATGATCATGCGTCACGTAGGCGGTGACCTAGAAGTAATCAGTCCTATACCTGGCAAGGATATAGGCGTATGTATTACATTTAAATTTCCGCGCCCCTAGAAAGGAGAGATCTACGTGGCTACCATTCTCATAGTTGAAGACCAGCCTGAAAACCAGTCGCTATACGCCGATATTGTCTATCGCGTTCAACGCGAACTAGGTCTTACCCCTCAACTTCGTTCAGCTTCAGACTTTGAGAACGCTCAACGTATCCTGGAACGAGGTCTTGAAGAAACTGAAGAAGCTCCTCTCTTGATCCTGCTTGACATGGAGATCCCTTACAAGGGACGTAAAGACAAACGTGCCGGTTATCGACTGATGCAACAGTATCGTGAGCAGTTTGTTAGCTCCTATTGGGTGCCGCTGACCGCTAACATCGCATGGCATGAGAAAGACCTGTCTGGAGAGACTCCTCTTTTCGATGACTTATATAAATTACAGCCTTTCGATGTTTTCTCCAAAGGAAGTACCAATGAACTGAAGAATATTGTGCGCCGCGCGCTAAAATTATACGTCGAGAGAACAGAACCCAGGTCGCAACAAGATGTCACTTCTTTACCAGAAGTAATTATTAGATTTGATAATTACCTCTATGCCATGTCGGACTACAAGCTATACCATGCAATTCGCAGCGCTGCTGAGAATACTCGTGGTATTCTTCTCTTTGGTGAACCCGGTACCGGAAAAAGATTGACTGCCCGTTTGATGCATTATTATAGCGACCGGCGAGATGCTAATTTTCGTATCGTTGATGGCATGATAGATGCGAGTGAGTTAGAAAAGATGCTCTTTCCTGCAAGCAAACAGGCGGATGATGATTCTTTACTTAGTCAAGCACAAGGCGGAACTTTATACATCGCAGATTTTGACAGAATGGGAAAACAAGACGACGAAGAGAGCCAAAGGCTACAAAGAAAATTGCAGCACTATCTGAAGTACCGAAAGTATGATGTGCGGATTATCGGGGGTATTAATAGAAGTCGTAAAGGCTTTCCCATCTTTAATAGAATTCTGCCTGAGTTACTAGATACGATGATTCCGCTCGACTTACCCCCTTTACGCGAACGAAAAGATGATATTCCACTACTGCTTGAAATTTTCCGGGAGCAATTCAACCAGCAACGAAAAAAGCAGAGCGAGAGAAAGAAGTTTATCGATCTTCAACAGATCTATGAAATCTTGCAAGTACAGAACTGGTGGCATGGTAACATTGCCCAATTGCGCATGATGATAGAAGAAGTTCTATTAAAAACGCCATCCATGACGGTCACAGCAGATGACTTTAGACCAGTTCTAGAAGCGCATGGAGAGGAATATGCCCCCGATACTGCACCAGGATCAAAAGAAATGGAGGAAAAGCGACAAGCAAAGGTTACTAAACCACCTCTTATCATTACCGATGAAGATTTGCGCAGATTCGGCATTCGCTAACGGCTCGCTGGGGAAGTAGCATGAATTTTTTAGTCAGTTCCAAAGAGAATTTCTCAAGGAGCACTGTCGCTATTATCATTCAGGATGGTGCTGACACGATATTTCATACAGAATTACCTGGCGGGCAAGACAATATTGCTGGTTGGTACACTAGCTTCAGATACTTACGCAAAACGCAACCTCAAGAGCTAAATGAACTTCTTGGTGCTATACCCCAACTCCTCGAAATACAGGTCGATGAAGATGCACAACCAACGTACCTAAATATGTTATACGCATTGTTTAAGTGGGCAGAAGAAGAAAAACATGAGTTACAAGAACAAAGCTCCACAGAAAATGACATACCAAACTTGTATGGCCTGCATCAACCGCTTAAATATGCTCTTTTCAACTTTGAGGTAAAAACCCTTCCCAATAATGAGTATTATGAGGCCATTTTCCCCTATCCCGGTCAAGAAAAATTCCCAGTCCGTATCCTCAGTGACAAATTTGATAAATCTCCTGTTCAAACGGGCCAGGTGATGCTCAAAAAGGCTCATGAGAGAGATCCCAAATACATCGAATACTTTATTAGCCACCACTTACACTTCCAGGAATATGTCATTAGTGCTGATCAAACAACTTTTAATATCTTCACTGGCCTATCGAAAGCACTGGTTAAGTTAATCATGCAAGAAAATGCTAACCTGGGCGTCTATATTTCGCTTGTCCCCGACATTTGCACATTCATCGTAAAAAATGAACTAGATAGCGAGGAACAGAAGGAATATCTCGAGCCAATTTTTAGTAGTTTTGAAACCGTCGAACAGAAGTTAGAAAGACTGAACGGTATCATTACGGATGTCAAGAGTGAAATTAACCTGAGACGGATACCGCATCCAGCGAACGTAAAGCAATTTAAGGAAGATGGCTATAGGCGATTAATGCATGTGATCAGCATCATTTCAGGTCACTACTTAAATATATATGATCTTGATCGCTCAACCAATTTCTGGGATAAGGTCGAAGGCAAAAATCTTATGCTCCGTTTCTTCCTCGCACTCCATAGACGTCCTCACCTTTTTGTGATTATCCAACTTCTGCTTTTAGGTATCCTTTCTTTGTTCATTTATCAACACTGGCATGTTCCGTTACATCCTCCATATGTTCTTCCTCTTTTACTACTCTTAATATGGTATGTTCCCCTCCTATTCCTCCTGGTGGCTCTCCTTCAGGAGCTTTTGCACAAGAGTCGAAAATCGTTTTTGTATTCCCAATTGTTGCTACCCCGGATTTTTGGAGCTTCCATTGTTGGTTTGATCCCGCTTTTGCTAAATGATCAGTCCTGGCTAATTGGCATTCAAAGCAGTCCAATTAATTGGATCTTGTTATCGCTTCTTGCCTATTCTGGTTCCTTCCTTTACATGTACCTGGAAGTAGACAATAAGACAAAATTTGTACAGCGTCGTTCGAAAGCAAGTATCTTCGGTACAAGCATGAAAATTTTTTTAATTGCTTTCACAGAAACTTTATTCGTTGTCGCGGTTACATCCACTTTGATATTCCCGTCAGTGATTCCAAGTCTGAGTGGTCTAAGTGGGAACGAGATTGGAATATTCATTACTACGCCTCTACTCTCTTTGGGATTCTTCCCAACTCTGATTATACTTTGGACCGCCATTGCCCTCTTCATTGGCTCTTTTGTCCAATTATTATGGCAAGGTAGACGCATCACAGAGCCAATTTAGGGAGATGCAGCGTGTTCGAGCGTCAGAATAGCCCAGGTTACTCTATCCGCAGCTTCTGCGCCTGTAAGATCTAGATAGTCCTTTGGGCTACGGTGTGAGAACCTTGAAAGCCAGGCGACGCCCCTTGCCTTGACCAAGAGCAAGCGCGAACCACAGCCTCCCAACAGCATCTACCAGGCCAGCCTGCTCGACACCGCCCAGGTACATCGGACGCAGCCCAATATCTGTAATCAACTGTTCGGCCACCGCGCGATCATCGCCGTCGGGGCCACAGTAGAAGAGGTCTGCTGGCCCCCCTTCAAACTCTGGATGGGCAAAGTTTTCCCAGCCCAGCGTGTTAAAGGCCCGGAATAGGCGAGCGCGTGGCGTGTGCTGCTGGAAGGTGGCAAAGCTGTTCATCGGACCCCCTCCCATGCGATTCGCCGTGTCGAGAATGATCCGGCCGTCAAGCTGATCGGCGTACTGCGCAATGGTTGCATCCATTACCGCGCCAGGCAGGGCAATCACTACCACATCCGGATTTGAGCCCAGTGCTTGGGCGACTGAACCGATGGTCACCTTGTGGCCTAGATCACTCCGCAGCGTCTGTGCATGCTTGCCGTTGGGATCATTCACGCCAAAGGCAACCGGGTGTCCGGCGCCAACCCACTTGCGCCCAAGTGTGCCGCCAATATTGCCAGCACCGATAACAGCTATCGTCAGTTTTCCTGTCACCATTCTGTTTTCTCCTTCAATGACTACCATGCGGCAGTAAAGCTTCATCACCTTTCTTCATCAAAACCTCTTTTCTGGAAACCCAGCTCTTTAGAGCCGGGGAGGAAAGAAAAGTGTACAGGGGCATCTGTCCCTGTACTCCCCTTACGGGGAAGTACTAGAAGTGCGGCCTAGCACTTGTTTGTGGCTGCTATCAAGTAGCGGCCCGCCTCCGCACAAGCGTAAGGTGCTCTTCGTCAAGGTTATAGAGCGGTTGTATAAAATGGACACCACTGTTCCTACCCCGCAGAACTGTTTAAGCATCCCTCGTAGAGCTTCAAGCTAGAGCTGGCACTTGAAGGTACCTCTATGTTCGCTCCTAACGTAGCCCGATGGCTGGCTTGATTGTATCCAAGCCATATGCCCTGGCTGAGACTAGTCAGACCTTACATGGCTTGCAACAGCCGGTGAAATGCCACCCAGTACGCAAGCCCTCGGCTTCAGCCGCAGGGTGTCTGACATGAGTTCTCTGCTCTCCTATCAATTAGTATAGGAGTTCAGGGAAAGGAAGTAAACAACTATGTATACTCTTCCTCACTGGCGCGGTCAGGGGCTAGCCATCGAGTGCACTGAAGCTGAGAAATGTGTGAAGAAGATGTGCCTGCTTGATAGGTCACACGATTGGCCTGATCAGGCATTTTCAAGGATGCGAGCAAATGCCTGGATATAACTTGAGTCAGAGCATTGCTTTCGGAGCATCCAATACTCTGCTCCCCAAAAGAGGTACGC
>WNFM01154322.1_pt1 | contig 11226 bp, 8 predicted proteins | sample 5400271 | NCBI WGS metagenome assembly WNFM01 (sample SAMN13153352, study PRJNA577476) | soil metagenome | isolation source: 60 cm saprolite on Douglas fir-dominated hillslope | place: USA:California | collected 2013-09-17 | reverse complement strand
CCCGAACGCCCGCAGGATACGCGATCCGCGACGGCCGGGTCCGCTTACTTCTCCGGCTCCGGCACGAGCGTGAGCTGGACCCGATTGGGACCGGCGAGGCAGGCCCGCGCGGCCTTCTGGATCGTCGCGCCGAGCGCGAGCGACTGCGGGCGCGCGGGCGGCGCCTGCGCCGACGCCGGCAGCGTCACGAACAGAAGCGCCGCGGCGAGAAGCAACCGAATCATGCGCACGCGCATCGCTGTCCTCCAGGATCTGCCCGGCGACTATAATCTGTTTCCTTGCCCGATACTGCCTCCCCCATGGACCGGTCGCGCGCGGACGATTCACGGGACCTTGCCGGCTTCGGGTATCGACAGGAGCTCGATCGGACGCTCGGACGCTTCTCCTCGTTCGCCGCCGGGTTCTCGTACATCTCGATCCTGACCGGCCTCTTCCAGACCTTCTATCTGGGGTACGGCGCCGGCGGCGCGGTCTTCATCTGGACCTGGCCGATGGTGCTCGCCGGCCAGTGCCTCGTCGCGCTGGTGTTCGCCGAGCTGGCGGCCCACTACCCGCTCTCCGGCGGCGCCTACCAATGGTCGAAGCTCGTCGGCTCCCCGTTCCTCGGGTGGATGGTCGGCTGGGTCTACCTCGCCTGCCTCATCGTGACGCTCGCGGCCGTGGCGCTCGCGCTGCAGAGCGCGGCGCCGCAGGTCTCCGGGATCTTTCAGCTGGTCGGGCGGGCGTCGGACCCGCACGACAGCGCGGTCAACGCCGTCGTCCTCGGATGCGCGCTCGTGCTGGTCACGACGCTGCTGAACGCCGTCGGCGTGCGGATCCTCGCGCGCGTCAACAATGCCGGGGTGTTCAGCGAGCTGGTGGGCGTGGTCGTGCTGATCGTCTGGCTGGCACTGCACGCCCGGCGCTCGCCCGCCGCCATCGCCTTTCCGACGGCCGTCCGCGGCGGCGGGGCGGCGCTCGCGGGGCCGTTCCTCGCGTCCGCGGCGCTGACCGCGTCCTACGTGCTGTACGGCTTCGACACCGCGGGATCGCTGGCCGAGGAGACCGCCGATCCGCGGCGGACCGCCCCGCGCGCCATTCTGCAGGCGCTCGGCACGGCCGGCGTCCTCGGTTTCGTTCTCTTGATCGTGGCGCTGATGGCCGCGGCCGATCCGGCCTCGAGCGCGCTCGGCCGCATCGACGGTGGCCTGCCGTCGATCGTGACGGGCGCGCTGGGCGACACGTTCGGCCGCGTGCTGCTCTGCGACGTGCTGTTCGCCATTCTCGTCTGCGCCCTCGCGGTCCACGCCGGGGCGGTGCGTCTCGTGTTCGCGATGGCCCGCGACGGCCAGTTGCCATTCGCGCCCGCGCTCGCGCGGGTCTCTCCGGCGTTCAGGACGCCCATCGCGCCCGCGGTGGTGGTCGGCGTGCTCGCCATCCTCGTGCTCGTCGTGAACGTCAACCTGCCGAAGATCGTCGAGCTGGTCACGATGGTCGCGGTCCTCTGGGCGAACCTCGCCTATCTGCTCGTGGGCGCCGGCATGCTCTGGAGGCGGCGGAAACCGTGGCCGCCGCGCGGGGACGCGCCCCGCGGCCTCTTTTCACTCGGACGGCTCGGCGTGCCCATCAACGCCGCCGCGGTCGCCTGGAGCACCTTCATGATCGTGAACGTGGGCTGGCCGCGGGCCGCCACCTACGGCCCGTCGTGGCAGCACCGGTTCGCGCCGATCCTGCTGACCCTGGCGTTGCTGGCGGCCGGAGCCGCCGTCCACGCGGCGCTTGACAAAATCCTGGACATCCAGTAGTTTCTGTCTTGACAGAAATGACTGAACACAAGACCGGCCTGACGCCCATCCAGCAGAAGTTCATCCTGCATTGGGGAGAAATGGGCGCGAAATGGGGGATCAACCGCACCGTCGCGCAGATCCACGCCCTCTTGTACCTGTCCGATCGGCCGCTGAACGCCGAGGAGATCGCCTCGAGCCTGGACGTCGCCCGGTCCAACGTGAGCAACAGCCTGCGCGAGCTCCAGGGCTGGGGCATCGTCCGCGTCACGCACATCCTGGGGGACCGCCGGGATCACTTCGACAGCCTGAAGGATGTCTGGGAGATGTTCCGGATCATCGTGGACGAGCGCAAGAAGCGCGAGGCGGATCCCACGCTGGCCATGCTCCGCGACACCGTGGCCGAGGCGAAGAAACCGGGGGCCGCCGACGCCTACACGCGGGAACGGCTCGCCGACATGCTCCAGTTCTTCGAGCTGATGACCGGCTGGGTGGCGCAGACGCGCAAGCTGCCGACGCCGGCGCTCGTCCGGATGGTGAAGATGGGCGACAAGGTGGCGAAGATGCTCGGGAGCTGACGGGGCCCTTTTTTTGGAAGGACATTTCTGTGCTTACAGACATTACAGTTAGATTTGTCGCCGCGGTCTGGCTCGTGCACGGCCTCTACAACAAGCTCCTGGGGGGCTCCGCGCGGCATCTCGCCATCGTCCAGTCGGTGCCCGGCCTCGGCGGCGTCGCCGGCGAGCGCGTCCTGACGGCGGTTGGTGTGGGCGAGGTCGCGATCGCGCTCTGGGTGCTGTCCGGATGGAGACCGCGCCTCTGCGCCGTCACGCAGACCGTCGCCCTTCTCTCCATGAACGTCGTCGAACTGACCTGGGCGCGCCCGCTCCTGCTCTGGCCCGCGGGACTCCTGCCGCTGAACGCCGCGTTCCTGGCGCTGGCGTGGACCGCGGCGGACCCGCGGATCCTGTTACGGCTGCGCGCGCGGCTCCGCCGGCACTCGATTCCGATCCAGGCGCACTTCCACGACTGCCTGACGCTCACCTACGCGCTGCCGGCGGAGGTCCTTCGTCCGCTGCTGTCACCCGGACTGGAGCTGGACACGGCAGGCGGATACGGGTTCGTGGCGGTCGCGCTCGTGCAGGCCGAATCGCTTCGCCCCGCCGGACTGCCGCGCGCGCTCGGACAGGATTTCTTTCTCGCCGGCTATCGCGTGTTCACGACGTTCCGCGCGCCGAACGGCCGGCGGCTGCGGGGCCTCCGCATTCTCCGGAGCGATGCCAACCGGGCGCGGATGGTCGCGGGCGGCAACCTGCTGACGCACTACAACTACCACCGCTGCGCGTCGCGCGTCGAAACCACCGGCCGTCGCATCCGGATCGCCGTCAGCACGCCGGATCACGGCGGCGACCTGCGCCTGACGGCGGATCTGTCGAACCCGGTGTTACCGGCTGGCTCGCCGTTCGCGTCGATGCGCGAGGCGCGGCGCTTCGCGGGACCGTTGCCGTTCACGTTCGATTTCGAGCCCGAGACCGACGCCATCATCGCGATCCAGGCCACGCGGGCGAACTGGCGGCCCGAAGCGGTGTCGGTGGAGGTCGCGCGGCTGTCATTCTTTGATCAACCCGCCTTCGAGGGCTGCACGCCGATCCTGGCGGCGGCGTTCCACGTGGCGGGCGTCGACTACCGGTGGGAACGCGGCGTCCGCTACCCGCTCCCGGCCGGACTCCTGGCGGTGGTCGCATGACCCGCGGCGTGCGGCAAATCGTCCGGTTCAACTGGCCCTTCTACGGGATCGCGGCGGCGGCGCTCGCGCTCGCGCCGCCCGTCATCATGCGGCTGCCGCTCCCGGCGGCCGCGCGCGCCCTCGTCTACGCGGCGACCGGGCTCGCGGGGCTCTGGATCGCCACCTCGCTCGTCGCGTCCTGGATCGTCTACGACCGATCGCCGCTCATGCGCTGGGACTGGCTGCCGCGCGCGCTGGGCTTTCAGCCGGGCGCCTGGATCAACATCCACGCGGGGCTCGACGAATCGACGCCGGCCGTGCGCGCGATCTTCGGAGCGCGCGGGCGCGTGTTCGACATCTTCGATCCCGCGGAGATGACCGAGCCGTCGATCGCCGTGGCCCGCCGTACCGCCCGGAACGCCGTCACGCCGGAGACGGTCGACTTCCGTCATCTGCCGGTCGCGACCGGCACGATCGAGGCCGCGCTGCTGCTCCTCTCGGCGCACGAGCTGCGCACCGACGCGGCGCGGACGGCGCTCTTCACCGAGCTGCGCCGGGTGCTCGGCCCGGGCGGGCGGGTCGTCGTCGCCGAACACCTGCGCGACGCGGCCAACTTCCTGGCGTTCGGGCCGGGCTTCCTGCACTTCCACTCCCGCCGGACCTGGGCGCGCTGCTTCTCGCGCACGCGGTTCGACATCCACGCGGAATTTCCGATCACGCCGTTCGTGCGCGTGTTCGTGCTGAGGAGGCTGACATGACGATCGATTCCGGTCTGGTGCTGCTCAACCTGAGGATCGCCGGCGTCGCGATGGCCGCGCTCGCCGTCATCAACCTGTTCGTGCCGCGCCGCTTCCGCTGGCACGACGAGATGGCGCGGCTGTCGCTGCTCAACCGGCAGATCTTCCAGGCCCACAGCGTCTTCCTCATCCTGACACTGGCCATGTTCTCCGCGCTGCTGCTGACCTGCGGACCCGCCCTGCTCGAGCCGACCCGGCTCGCGCGGGCCATCCTGATCGGACTGTGCGTCTTCTGGACCTTGCGGATGCTGATGCAATGGTTCTTCTACTCGCCAGAGATCTGGCGCGGCAACCCGTTCTTTACCGTCATGCACGGGGTCTTTTCCGTGACGTGGGTGTATTTCTCGGCCGTCTTCGCGGCGGCGGTCTGGAATAACTTGTCGCACCCGTAGCGACCGCGTATGCTTCCGCGGCATGAAGAAGACTCTTCTGTTTGCCGCGGCCGCCTGCGCCGCCACCCTGCAGCTCCCCCTCGGCGCCCAGGCGCCCGCCGCCTCCCCCGAGATGGATGCGCTGAAGCGACTCGCGTTCCGGAACATCGGCCCCACCAACCAGGCGGGGCGCGTCTCCGTGATCGTCGGGGCGCCCGGCGATCCGTTTACGTTCTACGTGGCCGGCGCCAACGGCGGCGTCTTCAAGACGATCAACGGCGGCACCACGTGGCGGCCGATCTTCGACACCCAGCACGTGCTGTCGATCGGCGAGATCGCCCTGGCACCGTCGAACCCCGACATCATTTACGTCGGCACCGGCGAAGAGAACCCGCGCAACAACGCGTCCTTCGGCGACGGCGTGTATCGCAGCAACGACGGCGGGGAGACGTGGACCCACGCCGGCCTCGAGGACTCGGATCGCATCGCGCGCATCCGTATCGACAACCGCAACCCCGATATCGTCTACGCGTGCGCGCTCGGGCACGAGTGGGGGCCGAACGATCAGCGCGGCGTGTTCAAGTCCGTCGACGGCGGCCGGACCTGGCAGAAGGTGCTCTACAAGGACGCGTCGACCGGCTGCTCCGACATCGACGTCAACCCGAACAACTCGAACGAGATTTACGCCGGGATGTACACCTACCTGCGCCAGGCGTGGCACCTGCGCAGCGGCGGCGGCGAGACCGCGCTCTACAAATCGATGGACGGCGGCGCGACGTGGAAGAAGCTGACCAACGGCATCCCCGCGATGCTCGATCGCATCGGCGTCTCGGTCGCGCGCAGCAGCCCGAACGTCGTCTACATGATCAGCGAGACGCCGAACTATGAGGGCGAGCTCTGGCGCAGCGACGATGCCGGCGCGACCTGGCGCGTCGTCAACAAGGATCCGCAGCTGGCGTTCCGGCCGTTCTACTACTCGGACATCCGCGCCGATCCGAACGATCCCAACCGCGTCTACGCCCTCGGCGGCTCGCTCTGGATGTCGGAAGACGGCGGCCGGACTTTCCGCACCATCGCGCGCGACGTTCACGGCGACCACCAGGCGCTGTGGATCGACCCCACGAGCTCGAAGCGCGTGTTGAGCGGCAGCGACGGCGGGTTCCAGGTTTCCTACGACCGCGGCGAGAACTTCAACGTCCTGAACAACATCGCCTTCACGCAGTTCTACCACGTCAATTACGACATGCAGAAGCCGTACATGCTGTGCGGCGGGCTCCAGGACAACGGGACATGGTGCGGCACCAGCAACTCGCTGACCTCCGAAGGCATTCGCAAGAACGACTGGTTCACGGTCGGCGGCGGCGACGGCTTCTTCGCGGTGCCCGATCTGAAGGAACCATGGCGCGTTTACACCGACCTGCAGGGGGGTGTGCTGAGCGTGATGGACGTCCGGAGCGGGACCGACCGCAACATCACGCCGTACCCCAACCGCGTGGGCTCGGTCGGCGACGCGATGGAACACCACAAGCATCGCTTCAACTGGAACTCCCCCATCGCGCTCGCGCCCGACGGCACGACGGTGTATTTCGGCGGCGAGGTGCTCTTCAGGTCGGCCAACCACGGCCAGTCGTGGCAGATCGTCAGCCCGGACCTCACGACGAACGACAAGAACAAGCAGAAGTCATCGGGCGAACCGATCGTCACGGACAACACCGCCGCGGAGTTCCATTGCACGATCCTGACGATCGCCCCTTCGATGGTGGATCCGAACGTCATCTGGATCGGCACCGACGACGGCAACGTCCAGGTCACGCGCGACGCCGGCAAGACGTGGACGAATGTCGTGAAGAACATCCAGGGGCTCGCGCCGAACGCCTGGATCCCGACCATCGACGCGTCGCACAAGGACGCGGGCACCGCGTATGTCGCGGCGGATCATCACCAGGAGAACGACTACACCGCCTATCTCTACAAGACGACGGACTTCGGGAAGAGCTGGACGCGGCTCACCCCGGGACCGGCGTCGGCCACCGGCTGGGCCCACGTGATCCGCGAGGATCCGCGCAATCCCTCGGTGCTGTATGCAGGAACCGAGCTCGGCCTGTGGGTCTCGTTCGACGGTGGCGGCCGCTGGACGTCGCTACGGCAGAACATGCCGCCGGTGCCGGTGCGCGACATCCAGGTCCATCCCCGCGACAACGATCTCATCGTCGCGACGCACGGACGCGGCATCTATATTCTCGACGACGTCACACCGCTGCAGCGCGTCGCCGACGCGTTGAAGACCGACGCGCAGCTGCTCGACGTCCGGGCGGCGACCAGATGGACGGTCTGGGGCAGGGACGGCAACCTCGGCCAGGCGATCTGGAGGGAGCCCAACCCGCCTGCGGGAGCGATCATCGATTACTACTTGAAGGGCGGGCAGACCGACGTCGTCCTCACGATCGCGGACAAGTCAGGCCGCGTGGTGCGCACCATCCGCAACGCGCCGCGCGCGGCCGGCATGAACCGCTCGATCTGGGACCTGCGCTACGACCCGTCGACGGGCGCGGACGGCGGCGGCGGCCGTGGGGGCCGCGGCGCGACCCAGGAAGGCGCGCCGATCGACGAAGGCGCCGGACGCGGCGGCCGCGGAGGCGCGGGCGGCGCTCCCTTCGTGCTCCCCGGTACCTACACGGTCACGCTGCACGCGGGCGGCAAGGATCTCGCGAAGCCGGTCACCGTGGAGATGGATCCCCGCGTGCCCGTCTCGGCCGCGGATCTGCAGGCGCAGCTCGACGCGGCGAACGGGCTGCGCGATCTCACCGCCCGCGCGACGGCGATCGTCGATCACGCGAACAGTCTCATCGCGCAGCTCACGGCGCTCCAGGATCGGCTCAAGTCGCAGGGACGCGGCCAGCAGACCGCCGGGGCGCGCGACCTCGCGGCCGCCGTGGACGCGGCCCTGAACGCCGTGAAAGCGCTCAGGGACAACGACCTCACGCGGCCGTACCCGAACATGGGGTACCGGCAGTACCCGCGGATCCGCGAGGAGATCGCGTCGCTGTCGGGATCGATCGCGCGGTCGCCGGCGCCGCCGACCGAAGGGCAGGCGCTCCGATCCGAAGAGCTGTCGGACGAGCTCGCGCGCGCCGCCGCGGCGCTGAACAGGATTCAAACGGAGCAGATCGGGAAGATCAACGAGATGATGAAAACCGCGCCCTTCATCATCACGCAAATCGTCAAGTGATCACATTTTAGGTCTGGCGTCAGAATCCGCTTGACTCCGATGCGGATTCGAGCAGATTAAGAAGGGCTCCCCCAGTGACCTCCGCGGCTCCGTGAGAGGTTCGCATGAGTCGTTCGCGCGTCGCGGCGGTTCGCACGTCGGTGGTGCTGTGTCTCCTCGTGGGCGCGACGTTGCTCTCGGCGCAGGCCCCGCCGCAGCCGCCGAGCGGACGCACCCGCATCCTGGTGCAGCTCCGGTTGCCGGCTGCGTACGTTCCCGAAGGACGCCTGCTCAACCCCACGGCCGTCGCCGCCCAGCGGCGCGCGATTGACGGAGCGGCCGCGCGCGTGCTTTCCGGGCTCGATCCAGCCGGCCATCGGCTCGTCCGCCGGTATCAGACCGTTCCGGTCATCGCTCTTGAAGCGACGCCCGCCCTGCGAGCCGCGCTGAACAGGTCGCCCGATGTCGTTCGTGTCTTCGACGACGAGATCGTCAGGCCCGTCCTCGCGCAAAGCGTGCCGCTCATCCAAGGCGACCAGGCATGGGCCGCCGGTTACGACGGCACGGGCACGACGATCGCCGTGCTCGACACGGGTGTCGACGCCCAGCATCCGTTCCTCGCCGGCAAGGTGATCGACGAGGCGTGCTTCTCGAGCACGGTCCTCGGCACGAGCCAGTCCGTGTGCCCGAATGGATCGGATCAGCAGATTGGACCGGGCGCGGCCGTCCCGTGTTCGCTGAGTGACTGCCTCCACGGGACGCACGTCGCCGGGATCGCGGCGGGCAACGGCGCGACGGCCGGCGTGGCTTTCTCGGGCGTCGCGCGAGGCGCGCACCTCATGGCCGTGCAGGTCTTCTCCGTGATCACCAATCCGGCCAGCTGCGGAGGAGTCGCGCCCTGCGCCGGCGCCTTCTCGTCGGACATCATCGCCGGCCTCGAGTACGTGTACGGCGCGACCGCGCCGCTCAACGTCGTGGCCGTCAACATGAGCCTCGGCGGCGCGACCTTCACGGCGCCGTGCGACGACCAGCCGTACAAGCCCGCGATCGACAACCTCCGATCGATTGGCGTCGCCAGCGTGATCGCGTCGGGCAACGACGGCGACGGCAACGCCCTCGCGTCGCCCGGGTGCATCTCGTCCGCCGTGAGCGTGGGATCGATCGACAAGTCCAACCAGGTGTCGTACTTTTCGAACGTCGCGTCGTTCCTGTCGCTGTTCGCGCCGGGCGAGTCCATTCACTCGTCGGTGCCTGGCGGCGGCTACGCCGACTTGAGCGGCACGTCGATGGCGACGCCGCATGTCGCCGGCGCGTGGGCGGTGCTGCGGCAGGCGGTTCCCGGGGCCGGCGTCGCCTCGATCCTGACCGCGCTGCGCGCGACCGGCCGGCCGATCACCGACAACCGCCTCTTCGGCGGCGGCGAGACGGTGCCGAGGATCAGCGTCTTCGAGGCGCTCGCGTCGCTCGTTCCCGTGACGAACCCCACGCCGGTGCTCACGTCGGTGACGCCGGCGCGCCTGCGCGCGGGTGCGTCACCCGTCACGGTCACACTCGGCGGATCGGGATTCGATGTGTTCTCGGTCGTCTACTGGAATGGCGTGCCGAAGCCGACGACGGTCGTCAACATGACGCAGCTTCAGGCCGTGATCGCGCCTGCCGATCTCGCGACGGGCCCGACGGCGCAGCTGACCGTCGTGACGCCGGCGCCGGGCGGCGGCACGGCGGCGGCGCTGACCGTGCCGATCGATCCACCGCCGTCGCTCACGCCCAGCACGCTGTCGGCAGCGCCCGGATCGCATGTGACGGTCTCGCTCGCCAATGGTTTCGGCGGCGCGATGGACTGGCTCGGGTTTGCGTCGACGAGCTCGCCCAACACGAGCTATGTCACCTTCACGTATGTGGGCAACGGCGTCACCGATCGCGCGTGGACGGTCACCGTGCCCTCTACGCCAGGCACGTACGAATTCCGCCTCTTCCTCAACAACGGCTACACGCGCGCGGCCACGAGCGCGCCGATCACCGTCGATGCGGCGCTCAATCCGGTGCCGACCGTGGCGTCACTGTCACCCACGAGCACCCCCGCGGGCAACCCCGGGTTCACGCTGACGGTGAACGGCACGGGCTTCTCGCCGTCGAGTGTCGTGCAGTGGAACGGCAGCCCGCGGACCACGACGTACGCGGGCGCGACCCAGCTGCGGGCGGCGATCGGCGCGGCCGACATCGCCGCCATCGGCCAGTTCGCCGTGACCGTCGTATCGCCGCTGCCTGGAGGCGGCACGTCGAATGCCGCAACGTTCACCGCGACGCTGCCGCCGGTGCTGGCGGTCAGCGCGACGAACGTCGCGCCAGGCGCCAGCGTGACGGCGACGCTCACGAACGGCGCCGGCGGGCCGTACGACTGGCTGGCGCTCGCGTCGACGACCTCCGGGAATACGAGCTACGTGACGTTCACCTACGTCGGCGGCGGCGTGACGACGCGGACGTGGACCGTGACCATGCCGGCGACTCCGGGTGCGTATGAATTCCGTTTGTTCCTGAACAACGGGTACACCCGCGCCGCCACGAGCCCGGCCGTAACCGTGTCCGCTGGCATCAACGGCGTACCCGTGCTGACCTCGCTCAGTCCGGCGCGCACGAGCGCAGGAACGGCGGCCTTCACGCTGACGGTCAACGGAACCGGGTTCGCGACCACGTCGGAGGTCCGGTGGAACGGGATCGCTCGAGACACGACGTTCGTCAGCGCCATGCAGCTGCGCGCTTCGATTGACGCCGGCGACGTCGCGGCCGCCGGCACCGCGCAGATGACGGTCTTCTCGCCGGCGCCCGGCGGCGGGACGTCGGCGCCGCTGACGTTCACCATCGCGCCGCCGCCGGCGCTGACGGTCAGCACAACCACGGCGGCGCCGGGCTCGAGCGTCACCGTCACGCTGACCAACGGCCTGGGCGGCCTGTATGACTGGCTGGGATTCACCACGACGACCGCGCCGAACACGAGCTACATCACGTTCGTGTACATCGGCGGCGGCACCACCAGCCGGACGTGGACGGTCACGATGCCGTCGACGCCGGGCACGTATGAGTTCCGGCTCTTCCTCAACAACGGGTATGTGCGCGCGGCCACGAGCCCGACGGTGACCGTGATACAGCCGTAGGGAGCGCACGAGCGGAGACGGAGGAGCAGAGACGGGGAGCGGAGACGGAGGGGCAGAGACGGAGGATCAGAGACGGAGGGGTGGAGGGTACGGAGAGAGCGGAACAAGCTTTCAACACGGAGAGACTATGAAGGGCGGGTCGTCGCAGTAAGCTCCCCAGTGTCTAGCTGAAGGAGGCTGTGATGACCGCACCAACCCGCCCTGTGACG
>WNFM01343733.1_pt2 | contig 11231 bp, 10 predicted proteins | sample 5400271 | NCBI WGS metagenome assembly WNFM01 (sample SAMN13153352, study PRJNA577476) | soil metagenome | isolation source: 60 cm saprolite on Douglas fir-dominated hillslope | place: USA:California | collected 2013-09-17 | reverse complement strand
CGCGCCGCCGCCGGCGGCAGCCGACCAGGGTCCCGCGCTCAAGCAGATCGCGCTCACCGACAAGCAGATCGAGCAGGTGCTGGCGGGGCAAAAAGACATCGACGCGATCACCAACAAGATTCCGGAGAATGCCAAGCCGGATCCGAAGATCGACGCGCAGCTCGACGCGGCCGCCAAGAAGGCCGGCTTTGCCGGCTACGAGGAATACAACACCGTTGTCGACAATATCAGCCTGGTGCTCGGCGGCTTCGATCCCGCCACCAAGAAGTATGTCGGCGCCGAGACCGTCATGAAGGCGCAGCTCGCCCAGGTCCAGGCCGACAAGAAAATGTCCCCCAAGGACAAGAAGGCAGCGCTGGCCGACCTCAACGAAGCGCTGAAGTCGCCGCCCCCCGCGATCGAGAACAAGGGCAACATCGATCTGGTCGGAAAATACTACGACAAGCTCGCGGCCGCGATGGGCGACGGCCAGCAATAAGTCCGCCAGCAATAAGTCCGCCAGCAATAAGTCCGATCGGCGAGATCAATGAAAAGCCCCGGAGAAAATCTCCGGGGCTTTTTGCCGTTTTGACTCGTAGCGTTTTCGAGCGAAGTGGGCACCGGTTCGCAAAGCAAGCAAGTTTACGCAGATTGCGTAGACTTATCTGCGCAGAAAACGCGTCAAACAAAGCGCGTTCAGGCGCGGGGACGCATCCGCATCATGAAGCTGTCGTAGCTCAATTCCGCGACCTGCATCCACGCCAGCGATTCATTCCTGTAGGCGGCCAGGCTCGCATACATCTTGTTGAAGTGCGGATTGGTCTTCGACAGATCGGCGTAGATTTCACCGGCGGCTTTGTAGCAGGCCTCCAGCACTTCCTGCGGGAACGGCTTCAGAATCGCGCCCGCCACCAGCAGGCGCTTCAGCGCCGGCGGATTGACGTAGTCGTATTTGGCAGTGACCCAGGTGAAGGTGTCGCGCGAAGCGCATTCGATCGCGGCCTGATAGGCCTTCGGCAACGCGTTCCATTTCTCGATGTTGATGACGTTGTGGCCCTGGCCTGTGCCTTCCCACCAGCCCGGATAGTAATAGTACTTCGCGACCTTGACGAAGCCGAGCTTCTCGTCGTCATAGGGGCCGACCCACTCGGCAGCGTCGATGGTGCCTTTTTCCAGCGCCGGATAGATGTCGCCGCCGGCAATCTGCTGCGGCACGCCACCGACCTTGGCAATGATGGTGCCGGCAAAACCGCCGACGCGGAATTTGAGGCCCTTCAAGTCCTCCATGGACTTGATCTCCTTCCGGAACCAGCCGCCCATCTGGGCGCCGGTGCTTCCGGTGGGGATACCGAGGCAGCCATATTCCTTCAGAAGGTCGTTGAGCATTTCGGTGCCGCCGCCGAAATTCAGCCACGCAATGTGCGCGCGCGTGTTGAGCCCGAATGGGAGCGCGGTGCCGAAGGTGAAGGCGGGGTTCTTGCCCCAGTAGTAATACAGCGCGGTGTTGCCCATCTCGACGGTGCCGTTGGAAACGGCGTCGAGCACCTGCAGGCCCGGAACGATTTCGCCGGCGGCAAACGATTGAATCTGGAATTTGTTGTCGGTGATTTCGGCGACGCGTTTGGCGAAATATTCGCAGCCGCCATAGAGCGTATCGAGGGCCTTGGGCCAGCTTGCGGTATATCGCCACTTGATCTCGGGTAATGATTGGGCGATCGCGGGTGCAGCTACTGCGCTTGCAGCGAGACCGACACCGCCGACCTTCAAGAAATCACGACGTTTCATGCGCTTCCCCTTTTGTTTGTGCCGATACCCGACCAAGGGACAACGATCTCGATTGTCGTTTTTATTTTTGCCGATGGCCGATGTCTGGTGATTGAAACCCGGACCTTCAAACGTGCGGGCAGGATGACCAATCGGGGATCGATAATCAAGCGTCCTGCGTCGACCGCAGTTGCGAGAAGCCGCACTTTCCGACCCGACGAAAGGCTAAGGCCGTGCGCTGACGCGACCGGCTCTGTCTGCTACTGAAAGCGCCAAGGGGCACTGGAGCATCGCATGGCGGACAAGAAAGTAGTGGTGGCAGGCGCGACCGGACTGGTCGGAAATGCCGCGCTGCGGCACTTCGGCGGCGCGGGTGGGTGCGACGTTATGGCGTTGGCGCGGCGTCAGCCGCGGGAGCTGTACGGCGCCCGCTACGTGCCGATCGACCTTGCCGATCCCGCCCAATGTCTGCGCGCCGCCGCAGAATTGCAGGGCGCAACGCACCTCGTTTATGCCGCGCTCTACGAAGCGCCGAACCTGATCGACGGCTGGCGCGATGCCAACCAGATCCGCACCAACGACCTGATGCTGCGCAACCTGATGGCCGCGCTGGAGCCAGTCGCGCCCGCGCTTCGCCACGTCGCGCTGCTGCAGGGCACCAAAGCCTATGGCGTCCATGTCCGTCCGCTCACCGTGCCGGCGCGCGAAGGCCGTTCCGAAATGTACGAGCAGCCGAATTTCTACTGGGCGCAGGAGAATTTCTTGCGCGAGCTGCAGAAAGGCAAAGGCTGGCACTGGAGCATTTTGCGCCCGGTCCTGATCGTCGGCCTCGCCATGGGCGGCGCGATGGATCTGATCCCGCCGCTCGGCGTCTATGCGGCGATGCTGCGTGAACAGGGCCGCGCGCTGGATTATCCCGGAGGTGCAGCGCGGGTGTCGCAAGCGGTCGACGTCGATCTGCTGGCGCGCGCCATCGCATGGTCGGGTGAGGCGGTTGCTGCGCGCAACGAGGCCTTCAACGTCACCAATGGCGATGTCTTTACCTGGGAGAATGTCTGGCCGGCCATTGCCGATGCGCTGGAGATGAAGCCGGGCACTACCGTGCCGCTGTCGCTGGCGCAGGAATATCCGAAATGGATCGCGCCGTGGGACGACCTGCGCCGCAGGCACGATCTGATCGCGCCCAGCCTCGAAGCCTTCGTCGGCCTCTCTTTCCAGTATGCCGACTACAGCATGCGCCACGGCCAGACCCAATCGGGCCCGCCTTCGATCGTCTCGACTGTGAAGATCAACCAGGCCGGTTTTACGGAAATGATGGATACCGAAGCGATGTTCCGCAAATGGTTCGGCCGCGCGCGGTCGAGCCGGTTGCTGCCGTAAGACTTCCTCGGCGCTATTGGTGACCATCTTCCGGCGCCGTCGCGGCCACCACGGCCGGCGCGGCGCTGACGAGCCAGCAGCCTGCCGATGCCACGATCAGCCCGACGATGGCCAGCGGGCTGGGCTGCTCGCCGAGCAGGATCCACGCCAGCACCGCGACCGTTCCAGGCACCAGATAGAAATTAGCGCTGGTACGGGCCACGCTGCCGCGAACCAGCATCGCCGAATAGAGGCCCATGCCGCCAAGCGAAACCATCAGCGTGCCCCAGGCCACCGCGCCGACAGCAGCACTGGTCCAGTCGGCCCGCGGCGTTTCCAATAGCCAGGCCCCGAGCGAGGAGACGACGGCCGCCGACAGAAACTGCACGGTGGCGCCCGGCAATAGCGGCATGCCGCGGCAGAATCTCCCGAAATAAAGCGTCCCGGAAACCAGGCCCGTGACGCCGACAAAGGCCAGCACCAGACCCTGAAAGCGGGCTGGGCTCTCCAGCGCCGCCTCGCCGACCACGAGGCCGACACCGACCAGGCCCAGCGCCAATCCGAGCCACTGCGCGCCGCGCAACCGCTCATGCAGCAGCATGACGCCAAGTGCTGCGGTCATCAGCGGCGTCAGCGATTGTACCAGCGCGATATGGGCCGCGGGCGCGATCATGAGACCAACATGCGGCGCCATCAGTCCGACCGCGTTCAGCAGCGCGCCGGCGATGGCACAGTGTAGCCATCGCCATCCGGCGAGCGGTTGCCAGGACCGGCGCAGCACGAACATGGCTGCAGTCAGGATGATAGCGCAGGCGATCAGCCTGATCGCCACGAACAGCAACGGCGAAAGGTGCCGCAGTCCCACCTTTCCCGAGATGAAAGAGGAGCTCCAGAGCAGCACGAACAAGAGCGGCGCCAGCCTGACGAACATCCCACTTCCAGTCTCAGGAGGCCATTCCTGACCTTCTTGTTTTGACGCGTTTTCTTTGCGCGAACCGGTGCCCACCCACGGATCAAATCCGAGGGCATGCTTCGCTCGAAAACGCTCTGGCTTTATCGCTGCGCGGAAAACGCCGCTTCCATCGCCTTGCGCGTCTTGATGGTGTCGTTGTTAGCATCGACCTCGACGTCGCTCCAGCGCACCACCGCGCCGTGGGCAATGTTGTTCTTCAACTTGACGCGATGGGCAAGGTCAATCGGCAGCGCGCCTGCCGCGAGGCTCTTGGACGCCGGCATCAGTTTGCCCCACACCGTGTAGCCGCCTTCGCCGTCGAGCATTTCGCCGGCACGCAGATCGCGCTTCGCCACGGCGGCGACGTCGCCGCGAAAACCGTGCGGTTGCCCGGTCGGCTCGTTGCGCAGCGCCGCCGACAGGATCGAGATGTTCAGCTCCAGCCCGATCAGGTGGTAGGGCTTGTACATCGCGGCATAGCGTCCGGAGGCGTCGGTCTTCAGCCCGTACTGCTTGAAGCAGTCCGCGGCATAGTCGTTCGGCGCCTCCAGCACGACGTAGACGCCCCAGCGCAGGTCGCGAAATACCGGACGCCCGTCGCGTTCCAGCGACGACACCACTTCCACCACGCCGGATTTCTCCAGCACGCCGCCCTTGTCGCGCGGCCGCATCACATGCGGCAGGTCGTCGACGCCGCAGGGCGGAAACAGCAACCCGTCCGTGGGCACGTCGAGCCCGGTGGCATTGGCGATCGCCGCCATTTCGATCGCGGATTTGGTGCCGTCCAAAAACGAATTGAACATTTGCGGGTTCATGCCGGCCGATTGTGCTTCGCCCGCAGTCAGCCCGTAATGGCCCCAGACGCCGTCCGGCGTCACGTCATGATAGGCCGGCAGGTATTTGGTGCCCTTGCCGGCGGCGACGACGCGGAATCCCGTCGCGCGCGCCCAATCCACCATCTCGGCGGTCAGCGCCGGCTGGTCGCCATAGGCCAGCGAATAGACCACGCCGGCCTTGCGCGCCTCCTCGGCGAGCAGCGGCCCCGCCAGCACGTCGGCCTCGACATTGACCATCACGACATGCTTGCCCGCTGCAATCGCGGCGCGGGCATGCCGGATGCCGACCGCGGGGTTGCCGGTGGCTTCTACCACCACGTCCATCGCGCCGCCCGCAATCGCGCGCAGGCCATCGTCGGCGAAGGCCGTCCGCGCGATCCGTTCCTGATCCCAGCCGACCGTTCGGCACGCCTCGCGCGCGCGGTCGCGGTCGAGGTCGATGATCAGCGGTACCTCGAGCCCCGGCGTGTGCGGCACCTGCGCGAGGAACATCGAGCCGAATTTGCCGGCGCCGATCAGCGCAACGCGAACCGGCTTGCCGGCCGCGAGGCGGGCGTTGAGGAGATGATGAAGGTTCATGGGGGAGTGTCCAGATGAATGAATCTACTTGCGAGAAGCCGAGGCTTCCTAATGTCCGTCATGGCCGGGCTTGACCCGGCCATCGACGTCTTCTGTGTTGCCGCAGTGGAAGACGTGGATGCCCGGGACACCTAGCGCGAAGACGCGCTTCGCGCTTCTGCCCGGGCATGACGACGTCCTTTTCTACTCGGCGCCCGGACTACTCCGCCGCCTGCCGATGTGCCCGCGCGAGCCGCAGCAGCGCGTCGTCGTCCACGGTCTGGATCGGCGTGAAATCACGATGGGCGATGTATTCCGGCCGCGTCGGCGTGCGGATGTAGTTCGAGACCGCATTCAAGGTCAGGTAGACGATCTTGCGCGGGTAGGGCGTGATGTTGCCGGCGGAGCCGTGCACCAGGTTGCCGTGGAACATCAGCATGCCGCCGGCCTTGCCGGTTGGGGCGACGATGCCGCCTTCCTTCACCAGCCTTGTCACCGTGGCCTCGTCCAGCGTCCACAGCGGATAGGACGTTGTCGCAAGGTCATGCGCGGCCGGCAAATCGCCGGCGTGCTGGCTCCTCGGCACTAGCATCAGGGGACCGTTGATCGGCATCACCTCGTCGAGGAAGATCGCGATGTTCATCGCGCGCGGCTGCGGCATGCCGTCGTCGCGCTTCCAGGTGCCGTAATCCTGATGCCATTGCCAGACGTCGCCGGTGAAGGCCGATTTGGCGTTGATCTTGTACTGATGCATGTAGACTTTTTCGCCGAACACCTGCTCGACCGGGTCGATCATGCGCGGATGCGCGCCCAGCGCCCCGAACCCCTCGTTGTAGAGATGGGCGGCAAAGGCGGTGCGTGGCGCGCCGCTCTTCTCGCGCCACACCTCGGGGCGGTCGGTGTCGTAGATGCCCTCGGCCTCGCGGGCGAGATAGGCGACTTCTTCCGGGCTGAACAGCTCGGGCAGGAACAGCCAGCCTTCGCGGTTGAAAGAGTCGATCTGCTGTTGGGTCAAATTCATGGCGTTTCTCCTGTGGTTTTTTTCGTTTTGTCATTCCGGGGCGATGCGAAGCATCGAACTATGATGTGCAATTGCACATCTGAGAATCTCGAGGTTCCGGGTCTGGTCCTTCGGACCATCCCGGAACGACGGCGTCTAGCTACGCGGCCCTATCAGTCGCCTTCAGTCTTTCCTCCGTCATCCGTCCCGCCGTCTGCGCATGCGCCAGCGCCGCGGCCTCTGCCGCCCTGGCGTTGCCGGCCAGAATCTGCGCGGCGATGGATTCGTGTTCGGCCCAGGCGCTGTCGCGATAATCGAGTTCGGCCAGAACGGTCGCCATCGAGCGGCGCATATGCGGCCACTGCGGCGCGATCATTTCCTCGATCGCGGGATTGCCGGCGAGACGGTAGATGGCGCGGTGAAAGTCGACGTCGAGCGCGATCAGTTGCGCCAGCGCCGTATTGCTGCCGATCGCCCGCCCGGCCTGTAGCGCCGCTTCAAGCTGCGCGCGCCCGGTCGCATCCGTCCTGGCCCGTCCGGCAGCGAGCCGCGCGGCGAGCGCATCGATGGCGCCGCGCACTTCGTAGAGCTGGCGGATGCGGGATGGGTCCAGCCGGGTCACCTCAAATCCGCGGCGGCCGCTTTCGGCGACGAGGCCCTGCCGGTGCAACAAATGCAGCGCGTGCGAGACCGGCTGGCGCGAGACGCCGAGCCGCTCGGCCAGCTCGTTCTGCCGGATGCGATGCCCCGGCGGCAGCGAGCGGTCGGTGATCGCCTCCAGGATCCGGGCATAGACCTGGTCGATCAGGTTCGGGAGTGGATCTAACGGGATCATGTCGGTCGCCGGGTTTGGAATACGGAATTCCGTATTCGATAATTAGCGCCGGCAAGAGGACGGGTCAAGAGCGAACATCCCAGGCCGGGAACCGCACGTGCTAAATTTACCGCTGCGCGCTAAACAACGAGCCGGCCGAACCGGCTGGGCTTTCGCATCTGTTGCCGTCATCCGCTTAAGCCGCCCCATCCTGCCTCTCCTGTCAGAGTTCTGATCCGTGCTGCGACCGACCATCCGAAAACGCATTCTCGGCATAGCCATCGGCTTGATCTTCCTGATGGCGATCACGTCGGCACTGTCGACGGTGATGACGCGAAAAATTGCCCATCAGCTCGACGAGCTCAGCAGCAAATATGTCGAAGCCTACGGCCATCTGGCGCGGATGAATGTCCGCTCGCTGGAGCAGTCGCTGGCGCTGCAGCGGATGGTGATCGTAAAGATGCAATCGCCGCCGGACAACGCCGGTTTTGCAGACCGTCAAAAGATCTACGAGGCCAAGGGGCTGGAAATCGAGCAGGAAGCGCAGGCTGCGCGTACCCTGATCAATGCGATCATCGAAGATACCTCAACCGAATCCGACAACGCCCGGCTCGGCCGGATCGACGACCGGATCGAGCACGTCAACGGCGACCTGCGCCGCTATCTCAGCGAGGAATACAAGCGGCTGTTGCCGCTGCTCGAAGCCGGCAACTTTACCGAAGCCAGATCCATCCTGGTCCGCTCCGACACGTTTCGTGACGAATTCAACCAGAAGGTCGAGGAAATCCGCCAGGACATGATGGCGCAGGTCCGCAGCGACTCTGTCGTGACGATGCGAGACCAGCAGACGGCCATCACCATATCGGCGATTCTGACGGTGCTGGCGGCCATCCTCGGACTGATGTTCTCGCTCTTCATCAGCACCGGCATCACCGCGCCGGTACGGCGGCTGCTCGACGGCACCCGTGCAGTGGAAGCCGGTCGGCTTGACGGATCGATCGACGTCACCACCAAGGACGAAATCGGCCAGCTCACAACCGCGTTCAACAACATGGTCGAGCAACTGCGCCACAAGGAGCGTCTGCGCGAAACCTTTGGCAGATATGTCGACCCGCGCGTCGTCGAAGGGCTGATCGACCCGAAGGCGCTGACGGCAAGTGACGGCGAGCGGCGGATGATGACGGTGCTGTTCTGCGACATGAAGGGCTTTACCGTCCTCAGTGAGGGCACGACGCCACAAGGCCTCGTCAAGGTGATGAACCACTATCTGTCGACGATGTCGGGGCCGATTCGCAGCCACCGCGGCATCATCGACAAATATATCGGCGACGCCATCATGGCCTATTGGGGCCCTCCCTTCACCGAGGCCGACGAGCAGGCGCGACTCGCGTGCCTCGCCGCCGTCGAGATGGCCCAGCGCGGCGTGGCGTTGCGGACCGAGCTGCCCGAATTGCTCGGGGTACGGACCATCCCGAGCGATTGCACCATCCGCATCGGCATCGCGACCGGTGAGGTGCTGGTCGGCAGCATCGGTTCGGAATTCATGATGAGCTATACCGTGATGGGCGACGCGGTGAACCTGGCGTCGCGGCTGGAAGGCGCCAACAAGGTCTATGGTAGCCAATCGCTGGTCTCGGAGCCGACGATTAAGGCGGCCGGCGATGCGATCGAGTTTCGCGAGATCGACCGCCTGGTCGTCGTCGGCCAGAGCCATCCCGAGGCGGTGTTCGAGATCTTGGGGCGCAAGGACGAACTCGACGAGAAGCAACTGCTGCTGCAGCAGCGCTATGCCGAGGGGCTTGCCGCTTATCGGGCCCGCAACTGGGACGACGCGCGCGAGGTCTTCCATGCCGCGCTCGAAGTAGTCCCCGACGACGGGCCGTCGATGGCGCTGCTCGAACGTATCGATGGCTTCCAGGCCAATCCGCCGCCAGCGGATTGGGATGGCGCGTGGCATCTCGATCAAAAGTAAAGTGCGCTCACGCCGCCAGAAAACTCAGAACGATCTCGCAATATTTCTGCGGCGCTTGTTCGAACATCGGATGGGTGGCGCCCGGGATCATCTCGGTGCGCGATCCCTTCACGTTGGCGGCCAGTGCATGCAGCACCTGCGGCAGCGTCCCCTTGGTATTGGCGCCGCCGATGAACAGCGTCGGCGTCTTGATCGCCTCGGCATCCGCCTTGGAGAAGGGCGGACGCTGGTCCTTCATCTGCCCGATCAGCGTGGTGGCGTTGTCACGCAAAAGCTGCTTGGCCGTCGCCGGCAGGCGTTTCCAGGCGCCGGGGCCTTCCAGCGCATCCATGAAAATCTGCAAGCCGCCATCGATGTCGCCCGCGGTGATCACCTCGGCGGAAGCCGCGATCCGCGCCGCCAGCGGCGAGGGTCCGGGCTTGAACTCGGGGTCCAGCGTGGCGTCGAGCTCGCCGCCGGGTTCGGCCAGGATCAGTTTGCGCAGCAGGTCCGGCCGGCGCTGCGCGACCCGGAAGCAGATATGCCCGCCGCGCGAATGGCCCATCAGGTCGACCGGTTTGCCGTCGAGTTGCTCGATGAAAGCGATGACATCGTCGACATGCTGCGCAATCGAATAGCTGTCGCCGCCGCCGTCCCAACGGTCGGGAAAGAAATGCCGCAGCGACACCGCAATCACGCGATGTTTCTGCGTCAGCGGCCCCAGCACTGACGACCAGATCCGGAAATCGCACAGCGAGCCGTGCACGCACACCAGCGGCCCTTGCCCGGTGCTTTCGCCGACCTCGAGATAGGCCATGTCGTAACCGTTGACGCGGAGCGTTTGCATGGGAGGCTCGTGAAGATGGGAAGGTCTGGAGGCCATTGAATGGCTGACCCGAAACCCCAGATCAACGGAAGTTGTTTATGCCGTCAAGTTCCCCCGGGTTTCGGGTGGATAGCAATAATCTCCAAGCCTAGATTTAGGCTGGAAACGAAGCTGGTGGCATTGAACGGGAGAATTGGAGCCAGCCATGACCGGGCACCATTTTGCGATATTCGACACTGCGATCGGCCGCTGCGGCATTGTCTGGGGCGAGCGCGGCATCACCTCGGTGCAATTGCCGATGGGCAACGAGAAAATGACCCGCACCCGCCTGCAGCAGCGCCATGACGACCTGATTGAAACGCCGCCGCCGGCGAAGATACAGACTGCGATCGAGGGGATCGTCGAATTGCTGGAAGGCAAGCCGAACGACCTCGCCGATATCGAGCTCGATCTCGACGGCGTTCCCGAGTTCAATCGGGGCGTCTACGACATCGCCCGCACCATTCCGCCGGGCAAGACGCTGACCTATGGCGATATCGCCAAGCAACTCGGCGGCGTCGAACTGTCGCGCGACGTCGGTCAGGCGCTCGGGCGCAACCCGTGTCCGATCGTGGTGCCCTGCCATCGCGTGCTGGCCGCCGGCAACAAGCCAGATGCTGGAGATCGAAGGCGCGCCGGTGAACTACACGCCGAGCCTGTTCGACTGAGCGACCCTTACCGCCCTTTGAAATCCGGTTTTCGCTTTTCGTTGAAAGCGAGCACGCCCTCGCGGCGGTCTTCGGTCGGAACCATGCGATTGTAGGCCTCGATCTCGAGCGCCAGCCCGTCCCGCAGCGAGGACTGCAGGCCGCGGTGGATCGAGAGCTTGGCCTGCCGCACCGAGATCGGCGCATTGCGGGCGATATGCGATGCGGTCGCCAGCGCCTCGCGCAACAGATCGCCTTGCGGAAATACCTCGTTGACGAGACCCCACGCGTGCGCTTGCACGGCCGTAAAGGGCTTGCCGGTCAGGATCAGCTCCTTGGCACGCCGCTCGCCGACGGCGCGCGGCAGCGTTTGCGTGCCGCCGCCGCCGGGCATGATGCCGAGCGTCACTTCAGTGAGCGCAAAGCGCGCGGTGTCGGCGGCGTAGAGGAAGTCGCAGCATCCAGCGATCTCGCAACCGCCGCCATAGGCCGCACCATTGACGGCG
>WNFM01153767.1_pt1 | contig 11234 bp, 10 predicted proteins | sample 5400271 | NCBI WGS metagenome assembly WNFM01 (sample SAMN13153352, study PRJNA577476) | soil metagenome | isolation source: 60 cm saprolite on Douglas fir-dominated hillslope | place: USA:California | collected 2013-09-17 | reverse complement strand
GCTGCAGATCCAGGAGAAGATGACGGCGCAGATCGCCAACACGCTGGACGAGGTGCTGCAGCCCAAGGGCGTCGCCGTCGTCATCGAGGCGGCGCATCAGTGCATGACCACGCGCGGCGTCCACAAGCCCGGCGTGTCGATGGTCACCTCGCGCATGCTCGGCGCCTTCCGCACCGATCCCTCCACACGCCGCGAATTCCTCGCCATCATCGGCCAGCCCGCCGGCGCCACGCTGGTCAACGTCTAGCAAGCTCAGCGCGGCGGCTTCGGCGCCTCGAGCGCCACGTCGCGCCCGGCGCTGCCGGGCTCGCCGATACGCAGCTCGACGCGCCAGTCCTGCCAGCCTTTGGCGTAGCGGGTGGGATCGGGAAGCTGGATCAGCGCGGTCGATGACATGACATCGATGCGCGTCACCTGTCGCGGCACGCCTGGCGATGCCATGAAGATCACATCGGCCTGCGATGGCGCGACGATCGGCGAGGATTGCACATCGAGCGAATAGGCGGGCACGCGCTCGCCATCGGGCGCCACGAGCGTCGCGCTGCGCAGCGGCAGCCGGTCGACGACGCTGACGACGATCACGTCCGACAGGTCTTCGAAACGCGCCGAAGCGCTCTGCACCGGCGCGCCGCGCCAAGGCTCGTCCCCATCGGCGCATCCGGCGACGAATAGGATCGAGGCCACTACGCCGAGCGCCATGGCACGCCGCATGCCGCTCCCTCCCTTCGGTCGATCGGCGCCGCCGCGCCGGACTACTGGAAATAGCCGCCGAGATTGGCGCTGATCTCTGCGCTCATCTGCTGATCGAAATCGGCCATGAGCGCCTTGGTCATGTCGTACCAGGTCTGATCGCGCTCATTGGGTGTGATGCCCTCGATGACGCTTTGCGAGCGCACCGCCTTCACCGTCACCGTGCGCAGCGCGAAGCCGCGCCCGTCGACGATCTCGAGCGTGGCGCGCAGCGTCGCATCATAGCGCTCCGTCGGCTCCTTCTTGAATGCGCCGCTGATGCCTTCCGACTTCTTTTTTAGCTCCGTCTCTATGACCGACGCGTCCTGAATGGTGAAGCGGGCGCGTGCCGCGCCGCCGCCGGCCTGCAGCCGGTCATGCGCCCAGTTCTCGGCGGCTTGCGCCAGCGGCACCGGGAAAAGATGCTCGACATGCGGCGACTGGAAGGTGGGCTTGTAGTCGTTGCGCAGGTCGACGGCGCTGACAGCCAAGCGGATCGGCGCCTCGTTGGTGAAGCGAATGTCGGGATAGGTGGGCCGCGGCGGCGCGGTGTCGCAGGCCGCCAGGGCGGCGAGCAAGGCAATCGCCACGATCTTCAGGCGCAACGAGCTTGACGGCATGTGAATGTTCCCCGAGCGAAGTCGCTGGATGGGCGTCGGCCCGGAGACTGGCATGCGCGGGCGGCGAATTTCAAGCGGCTTTGCCGCTTATATTACACCGCCAGCGCGGCTACCTCGCCCTGGTCGAAATCGTAGACGGCGCTGCAGAATTGGCAGGTGACAAGAATGTGACCATCGATCTGCATGGCCGCCAGCTCGTCGACGGGCATCATGCGCAGCACCGTCTCGACACGCTCGCGCGAGCAGCGGCAGTGGGCGGCGAGCTCGTGCCGCCGATAGGCGCGCACGCCGTCCTGGTGGAAGAGACGGAACAGCAGCGCCGCCGGCGCCAGCTCGGGATCGACCAGCTCGCGCGACGTGCCGGAGCTCATCAGGATCACGGCGCGCCGCCAACCATCCTCGGCGGCGTCGCGCTTCCCTGCGTCGCCCTCGGGCGGCAGCCGCTGGATCATCAAGCTGCCGCCGCGCCAGCGCGCCGTGCCGTCGCTGTCCGGCAGGCGCGCCACCGCGACCTTGAGCCCGGCCTCGACCTGCTCGGATTGGCGGAAATAGTGATGCGCGCATTCGGCCAGCGTGGCGCCCTGCAGCTCGACGATGCCCTGGTAGCGATCGGTGTGCTCGCCCTGATCGACGGTGAAGGCGAGATGGCCCGCACCAAGGAGGCGCGGCACGGAGTCTCCGATCCCCGTTGTGCCAGGGGCCGCGGCCAGCGCCTTGGCGAGCTTCTCCTCGTCATATTGGGCATAGCCGCGCAACGCGCCGCCGCTGGTCACGTCGGCGACAAGCAGGCGGATCGGCCCGTCGCCCCTGGTTTGCAAGGTGAAGACGCCCTCATACTTGAGCGCGCCCGCCAGCGCCGCGGCGAGTGCGATCGCCTCGCCCAGCATCAGCGCCACCGGCTCGGGATAGGCGTGGCGCGTCAGGATTTCGTCCAACACCGGGCCGAGCCGCACGAGGCGACCGCGCAGGCCGGAATTGTCGATCTGAAAGGGTTGGACGAGATCATCGGCAACGGTATCCGGCATCACGCAACACCTCGCCCCACGGCAAGGCGCCGCGCGGGCTGCTCGAAGGGGCGGCGGGAAGCGCGATTGGAGTCAGGCCAGACACCAGGCGAGAATGCCTTTTTGTGCGTGCAGCCGGTTCTCCGCCTCGTCCCACACCACCGATTGGGGACCGTCGATGACCCCGGCCGTCACTTCCTCGCCGCGCTTTGCCGGCAGGCAGTGCATGAAGATGGCGCCCGGCTTTGCCTTGGCCATCAGCCGCTCATCGACGCGGTATGGAGCGAGCATGTTGTGGCGATTGATGTTCGCTTCAACCCCCATCGACACCCAGGTGTCCGTGACGACGCAATCGGCGTCGCGCACGGCCTCCTCGGGATCGGTGGTGAGACGGAGGTGCCCGCCCTGGGCGCGCGCCCAGTCGAGGACGCGCTGCGGCGGGCCGAGCTCGGCAGGACAGGCGAGATTGAGGGCGAAATTGAAGCGCACCGCCGCATGCATCCAGCTCACCGCGACGTTGTTGCCGTCCCCGCTCCAGGCGACGACCTTGCCGGCGGCGGGCCCCTTGTGCTCCTCGAGCGTCATCACGTCGGCCATCAGCTGGCACGGGTGGCTTGCATCAGTGAGGCCGTTGATGACCGGCACGGTCGCGTGCTGCGCCATCTCCTCGAGCTTTGCCGCTTGCGTCGTGCGGATCATGATGCAATCGACATAGCGCGACAGCACGCGCGCCGTATCGGCCGTGCTCTCGCCGCGCGACAGCTGGCTGTCGCTGCTCGACATCATGACAGCGTCGCCACCCAGCTGCTTCATCGCGACCTCGAAGGAGAGACGGGTCCGCGTCGAGGGCTTCTCGAACACCATCGCCAGCATCTTGCCCTTGAGCGGCTGCGCGCGGTCGAGGCCGCGCTTGTAGGCGACGCCGTGGTCGAGGATGCGCCGCAGCTCCGCGCCGTCGATGCGATCGAGATCGAGAAAGTGCCGGGGTGTGGCCATCGTGGGCGACTCCGTCACTGCGTCCATTGCCGCGCCGCTCCCTCGATGACTCCCACCGCCTCGTCGACGTGGCTCTCGCCGATGATGAGCGGCGGCAGCAGCCGAACCACGTTATCACCGGCGCCGGCGGTCAGCAGCCCGCCTTGGCGCAGCTTATCGACGACCTCGGTGTTGGGAACGACGCATTTGAACCCGGTCAGCAGGCCCTTGCCGCGGACCTGCGCGAACACCTTGGGAAACTTGGCGACCACCGCGGCCAGCCGCTTGCGCAGCAGCACGGCCATGCGCTCGACATTGACGAGGAAGCCCTCGGCCAGCATGACGTCGAGCACGGCATTCGCCACCGCCATCGCCAGCGGGTTGCCGCCGAAGGTCGAGCCATGCGAGCCGGCGGTCATGCCGACAGCGGCACGCTCAGTGGCGAGGCAGGCGCCGACCGGAAAGCCGCCGCCCAGCCCCTTCGCCGTCGCCAGCACGTCAGGCGCGACGCCCTCCCATTCATGGGCGAAGAGCTTGCCGGTGCGGCCCATCCCGCATTGCACCTCGTCATAGACGAGCAGCAGGCCGAACTCGTCGCAGATGGCGCGCAAGCCCTCGAGATATCCCTCCGGCGCGACGGCGAGCCCGCCCTCGCCCTGCACCGGCTCGACCAGGATGGCCGCCGTCTCCTTCGTGACCGCGGCGCGCATCTCGTTGAGATTGCCGAACGGTACATGGTCGAACCCCGGCGCGGGCGGGCCGAAGCCCTTCAGGTATTTCTCATTGCCCGCCGCCGCCAGCGTTGCCAGCGTGCGGCCGTGGAACGAGCCGTTGCAGGCGATCAGCCGGTATTTCTCCGAGTGGCCGGTCTCCGCATGGTATTTGCGCGCGATCTTGATCGCACACTCGACCGCCTCGGCGCCGGAATTGCAGAAGAACGCCGTGTCGGCGAAGCTCGCCTCGACGAAGCGATCGGCGAGCTTCTTCTGGCCCGCGATCTGAAACAGGTTGGAGCAGTGCCACAGCTTCTGCGCCTGATCGGTCAGCGCCTTGACAAGGTGGGGATGGGCGTGGCCGAGCGCGGTGACCGCGACGCCGCTGGCGAAATCGAGGTATTTCTTGCCGTTGGTGGCAAAGAGATAGGCGCCCTCGCCCCGCTCGAACGTCAGATCGTTCCGAGCGTAGGTCGGCAAAACGGCTGGAATCACGGGAGTCTCTCCTGCGCGAAAGGTCTAGGGGTCAGGCGATCGAAAGGCGATCCCTAGCGTCGTCGCCGTCGCGGCGACACCCGCCCTTGCCCATAGAGCCGGCCGCGCCGGCACGCATCGCGCATCATAATCCACTCCACCCCGCAACGCCCGCCACGGTTGAGCCGGGCCAACCCCAGGGGGAACCGAGGAGTATGAGCAGGGCCCAAGCGCCTGTCAATGTTGGGTTCCCCGCCGCGTATCGACAAAAGCCACCCGCTCTGCTTGTCCAATCCGGCGCGGCTTGGTTGATCCCGCTGGGCCGATGTCGCGTCACCTTCGATAGCGCGGCTTGACCACGGCCGCCTGGCGCACAACAGCGATACATCGGCCGCGGTGATCGACTATCTTGCCGGGAGGCTATCGTCGCGACCATCGCAAGAGAGTAGACATGAATCGGTTTTTGTTGTCGTTTCTCATCGTGAATGGCCGCTGCGGCAAACGCCGTGCAGCAGGGCGCCGCAGCTGCGCGCCGCCGCCAATGACAAAGCGGACGCGGATGTCGGCGACGCAAGACGCTGGCGCAATCTGGCGGCGCGCGCCCGGCGCGCCGCGGGCTGGGTGAGCGTGCGGGACGAGGCGCTGCTGACGCGCCTTGCCGAGGAGTACGAGGGGCGGGCAAAGCGGGCCGAGGATCAGCAAAGCGTCGGCGCCTGAGCCGCAGTCGGGCCTCTCACAGCCGGTCGATCGGCACCTTCAGATAGCGCATGCCGTTTGCCTCGGGCGCGGGAAGGTGCCCGGCGCGCATGTTGACCTGCACCGCCGGGATGATCAGCGTCGGCGGCTCGAGCGTCGCGTCGCGGGCGCGCCGCTTGGCGACGAAGCCGGCCGCATCGAGGCCGGCATAATGGATGTTGGCGGCGTACTCATCGGCCACCGTGCTCTGCCAGCGCGGCTCACGGCCGCCGGGCATGTAGTCGTGACAGACGAAAATCCGCGTCTCCGGCGGCAGGGACAGGATCCGCTCGATCGAGCGATGCAGCTCGGCCGCGTCACCGCCGGGGAAGTCGCAGCGCGCGACGCCGCCATCCGGCATGAACAGTGTGTCGCCGACGAAGGCCGCGTCACCGACGACATAAGTCACGCTGTCGGGCGTGTGGCCGGGCGTGAACAGCACCTCGCCGACGAGGTCGCCGATGGCGAAGCGCTCGCCATCGGCAAAGAGGCGATCGAATTGCCGGCCGTCGGCGATGAAATCCGCGCCCGGATTGAACACCTCACCAAAATTTCGTTGCACCTTCACGACGTTGGCGCCGATGGCCACGCGGCCGCCGCAGCGCTCCTTTAGGCGCTGGGCCCCGGAGAGGTGGTCGGCATGGACGTGGGTCTCGAGAATCCAGGCGAGGCTCAGCGCTTGATCGGTGACGTAGTGCACGAGCCGGTCGATGCTTTCGTTGCCGGTGCGGCCGGCACGCGGCTCGTAATCGAGCACGGGATCGATGACGGCGCAATCAGCCCCCTTGCCGGCATGCACCACGTGGCTCACCGTGCCGGTGGCGCGGTCGTGGAAGGACTCGACCCGCGGAACCATCACGCCTTGAGCTTGTAGCCGCGCGCCACCAGGACGTGGCACAGCGTGACAAGCGCGGCGTTGATCACAACCATCACCGCCACGCCCACCCAGACGGAGCCGTCGGCAACGCCGATGAAGCCGTAGCGGAAGCCGTCGATCATATAGAAGAACGGGTTCCACAGCGCGATCTGGTGCCATAGCGGCGGCAGCCGCTCGATCGAATAGAACGTGCCCGAGAGGAACGAGAGTGGCGTCACTACGAAATTGGTGACGGCGGCAATGTGGTCGAACTTGTCGGCCCAGATGCCGCCGAGCACACCCAGCAGAGACAGGAGCAGCGAGGCGGCGAAGGCGTGGAACAGCGCGAAGCCCGGGAGCGCGATGCGCATCGGCACGAACGCGGCCATGCTAGCGGCGACGACCAGGCCGACGAGAACGCCGCGCGTCACGCCGCCGAGCGCAAAGCCCCAGGTGAATTCGGCCGGGCTCAAGGGCGGCATCAGGACGTCGACGATGTTACCCTGCACCTTGGCGATCATCAGCGAGGACGAGGTATTGGCGAAAGCGTTCTGCGCCATCGCCATCATGATGAGGCCGGGCGCGAGAAACTCGATATAAGGAATGTCGCCGATATGGCGCTGCTGCGCGCCGAGCGCGAGCAGGAAAACCGCGAGGAAGAGCAGCGTCGTCACCACCGGAGCGGCGACGGTCTGCATCGACACCTTGAGGAAGCGGCGCACTTCGCGCACGTAAAGCGTCCAGAAGCCGAGCCAGTTGACGGCGCCGAAGCGGCGGATGCGAGGCGCGAACTCAGGAACCAAGGCGGTAATCCGCGTTGCGTTGCCCGATTCTACGCGCCGCGACCTCGGGCGCGCAAGGCGCAGCCGCACCGGCAGGCGGGCACTCGCGCAACGATCGCGGCGGGTATTAGGATGCGCCATGGACACCGAACCACGCCGGAAGCCGCCGAAGCGCCGCTTGCCGCGCCAGGCGACGGCATCGTACCTCGAGAACGCCGCACTCCACTATCTCGAGCGCTTTTCGAGCTCGAGTGCCAATCTGCGGCGCGTTCTGATGCGCAAGGTGGCGCGCTCGGCCCGCACGCACGGGACCGACCCGGCCGAGGGGGCGGGCCTGGTTGAGGCGATCATCGTGCGCTACCTGCAATCGGGCCTGCTCGACGACGCGGCTTACGCGGCGCAGAAGGCGGCGAGCCTGCGCCGCCGCGGTACGTCGCGCTACGGCATCCGCGGCAAACTCGCGGTGAAGGGCGTCGACGCCGAACTCATCGACGCTGCGCTCCAGCGGCTCGACGACGAACAGGGTTCGGGTGATCTTGTTGCCGCCTGTGCGCAGGTGCGGCGCCGCCGGCTGGGGGCCTATCGGCCGAAGGAAGAACAGGCGGCGCATCGGCGGAAGGACCTCGCCGCCCTCGCTCGCGCCGGCTTCAGCCTCGACGTGGCGCGGCGCGTGCTCGCCGCCACCGATGTCGACGCGCTCGAGGCGCTGGCGCGCGACGGCGGCGAGCTGGATTGATCCCGGTCACTTCGACGCCCTGACGGGTTCCGGCCCTTTGGTCGCGGGCGGGCCCATAGGGTCGCCTTCGCCAACGAGATAATGTGTCTGATTGGCGGCGGGCATCTCGATGCCGTGCCGGTCGAACGCTTTCTTCATGCGCCGGTTGAACTCGCGCCCGACCGGCCATTGCTTCAAGGGCAGCGTCTTGAGCCGAACGCTGATGACGACAGCGCTGTCGGTGAAACGATCCACCCCGACCACTTCGAGCGGCTCGACGATGAACGGCGCCCAGGCCGGATCCTTGGCGAGGTCCTCGGCCACCGCGCGCAGCACGGCGATGACGCGGTCGGGATCCTCGCGGTAGACGACGCCGACATCGGCGACGAAATAGGAATAGTCACGCGTCATGTTGCGCACCGTCGAGACCTCGCTGAAGGGGACGGTGTGGACGGTGCCCGACATGTCCCGGAGCTTGATGGTGCGGATCGAGATCGCCTCGACGAGACCGACATGGCTCTTGCCGACGTCGACAACCTCGCCGACCGCCAGCGTGTCCTCGAGCAGGATGAAGAGGCCGGTGATGACATCTTTCACGAGCGCCTGCGAGCCGAAGCCGATGGCGAGGCCGACAACGCCGGCGCCGGCCAGGAGGGGCGCGATGTTGAGGCCGAGCTCTGACAGCACGATGAGCGCAACGATCGTGACCAGAACGATGAGCACGGCGGTGCGCAGCAACGGCAGCAGCGTGCGCGCCCTTGCGCTGCGTGCCACCGGCCGGCCATCCGTGCCGATCCGGTTGAGGTAGCGCTCGATCGCCGAGACAAAGGACTCCCAGAGCACGAGCGATATGATGAGCACCGTGACGATCGAGATGAGGCTGCCGGTGATGCGCCGGCCGAAATTGGTGGTGAACCAGGCGAAGGCATCAACGCCCCAGGCCTGCAGCAGCGTCAGGGCGGCGAAAAAATACACGATCGTCGAAGCGGCGATGGTAAGCACCGGCAGGTAGCGATTGGCGCGCGCCTCCAGCATGGGGAACCGCGTCTTGACATCGGCGCTGACGGCAAAGCCGCGCTGGCTGAAACGCCGCACGAAGCGCACGATCAGCCCGGCGGCGACCAGCACGACGACGCTCAAGAGGGTGGCGCGCAGCACGAAGACCGGGCCGCCCTCGATGCGCAGGACGTAGCTGCCGAAGGTGCCGACGATATAGATGATCGCCAGCACGTGCCAGGTGTCGGCGACGCGCTGCCGCAACAGGCTCCAGCCGCGTCCCGGCGTCGGCGCGCCAGCGGCGCCGGCGCCGCGCTTGCCGCGGAGCATTTCCGCCACGGCGGCACGGTTCTGCAGCACGAAGATCACCGCCAGGATGCCGAGCACCAGCATGGTGCCGCGCAGCAACAGCGCGTAGATCGCGCCGGGTACGCCGAGCCACCATGTGCCCGTCGCCAGGGCGAAGCCGTAGACCGCCCAGTTGGTGAACCGCCGCGCCCAGATATAGAGATAATTGCGCGTCTCCTCGCCGACCGCATAGAGCGCCCCCGCACCCGGCGACACCAGCGCCACATGCGCGACGGCCAGGATCAACCGCGCCATCAGGGAGGCGTGGATGATGACTTCGGCGACCCGCGCCGTGGCAAAGCGCGGCTGCACCAGCGGCAGCACGAAATAGGCGGCGCCGGTGAAGACCAGGATCGGCATCGCCTCGATCACGAGCTGCAGCAGCATGAGCGATGCCTGCACCGCGATCGAGCCGCTTATCCGCGACGCCAGCCGCAGGGTGGGGCGACGCAGCAGCAAGCGGGCGAACCATTCGGCGATCAAGGCGGCGCCGAAGATGATGCCGAGCTTCAACCCGACTTCGAGCCAGAACTCGCGCGCATGGATATCGCTCACTTGCGATTGAACCCATGCGATAAGGCGCGGTGCGTCGACGACGACCGCCGCGGCCGCGAGGATCTCGCCGCTGATCGCGTCGATCTGCGCCGAGAAGTTGTTGAGGAGCGTAGCCGGGCTCTCCTCGGCCTGTTTCTGCTCCACGCCGCGTTGCGCGGCGATGAGGCCGCGCAGCTGCTCGACGAGCTTGCCGCGTGCCGCATCGTCCTGCAGCGTGCCGATCAGCCGCTCCAGTTCGTCGGCTGAAAGGGGTGCGGCCGCAGGCGCGGGCGCCGGGGCGGCGGAAGGCTGAGACTGCGCCAGCGCGGGCCCGGCAAGCGCGAGCACCAGCCACGCGACGAGCGCGCCTGCGCCGAAGATGCGGGATCGGATCATGGCGCCGGAGATTAGCCGCGCCCCTGGACAGCGCCAAGCGCCGCGCCACGCCATCGCAAAATTGCCCTATACGGCGATACTGTGGCCGCCACGCGCAATATCGCCCGGCAATGCACGCGAGGCGCAAGAGGGACGCGCACGTGCCCTGGCGCTCACATTGGCACGCCGGCGAAGGCAAGGAGCGCGGCGGCGAGCAAGCCGAAACCCGACAGCGCCAAGATGACGCCGGAGATGCGGTTGAGCCAAACGAGGCGTACGGTGCCCACGATGCGCCGCAGCCCGGCGAGACCGAAACTAAGGCCGAGCCACCACAGGAGCGAACCGAGGAAGACGCCGGTCACCAGGACGCCCACATCCAGAAACCCGGCTTCTCTACTCACGCCCACCTTGGCGAAGATGCCGGCAAAGGCGAGGATGGTCATGGGATTGGTGATGGTGAGGACGAAGGTCGAGGCGTAGGCGGCGAGATACGACTCGCCGCCGAGCGGCTCTGGCTCAACATCGCGCGCCGTGACGAGTGCCTTGACACCGATATAAACTAGGAAGAGGCCACCGGCCGCGGCGAACCAATCCTGATAGCGCAGCATGAAATCGCGCACGATGGTGATGCCGAAGCCGGTGATGATGCCGAAGGTGGTGTCGGCGGTGGCGGCGCCGAGGCCCGAGACAAAGCCGTATGTCGGACCTTCGAAGAGGGTGCGGCGCACGCAGAGCACGCCGACAGGACCGACCGGCAATGCGATGACGATGCCGACGGCGATGCCCTTGAGCAGGGCGATGAGGAGCGCTTCAGGCATCGGCACCGGATCGCTGGCGAGAGGGCGCGCCAGTCTCGACGACGCCGACGGGACGCGCAACCGCCAATCAGCGCTCGCGCGAAAGCGACTTTACCGCCGTATCGTGGCAGTTATGCTGCGGGTGACGGAGGATGGCATGTCAGATGAAAAGACGAGCCGCTCGCCCACGTGAGGCGCAAGCTCGTCGAGAGCAAGGAGCGCTGGGCCCGCGAAGGCCGTCTCCTCACCGGCCGCGCGGCGCGCCCGGCGGAGGAACGGCTGCCGCCTGGGCAGCGCCAGGTCACGAACTGGCCGGTGCTCGATCTCGGTATCCAGCCCGACGTGCCCGCCGAGCGCTGGCAGCTCGCCATCGACGGCCTGGTCGAGAACCCAGTGACCTGGGATTGGACCACGTTCCGCGCCCAGCCGGTGTTCCGCGATATCTCCGACATTCACTGCGTCACCGCCTGGTCGCGTTTCGACAATGCCTGGGAGGGCGTCAGCGCCAAGCATATCCTGGCGACCGTTCGGCCCAAGCCCGAGGCGCGCTTCGTCGTCTTCCACAGCCATGACGACTACAC
>WNFM01231243.1_pt2 | contig 11235 bp, 10 predicted proteins | sample 5400271 | NCBI WGS metagenome assembly WNFM01 (sample SAMN13153352, study PRJNA577476) | soil metagenome | isolation source: 60 cm saprolite on Douglas fir-dominated hillslope | place: USA:California | collected 2013-09-17 | reverse complement strand
CGCTCGCGACTGTCAACGAATATCCGCGCGAGCTCTATCTCAGGCTGACCGACGCGATCGCGGAGTACGCGGGCGTCGCGGCGGAGAACGTCGTACTCGGCGCCGGCGCCGACGACCTGATCCTGCTCGTCGCGCGCGCGTTCGCGGGCGTCGGCGACGTCGTCGCGATCGCCGACGAGCCGACGTACCCGATGTACCGCGTTGCGGCAGAGCTGACCGGCGCAGACATCGGCGACGAGGATCCCGTGCTCACGTTCTGCTGCCGCCCGAACAACCCGACCGGCGCACTCGATCCACTGCCCGCCGCGCGGCCGCTCGCCGTCGACGAGGCGTACTGGGAGTTCAGCGGCGAACCGGGCGCCGTCGGCCTCATCAACGACGGCGTGATCGTGCTGCGAACATTCTCGAAGGCCTTCGCGCTCGCGGGTGCACGCGTCGGGTACGCCCTCGCGTCGGTGGAGACCGCCGCCGAGCTGAACGCGCGGCAATCGCCCGCGCCGGTGTCGTCACTATCGGCGGCGCTCGCGCTCGCCGCGCTCGCGTCGCCGCCGGATCTCGCGCCGATCATCGACGAACGCGAGCGGCTCGCCGCTGAGCTGCGCACCCTCGGCTACTCGCCGCTGCGGTCGTACGGCAACTTCCTCTTCGTGCCCGTCGACGAGCCGACCGAGCTCGCCGACCGGCTGCTCACGCGCGGGTGCGTCGTGCGCGTCTCCGGCGACGGCGTCCGCATCACGGTGCACGACCGCGAGGACGACGACCTGCTCCTCGCCGCGATCCGCGGCGAGGACAAGTCCGGCGCCCGGCGCGCTCGATACGTACGTGCGACCGCCGAGACGCGGATACGAGTCAGACTCGCGCTCGACGGAGAGAGCCGCGTCCGCGTCGCGACCGGCGCCGGGATCTACGACCACTTCCTCGAGCAGCTCGCGTTCCACGGCGGCCTCGACCTCGTGCTCGAGGGCACCGGCGATCTCGAGACCGGACCGCACCACACCGCCGAGGACGCGGCGATCGCGCTCGGCGAGGCGCTCGACCGTGCACTCGGCGACCGGCGCGGCATCGCACGCTACGGCGACGCGACGGTGCCCATGGACGACGCGCTCGCACGCGCCGCGGTCGATCTCGGCGGCCGGCGTGCGTCGGTGCTCGACCTGCAGCTCGACCCGGGCCTCGCGAAGCACATGCTGCAGAGCCTCGCCGACAGCGGCCGCATGTGTATCCACGTCGAGGCGACCGGCGAGGACCCGCATCACGTCGCCGAGGCCGCGTTCAAAGCTGTCGGCCGCGCGCTGCGCATGGCGGTCAAGCCCGAGGGCTCGCTGATTCCGAGCACGAAGGGAATCCTGTGAAGGTCGCGATCTGCCGGTACGGCGCAGGCAACGTGCGCTCGGTCGAGCTTGCACTGCAGCGCCTCGGCGCAGACATCGTCGAAGACGTCGCCGGCGCCGATCTCGCCATCCTGCCCGGCGTCGGCTCCGCGCGCTCCGCGATGGAGGGACTCGGCGTCTCGGTGGACTTGCTCCGCGAGCTCGGTGGACTTGCTCCGCGAGCGGCATGCCGCCGGCCGGCCGATCCTCGGCATCTGTCTCGGACTGCAGCTCGCACTCGACGAGAGCGAAGAAGACGGCGGCGTCGCAGGGCTCGGCATCGTCCCCGGCCGCGCGGTTCGGCTGCGCGGCGAACGCGTGCCGCGGATCGGCTGGGCCGAGGTCGAACCGAGCGGCGAGGCGTACTGGTTCGCCCATTCGTACGAGGCGAGGACGGAGGCGACCGTCGCGACGAGTGAGGGTCTCTCGGCGATCGTCGAGCACGGATCGTTCACCGGCGTGCAATTCCATCCCGAGAAGAGCGGCGCGGCGGGGGCGCGCTTCCTCGAGCGATGCCTCTCCCGCGTCTGATTCCGTGCCTCGACGTCGCCGGCGGGCGGGTCGTGAAGGGCGTCAAGTTCCAGGGCTTGCGCGACGTCGGCGATCCGGTCGAGCTCGGCGCCGCGTACTCCGACGCGGGCGCCGACGAGCTCGTCTTCCTCGACATCTCGGCCACCCTCGACGCGCGGGCCGCGGCCGTCGACGTCGCCGCGCGCGTCGCCGAGCAGGTCACGATCCCCTTCACGTTCGGCGGCGGCATCCGCACGCTCGACGACGCGGCCGCCGTGCTGGGTGCAGGAGCCGACAAGATCAGCGTCAACTCCGCTGCGCTCGCGCGGCCTGAGCTGATCGAGGAGCTCGCACGTTCGCTCGGCAGTCAGGCGGTCGTCGTCGCGATCGACACCGAAGGCGGACGCGTGCGCTCGCATGCCGCGACGCGCGATGCAGCGCGGGACACCGTCGAGTGGGCACGCGAGTGCGAGCAGCGCGGCGCCGGCGAGCTGCTCGTCACGTCGATCGACCGCGACGGCACGCAGGACGGCTACGACCTCGAGCAGCTCGCTGCCCTGCGCGACGCGGTGTCGCTGCCGGTGATCGCGTCCGGCGGCGCCGGCAACGCAGGCCACATCGCCGCGGCACTCGCCGTGTCGCAGCGCGACGAGCTGCGCGAACTCGGCGTCCCCCTCCGCGATGCAGCCTGAGCTGCGCGCCGCGATCGTGCAGGACGCGGCCGACGGCCGCGTCCTGATGCTCGGCTGGATGGACGCCGAGGCCGAGCGCCTGACGCGCGAAACCGGCGACGCCTGGTTCTGGAGCCGCTCGCGGCAGGAGCTCTGGCGGAAGGGCGACACGTCGGGCAACGTCCTGCGCGTCGTGGAAGTCCGCGACGACTGCGACGGCGACGCGCTCCTCGTACGCGTGCATCCCGACGGGCCTGCCTGCCATACGGGTTCCCGTTCGTGCTTCGCGCCCGAGCTCTGGCGCACCGTCGTCGAACGCGTGCGCGACCGTCCGCAAGGCTCGTACGTCGCGTCGCTCGCCGACGCCGGGATCCAGCGCGCCGCGCAGAAAGTCGGCGAGGAGGCGGTCGAGACCGCGCTGTCGGCGGTCGCCGGCGACGGCCGGCTCGCCGCGGAAGCCGCCGACCTCGTCTTCCATCTCTACGTCCTGCTCGCCGTCGCGGGCGTCGATCTCGCGGATGTCGAGGACGAGCTCGCGCGCCGCCGCGCTCCCCTTTCTTAGAGCTTTCCAACGGGTTTCACAGGAACCCGCGCCACCCTGAGGTGACCCAGTGCAATGGAGAAAGGACTGCACATGACCCTCAGACGGAAGCTCGTACTCGTCGCTGCGGCGGGAGCCCTCGTCGTCGCGTTCGCGGGCAACGCGATCGCGGCCGGCGGCAACGGCAAGCACCTGCTCTCGCAGGTCAAGGCCGCCGCGGGACCCGGTGCGCAAGGCGTCCCCGACGACCTCTCGGCGGCCGCCACGTATCTCGGCGTCACCGACGCCGCGCTCGTCGCCGACGTCCAGGCGGGCAAGACACTCGCGCAGGTCGCCTCTGCAACGAGCGGCAAGACGACCTCGGGCCTCATCGCGGCGCTCGTCACCGCAGAGACCGCGGAGATCAACGCCAGAGTGACGGCGGGCACGATCACGCAAGCCCAGGCCGACGCGCAGATCGCGACTCTCACGACGCGGTTCACCGCGTTCGTCAACGGCACGCGCCCCGACCACGGGCCGGGCGGCCCAGGCTTCCCCGGCGGGCACGGCGGCGGCGGCGGCCCCGACGACCTCGCCGCGGCGGCGACCTATCTCGGCCTCACGCAGGCCGCGCTCGACGCCGACCGCCAGGCGGGCAAGACGCTCGCGCAGGTCGCGGCCGCGACGAGCGGCAAGACGACGGCCGGCCTCATCGCCGCACTCGTCACGCACGAGACGGCTGAGATCAACGCGCGAGTGACCGCGGGCCGACTCACGCAGGCGCAGGCGGACACAGAGATCGCGAATCTCACGACGCGTTTCACCGCCTTCGTCAACGGTACGAAGGACCTCGGCGGGTTCCACGGCTTCGGCGGACGCCGGCACTAACGCCGAAACCAGCGGGCCTGAGCCGCCGCGCGGCGGCTTAGGCCCGCGTTGTCTTGTCCGTCGACCACGCCGCGATGAGCCCGCGGTAGTGCGCGACGAACTGCTCGTGCTCGTGCGCGGGAAACGTCGCGCACACCGTGTCGACGAGCAGCCGGTCGAACTCGCCGCCCGTGAACCACTCGTCTGCGGCCTCGTCGAGATGCGGCAGCGCGGACGCACAGAACTCCGCGTACGCGGCGGCGTCGAAGTACTCGTCGGCGAGCGCGCGATACGCGCGCAACTTCTCCTCGTACGTGAGGTCGTCCCGGTCGCCGATCTCGAACCACGGCCGCGCCTCAACGTCGAGCCGCATCTGCCGCTCGTTCGCGAGACAGAACGCGCTCCAGCGCACGAGTGCCGTGATCGCCCAAGGAAAGTAGTAGTGGAGGCTCGTCAGCGCGACGTCGGGCGTCGCGTTCGCGTAGTCGATCGGATGCACGTGGCCGCCGCGTACGAGCGACTCGCACGAGTTGAACTCCCAGCGGAAGAACGCGTTGACGGTCTGGGAGATCGTCACGACCTCAAAGCCCTGTTCGGGCGCGAGGAAGTCGTGGCGCACCTGGTAGCGGTCGTGGATCGGCTTCTCCGGGTCGAACCACATCACCATCGTCTCCGGCCCGATCGACAGGCTGCGCGCGAACACGTCGAAGCCGTCGATCGCCTGCTGCAGGTGCATCAACTGCTCGCCGGACTCGTCGTACCGCCGGTTCAGCTCGTCCGCGTTGCGGGCGCGCGACACGCCGCGCCACTGGCCGCCGTCGAACGGCTTGAGATAGAGCGGGTAGCCGACCTCCTCCGCGATCGCGCCGAGATCGAACGGAAGGTTGTAGCGCTCGGCCGTCCGCTGGAAGCGCTCGTTCGCCGGCGGCTGCTTGTGCGGGATCAGCCAGGTCTCGGGCACCTTCAGGCCGAGCCGAATCATCGCGCAGTACGCCGAGTGCTTCTCCATCGCCTGGAACGTGAACGGGTTGTTCAGCACGTAGACGTCGTCCATCAGGACGATCTTCTTCAGCCATTCGCGCGGCAGGGCGTACCACCAGCCGAGCCGGTCGATCACGAGCCGGTAGCGCGGCCGGTAACGGAGGTCGAACGGCTCGTTCGTGACGCGGCTGACGTCGAGCTCGTGCTCGGAGCCGCGCCACGAGAACGTGCCTGCACGCTCCGCCATGCGCTCGAACGACGTCGACCAGTCCTCCTCGGTGCCGAGCAGCAGGCCGATCGGATGCTTCACCCGAGCGCCCTCCGCAGCAGCGCAGCGAGATGCGCGTCGAGCGCGCGCCGCCATGTCGGCCAGTCGTGCGCGCCGCGTGCCGCGTGGAAGTCGACCGGATAGCCCTGCGCCGCGAGCGCCTGCGCGAGCGCTGCGTTGTTCGCGTAGTTCTCCTCGTCGAGCCCGCACGTGATCGTCGTCGGCACCGGCCGCGCGCCGTCGCGCGCGTTCAGCACCGTGCCGACGAAGCGGTCGACGCGCGAGAAGCGGGCGAAGCGCGACTCCTGTGCGTCCGTGCGCCGGCGGAAGAAGCTGCCGGACTGGAGGAAGAGCCCCGCGAACGCGCGCGGCTCGAGCCGGTGCGCGTGCAGCAGCGCGAGTCCCCCGAGGCTCGACCCGATCCCGACGCGGCGTACGCGCCGCCCCACGAGATCGTCGAGCGCAGCGACGAGCGCACGCGCGAACGGCGTCGACGCCGAGTACGTCTCCATCCGGTCGTCGGCGACGACGAGCGCGACGCGATGCGGCGGCGCCTCGCCCGCGTCGACGAGCCGCCCGAGCAACCGCGGCAGCGACGCTCGCCGCGCGTAGTCCGGACCGTCGAGCACGACGAGCAGCGGCGCACGTGCGCCGGGGCGGCCGATCTCGCGCACACGCATCGTCAGCTCAGGCTCAGGCGGCACCGCCACATTCTGTCCCGTCGCCGCGGTCTCGCAACCGGCGCGTATCGTCTCGGCATGGCCACTCTGCCTTCGGTCGGGGCGGCGAACCAGCCGCCGCCGCTCGCCGGATACGATCTCTTCGCGGCAAATCGCCCGCTCGCCGAGGCGCTCGAGCGTGAGGGCGCCGGCTGGGCGGCCGCCCGCTGCTCCGCGCTCGGCACGCGGCTCACGGGCGAGCCGCTCGACTGGGGCCGACTCGCCAACGAGCACGTGCCGCAGCTCCGCACGCACGACCGCTTCGGCGAGCGGATCGACGAGGTCGAGTTCCATCCCGCGTGGCACGAGCTGATGCGCCTCTCGGTCGGCAACGGACTGCACGCGCTCTCGTGGACCGAGCCGCGCGCCGGCGCGCACGTCGCGCGCGCGGCGCTCTTCTACCTGACGGCGCAGGTCGAGGCGGGGCACGGCTGCCCGATCTCGATGACGCACGCCGCAGTGCCCGCGCTCCGCGCCGCCGCGCCCGAGCTCGCGGCGGAGTGGGAGCCGCTGCTCACGTCGTCGGAGTACGACTTCGGTCTCCGGCCGGCCGCCGAGAAGCGCGGCGCGCTCTGCGGCATGGCGATGACCGAGCGGCAGGGCGGCTCCGACGTACGCGCGAACACGACGACGGCGCGGCCGCTCGGCGACGGCGAGTACTCACTCGACGGGCACAAGTGGTTCTGCTCGGCGCCGATGTCGGACGCGTTCCTCGTGCTCGCGCAGGCGCCGGCCGGCCTCTCGTGCTTCCTGCTGCCGCGCGTGCTCCCCGACGGGACGCGCAACGGCTTCCGCATCCAGCGCCTGAAGGACAAGCTCGGTGACCGGTCGAACGCGTCGAGCGAGATCGAGCTCGACGCAGCGTGGGCCAAGCTCGTCGGGGAAGAAGGGCGAGGCGTCCGGACGATCGTCGAGATGGTGGTCCACACGCGGCTCGACTGCGTCCTCGGCACGGCCGCGGCAATGCGGCAGGCCGTCGAGCAGGCGACCCACCACGCCGCGCACCGGCTCGCCTTCGGCCGGACGCTCGCTGAACAGCCGCTGATGGCGAACGTGCTCGCCGACCTCTGCGTCGAGTCCGAGGCGGCGACCGTCACCGCGCTCCGGCTCGCGCGCGCCTACGACCGCCGCGCCTCCGATCCGCAGGAGGCCGCGTTCGCGCGCATCGCCACGGCGATCGCGAAGTACTGGATCTGCAAGCGCGGGCCGGGGCACGCGGCCGAGGCGCTCGAGTGCCTCGGCGGCAACGGCTTCGTCGAGGAATCCGGCCTCCCGCGCCTCTACCGGCAGCAGCCGCTCCAGTCGATCTGGGAGGGCTCCGGCAACGTCGTCTGCCTCGACGTGCTCAGGGCGCTCGAGCGCGAGCCCGACTCCTCAGAGGCGCTCCTCGCGGAGATTCGCCTCGCGGACGACCCCCGGCTCAGCCGGGCAGCCGAGCTCGCGCTCGCCGAGACCGGCGGAGCCAGCCGCGCGCGGAGCGTCGTCGAGCGGCTCGCGCTTGCCCTGCAGGCCTCGCTGCTCGTCCGGCACGCCCCGGCGGCCGTCGCTGAAGCGTTTACCGCCTCACGGCTCGGAGCAGAGCCCGGCCTCGCGTACGGAACCCTGCCCGACTCGGCCGAATTGGGCTCGATTGTCGAGCGCCACAGGCCGATAATGGGACAACCGGCCTAACCATTCCCCGACCGGAGACGTCTGTACCGACGAGGGACCCATGCTGAAGGCGATTCCACCGAGTGACTGCATGCGCGTGCGCGAGTCCGTGTCCGCGCTGCTCGACGGTGAGCTCTCCGAGCTCGAGACGGCCGGGCTCGACGATCACCTGCATGCCTGCGCGGCGTGCAGCGCCTACGCTCGCGAGCTCCACGCGCTCGCCAGCGCGGTGCGGTCGGCGCCGCTGCAGCAGCCGGCGATCACCGTGTTCATCCCGGCTCGCCGGGCTCCGCTCGTCCGGCTCCGCACCGTCGCCGCGGCGGCCGCCGTGGTCGCCGTGGCGGTGGTCTCCTCGTTCGCGGTCGGTCGTGCGGTCGGCGTCCACGGCAACGCGCCGCGCCCTTCGGCGACCACGCCGACGGCGGATGTCTTCAGCCTGCGGGCGGATTCGACCCGGCAGCACGTCCTCGCGATGCTGAACCGGCTGGCGCCGGCCGGCGAGATTCGCGTCGGCCAGACGATCGTCCTCTAGCCTTTTCCCCGGCAGCTAACTAAGCTAGCGCGCCGTCGTCTGTACGACGTAACGGGACGCCCCCGGGCGTAGGAGTAGCAGGCGCTGCCGTAGGACGAAACCGGCTCCCAGCGCCAATCAAACGGAGGGAACATCGATGCAGAGACGCCTCTGGCTCCTCGCGGGAGCCGCAGCCGCCGTACTTCTCGTGGCGGCGTCGGCGACCGCGACGACCAAGCACGCCGCTAGCGCTTCCGGCGCTACGCTGGCCGCGGCTCCGTTCGCCGAATCGTGGGCACAGGTGCCACAGACGTCGGCGGCGCGGAAGGCTGCAAACGTCGTTGTCGTCGGCGCCGAGCAGACGTTCAACGGCTTCAACAACAACCTCAACTGCTGCGCCCAGCTGTGGGCGGGCTTCGCCGGCGAGGTCGAGGCGCAGCATGGCGCGTTCATCCAGAACAACAAGGGCGACTGGGTCAAGGACCTCGTGTCGAGCGCCGCGGCGACCGCCAAGGGCGTGACGTACACGATCAAGCCCAACGCCTATTGGTACTGGGGCGGTAAGAAGGTCCCGGTCACCTACAAGGACTTCGTCTACACGCTCCAGCAGATCGACCTACCTGCCAACGATCTGTCGAGCCGCACCGGGTACAGCAACCTCGACCCGGTGAAGTTCTCGCACAAGGGCACCAAGACCGTCACGTTCAACTGGAAGACCACGAACTGCACGTCGGACTTCCCCTGCGGCCCCTATGCGAACTGGCAGAGCCTGTTCTCCGGCATCTATCCCGCGGATGCACTCGCCGGCCAGGACTTCAACAAGATCTGGACGAACTGCCTCTGCGGCAATGACGGCCAGCCCGTCTCGGACGGCCCGTATTACGTCTCCAACTACACGCCGGGTCAGGGCGTGACGTTGAAGAAGAACCCGTACTACTGGAAGCCGGCCAAGATCGCGGAGATCGACTTCAAGTTCATCACCGATACGAACTCCGAGGAAGAGGCCATGCGCGGCGGCGAGGTCGACGTGATCACGCCGACCTTCGGTCTGTACCTGCTGCCGCTCAAGAGCACGGCCGGGCTCACCTTCGACCAGATCCCGGGCAACTACTTCGAGCACCTGGACATTCGCGAGGGCAACGCGAAGGCGGGTCCGAGCGTGAGCAAGGGCTCGACGAACCTGCTGCTGCGCGCTCCGTGGATGCGGCAGGCGATCATGATGGGCATCGACCGCCAGTCGATCATCAGCACCATCTACGGTGCGCTGGCGGGCAACACGAAGCCGATGAACAACATGATCTACTACTCGACGCAGTCGCAGTACAAGGAAGACTTCGCGAAGTTCAACTTCAATGCCGCGAAGGCGCTGGCACTCCTAAAGAAGCACTGCACGGGTGGGCCGGCCAGCGTCGATCCGAGCACGTCGGCGGTCTGGACGTGCGCGGGTCTGCCGGCGGTGTTCAACTGGTCGTGGACGATCGGGAACGGCCCCCGCACGACCTCGAACGCCATCGTCACGCAGGAGCTGAAGTCGATCGGGATCAAGATCACCGCGAAGCCGATCCCGGCCAACGTGATCTTCGGGCCGAACGGCCTCCCGTCCGGCGACTTCGACATCGCCGAGTTCGCTCAGATCACCAATGGCGATCCGGGAGCCTGGTACGACCAGAACCGCTGCTACGGCGACGGCAACTGGGACGGGTTCTGCAGCCACGCGGTGGACAACCTCACGAAGGCCGGCGCCGGCGAGCTCGATCCGGCGAAGAGGGCCAGCATCTACCAGAAGGCGGACGTCCTTCTGGCCGGACTCACGCCGATGATCCCCTTCTACCAGCGGCCGAGCCCGCTGATCCACAAGGCTGACCTGCTCGGCATGGTCAACAACCCCGGCTTGAACGGCGTCTACTGGGACGTCGAGGCCTGGCACTGGAAGTAACCGCTCGAGAAGAGGGGCTAGACTAGCCCGCACTTCGTCCGGAACGACCCGCGCCCGCCTTTCTTCGGTGGGCGCGGGTCCGACGGATCAGGGACAGGACACGAGTGCTCACCTACATCACGCGGCGCATCCTCTACAGCATTCCGGTGCTGATCGTGTCGAGCTTCATCAGCTTCACGTTCGTGTCGCTCGCCGGAGATCCGCTCGGGAACCTGCGTTCGAATCCGACGACGACCCAGGGGATCCTCAAGCACCTCGAGCACGTCTACCACCTCGACCAGTCGATCCCGGTCCGATACGGGTACTGGGTCAAGGACGTCTTCACGCACAAGCTCGGCATCTCGCTCAACACGTCGCAGCCGATCTGGCCGGACATCCTGCGCGCGATGGAGCACACGGCGCAGGTGATCCTCGTCGCGCAGATCATCGCGCTCGTCCTGGGCGTTGCGGTCGGCATCTTCTCCGCGATCCGCCAGTACTCGATCTTCGACTACACCTTCACCACGGTCAGCTTCCTCGGCTACGCGATGCCGACGTTCTGGCTCGCGCTCCTGCTGCAGATCCTGTTCGTCGACATCTACCTGAAATGGCACGTCAGGATCTTCTACACCTCTGGCTTGAACAACCACGGGAACTCGACATGGTCGCTCGACCGGCTGCAACACATAGCGCTGCCGGTGGCGACGCTGAGCATCGTCAGCTTTGCGCTCTACAGCCGCTTCATGCGCGCGTCGATGCTTGACGTCATCAACACGGACTACGTGCGCACCGCCCGGGCGAAGGGTCTGCCCGAGAACGCGCTGATCCCGATCGTCACCGTCTCGGCGCTGCAGTTCGGCTTCCTGCTCGCGGGCGCCGTCGTCACCGAGTCGATCTTCACGCTCGACGGGATGGGCTACTACTTCATCAACAAGCTCGGACAGGGGGATGTCTACGCGATCATGGGCTACCTGCTCGTGGTCTCCGTCTCGATCATCGTCTTCAACCTGATCGCCGACATCCTGTACGGATTCCTCGACCCGAGGATTCGCTATGACTGAGCCGAGTGTGCCCGTGGGCCTCGAGCCACTCCCGCTGATCGAGGGGATACCAGCCGCCACCGCGCTCGACGCGACCAGCGCGGAAGGGCTCGAGCTCAAGGCGCGCAGCCAGTGGTCGTATGCACGGCAACGCTTCCTGCGCCACCGGCTGGCGATGATCGGGCTGTTCGGGCTGATCATCGTCTTCGGGGC
>WNFM01228528.1_pt1 | contig 11237 bp, 6 predicted proteins | sample 5400271 | NCBI WGS metagenome assembly WNFM01 (sample SAMN13153352, study PRJNA577476) | soil metagenome | isolation source: 60 cm saprolite on Douglas fir-dominated hillslope | place: USA:California | collected 2013-09-17 | reverse complement strand
CTCATCCGTGATCAGGGCCGCGCCGGGTTTTATGAAGGGCAAACGGCGCAACGCATCGTGGCCGAAATGCAAAGGGGAAAAGGAATTATCAGCGAAGAAGATTTAAGAAGCTATCAATCAAGATGGCTCACGCCCCTTACGGCCTATTATAAGAATTACAAGATTTTTTCCGTTCCTCCACCCTCCAGTGGTGGAGTAGCCCTGATTCAATTGCTCAAGTCTGTTGAGCCTTTCCCTGTAAAAGAGTGGGGCGTGAATACCGTCAAAACAGTCCATCTCATGACGGAAGCCGAACGAAGAGTCTATGCCGACCGGGCCTCGCACCTGGGCGACCCGGCTTTTTATGCTGTTCCCGTTACCACGCTGATCGATGATCACTACATCGATGAGCGGATGAGCTCGTTCAATGCGGACAAAGCCACACCCAGCACAGCGATCATGGCCGGAAAAATACCGGGTCATGAATCGCCGCAAACAACGCACATCTCCATTGTCGACAAGTTTGGAAATGCCGTAGCGGTTACCACCACCCTCAACAACTGGTTTGGCTCGCGAGTAGTGGTGGCAGGGGCAGGTTTTTTTCTTAACGATGAAATGGATGATTTCAGCATTAAACCAGGCGTCCCGAATATGTATGGTGTTGTGGGGGGCCTGGCCAATAAAATTGAACCGCACAAAACCATGCTCAGTTCGATGACGCCTACCCTCTTGGAAAAGGACGGCAAATTGTTTATGGTGGTGGGCTCACCAGGGGGACCGAAAATCATCACAGTTGTTTTTCAGACCATCCTCAACGTCGTTGAACATGGCATGACCCTCCAGCAGGCCGTTAACACAAAACGATTTCATAGTCAGTGGCAGCCCGATGACATCATGGCCGAATACAAATGCCTGTCCGTTAAAGACAGTCTTACCCTCATCGGTATGGGACATCACTTTTCTCATTTGGAAGGTACCGGTTTCGGAAGGGTCGATGCGATCCTTGTCATGCCAAACGGAAAACTGGAAGGAGCTGCTGATTATACACGGGGGGATGATCGGGCGGAGGGATACTAAATTTAAAATTCAAGATTTAAAATTAGGGGAAACCAATTTTCATGGCTCGTAACCCACTTCTCAATTCATTATTCCTGATTCAAAAATCGAATTTTGAATATTGAATCAAGAATGTAGAATAATGAAGTGGATGAATCCCAATTTTGAATCTGAAATTCAAATTTTAAATTTCACAAGTCCAATCTCAACCTCAGGAAAACCGGCTCCCTGTACATTTTATCCGGCGTAAGCTGGGAGAAATTAATTTCTACCCAAAGCTGAGGCGCCACCCAGATCGTGACCTTTTCATCGAGCACTTTCTCCTTGATCGGCTTCTTCACCTTGGGCAGTTTCTGCAACTCCGCGTTGATCTCTTTCATCATGGCATCATCGAAACCCGTTCCCACTTTGCCGCGGTAGTGAAGTTCATCGTTTATTTTGTCGGCAATGTGGAGGGCCCCAAAGGTTTGCCCGCGATTCCCTTTGCCCTGCGTATAGCCTATGATCACGCATTCCGCCGTTTGGCGCACTTTGATCTTTAGCCAGAGATCGCTTCTGCGGCCGGGCATATATTTACTTTCTTTGCGCTTGGCCATGATTCCCTCCAGCCCGTGTTCCCGGGCCGCCTCGAACAGGGAGGTACCATCCTCTACAAATTCACTCACGCGATAAAGCGAATCCGTACGAACGACATCGTTGAGCCATTCCTTGCGCTTCATCAGGGGGTCGTTGACCAAACTGCGGCCATCCAGGTAAAGGCAATCGAAGATGTAACAATTAACAGGGTTAGTCTTAGCCAACTTCTGAATGGTCGTCTCCCCTGTGCTTTGGAGACGGTTGATGACTTTCCGGAATTCCGGTTTGCCACTGGCGTTCAGGCAAACGATCTCAGCATCAAATAAACCGCACGTGGCACGAAAGGCTTTGTCTCCTGCTAACAACTCAGGGAATTGATTGGTGACCTCGCGTTGGTTCCGGCTCCGGATATGTATTTGCCCATCTTCCAGGGAGATCAACGCCCGGATACCGTCCCACTTCACCTCGTAGATATAGTCATCGCCCCGGGGCGGGCGATCGACATTTTCTGAAAGCATGGGCTCAACGGCAGCGTGGAGGTAATCAATTTGCGGCTGATCCACGCGTTCGAGCAACCATTCCTTCTCCTTTATTTTATAGATGCGGTATTCTCCCGTCACTTCCTTGCTGTTCAGGCGGAAGTAAAAACCGTCCTTCTTTTCTTTCGTGATCTGGTATTTCCCGGAAGCGTAAATCCACATATCGCCGCCGCCATACTCCCCTTTCGGAATTTTGCCATCAAAGGTCAGGTACTTCAGCGGGTGGTCCTCCGTTTGCACGGCCAGCCGCTTTACGCCCGGCACAGGAGGAAGTCCACGTGGAACAGCCCACGATTTTAATACTCCCTCTGCTTCCAGGCGAAGGTCGTAGTGAAGGTGCGATGCATGATGACGGTGAACAACAAACGCATTTCCCGAACCCTCTGCTACGGTTGCCTTTGGCTCCGGGGTTTTTTCAAAGTCGCGTTTCTTGGAATAGCGCTCGAGCTGCTCGGGCGATTTGTGCTTTTTCGAAAGAGGCAATTTTTTTGCCACATTGGCTTTTCGATGCGTATGCACTTCAACGGCATAGGCATCTATTCCCTCCCATGCATCGCCGTCCCGGAGCACCTTTTCCAGTGCATTCCTGATATTGAAATCCTTCGGATCATTGACCTCTTTTAATTCTTCCCAGGTGACCGGCATGGAAACGGGAGCTCCGATCCTCCCCCGCAGACTGTAAGGAGAAACAATACTTTGCCCGGAGCGAATCCGGTAGATATCAATCAGCACGCGGCCTTTGCGTGCGTCTTTTTTGATGTGCAGCGTTGTTTCGGCGGAATGCGCGTCGACAAAAGGTTTTGCAATCAACTGGGCAGCTTCAAAGACGGTATGAAAATCAAATTTTGGCTGCAACGGGCAGCAGATGTGGATGCCTTTCCCTCCTGTCGTTTTTACAAACGCCGTATAGCCAAACGTCTCGATCGACGCCTTTAATTCAAGAGCGATCGGAACCAACTTTTTGAAGGTATATCCTTCCGGCGGGTCAAGGTCAAAAACCATGTAGTCCGGGAAGTCATAATTGGGTTTGCGGCTATGAAGCTGATGGAGTTCCAATGCAGCAAGATTGGCTAACCACACCAATGAGGCAGGTTCGGTGGCCACGATGTAGTCTTTTTTCTCCTCTTTACCCAGGTTAACAAATTCAAGCCAGTCGGGAGCCCACTGCGGGCGGTTCTTCTGATAAAAACTCTCACCGTGAATGCCATCGGGAAAACGGATTAGGGTCAATGCCCGGCCTTTTACATGGTTAAGAAGCGTCGGGGCGATCTTGAGATAATATTCGAGTATTTCCGCTTTTACTATTCCATCCTCGGGAAAGAGAACCTTGTCGAGATTGGAGAGCTCCAATTTCCTTTTACCGATTGTTACCCACTGTGATTTCTTAGCCATACTAATTTAAAGTTTATGCCAAAGGCATCACATCGTGAAAATTTCAACTAATAAAGTGGGATGCTCGTCACATTAATCATTTAAATCTAGAAATCACAGTTCAGACATTTATACCGCTACAGGCCTCCTGTTCCTCAACAAGATCATTCCCACAACGAAACAAATGGCAGCCACCCCGATCGGATACCACAACCCGGCAATGGGATCTCCTGTCGGGCGGGCTTCCGACTTGCTCAATTCATATAACGCGGTCGCGATCAGAGGAACCATCCCTCCGAAAACACCATTTCCAATATGATACGGCAACGACATCGAGGTATAGCGGATCCGGGTGGGGAAAAGTTCAACTAAAAATGCTGCGATGGGCCCATAGACCATCGTTACCAGCATGACCTGGATGGTGATCAACGCCACCATCATCCACCAATTCGATCCCGCCAGCGTAATTTCCTTCTTCACTTCCGGCTTGGGTATTTCGTTCGTTTGCCCGAGGGTTTGTTTTGTCGTCTCCACGAGGATACTTCGGTCGCTGAATTCGTGTTCCACTTTCATGGTTCGGATGGTATCCCCCGCTCCGTTGATGGCCGTTGATTTTGAAATGCTTTTTTCCTCCGTTATTTCACGTTTCCGGCTCACGTCCGTCAGCGAATACATTGTCCTGTAGATCGGACGGTAAAGCAACACCGCGAGAAGAAGACCGGTCATCATGATCCCCTTTCTCCCGATCCGGTCCGACCAGGCGCCAAAGACAATAAACAGCGGCGTAGCAATCACCAAAGCAATGGCCACGATGGTGTTCGACTGGACAAACTCCAGGTTGCATGTTTTTTGAATAAAGGAAAGTGCATAAAACTGCCCCGTGTACCACACCACTCCCTGACCCATTGTTGCGCCAAAGAGGGCCAGCAAAACCAATTTCAAATTCTCCTTTTTTCCAAAGCTTTCCCGGATAGGATTCTTCGAAGTGGTTCCTTCAGCCTTAATCTTAGCAAACAACGGCGACTCTTTCATTCTCAGGCGGATATAAATGGAAAAGCCTACCAAAACAGCGGAAAGCAGGAATGGGATCCGCCATCCCCAGCTCGAAAAGGCCTCGACGCCGATCGATTCTCTGACAGCCAGAATTACCCCCAGCGAAACAAAAAGACCGAGCGTAGCCGTGGTTTGAATAAAGCTCGTATAGAAACCTCGTTTGCCCTCGGGGGCATGCTCGGCTACATAGGTGGCGGCTCCACCGTATTCGCCACCCAGGGCAAGCCCCTGGAGAATTCGCAAGATCAGTACGAGCAAGGGGGCAAAAATCCCTATGCGATCGTAGCCCGGGATCAAACCGATGGCGAACGTTGAACCGCCCATGATGATCAGCGTAACCAGGAAGGTGTATTTTCTCCCGACCATATCGCCGAGTCGTCCAAACACAATGGCCCCAAAAGGCCGGACAACAAACCCCACGGCAAAAGTGGCCAGGGTAGAAAGAAATCCAACGGTCGGACTGGTTTTTGGAAAAAATTGAGTGGCTAAGATCGTGGCAAGACTTCCGAATATATAAAAGTCATACCATTCAATAAGGGTACCGACGGAGGAAGCTGCAATAACGGACCAGAGATTGGTCTTTCCTTCGGGGGATTGGGTTTCCATTGGCATGCGAGTTAAGTGTCTGAACTGTGATTCTCCCGATAGCTATCGGGATGATTTAAATGATTTATTTGACGAGGATCGCGCTTCATTATTCTAACTTCAGTATTCAATATTCAAAATTCGAATTTTGAATGCTGAATATTGAATTCTGAAGTTGATACCGCTCACCTTGGTTTCTCCCAATTTAAAATCCTACCTGGTTTTTTCTTTACCCTTGTGCCACGCCTCCATAATATCGTGAAATTGTTCATGAAGGGAAGTAAGGGACGTTCCGATCTGTTCATCAGTGGCTCCGCCTTTTATTTGATCGGCCAATGCCCGGCAATCCGTTTTTAGTTTTTCCAACTTTGCTTTTATCTCTTTGTTATCCATGCCGGTTGGCAGCGTCGCACTGGCCCAGGCTGCGGATTCCTTTGCGAGGTTTTCCGCTAAACTCTTAATCGGCTCGAAGTTAGCTGAATCTTTGTAGGGGTGATATGCTTCTGCCATCACCATGTGGAAGGATTCCATTTCGGGCCATTCATCCGCTCGTTGCGACGCCGCGGCTTCATGATCTCCCTTTTTGGAAGAGCAAGCCAGTAGTATCCCCAGGATAAAAAAATACGGAATAGTTATCTTCATATTTTAATTGTTGTCTGAACTGTGATTCTCCCGATAGCTATCGGGATGATTTAAATGATTAATGTGAAGCATCCCCACTTCATTATTCTAAATTCCTTATTCAATATTCTACATTCGAATTCTGAATAAGGAATGAAGAATATTGAATTCTGAAGTTGATCCTGTCTCATTTGGTTCTCCTAATTTTAAATTTTAAATCTTGAATCTTAAATTACCTAAGTTGCTGGACCTTCCTTCCCCAACTGTATTTTCTCCTTGTCTCGAAAGCGTGAACGAGCTTCTTTAATAATTCATAATAAAGGGCAGCATAAAGGATCAGGCCCATGACCCAGATCGCCGCGATATTGAAGTAGAGCGTATCAAAGGTCTGACCCAGAAAATGTTTCGTCGGAATAAAGAAATTGGCGGTAAAATCCAGGCGGTTTTTGGGCCGGTGTTCCTCGATATAAATAGGATAGATTTTCTGAACCAATTCACCATTCCATTCCACGATCCGCTTGGGGTCGTCCGTTTTTTCCACCCATTTCGTAACGGCATCATTTTTATAGGAAAGAAGCATGGCATTATACGCTTCCCGTTTTTCCGGAGTATCGGTCATCCGGATTCTTCGATCTTCGAGTTCACTTTCTGCGTTGCTCCGGCGAAGGTTGTAGAATCGCTTCAGCATCGCAAGAAACCCGGCCGTTTTTTCGCACACCGCGGAATCCACTTTTCCGATCTCCAGTTTTTCCACTTCCGGAAGTTCCAGTTGCCTTCCGACTCCGTTCAACTCATTTCCAATCTCATTACGCAACAACCGAAGGGCGTCCTCCACTTCTTTGTTATTGCTGTTCCTCCACTGGTCCCTGTTGTTGATCACGATGGAAAGTTTTGACTCCAGCCTGGGAATGTAGAACTGTCGCTTATATTTTGCAATGGCTTGTTTCTGTTCCAGATCATAAAACTGCTTTTCAAAAGGGTTGTCTTTGAACTGGGTAACCATAAACGCTTCAAACGCCCACCGCGAGGCCATGAATTCCCCCATCAGGGGGATGCCCTTGGGAGCGCCGACGGTAGGGTTGAACTTGTCGAACGGGATCACCACCCCGCTTAGCAGCAGTTGCGGAATGATCAGGATCGGAATAAGGATATAAATGGTCACCGCCGAATCAAATGCGGATGAAATATTTAACCCCAGTAAATTAGCAAAACAGGAACAAGAAAATAAAATCCAAAAATAACGGATTTCTGTGATCGGGATGTGCAGGATCCAATTTCCAACCAGCGTAAAGGTGAGCGTCTGGATAGCCGACAACGAAAATAATACCAGGATCTTGGAAATAAGATAACTGCTCCGGCTCAAATGCAGATAGCGTTCGCGTTTCAAAATCTTGCGGTCGCGGAATATTTCCTCTGCACTGACAATAAGTCCCACAAACAAGGCCACCACGACGCTCATAAAGAAATAAACTGGAATGTCGTCGTTATGATAAAAGCTGTAGGTGGGATGATCCATGTCAATCGTGTCATAGAATTTGACGAAATAGGCCATGAACAGTGCCAATACCGGGGAGAGAAAAAGATTGATGACCATGTATTGCCCGTTGGCGAGCTTGGAAAGCACATCGCGAATAGAAAAAATATGGAGTTGCTTAAACCAGCCCGGGATTTGCTGCGTCACAGGCAACGGATCATCGACCTGGACCACCCTGGGCACCTTGATCCTTTGTTTAAAATACTGATACCATTGCCCCGGTGAAATTTTACGAACGTGGGTAAACCGTCCAAACTCATTCACTACCCGCGTTTCAATGATATTAAAAACCTGCTCCGGATTGATATTGCCACATTCGGGACAAGCCCCCGGCGTCTTATTAGCTGCATTAATGATTTCCTGAAAATAGACCACGGATTCAACCGGATTGCCGTAATAAATCTGAAACCCCCCGACATCCAGGATAATCAGCGTATCAAACATCTTAAAAATATCGGAGGAGGGTTGATGGATAACAACAAAGACCATCTTGCCGCGGAGGGCCAGTTCTTTAAGCAGGTCCATGATGTTTTCCGAATCGCGTGAGGAAAGTCCGGAAGTAGGCTCATCTACAAAAAGTACCGTGGGTTCGCGAAGCAATTCCAATCCGATGTTGAGCCGCTTGCGCTGTCCCCCGCTGATGATCTTTTGCAAGGGAGATCCTACCTTCAGGTTTCGGGTTTCCGAAAGTCCCAGATTCTGCAGCACGTTCTGTACCAGGCCTGCGATTTCTTCCTTGGAGTAATGGCCAAAGCAAAGACGGGCGGCATAATACAGGTTTTCAAAAACCGTCAAGTCTTCGATAAGCAAATCATCCTGTGGGATGAAACCAACAATACCTTCAATTTTTTCAGGCTCCTTGTGAATGTCGATCCCATTGATCAACACCCTGCCGCTGGAGGGCGTATCGGTGCCATTCAGGACATTGAGCATCGTAGACTTGCCCGAGCCGCTCGCTCCCATCAGCCCGATTAATTTGCCGCCGTGTTCGGCAATATTTATATTTTGCAGGCCGGCCCGTCCGGTTCTAAAATGAAAGAATACGTGCTCGGCGATGAATGAGATCTCCTTTTGATTTTCCTCCACCAGGAATTTACCGACTACATCGCTGTAGTAAATCGGCTCAATCTTATTGCCCCGGATCGTGCTGCCCGTTGGAAAGACATCGACCTTCCGGCTCTTGAGGGGCGCTCCATTGAGGGTGAGGGTAGTAATACCCATGTACTTGATAAAGTAGGTTTCAATATCCTGCAGGCGAAGAATAGCGATCAGGCCGGTCAGGTTTTTTGCCACGATCCTCGGGCCGGGATGCTGGATGCCGTCCGATCCCTCATCGATGATCATGATGCTCTTCTGCATCAACTCTTCGATGTCCTGGCCATGTACAAAGGCCCGCATGGCCTGCAGGTCTTTCAACGGGATTTTGAGCGCCTCCCCAATATAGAAGATCAGGTTGCCTTGCCGTTCTGAAATCTGTCCTTCTGCAAAAACTAGTTCAATGATCTTCAATACCAGCACGGCCTTTTGTTGCATGGTCAGTGCCTGGTTCACTTTTTTGGAGATCTGCATGATCTGCGCCCAGTCATCGACAAACTGGGCCGTTTCTTCGTCGACGTTGCTCAACTCCTGGTTGGCAGGCGCCATGCGTTTGCTTACTTTGGAGAAATCGTCGAAGAGCTGGAGGTAATACCGGATCGCCTCCTGGTTCAAATGCAATGCCAGGAAATCCTTGATGTTGGTTCGCTCGTCCTCGGTAATTCTCTCCTTCGCAACAATTGCGAAAAGCTGCACAATAGCCTTAAGTAGTTCTTCACTCATTTAGCTTTCTTTATCGCCGCTTGTCGCCACAAAGGCACGAAGACCTGCCTACGCGAGGCGCTTCGGCAGGCAGGCACTACGTTCTTGAATTTTGTGCAGGGCTAGCGCTCATATTCTCCACCTATGGCAGAGATATATCATCTAACGCGCACTAAAAAAATTCTTCGTGTCTTTGTGTCTTAGTGGCAAATTGCCGCTTAAAATAGCTAAAAAATGACGTTCGGTGAACTTTGGGAAGGAATAAGTTTGGGTGGTCTTGAATAAGCTCCGGAGGAGCGGCCTGTTTGTAGAACTCAACCAGTGAACATATTCAAGCTCCGGAGGAGCGACCTGTTGGAGAAGAACAGGCCGCTCCTCCGGAGCTTGATTTTAATGATATTCATTTTTCTACAAACAGGTCGCCCCTGCAGGGGCTAATGTACCAACCAATTAATTTTTGAACCATCAATAGCTCACCCTATGCGTTTGCCAATAAGTTCTGCCAGGATCAACAGGCTTTCCCGAAGGTACTCATCGTCTACTTTTTGAAGATCGTTGGGCGGCAATCCTTCTTTGGAGACTTTGACATTGAGTTTGTCGAACATGGCTTTCTTTTTTTCAGCGTTGGCTATTTCCTCCCGCCGTTTTGCTTCGTTGAGGGAGATCGTAGTTTGTCCCAGGCTCTTTTTCAATTCCTCCGTTTCGACCATGTATTTCTTAAGGTTGGCATCGGACTTTACTCTTTCCTGATAGGACTTGAGCAGGCCGCTGATCACCTTATCATTCACATCCGTAGTCTTTTGAAAGGGCGTACTTCTGATGACATCCCAGGGCAAGGCGCTGGGCGTCGAACTTTCACCATACTGACTGGGTTCCAGACTCCCTTATGCTGGGTACTGCTGCCGGTAACCCGGTAAAATTTCTGGAAGGTAAGCTTTAGCTCACCCACTCTTTCGCTGTTGGTAATGATCTTATTGAGGTCTATTACGGATTGTACGGTTCCTTTACCAAACGTCGACTCGCCGACGATGACACCGCGTTGATAATCCTGAATGGCTCCGGCAAATATTTCGGATGCCGAGGCGCTGAACCGGTTGGTCAGGATTACGAGCGGTCCGCTATAGGTAACCTGTTTGTCATCATCGGCAAGAACATCGATCTTGCCGGCGGATGTTTTCACTTGCACGACTGGCCCTTCCTTGATAAACAAGCCCGTGAGATCAATCGCTTCGGCCAGCGAACCTCCCCCGTTATTCCGTAGATCAATGACGAGTCCGTCAATTCCTTCCTCCTGAAGTTCGCCGATCAGCCGCTTGACATCCCGCGTGGTACTGACGTAGTTCGGATCGCCCTTTTGGTAGGCGTCAAAATCCATATAAAAGGTGGGTAATACGATAACACCGAACTTCCCGTTCTTTCCGTTCACCTGGTAATTGATCGTACTTTTTTTTGCCGCCTGGTCTTCTAATTTTATTTTATCGCGTACAAATACCATTTCCTGGGAGGCTCCATTCACCCCGGTGGCAGCCGGTAAAACCTGCAGCCGGACGGTCGTCCCCTTGGGGCCCTTGATCAGCTTGACAACTTCATCGATGCGCCAGCCGACTACGTCGACCATTTCACCACTATGTCCCTGGGCCACGCCGGTGATCAGGTCATTGACGTACAATTTGTTCGATTTCTCTGCAGGACCCCCTGATAAGATCTTGACCACCTTGGTAAAATCGTTTTCGGTTTGCAATTGGGCCCCGATGCCTTCCAGGGAAAGGCTCATCTGTTGCTTAAAGAGATCCGCGGATTTTGGCGAAAAATAATTGGTATGCGGATCGTAGGCCTCCGCGATACAATTCATATAAATGCTAAACACATCCTCGCTGTTAAACTGAGTAAACGACTTGATAAACCGATCATAGCGTTTCTTGATCGTGTCCTTTATTTCTTCCGGCTTCTTCCCCGCCAATTTTAAACTCAATTCCTGGTTCTTGATGACTTTTCTCCATACATCATTCAATGCCCCCACATCCCGTGCCCAGGGCTCATGATCCCGGTCCGTTTCGTAATACTCGTCGACGGTATAGTCAAAATCCTGGTTGACGAGGTTGGTCATGACATAGTCCATCCTTTCC
>WNFM01084492.1_pt3 | contig 11237 bp, 11 predicted proteins | sample 5400271 | NCBI WGS metagenome assembly WNFM01 (sample SAMN13153352, study PRJNA577476) | soil metagenome | isolation source: 60 cm saprolite on Douglas fir-dominated hillslope | place: USA:California | collected 2013-09-17 | reverse complement strand
GGACGACATCTGCGACATCATGGCCGCCTACGACGTGAGCTTCAGCATCGGCGACGGCCTGCGCCCCGGCTCGATAGCCGACGCCAATGACGAAGCGCAATTCGCCGAACTCAAAGTGCAGGGCGAACTGACGACACGCGCCTGGGCCAAAGGCGTGCAAGTGATGAACGAAGGACCGGGCCACGTGCCCATGCACATGATTGAAGAGAACATGGCGAAACAACTCGAATGGTGTCACGAAGCGCCGTTCTACACGCTCGGACCGCTGACAACCGACATCGCGCCGGGCTACGACCACATCACCAGCGGCATTGGCGCGGCGATGATCGGCTGGTATGGCTGCGCGATGCTCTGTTACGTCACCCCCAAGGAACATCTGGGCCTGCCCGACAAGAGAGACGTCAAAGACGGCGTGATCGCCTACAAAATCGCCGCCCACGCCGCCGACCTGGCCAAAGGTCATCCGGGCGCGCAATACCGCGACAACGCGCTGAGCAAGGCGCGCTTCGAATTCCGCTGGGAAGATCAATTCAACTTGGGCCTCGACCCCGTGACCGCGCGCGAATTCCACGACGAAACCCTCCCGCAGGAAGGAGCCAAGAGCGCCCATTTCTGCAGCATGTGTGGCCCGCACTTCTGTTTGATGAAGATCACCGAGGACGTGCGGAAATATGCGGCAGAGCAAGGCATCGCGGAGGAAGAGGCCTTGAGAAAGGGAATGGAAGAGAAGTCCCGCGAGTTTGCGGAGAAGAGCAGCGAGATTTACGCGAAGGCGTGAGTCTGACATCTTCGGCTGGCGCGGGCCGCTCACGCCGGCGTTCGTTCGACAAAGCGCGGAATTATTTGCAGAATCATGAACACGAAAACCGATTCAAGCATCTTCGAGAATAACGGCCACAAGCTCGTTTGGGGTGACGCGCTCCAAGTTCTGGACGGAGCGGTGGGGGATGCTTCAGTTGACCTGATTTTCGCCGACACGCCTTACAACATCGGCAAAAATTTCAACGGTCGCCGCGATAAGTGGCCGTCGGATGAAGCCTACTTGGAGTGGAGCTACCAATGGATTGAGCTCTGCCTGTGTAAGCTCAAGCCGAACGGGAGCTTTTACTTCATGTGTTCGACGCAATGCCTCCCGTATTTTGACCTCTACTTGCGCAAGAAGCTGACCGTGCTTTCGCGCATCGTTTGGTTCTACGACAGCTCGGGTGTGCAGGCGAAAAGGTATTTCGGATCGCTTTACGAGCCGATTCTGTTCTGTGTTCGCGACCCGGAGAACTACAGGTTCAACGCCGACGACATCAAGGTTGAGGCGCGTACGGGGGCGCAGCGCAAGCTGATTGATTACCGCAAGCCAATTCCCAGCGTGTACAGTTCAACCAAAGTGCCGGGCAACGTGTGGGAGATTCCGCGCGTCCGCTATCGAATGCCGGAATATGAGGAGCATCCGACCCAAAAGCCGGTCGCCCTGCTGGAGCGAATCATCAGGGCAAGCTCGAATCCCGGCGATCTCGTCCTCGACCCGTTCGCGGGAACATTTACGACGGGTTTTGTCGCGAAGGAACTTGGCCGGCGGTTTGTCGGCATCGAAATCGAAGAAGAATATGTGAAGATTGGTTTGCGGCGGCTGAACATCGCCACGCATTTCAAGGGCGAACTGCTGGTGAAGCCGTTGAAATCGTATGACTCTGGCTACAGCGAAAAGGAAACGACCCCGATGCTGTTGGAGCAGTGAATCATGGAGCACGCCTTCACGCAGACCATCAAAGCGGTGCTCCAGAAAAACTTTGGCGCGCAAGCCGACGAACTTTTCGAGCGGAGCTTGCTGCTCCAATACCTCAACCTGAAAACCCGCTCGGCGAATCGTGGCTCAAAGTCCCGGAGCAGCTTCGCCAACATCTACGCGCTCTTTGTGCTGGCCGAAGATTATTTGAAGGGCGGGTTCGACAAAGCGGGCGATTACTCAAAATACGAAGGCGCGGTTTTCAGCCGCCTGTTCCAACGGCAGCGCGAGTTGCCGTTCGGCAGCAAACTTCAAAACCATGCGCTCAACCATCGTCTCAATGAGGAGTTCAAGAAGTTCTTTCCGACCGGCGAGTTCACGCCCATCGTCCGCGATGTCCAAACGAACCGCTATTGGCTCAATCGCAATCTCCTCCGGTTGAAAATCGGGCGGACGGATTGTGACATTGCAGCGAGCATCGTCGAAATCGTCAACGAATACATTACGACGAAATCAGCCGCCTTTGCCGCATTCATTGAGACGTGCGTGAAGCTGAAGGATTTGACGGCTTCTGCTCCCAAGGAAGCTGAGGCGTTCATTCTGGACCTGCTCGCACCGAATCGGGACGCACGGTTGTTTGAAATCGTCAGCTTTGCCGTTCTCAAGTTTTTCTACCACGACCAAACTGTCTATTTCGGCTTCGATCTTGAGAATCTCAGCAAAGAACCGCTGAAGCTGTTCAAGACGGGACGAACCAACGCGAACGATGGCGGAATTGATTTCGTCATGAAGCCGTTGGGCCGGTTCTTCCAAGTCACCGAGACCTTGGACGTGAAGAAATACTTTCTGGACATTGACAAGATTGAGCGTTTCCCGATTTCGTTCGTCATCAAATCCGTCGAGCCGATTGACTCGTTGCGGCAGAAGCTCAAGGCCGGCGCGCAGAAGCAATTTGGCGTTCAACGAGTCGTTGACACTTACATGGCCTGCATTGAGGAAATCATCAACATTCCTGTTTTGCAGGAGCGATTTAGGCAGGCGGAAGCTCAGGGTTATTTGCCGCAGATTCTCGATGAGATCGTGAAGCAGAGCAAAGTTGAGTTCAATTACGCTGAGGAAACCGGAGTGGAAGTTGAAGAGGATCAGGAACCGGGTGGTTCTGCTGAGACAGAATGATTGCTGAAATTCGCAGAGAATTTTTTACGCGAGTCGAATTTGAAAAGTTTTAACCAAGTTGAATTGAATCATTGCCGACATCATGCCGCCTACGACGTGAGCTTCAGCATCGGCGACGGCCTGCGTCCCGGCTCGATTGCCGACGCCAATGACGAAGCGCAATTCGCCGAACTCAAAGTGCAGAGCGAACTCACCACGCGCGCCTGGGCCAAAGGCGTGCAAGTGATGAACGAAGGGCCGGGTCACGTTCCAATGCACATGATTGAAGAGAACATGCACAAACAACTCGAATGGTGCCACGAAGCGCCATTCTACACGCTAGGCCCGCTCACCACCGACATCGACCCCGGCTATGACCACATCACAAGCTCCCTCGGCGCGGCGATGATCGGCTGGTACGGCTGCGCGATGCTCTGCTACGTGACCCCGAAAGAACACCTCGGCCTGCCCAACAAGACAGATGTCAAAGACGGCGTGATCGCCTACAAAATCGCCGCTCACGCCGCCGACCTGGCCAAAGGCCATCCGGGCGCGCAATACCGCGACAACGCATTGAGCAAGGCGCGCTTCGAATTCCGGTGGGAAGATCAATTCAAACTCAGCCTCGACCCGTCAGCGCGCGCGCATTCCACGCCGAAGCCTCTGGCGAATTCAGCATGAAGATAACCGAGCACGTCCGCAAAAACGCCGCCGAACAAGGCCTCGACGAGGAAGATGCCCTCAAACGCAGGAGGATCGCGTCGCGCGGCCATGAATGATTATTGGCGCACGTTTGTCGAGTTGCTGGCGACCCCGTTTCAACAGGTCGCGACGGTTTGGGGTGTTGTGCCGCTGTACTTCGCGTTGTTGCTCAACGAGGTGACCTCGGACCGCGCGAGCTTTCGCACTGCGATCCAGACCGGGTTCAGCTTTTTGTGGGCGGCGGCGCAATGGATTTATCCCTATTTCCTGCCGCGCGGCCCGAACGGCCCCCGCGTGGACTGGAGCGCCATGCTGCCGGTCAACCTCGCCGTCACCGCCATCGTGCTGGTGTTCGGCGTGCTGGCCCTGTTCAGCGGTCTCCGGCGGCGCTATCCAAAACACTGTGCCGTCCTAGGCCACACACACTTCGCCAACTATTTCATGATCACGATTTACCCGATGCAGGCGCATTACCTCCCCTGGACCTGGCAACGCCTCGCAACGATCGCGATCTTCGCGGTGCCGGTCTGGCTGCTGCTCCATTTCGGACTCCAGCCCGTCCGGAAACAGACAAAAAGCATGAGGTAATTCTGGTTGCCTTTGCCGTCAGGACTGACGAAGCTCAACCCAAGCTGATGAAAACTGCCGAAGACGCCAGGAAAAACGCCGCCGAACATGGCATCGCCGAGGAAGAAGCGCTGAAGAAGGGGATGAAAGAAAAGTCGAAAGAGTTCGTGGAAAAAGGCGCGGAGGTTTACGCGAAGGTGTGAGTTATGCCTAGCGATGCAGATTTCCTTGGTGAAGCATCTGAAGGTTTGGAAATCACACCCGACCCTTCTATCACGCGAGATTTATTTCTAAAATGGCGTTCACCCCGTTTGGGCGCTTCCAATCCAGAGCTCATGACCAATCCAGTTTGGGATTGGTTGGTGAGGTCCAAGGCAAACGCATACCAAGCGACGCAACGTTTCAACGGGCCATCTGCGATGGACGCAGGCCCAGGCTGGTGTTTTGACCGTTTCGGGCAAAGTAAAACTCAACTGCCGGATGGCCGCATTGTTTTGATCTCGGGTGAGCACGAAGACCACTACGACCCAGACTTCTATATTTACAACGATGTGGTGGTCCGTCATCCAAATGGGGGAATCGAAATCTTCGGCTACCCGCGCGACGTGTTTCCCCCGACGGACTTCCACTCTGGGACGCTTGTTGGCCACCAAATCGTCATTGTTGGCAATCTTGGTTATCCGGAAGCGCGCAAGCCCGGGATCACGCAGGTTCTTGCTTTGGACCTTGCAAACTTTGCCATCACGTCGGTCCAGACCTCCGGTGCATCACCAGGATGGATTCATGGGCACACGACCAGCCTGTCGGAAGACAAACGCTCCATTGTGTTGCAAAGCGGAAAACTTGACCGTGGCGGAGAGGGCGGTTCATTGGTTGAAAATATTGATGATTGGCAGCTTCATTTGACGAATTGGAGTTGGGAAAGATTGACTGAACGCCGTTGGCTGCGCTGGAATGTGCTTCGTGACGATGGACAACGAAATCATCTTTGGGAAATACAGCAGGCGGTCTGGTCACGAAGCGTTGGCTGGGACAAGGAGTTGCGGGAACAGTTGGAACAACTGGAGGGAGAGCTGGGAATGCGTACCAACCTTGATTTAGTTGAGACCTTGTTTCGTCCGCCAATTCCTCATGATTCGATTGCTCAGGCGGAGGACGAAAACAACGTGTTTCGAACCAGAATCAGGGGAATCGTAATCCGCTACGTCATTGAAATGCATTCGATTCAAGTGACCGTGGAAGGTGAATTAGATCAGCCATCCGTAGATGCAGTCACCTCAGATTTAGTCGCAAAGATGTCGGCACTGGAAAATGCGAACTTTGTTCTGAAGCAAATCTAGCGGCCCGCTGCAGAAGCCAAGAATCCCAGCGGGATTCCATCATTCAGCCCAGCAACGGTGTTGGCGCGCAACGCGGGACTACCCTGGGTCATCCGCCCAAATAATCCCCAACCCCAACAGGGCCCTTTCAGGGTTGGTGGAGAAATCACACCCGACCCTTCTATCACGCGAGATTTATTTCTAAAATGGCGTTCACCCCGTTTGGGCGCTTCCAATCCAGAGCTCATGACCAATCCAGTTCAAGCCGGAAGACCTGCACTGGCGGCCGTCCAAACGATGAACAACATTAAGAGCAATAAAAAGGAGTTGTCCCCAAGACAACGCGAAGAACTACTCAGAGCACTGAAAGTCCGTTTTGAGAAAAACATGAACCGCCATAAACGTCTGGATTGGGCCAAGGTGCAGGCCAGGCTGAAAGCCAGTGCCGAAAAGCTGTGGTCACTCAACGAAATGGAAAGAACCGGCGGTGAACCGGATGTGGTTGGTCACGATAAAAAGACGGGCGAATACGTTTTTTATGATTGTTCAGCGGAAAGTCCTAAAGGCCGCACCAGTTTTTGCTACGACCGTGAAGGGCTCGAGTCCAGGAAAGAACATAAACCGAAAACCACCGCCATGGATATGGCCGCGGCCATGGGCATCGAGCTTTTAACGGAAGAAGAATATCAAGAGCTGCAGAAGCTGGGAAATTTCGACACGAAGACGTCGAGCTGGGTGAAGACACCTGCTGACATCAGAGATCTCGGCGGCGCGCTCTATTGTGATCGCCGCTATGGCCGTGTCTTCGTGGGTCACAACGGCGCGCAGTCTTATTATAGCGGCAGGGCGTTCCGTGGCTCGCTGAGAGTCTAAATTTAGCGTCTCATGCCCAACGTGAAACGAGTTCACGGCTGATCGGGAATTCGATGTTCTCTCTGATCCCGTCGTCGTCGCGCCTTCTCGCTCTTGACTCACCGCAGTGCAAGCCTACATTGGCTTCATGGATCATTCTTCTGGATTCCTCAAAATGGTCAACGAAGCAAAGACCAGGATCAAAGAAATCACTCTCGAAGAGGCGCGCGCCCGCCTGGCTCAGAATCCCCAAGCGGTGTTGTTGGATGTGCGGGAAGAGAACGAGTGGGAGAAAGGCCACGCCATCCAGGCGGTGCATTTGGGAAAAGGGGTGTTGGAACGGGACATTGAAAAGATGTTTCCCGATCCCAGCACCGAACTGATCATGTATTGCGGGGGCGGCTACCGCTCCGCGTTGACGGCGGACGGGCGGCTACAAGGCCCTGGTGCAGGCCGGCTGGCCAATGGGGAAATAATAAAGCCAGTTCCTCGGAAAAGTGGTCGGGGCGGTGAGAATTGAACTCACGACCTCGTGTACCCGAAACACGCGCGCTACCAGGCTACGCTACGCCCCGAACCCGAATCGCTAATGTGCAGTCTGCGAAGGGGAATTGCAAACTTCATTTTGGACAAACTTGGCCTTCCGACCCATGGGCCTGCATCCAGCCCTCCACCCCCGCGGCCCTCCCACGAAATCCGCGCTTTTGCTTGAAATAAAGGTTGATTTTGGGCGTCAAAGTGGTTGTATATATATGCCCCCATGCGGGAGAATGAAAATTGGTCAGCCAGCGACTTGATCGCGCTCAGCTTATGAACAGATTATACAAACCTCAGTGGTGCAACAGCCCCGACCATGTCTGGCGTCCCAATCGCCGCGAATTCCTCTATGTCGGGCTGGTCGGAAGCCTCGGCCTGACCCTCGCCGACCTGTTCAAGCTCCAGGCGGCCTCGGCGGACGGGAAAGGGTCCGTCCTCACAAAAGCTCCTGCTCAATCGATCATCAATATCTACCTCCCCGGCGGCATCGCCGCTCAGGAGTCTTTCGACCCCAAAGTGCTGGCGCCCATCGAATATCGCGGGCCGCTCGGGACGGTGAAGACCAAGCTGGAGGGAATCTACTTCTCGGAGCAACTCCCTAAAACGGCGCAGGTCGCGGACAAGATCACCATCGTCCGCTCAATGACGCACGGGGAGGCCGATCATGATCGCGGCACGCACAACATGTTCACCGGTTACCGGCCCAGCCCCGCCATCCAATATCCGAGCCTGGGCAGCGTGGTGTCGCACGAGTTGGGCTCGCGCAACGACTTGCCACCCTACGTTTGTGTGCCCAACCTTCCCACCACCTTTGCCGGCACGGGCTATCTCGGCTCGGCTTATGGACCTTTTACGTTGGGGGCTGATCCCACGAACAAAGAGTTTAAGGTGCGCGATCTGACCTTGCCGAACGGCATCGACGAAAAGCGGTTTGCCGAACGGCGTGAAATGCGCGCGGCAGTCGATGCCCACTTCAGCGCTCTCGAGAAATCCGATGCCCTCGACGGGATGGACTCGTTTTATCAACGGGCCTACGCGATGATCAGTTCCGAGAAAGCCCGCTCGGCGTTTGCGATCAAGGACGAACCGGACAAATTGCGCCAGGACTACGGACTCAACGAAGCCGGCCAGCGCATGTTGCTCGCGCGGCGGCTGGTCGAGGCGGGGGTGCGCTTCGTCTCGCTGACCTATGGGGGCTGGGACCATCATGATAACATTAAAAATGCGGTCACGGCGCAGATGCCCAAATTCGATCAGGCCTTCGCTGCTTTGATTCGCGATCTCGACCAGCGAGGCATGTTGGATTCGACTCTCGTCATGATTACGACTGAGTTCGGGCGCACGCCGAAAATCAACGGCACGGCCGGGCGCGATCATTATCCCAAGGTATTCAGCATCGTTTTGGCCGGCGGCGGCATCAAGCGGGGACAGGTCTATGGTTCTTCCGATCCGACCGGCGGCGAGCCGGACGAAAACCCGCTCACCGTGCCCGACCTTGCGCACACAGTTTATCATCAAATGGGCATCGACCCGGAGAAGACCCTGCTCGCGCCCGGCAACCGGCCCGTGAAGATCGTCAAGGACGGCAATCTGGTGAAGGAACTTCTGGGCTGAGAAGCTGCATCTCCCGGGGTTATGCATTCTATCAGACCGATCAGCCTGATCAGACCGATCGGAACCGTGAAAGCCGCCCTGCTCTTCGTGTTGCCCCTCGCTCTCGCCACTCTGGCTCAGGCGATCTCCCCAAAGTTCAACTCGACCACGCCCAGCGGCGGCCAGCGGGGGACCGAGTTGGAATTGCGGTGCAACGGCCAGCGGTTGGAGGATGCTCAAGAGCTTGTGTTCTACGGGCCGGGCATCGAGGTGCTGAAAATTGAGCCCGCCAAAACCAACGCGCCGCTGAAGGCGCGAATTCGCATCGCCAAGAATTGCGAATTGGGCGAGCACCCCTTGCGGATTCGCACCGCCTCCGGTCTTTCCGACGTGCGCACTTTCTGGGTCGGCCCGTTCAAGACCGTCGAAGAGATCGAGCCGAACAACGATCTGGCCAAAGCGCAGTCCATCCCGTTGAACGTTACGGTGAGCGGGACCATTGGATCTGAGGACGTGGATTACTTCCGCGTCGAAGCCAAGCGCGGGCAACGAATTTCTGTCGAGATCGAAGCGATGCGCCTGGCGAGAGGCGCGTTCGATCCTTATCTCGCCATCCACGATACCAACGGAGAGGTGTTGGCTGCCGCCGATGATACCCCGCTGCTGATGCAAGACAGCTTCCTGTCCATCCTCGCCCCGAAAGATGGCGCCTACATCATCCAGGTGCGCGAAACCACTTATGGCGGCCGCGCCGAGTTTGCCTATCGGCTGCACGTCGGCACGTTCCCGCGCCCGACTGCCGTTTATCCGTCCGGCGGCAAAACCGGAGAACGCCTTTCCGTTGCCTTCCTCGGCGATCCCTCGGGCGAATTCACCCAGGAGATCAAGCTCCCTGGAGAGTCACACGAAAAGCTCGGTGCGTATGCGGACCAAGCCGGACTCAGCAGCCCTTCGCCCAATTGGATTCGAGTCTCTCCTTTCCCAAATGTCCTTGAGGCAGCTCCCAACCAGGACAAGGAACACGCGACTTCCACCGAACTGCTCCCTCCCGTGGCGCTGAATGGAATCATTTCGAAGAAAGGGGAAGCCGATTGGTTCCGTTTCAAAGCCAGGAAAGGCCAGGCGCTCGATGTCAACGTCTATGCACGTCGCTTGCGCTCGCCTCTGGACTCCGTCTTGGAAGTGTTCGACGCCAGCGGGAAAAGCATCGGGGCGAACGACGACACGGGCGGGCCTGACAGTTATCTGAAGTTCACGCCCGGCGAGGATGGGGATTACCTGGTGCGCGTGAAAGACCAACTCGGCAACGGCGGCCCGGATTACACCTATCGGATCGAAATCACCCCCGTCCAACCCAGCCTCACGTTGAGCATCCCCCAGGTGGCCCGCAACGATTCGCAGACCCGCCAATACATTCTCATCCCGAAAGGAAATCGTTTCGCCACCCTGATGTCGGCCAAGCGCGCCAACTGTAGCGGGGAGATCGCGTTCAGCGCGGATGGGCTGCCTGCCGGCGTAGCCCTTCAGGCTGACACGATGCCTGCGAAAGTGGATGCGATCCCGCTGGTTTTTGAGGCCCCCTCAGATACCGCCATCGGCGGCAAGTTCATTGATCTGACCGCCAAGCTGGTGGATTCCACCAACGATGTCCCCAGCCGCTTCAAACATGACATCGAATTGGTCCAAGGACCGAATAACAGCTATTACTATGGGACGCGCGTCGATAAGTTGTATTTGGCGGTGACGAAGGAAGCGCCGTTCAAACTTCGGGTTCTCGAGCCGAAAGTGCCGCTGGTCCAGGCCGGGACGATGGACCTCAGAGTGGTGGCGGATCGTAAGCCCGGCTACGAGGAGCCGATCAACGTGAAGATGCTCTGGAACCCGCCAGGGGTCAGTTCGCTTCCTGACGCCACGATTCCCAAAGGATCCAGCCATGTCGATTATCACCTCAACGCCACTGGCGATGCCCAACCGCGCGCCTGGAAAATTGCCCTGCTGGCCACGGCCCCGTACGCCGGCGGGACCGTTTGGGTTTCGTCCCAACTGGCGAACCTGGAAGTGGGTCCGGCAGTGGTCGTGGGCAAGATCGAAACCGTTTCGGTCAATCCAGGGCAAACCGCCAAGCTCGTCTGCAAACTGGAGCCGAAGGAATCGTTCGAGGGCACAGCCACGATCAAACTGATGGGCTTGCCCGAAAAAGTGACGGCGTCGGAAGTACAAATCACCAAAGATGATAAGGAAGCTGTCTTCGAGTACCGGTTCGCACAAAGCGCTGTTTTGCAATCTCACTTTCAAGAGGAATTCCGAGCCGATCTCCCAGGCCTTCGCCCGCGACGGCATCTTGCGCATCGTCCCGCCAAAGCCGGGCGCACCGGAGAAGAGCGCGGAAACGAAGGTCGCTGCCAAAACGGACGCGAAGTGAGATGAAGTTTCCCTGCCCATCCTGCGGCCAGCGCCTCGAAGCCGAAAGCGAGATGAGCGGACGTCAGATCGCCTGCCCGTCGTGTAACACCTCGCTCACGATTCCCAGCCCCGCAGCAGCAACCATCCAATCTGCCAGCGAGACCCTCACTGGTGTGACCAATCATCAGACTGAGGCAAACCCTCCCGGCCGCTCCTCTTCCGTTGGGAACGAAGTGTCGGCAGAATCATCCATTGGCCGAAGCCGATCCAGGATGCGAAAGCCTGCCTGGGCTTTGGCTGCTGCTCTGTTCATCATCCTGCTCGGGGCAGGCGGTTGGTTTTTGGCGACCGGGAAAATGACCACCGCAAAGAAGGGTTCTGCCAAGTCA
>WNFM01153546.1_pt7 | contig 11240 bp, 10 predicted proteins | sample 5400271 | NCBI WGS metagenome assembly WNFM01 (sample SAMN13153352, study PRJNA577476) | soil metagenome | isolation source: 60 cm saprolite on Douglas fir-dominated hillslope | place: USA:California | collected 2013-09-17 | reverse complement strand
GGTGGATTCAATGGGTCGACGCAACACTAGCTCGAAGCCTAAGCGCAGGAGTTTCAGCGGCTAACCTCGTTTGCGAACGCTGATTCAAAGAAAACACTGCCCTGTTTAGGTGTAATTGAGGACAGCCTGGGAGATGGGCTCCTTTTGCAAACTATTATGAAACCAACTGATTAGAGGGGTGTTGCGTCGACCGTCTGAACTGGCAGCGTTAATCGAGCATCGCTGGTGTCTTGCATGTGTGGACTCAAGCGTGGCTTCTTCTACGCCTTTCCCTTCACTTCCGCTCGGTGTCTCTGGGATAACTTCTCGTGGCTTAAGGAGCTAGATTCACGATCGCAGGATGGATTTCCCAAAGCGTGCCGACTTGTGCAGAACCACGGCCAAGACCAATCGCATTGTGATCAAAATCGAGGAAAGCCAATCCCACTACATCGGCGGGCAAAGCCTGCGGCAGTTCGCCACCATGCGTCGGGTCCAACTTGACGCCATGCTTTGCCAGCTGCGCTTGCAGATTCTGTCGTGCACTGCAGTACTCGCTGTCCACCGGCGTTTCCACAATCACCCGCCGCGCAGTCTTTTCCGCTGTCTCCGAAATCTCCACGTGGATATCGCAGTCTTCGCTATTCAGGCTGACTTCCTGCACAAAAGCGACAGCAACATGAAATACCTGAAGCTCAACTCCAGTCCGAGGCGGATCGAGAGAACCAGGGTCGTTCTGCGGCCAACTGTAAATTGTGTCGATTGTAACTTCTTCGGGGAAAATGGTGGGGATGGGCACATGTTTCTCGCCGTGACGGTATTCAATACCTTGGTCAAGGGGAGTGCACTTGCAAAGATCGGCGGGCTCGAGTGGGCCGAGATTTTGCCCCAGATTGTTTACACTTGCGCAGGAGAAAGCGAAACCGGCGGCAAACGCGAGACTTGCAAGGGCAAGGCATCGACGCACCGCCGTTCCGCTTATGGGCATCATCGAGCGCACTATGTTGAACTTCTTGTTCATGCAGGATTGGTCTTTCATTCAGAGCCAGCCCGTGGCAAAGTCAGGCCGGGCAGGATCAATCGTTACTCTAGCTGTTCTTACTCCGCCAGAGACATACAGTCAAACGCTTACATCTGCCAGCCAATCTGGATGACGGCGCGGCTCTCGCGACCGAGCGGGACGCGCCGGATAGCTGGGGTCGTCCCGCCTTTTTTGGAGCGAAGGGCACTTGTCCGACAACCGCGGTGGTCTCAATGGGTCGTCGCAACACTTTCTTGAAGTTTACTCGCAGGAGTCTGAAAACCTAAAGTTTGTCGTGGGCGTTGATTTAAGCGCAGCGCTACTTTGTTCAGATCCGACTGTGAATAGTCGGTTAGGTCTGCGTTCTTCGGGAAGTATTGTCGTAAGAGCCCGTTTGTGTTTTCGTTCGAGCCGCGTTGATTTCCCGGCCCAAATTCGGCAATGAAAATCAATTTCTTCAGACGTTCCTGTCCCAGGATCAAAAACCACCGTTCTTGACACCAGCGCACCACGCGAAAGGTGTTCCCGCCTCCAGCATCTCGCGCACCTCTCCTCCGTTGGCTCGCAAGAATTCGGCGATCCGATTGGCGCTAATGGCCGCTCCGCGCCAGCTCTTACCGGCGACAGCCGGATCAAATCCGAGTAGCGCTGCTGTCGTGCGGCTGAGGGACAGGAGCCGCATGGACCACAACACATCCACCAACCCCCAAGCCAAACGCCCCTGTATATTCATGGTCGGTTTATGGCTGGCATTGAATTGGAATAAGAATCCACCCCCAGGACGCAACACGCGCAGCATTTCGCGAATGTAGGAGAGCACTAGATCTTGAGTTGGAAGATGTTGGAGCACCAAATAACTGAAAAAAAAGTCCGTAGAATCACTTGCTAGGCAATCGAGGTCCGTACCACCCACCCGCAACCAAAGTACATTATTGCTTTGTGAATGAATCTCCCGCGCTCGCCGAAGCATTTCTTCTGACAGATCGAGGTCCAGAACGCGGTCGTAACGTTGTGCAAAATTTGGGGTCATTCTACCCGCGCCACAGCCGAGATCCGCCATGATTTTACCAGTCGATGGAATCCCACAACGGTTTAGCACCGGATCAACAAACCGACGATAGTCTTCTTCGCCCGATGCAAGGAACGAGGCGAGGTCCCATTCTTTGCGCCACGAAGCAATGTAGTGAAACGCGTTCTTCCGTGCGCGGTCGTCCCAGTCTCGCCTCATAGCTTCAGCTTTGTTCATGGCAATTATTCCGATCCTATCGAATTGTGCTGTTTGTACTATTCATCCGTGCCGAAACATCGTGACCAGCGCCGAACTGACGTGGAAGCCGTGACTGGAATTTCCATTCTGATTTCCCTGCTCCACGTACAACCTACACCCGACCCCCTCAACATGCAAAGCCGTGCCCGCCGGTTATTTCGTTCGGAGTTTCGGATTCTGGCGAAGCCGCAGGGGGAATCAAACCCAGATCCTAGCGGAGGCAGTAGGAGATACGGCATGGAAAATCGAAGGGACGCGGAAAGCCTTTTAACCAAGGAAAAAGCAGATATGACTTGTGAAGAAATTGCGAAAGGACTGGAAGAGAACAAAATCTCCGGAAGCGCGAACATGATCGTTTATGCAATGAAGGTCGCTTGGCTTGCGGGTCTTGAAGAAGGACGCAAACATTCGATTAAATGACTTCAATATTCTTTACTTTCATCGAATCCTCGTTTGTGAGCTTCGCCGTTCCCGACATATTTGACCAAGCAAGCGTCGCCCCTTATTGTCGTTGAGACTCCAAGTCCTATGAAGTAACCTTTGGGCGCAAGGAGGCCAACGTCATGTTTATCGGCGGCCGTTTGAAAACGCTTCGTGAAGCAAAGAATTTCTCTCAAGGTGACATTGAGAAAAAGACTGGCTTGCTACGCTGTTATGTTTCCCGGGTCGAGAACGGTCACACGGTACCGGCTGTCGAGACTTTGGAAAAATTTGCTCGGGCGCTCGAACTGCCACTCTACCATCTGATGTTCGACGGTGATAAGCCGCCCGCTTTGCCTAAGTCTAAAAAACTCGGTACGGACCAATCTCTTGAGTCGTCACGATCTGGGAAGTTGCTGATGCGGAAGTTGGTGCCGCTACTAGCCAAGATGAACCAAGATGATAGGAACCTGATTCTTTTTATGGCAGGGCGAGTGGCTAAGAGGCAAGGCGGCATGAAGCGGCGACGGACAGCCGCTTCGAGTACCGCTGCATAGGTGTCGGCATACACTTCGCACCTGACTGATGAGGTTTCCAGGCGAAGGCGTGCTAGAATTCCTTTCCCTTCCTCTGCGACTCCAACCGCGAGTGTCGCGATGTCCAGTGCAATCGGGTTCCGTGAATTCAGCGAAGACGATTACCGTACATTTATTCGGGCGTTGTGTGATGACGAACTCATTAAAGCGGGGAAACGCCTTCGAATTTTGTGCGGCGATGTCGTTACACCGACGCCCAGCGCGTTCGACCGGCAGCTCAAAATCTGCCGGGAAGAATATCGCCGCAGGCATCCGAAACGACCGTGATTCATTCCGTGCGCAGTGAGAAATTAGCAGGGGTAAGAACGCGCTGGCTGCCGGGAACGCGTTCGCCTGCCCAGCCCACTTTGAAGACAGCCTCAGGCCCCCATTGGATATACCAATTCAAGCAGTCTGTTAACTGGAGACGTGGCTGTCAATAGAACGCTGTTACGAAAGTGGAGCCGATTCGCTCTCCGTCCATGTTTGAACGAGTTTCGCGTTTACATCAGCTCCCGCCGAATCCAAAACATGGACTGCGTCTTCATTTCCATAAAGCGGCAACCGTTAACGCGGTAGCTCCGCGTCGGGTTACCGAACATCTGAATCTGGGATCGAATCGACTTAATGGAATGGTCCGCCGCAGATCTCTAGAAGTTGTAGAGTGCGGTGACAAGGAGGCATCCCATGAAGCTACACGTGCTGGGCATTGATTTGGGGAAGACGGTTTTTCATTTGGTTGGACTGGATTCAACTGGCAGGGTGGTGATCCGCAAGAGATGTTCTCGCACCCAACTGCTGGCCTTCACCGCGAATTTGCAGGTGCAGTTGATTGGCATGGAGGCCTGTAGTGGAGCGCACTTTCTGGGGCAGGCGCTGCGCGAGCAAGGTCATGAAGTGCGATTGATGCCGGCGCAATACATGAAGCCCTACGTGCAGACGAACAGGGAAACGAGTTCCTGCCAGGTCTGCTGGCGGAAAATAGAGATGGCAATGGGTCTCTCCCACGCTTTCGAAACCCGATACCGGAGCAGGTCGCTCCGAGGCCGTCCACTTTATGAGGACGAAAGCGAGCGGATATCCATCATGACCCGGAGTCGCTGACTCCACTGAAGGCCGAATACATTGGCGCAGACCAACTGCCATTCTTCGTTTTTCGCTTGCAACTCTGCGTCGGACCATACATCTCCGGCAAGCGCTGTCGGACAACTGGATTTTGGCAGCGAGGCGGTAGGGTACGCCGGTCTTAGTACAAGGCCTGCATTGCTATCACCATATTGGCACCATGTAGTAGGTACGGACGACAACGAAAAATACTCCAGACGCCGGGTACTAAGAATCGCCGCAAGTGGCTGCCTTTATAACGAATTCCGCTTTGGCAACTTCCTTGCTCTAGTAAGGATCGAGTCCGCCAGCGGCCCTCAAGGCTAAACATGAAAAGAGAACGAGACTACCGCAACCTTGCTTCCGTTCTCCTCCGGCTCGCCACCCCACTTCTTCGGATGGTGCAGAATCGGTCGGAGGGATGCGCGAATGGTGCTTCAGACGGCGAAGGACACCGAGTCGTGGTCGGAACAGTCGTAGATTGCAACCAGATGTTTTTTCTCACCGAAGAATCGAGTCCCCACGCGTTTCTATTGAGCAATACTGCCCGCGTGAAGACATTCCTCGGCAGGAAAGTCCGGATTACAGGCGCGTTGTTATCGTCGCACGTACTCACCGTCGAAACGGTTAACGAACTGCACTGAAGAGCGCACGCTGAATTTTAGTGCTGCGCTTCTTCGACCTGCTTCGCCAAATGCGTGTGTATTGATGAGTGTGGCCGATTGACACATCGACCGCTCGTCACGATGCAAAGTCGTTTCTGCAACCCTTAGTCCAGCCGGTTCCAGCGAAAATTACTAACGCTTGAGCGCAGACGATCCTGCTCGGCTTTTGCCTCGTTCGTATTTCTTGCAGACGACGATTGTCCCAAAGTCAGCAGGCCCGCCGCTAAGACGATCCAACACTCTGTGCACCCGATTCGCTGCGCCTCCTTAAGCGCTTTTGCGTTTCGAGCGGGTTGATCACTTCAGACTGCTTTGTCCCACCATGGAAAGGGTAACTTCCTCCCCAGACCCGGAGTATGTAGAAAATACAGGCAAAATTGGGAAATTGCCTCTTTCTGCGTACTAGAACCCATGCTAAGAAAAGTAGTTTCCTGTTCCAAAGTCCGCAAAACTGGCGACTTACGTTTGTTGGCGAACAAAATGCACGAACCTCAATGGAGATACCTATCCGGAGAAGGAGAATTTCATGAACAATACAGGACGCACGACCCTTGCCTTCCTCACGGGCCTTGGAATCGGTGCCGGGCTCGCCGCTTTGTTTGCGCCTCGTTCGGGTGAAGAAACACGAGAATGGATTGCCGATACGGCGGAACGGAAATTTAAAGTGCTGCGTCGTGTGGGCCGCCGGTCGTTCAGACAGCTACGAGACGCGGTAGCTGAAGGGGAAGAAAAGGTCACAGGGGTCTTGAGAAACGGCAAGAAAGCTCTTGAATCGGTTGCCGCCAAACTGGATTAGCAATGTGTCCATATTCCGAGCGCCTGTAGAAGCGGCACTTCGATGAGCAGAAGGAATACTGGACCTGGCGGCACGCTTCAGCAGCTCGGCGAAGCATCTGGTGTCATAAAAGTGTCGCGGTTTTCGGTTCAAATCGGGGCAGCAGCAATCGGTACGAATCAACACCCGGTCTGCGTAAGAGGTTGTCACTGCCTATATAATCAGAGGTTTTCAACTGCAACCAAAACAGCACCCTGAATTATGAGTCCGCTGCTCTAACCCCTGAGCTACGAGCCCCGACGCTAGGTGACTATTTGCTTTTATCTGGAATTGCCTGATTTAGGCGGAGTTTTGAAATTTTGCGCGGCTTACACCATCTATCAACGAGAATTCGCTGTGGTCGTTTAGCTTTCAGGGCGACTAGCGCCCAGATCCCGTAATTTCCACTGTTGTTCCTTTGCCCTCGGCGCTGTTCGGCGCAATCCAAACCGTCAGGCGCGCCGGTTCGATTCCAAAGGTATTCTCCGCACCCCAAAATGCAAATGTGTTTGCGTCCAACTCGAAAGTGACTCGGCGTGATTCACCGGCGGCCAAAATGACATGCCGAAATCCCTTCAGCATTCGAACTGGCATTGCCACGCTGGTGCCTTCAAGTCGGATGTAAAGCTGGGCCAGAGCCTCGCCGGCTCGCGCTCCCGTGTTTTTTATTTCCGCGTTCACCGAAAGTACCGCGGGTATCTTGCCCATCTCCTCCGCAGTTCGTTTCAGAGTCGCGACCGACAGTTCCTTGGCATCGGCCTGCGTCGGGCCGTAGCTGAACGTTGTGTACGTCAAACCATAGCCAAATGGAAATTGTGGCGAATTACGCTCGTCAATGTAGCGCGAAATATATTTCGATTCGCCTTGCTCCGTTGGGTGCGCAGGGTCGGAGGGTGGGCGGCCCGTGTTCAACGCGTTGTAGTACAGCGGCTCTTGTCCAACTGAATGCGGCCAACTGAGAGGCAAGTGCCCTGTGGGAGCGGCCTCGCCGAACAAAGCATCCGCGATTGCGTTGCCCGCCTGCACTCCCGGAAACCACGCCTCGATCACCGCAGGCACGTGTTCGAACGCCCACGGCAGCGTCAGCGGCCGGCCGCTGAAAAGAATCAGGACGACCGGCTTGCCTGTCGCGGCTACTTTTTCCAGCAACTCCTGTTGCCGTCCCGGCAGGCCAAGATTGCTTCGTGACGCGGCCTCTCCGGTCATTGTCGGCGCGTCTTCTCCTAACGCGAGAATCGCGACCTCGGATTCCTGAGCGGCGCGAACCGCATCGGCAATATCACTGTCCGATCCCTTCAGAATTTCGCCGCCTTTCGAGTAGTGCACTCGTGCGCCCAGTTTCTCGATCAGGGCACGACGAAGCGTAATCGCATCTTCGCGCCTCCCAAGCGCGCCCCACGACCCGATCATGTTGCCCGCATCGTCGGCCAGCGGCCCAATCAGCGCAACCGAAGAAACCTTGGTCGCAAGCGGCAGAACCGGCGAGCCAGACACCTCTTCGTTGCGCAACAACACCAACGATCGCGCGGCAGCTGCACGCGCCAGCGCAACGCTTTCCGGTCGAAGCATCGCGGAAGATTCCTTGCTTTCATCCGCGTACGGATGCTCGAAAAGCCCCATTGCAAATTTGACGCGCAGCACCCGTCGAGCCGCATCTTCGATGGCCGATTCCGGAACTTGTCCTGATTGCACGAGCCGCAATAGTTCCCGGTGATAAAGATTGCTGACCATATCCATATCCACGCCGGCAAGCAGCGCCTTGCGCGCCGCTGCCGCTCCGTCATTGGCAATGCCGTGCGCCATCAACTCACTGATCGAAGTCCAATCGCTTACCACAAAGCCTTTGAACTCCCACTCCTTTTTCAATATCTCCTTCAACGTGAACGGATTCGCCGACGTCGGAATTCCATTCAGCGAATTGAAAGCGCTCATGAACGTAGCGGCGCCGGCTTCTTCCGCGGCGTGAAATGGCGGCAGATAATACTGGCGGAGCGTATGCTCCGAGATTTCCGTCGAATTGTATTCCCGGCCCGCTTCCGCGGCTCCATAGCCGACGTAGTGCTTCACGCAGGCTACGATGCTGTCCGGCGAATCGAGATGTTCGCCCTGATAGCCACGGACGTACGCCTGTGCCATCGCCGCGCCAAGAAACGGGTCTTCACCCGCGCCCTCGGAAATCCGCCCCCAGCGCGCATCTCGCGCAATATCCACCATAGGCGAAAACGCCCACCGTACACCGCCCGCGGAAGCTTCCTTTGCAGCCACTCGCGCGGCCTTTTCTACCAGCGATGGTTCCCAGGTGGCCGCTAATCCCAGCGGAATCGGAAACGTCGTGCGGTATCCGTGGATTACGTCCAGCCCGAAGATTAGCGGGATGTGCAGACGGCTCTGATCCACCGCAATCCGCTGCAGTTCATTTGTCTTCCGCGACCCAGTCGCATTGAACAGTGAGCCGACCTGGCCTTTGCGAATCATGTCGGTGTCGTCTGTTCGGCCGGACGTTGGCCCAGTGGCCTGCCCCGCCGAATACTGAACCAACTGCCCAATCTTTTCCTCCAGCGTCATTTTCTGCAGAAGCTCGCTGACTTTCTGCTCGATCTCTTTTGAGTCCAGCGCCTTCTCTGCAACCACCGACTTCACCGCTGACGCTGACTGCGCAAAGGCGGGCGGCGCAAAGAGAGACGTTGCGCCACACAAAAAGGTCAGCGACAATATCGAACTGACGAGTGAATCGGGAACGCCTTTTATGAAACGTACGTGGTTTTTCATGGCTGAACGGAATGCACCCTTAACTTTGCAGACTTTGAGCTGATGAAAGAGCCAAGCAGTCCTTCCAACGCCTCGAACGTCGGATCCGGCGAACCACTCAGTCTCAATTCCGGCAGAGCTTAACTTATATTTTTACTGTAGTAAATCGATTTTTCTGGCAGTACTCCGATCGAAGAATCCGCAACAGCGAGTGAGCTGCGGTTCACTTCCTTCTGCTTGCCGCAACACCGTTGCGTGTGACAGACTACGCAACCATCAACTTATGCCACGCTACAAACCGGAAAAACGCGCCGGCTCAGAAGACTCCTCCGAGAAACAAGTAAATTTGCGTGAACTTGCCGAGCACCTTGGGTTGTCGGTGGCCACCGTCTCCCTGGTCATGAACCGTTCACCTGCCGCGAAATCCATTCCGCAGCATACGCAAACCCGAGTCCGCGCCGCCGCTCGTGAGTTGAACTATCGTCCAAACGTAATGGCTCGCATGCTCCGCCAGCGGCGCAGCTTTACGATCGGGGTCATTGTTCCGGAAATCAGCGAGGGCTACGGCGCGCTGGTTCTTTCTGGCGTCGAGGACCATCTGCTGCAGGAGGGCTATTTCTACTTCGTGGTCAGTCACCGCCACCGCGACGACTTGATCGAGGAATATCCGCGGCTTTTGCAACAACGCGCCGTCGAGGGCTTGATTCTGGTGGATACGCCGTGCAAGAAACCAATTCCCGTTCCCATCGTCGCCGTCTCCGGTCACAAGCATCTCTCTGGCGTCACCAATATCTCCTTGAATCACGGCAGAGCCGCGCACATGGCATTGCAGCATTTGTCCAATCTTGGCCACCGCCGAATTGCATTTATGAAAGGCCAGGCCTTCAGCTCTGACACCGAAGTGCGCTACAAAGCAGTACGCGCCGCGGCACAGGCCCTCGGCCTCGATTTGCAGGATGAACTGACCGTGCAACTGGAAGGCGATTCACCGACGCCACAGCCCGGTTACGATTTGACCTGCAAGTTGTTGCGGTCCGCGCCGCATTTCACTGCGCTGGTTGCGTTCAACGATATTTCCGCTCTCGGCGCGATTCGGGCGCTCCGTGAAGCCGGCAAGCGTGTCCCGGAAGATGTGTCGGTCATCGGTTTTGACGATATTCAGAGCGCGGCTTTTCAAAATCCCGGGCTAACCACGATTCGCCAACCCCTTCGCCAGATGGGCATGACCGCTGCGGAAACTCTGGTGCGGCGCATCAACGCTCCGAAGAATTCCGACTATCCGCAAAATATTGTTGTTGAACCCGAACTCATGGTCCGCGGAACTACTGCCGCCGCGCCTTAATCAAGTCAACCGAACCGAAGGCAACTCCATCCTGCCACCTGAAATCTTCAGTCCTTCTCTTGGCTCACAATATGCACATCCACTTCTGTCGATTCCCGTAGAAAGCGGTGCGCCGCCGAGAGGTACAGATACTTTCTCCAGCCGTGCTCGATGGATCTGCCAAAGATCACTTGCGTGATGTGTTTCTCGCGAACCACCTTCGCCACTGAGTCCGCCACGCTCACACCCTTTAATTCGATAACTTTTGCTCCTAAATTTTCCGCAAACTTCAGGTTTGCCACCAGTGTTTTCTTGCTGTGCTCCTGGTGATGGTCGCGCCTGGTATCCACGTGAATGACGTACAGTTCTGAATCCAGGCGCCGCGCCATCCTTGCTGCACGCGCAATCAGATATTGCGCCGAAGGACTCGAGCTAACACAGACCGCGATTCGCTCTCGCACCGCCCAGTTTTTCTGAATATCCTTCGCAGCCATATAGTTTTCGAGGCTGCGGTCCACTTGTTCGGCCACCTGGCGCAAGGCAAGTTCTCGCAACGCGATCAGGTTTCCGCGCCGGAAAAAATTATTCAGGGCCTGCTCAACTTTGCCCGGCATATACACATCGCCGCGCTTCATGCGGTTCTGCAACGCCTCGGGAGTCAAGTCCACCATCACAGTTTCGTTGGCGGTCATTGGCACCCAGTCCGGCACCGTCTCCCGAATGTTTATGCCAGTGATGTTGCGCACCACCGGCGAAATGCTCTCAATGTGCTGAATATTCAGGGTGGAAATCACGTCGATGTTCGCTGCCAGTATCGTCTGCACGTCCTCGTAGCGCTTGCGGTTCTTGCTCCCCGGTATATTGGTGTGCGCCAACTCATCCACCAGCACCACCGCCGGCTTCCGCACCAGAATCCCGTCCAGGTCCATCTCTTCAAACAACGTTCCCTTGTACTCAATCTTCTTGCGTGGCACTGCCTCCAGTTGGGTCACCAGCTCTTCGATGCCTTTTCGGCCGTGCGTCTCGACCACCCCGATCACCACGTCTTCGCAGCGGCTGTGCCGGCGGATTGCCTCACTCAGCATCGCAAACGTCTTCCCGACGCCGGGTGCGTAACCCAGAAATAGTTTGAAGTTGCCCCGTGTTTTTTGTGCTGGTGACGCTACTTCAAGCCAGTCTTCGGGCTTCTTGGTCACTTGGCCTTCGCTCCCGTCCCAAGCCACGAGTACGATAGAATCATGGAATGATTCATTTCGTCCGGCGCCGCACCATGCGGAGCTTGCTTGCCCTTCTCATCGTGGCGGGCATCACCTTATTCTTTCGCAA
>WNFM01070476.1_pt1 | contig 11240 bp, 13 predicted proteins | sample 5400271 | NCBI WGS metagenome assembly WNFM01 (sample SAMN13153352, study PRJNA577476) | soil metagenome | isolation source: 60 cm saprolite on Douglas fir-dominated hillslope | place: USA:California | collected 2013-09-17 | reverse complement strand
GTCCCCGGGTCGACGTTGAGGTAAGGGTCGAGCTTCTGAATGGTGACGGAGACGTTGCGGGCCTTGAGGATGGAGCCGATCGAAGCGGCTGTTATCCCCTTCCCGAGCGACGAGACGACACCGCCGGTCACGAAGACGTATTTCGGCAACCTAGACCTCCCGGGGGTTTTTCAAATGTTATCAGCCGGGTGGTGGATGTAAACCGGTCAGCCGCGCTGCTCGAGCAGGAAGACCTTGGTCTCCGAATCGCCCGAAGCGGAGTACTGGACGACCAGCTTCGGCTGGGGGACGGCCTCGGTCACACCCATCTCCTTGAGGAAGGTGTCGACGCTGTCCAGTTCGAGCCTCAGGCCGGGCAGCCGGTAGTGCATCGGGACCACCCAGCGCGGCTCGATCGACCGGACCACCTCCGCGGCACGGTCGGCGCTGAGGGCCTTGCCGCCCCCGACCGGGACCATCAGGATGTCGACCGGCGTTCCGATCGCCTCGACCGTCTCGTCGTCGAGCGCGTGGCCGAGGTCGCCGAGGTGGCAGATGCGGACGTCGTCGACCTCCAGCACGTAGATCGTGTTGCTTCCCTCCTGGGCTCCTTCGAGCGCGTCGTGGAAGGCGCGGATGCCGAAGACGGTGATCCCCTTGACCTCGAACTCCCCCGGCCCGTCGACCACGAACACGTCCTTGGTGACGATCGCCTCGACGTTGGAGTGACCGGGGTGAGGATGGCTGACGGTCACCAGGTCCGCCTCGAACTTGGGCGGCTTGATGCCGATCGACGCCGGAAACGGGTCGGTGACCGCGGTCGCGTTGCGACCGCGGAGTCGAAAACAGCTCTGCCCGTGCCAGGTGACGTCCACGTTGCTCACTCCTCTTCCGGAATTCGGTCCATTCTCTCGGGCGCGCTCACGCCGACCAGGTCGAGGCCGCTGCGCAAGGTTGCGCTGGCGGCGCGGGCCAGCTCCAGGCGGGCGCGGGTGAGCGCTGGGTCGTCGACTACGACCCGGAACTCTCCATTGTCGTTGCCCGCCTCATAGAAGGTGCTGACGCGGTCGGCCAGCTCGTAGATGAAGTAGGGCAGCCGGTGCGGCTCCATCAGCCGCGTCGCCTCGGCGACGGTGTCGGGCCAGTGCGCCAGCTGGCGCGCCAGGCCCAGCTCCCAGGGCTTGTCGAGCAAAGCGACATCCGCCTCCTGGGGCAGCTCGCGGCCGGCCGCGGTCCGCTCGATGCCGGCCAGCCGGGCGTGGGCGTACTGGACGTAGTAGACGGGGTTCGTCTTGTTGTGGGTCGTTGCCAGCTCGAGGTCGAACTCCATCATCGTCTCCGGCGCCCGGGAGAGATAGAACCAGCGCACCGCGTCGGCGCCGACCTCGTCGAGCAGCTCCTCCAGGGTGACAAAGCGGCCCGCCCGCTTCGACATCTTGCCTTCTTTGAGGGTCACCAACTGATTGAGGATGATGACCAGCCGCTCCGAGTCGATGCCGAGGGCGGCGCAGGCCTGCTTCATGCGCGGGACGTAGCCGTGGTGGTCGGCGCCCCACACCTCGATCACCCTCTGGAAGCCGCGGGTCTCGAACCGGTTGACGAGGTACCCGAGGTCGGATGCGAAGTAGGTGTGGACCCCGTCGGAGCGGAAGACGACGCGGTCCTCGGCATCGTCTCCGTCCTCGTCCATCGCCGGGGCGAACCAGGTTGCGCCGTCCTTCTCTTTCAGGAGGCCCTTTTCGCGTAGCCGGTCGATCGCCCGCTGCGCCTCGCCGTTCTCCCAGAGCGACTTCTCCGAGAACCAGTCGTCGTAACGGACGCCGAGCCGCTCGAGGAGCGCCCGGAAGCGCTCCACCATGAGCGCCAGCCCGAACGCCATCAGGGCCTCCTCGGTTTCCGGCAAACCCGCCGCCCGCGCTCGGTCGGCGATCTCGTTGACGTAGTCGCCGACGTAGCCGTTCGGAGGTGGGTCGTGGTCCCGGAGCCGGGCCAGGAGGGAGGCGCCGAAGAGGTGCGCCTGCTTCCCGTGATCGTTGATGTAGTCCTCCCGCCGGGTCGAGTGGCCGGTGAATGCGAGCAGGGAGGCCAGCGAGTCGCCGAGGATCGCGCCCCGGCCGTGGCCGATGTGGAGAGGGCCCGTGGGGTTGGTGCTGAGGTACTCGACCTGGACCCGCTCGCCGCCGCCGAGGTCGCTCGAGCCGTAGCGCGGGCCGGCGCCGACCACCTCGGCGATCAGCCGCTGCAGCCATTCCGCCCGGAGCCGGAAGTTCACATAGCCGCCCGCCGCTTCGGCCTCCGCCTCGCCGCCGGGAAGCCGGATCGCGGCCACCAGGTCGGCCGCGATCTGATCGGGCCTGCGGCGGAGGACGCGGGCGAGCTTCAGCCCCGCCGAGCTGGCGAAATCGCCGTGCTCGGCATTGCGGGTCCGGGCCAGCTCCAGGTCAGGCAGCCCACCGTCGACGCCGATCTCCCGTGCCGCCCGCTCGAGCGCTTCCGCGATCGTCTGGCGGACCGTCATCCGCAAACCGGGTGCCGGCTGGCGAGGGTCGCCTGGACCTGGGTCGCCGCCCCGTCGCGGACGAGGGTGAGCGTCACTCGCTGGGTGGGACGAAACTGGTTGGCGAGCACCTGGAGGAGCGGGTGGGCGTCGTCGAGCTTCACCTCGTCGACGGCGGTGATGACGTCGCCCGCCCTGAGGCCGGCCGTCTCGCCGGGACCGCCCGGGGTGACGCTGGTGACGCTGGCGCCGACCGTCACGCCCTGCCCGGCCGCGTCCTGGGAGGTCAGGTCGCGGGTGGCGACGCCGAGCGAGGGGACGACCAGCTTGCCGTCGCGAACGATCTGCTCGACCTCGGATTTGACGTCGGCGGCGCTGATCGCAAAGCCGATCTGGCCGCTGTTCGAATCGGCCGCAACGATGACCCCGATCACCTGGCCGCCGACGTTGAGGAGCGGTCCCCCCGAGCTGACCTGGTCGACGACGGCGCTGCTCTGGATGGTGTCGGAGAAGGTCCTGTCGACGCTTGGCGCGACGGCGTCCCCGACGGTGACCGCCCGGTGCAGGGAGCTGATGATCCCGCTCCCCACCGCGCGCTGGCCGAGCGGGCTGCCGACGGCGATCACGCTCTGCCCCGCCCGGAGGCTCGTCACGTCGGCGAAGGCGAGCGTGGGCAGGCCGGCGACGCCGTCGACCTTGAGTACGGCGAGGTCGGTCTGGCAGTCGGAGTCGACCAGGCGGGCGTCGTGGTGCGAGCTGTCGCCGGCGAAGATCACGGCCAGGCTGGACCCGTTGGCCACGACGTGGGCGTTGGTGACAAGGTACCCGTCGCTGGTCGTGAGGAAGGCCGAACCGAGGCCCTGGCTTGCGCGCCCGGTGACGATCGTCGCCACCGCCGGCGCCGCCTTGTCGGCCACCTGGAGGATGGCGCTGTTCTCGGTTATCCGCACGTTCGACCCGAGGTCGACCGTCTGCGGATCGGTCCGGGCTTGGGAACGGAGGATGGCCAGGGTCACACCGGCGGACACTGCTCCGCTCACGATCGCCGCGATCACGACCAGGGCCACGACGGCGCTCAGCCGGCGGCTTCCGGCCGGCACCTCCGGCGGTGACTCTGCCCCTTCAGGCTCGATCACTGTCCGTGAATTCTATTTAGTTTCGCCCGGATACCAGGTCAGCACCAGCTGGCGGTTGGGGGAGAAGCCCGCTTCGGCATAGAGCTTTACCGCGGCGTCGTTCTCGGGACGGGTCCAGACGTAGCCGAGGGTGACGCCGCGCTCCTCGAAGAGCTTGACAGCGGCGTCGAGTAGCTCCCGCCCGAGGCCCTCCCGGCGGTGGGCCTCGGCGACGTAGAGCTCGGCGACCTCACCCTCCAGGCCGGTGCCGGGGTCGAACAGGACGCACCAGCAGAAGGCGGCCAGGCCCCTTCCCGCCCGGACGACGAGGATGACGTTCTCACCCTTGAAGCTCGCGGGGACGCGCTGGACGGTCTGCTCCAGCTCGGCGTGTGACAGCTGGGGATGGTCCGAGAAGAAGGGCTGCTCGTACTCGTAGAGCTCGAGCAGCAGCGGCCGGACGAGGTCGTGCTGCTTCGGGTCGAGCCGTTCGACGCGGGGTGCCACCAGAGCAGCCTACTTAGCGGCTAGTGGTGCGTCCGGCAATTGGGTCGACACAATGACCGCAAGCGACCCAGAGGGTCGCCGGTCAGGGCGTCGACGTCGCACGAAGCCGTAGCTGCCTGACGACGACGGGCCGGGCCCCCTGAGCCCGATGTCGGCGTCCTGAGCGGATCCGTTGTCGACCTTTTTGCCAGACACACCACTAGAGGTCGAGAGGCGGGTAGTAATTCTCGGCGCCGATCTTGCGGACGTCGCCCAGCCAGTCGCCGTCGTAGAGGTCGGTCGGGCCCTGCCGCCGGTCGGCCAGCGTCCACGCCTGGCGCTTGTAGGTCCAGTTGGCGGGCTGCAGCCGGTGCGCCTCCCGGAAATGCGGCACGGCGGCCGGCTCGCGGCCGCCGCCGAGGAGGTGGCGACCGAGCTCGAAGTGGGCGGCCGCCTGGGCTGCGTCCGCGGTTCGTCGACCGGTCCGCGCGACGCTCTCAGCCGGACCCAGGAGAAAGCGGCTGGCCGAGCCGTTGGCGACCCAGTCGCGCAGCGCGGCGGGATATTTGCGGTAGTCGGCGCGGATCTTCCGCGACTCCGCCAGCGACTCGGCCAGGTAGGGATCGAGGCTGTCCGGCGGCGGCTGGTCGAGGAACGCCGGACGGCCCGGAAAGGCGGGCTCGGCGGGCCGGACCACGGTTCCCACCTCGTCGACCCAGATCCCGCTCGGAACGTTGGTCACGCCGAGCAGCCGGTCGAGCAGGTGGTCGGCGTCGACCAGGCTCGGGTGCTGCGCCTGCGCCGCCTCGATCCAGCGCCGGGAATGGCGGCCGCCGGTGGCGTCGAGGGAAACGGTCAGGAGCTCAAACGCGCTCGGGTGAAGCTCGTCGCGCAGTTCCCGCCACACGGGCAGGTCGAAGCGGCATCCTCACCAGGGCGCCCAGGCGAGGATCAGCACCTTGCGCCCCCGCTGCTCGCTGAGCCGGTGGACACGCCCCTCGAGGTCGGGCAGCGCAAAGTCGGGCGCCTCGCCGCAAGCGGGCAGGATCGGCTCGATCGCCGGGCCGAGGCTCCAGAGCCCGTTCGCCTCGTCGTGGACGAGCGGCATCGCGAGCCGGCGCGCGACCTCCGGCAGCGAGCGGTCCCGGAGCGGGACGCAGACGTCGCCGCGGCAGGCTCCCTCCGGCTTCAACTCCCAGCCGGTGGCCCGCAGGAATTCCACCGGGTTGACCTCGAGGCTGTCGGTGACCATCCGAGACACTTCTCCATTTGGAGCCGACGGGGGGATTCGAACCCCCGACCTGCCACTTACGAGGCGGCTGCTCTGCCAGCTGAGCTACGTCGGCTTTTCCGGGCGGTGGGGAATGACCATGCTACCTGAGCCCTTACGACCGTAAATATCCCGCCGGAACTCGCTTGTACGATCATCGCGGGATGGGCGAGAAGACGCCGAAGATCAAGACCAAGCATGGCGAGGTGTCGCTCGAGGAGATCGCCGCGCTGCTGCCCGGCGCGGGCGACATCATGGTGGTCGTCAGCCGGAACTACGGCAACCTCTGGCACGCCGCCCATGGCGGCAACTGGGACCTCGCCTCCTTCCATTTCCGGCGCACGCGGACGCTCCTCCGCAACCTGTCGATCACCCGTCCCAAGTACGAGGCGCAGCTCGCCGAGTTCGAGCGTGACCACCTTGAGCCGATCGGCCAGGCGCTCCTCGCCCGCGACCTGACCGGTTTCGACGGGCTGTACGAAGCGTCGGTCGCCCGGGTCAACGAGCTCCACGTCGTCACTGGCTATCCCTACATCCGCTGGAGCCGCCCCGGGGAGCCGCCCGACCCCGGGCTCGACCTCGGACCGGGCGGGTAGCAAGGCACGGTGGCGCCGCAGCTCCGCCGGATCGCCCCTTACGCCTACGCGCTGGCCGGCGTCGCGCTGACCACCGCGCTGATCGGCCTGGTCCGGTCGCGCTACGCGGTCCCCGACCTCTCGATGGTCTTGCCCCGTGCCGGCGGGGTGGCCGTGCTGACGATCGCGGCCGACCCGGACGATCGCCAGCGCCGGCTGCTCGCCGCGCTGTTGAGCCTCGGCTCGCTCCTCCTGGATCGGCGGACGGCCGCCTTCCAGGCCCAGCGGGCGAGCGCGCTGGAGGCATCCGACGGCCTCAAGGCGGCGGTACTCTCCTCCCTGTCGCACGAGCTCAAGAGCCCGCTGGCGGCGCTTCGGGCGGGCTTGACAGCGCTCACCGGTCCCGGCACGGGCCTCGACGCGGAGCACGTCGAGCTCGTCCTGGGCCTCGACCGGGAGGCGACCCGGCTGGACCGGCTGGTTGGCGAGCTGCTGACGATGTCGCGGCTGGAATCCGGCCAGGACCTGGTCCTCGAAGCGCGCTCCTACCCGGAGATCGCCGGCGCCGTCCTGGAACGGATGGCGCACCAGCTCGCCGATCGGAGGCTCCTCCTGAAGTTTCCCGACGACCTCCCGGCGGTCCCGATCGACGAGCTCCAGGTCGATCGCCTGCTGACCAACCTGGTCGACAACGCGATCGTACCGAACCGGGCGTCGGCTACCGGCTCCGGGTCGAGAACCGGAAGCCGGCTGATGCGTCATTCGGCGCCGAGGCGCAGGAGCCGGACGGCGGGGCGGACGACCGTTCCCTGGAGCAACAACGAGACGGCGATGATCCCGTAGGCGATCGAGGGAACGCTGCCGCCGCCGCCGAGGCGCTCCGACGCGGCCAGCGCCAGCGCTACCGAAAGGGCGCCCCGCACCCCTCCCCACCAGAGCAGCTGCCGCCAGCGATTCCCAATGCCGAGGCCCGGCAGGTAGACGAGAAGGAGGCGGGCCGCAAGCAGGATCGCGAACCCGATCGCGACCGGACCGACCGCCGCCAGCACGCTTGCGCCCGGCAGCCCCAGGCCGATCAAGGTGAACAGCACCACGTTGAGGAGGATCGCCAGCCGCGCCCACCAGCGCTCGGTGTGAGGGCCCCAGGTCGCCACCCGCGCCATGGCGACGCCGGCCACGACGACCGCGATGACGCCCGATCCGCCGACCGCGCCGCCGGCGAGGTAGCTGCCGTAGGCGACGAGCGTCGTCACCACCACCTCAAGCGGCACAAACTGCGTGCGGCGGACGACGGCCGCCCCCGCCAGCCCGAGCGCTGCGCCGACCGCTCCGCCGGCCAGGGTCAAGAGCAGGAAGCCCGCCGCGATCCCGGCGGCGGTGAAGCTGCCGCCGGCGGCCACCGCCAGGAGGACCGCGAAGGCAGCCACGCCGGTGCCGTCGTTGAAGAGGCTCTCGCCCTCGAGCAGCGCCGCGAGCCGCGGCGGAGCCCCGCTCCGGCGCACGACGGCCACGACCGCGATCGGGTCGGTTGGGCTGAGGATGGCTCCCAACAGGAAGGCGACGGGCCAACCGAGGGCGAGCAGGTAATGAGCGAGGCCACCAACCACCGCGATCGACAGCGCGACGCCGAGGGTGGCGAGCAGGGCGAGCGGGCGTACCACCGTCCTAAGCGCCGGGAGGTCGAGATTCAAGGCCGCTTCGAAGACCAGCGCGGGAACGAACAGGGCCAGGATCAGGTCCGAGTGAAGGTGCACGTGGGGCAAGCCGGGAAGGAATCCGATGCCGATCCCCATGGCTGCCAGCACAACCTGGTAAGGCGGCAGCCAGGGCAGCGCGCGCCCCAGTTTGGCCCCCGTCATGTGCGGCGAAGTCTAAGGCGGGGAGGAGTTCTGGATCCGGCGGGCCGCAAGGCCTGGAGACGCGATCCAAATGAGATCCAAAGGCTGAGCTGAGCCGCCCCAACGGGCTCCCAACGGCTTCGGTCCTACGCTCCGGCCATGGAGCAGGAGAGCACCGCCGACCTTTGGCCCGAGCGCCGCCCCTCACCGGAGGAGCTGCGCAGGCTCAAGAACGCGCTCCGCCAGCTCGAGTGGGCGGACACCTACCTGCTTGCCTTCGCGAACATCGAGCTCGGCGACTTCGACCTGAACCAGGGGGTGGACGACATCCGACTCCGCCTCGTCACCGTCGAGCTGCGCCTTCGCAGGCTGATAGCAAGCTATTGAGCACAGCCGTCGCCACCCGCCGCCGGATCAAGGTCCGCGGCGGACACCTCGGGCCCCTCCTCTGCTGGGCGGTCGTGTTCGCCGACATCGGGACCTCGATCTACTACGTGCCCGGGATCCTCTACGGGCCGTATGGCGCCCGCTCGGCGGTCTTCGTGGGCATGATGCTGATCGTCTTCGTCCTCCTCTCGCTCAAGTACGCCGAGGTCGCCTGGCGGTACCCCGAAGGGGGCGGCGTCGTGACCGTGGCATCCCGAGCCCTCCATCCTTTCGCCGGGCTGCTGGGCGGGCTGTTCATCCTGGTCGACTACTACCTGACGGCCGCGCTGAGCGCGCTCTCGGGGGTCTTCTACGTCTCCTACCTGTACCCGTCCCTCACCCCTCTCGCAACCGAGGTGACGATCGCCGCCCTGGCCTTGCTCGGCTTCCCGAACTGGGTCGGGATCAAGGAGAGCGCCACGGTCAGCGCGCTCTTCGCGATCGCGGCGGCGGTCACCCAGGTGCTGGTCGTGGGCGCGGTCGGCTTGAGCCTCGGGCCGGTCGGGATCCGGCACAGCTTCCAGTTGCTGGTGAGCGGGCCGAGGATCCCGCCGGTGTTGGTCCTCACCGGCTACGCGGCGGCCTTCCTGGCCTTCTCCGGCCTGGAGTCGATCGCCCAGATCGCGCCGGCCATGCGCCAGCCCCGCAACCGGGTCGCCTACCGGACCATGGCCGGGGTCATCGCGACGATGGCCCTCACCAGCCCCCTGCTCACCCTCTGGTCGACCACCCTCCTGCCGGCGGGCTCGGACACCAACCAGTTCATCTCCCTGCTCGGCGCCCATGTCGCGGGCCCGCTGCTCGGCGTCACCGTCGCCATCAGCGGGTCGCTGCTCCTGATCTTCGCCAGCAACACCGCGATCATCGGCGCCTACCACGTCTTCATCGCGATGACCCGGATGGGCTTCCTGCCCCGCCTGCTGGAGCACCGCAACCGATGGCGCCACACCCGCAGTGGGCGATCCTGCTCGCGGTCGGGGTGCCGGTCGCGGTCGTCTACGCGGCACAGGGCAACGTCAACCTGCTCGGCGACCTCTACGCCTTCGGCCTGCTGGGCGCCTTCGTCCTGACCTGCGGCTCGCTCGACATCGTCCGCTGGCGGGAGACTCGGAAGCGCTCGCTGCTGGGATGGCTCGGCTTCGGGCTCGGTGTTCTGACCACAGTGGCCGTGGCCGTCGCCTGGAGCGTCAACCTGGTCGCCAAGCCGCTTGCGACCGAGTTCGGTGGCGGACTTACCGTCGTCGGCCTGATCGTCGGCTTCGCCACCTACTACCGCGCCCAGAACCGGCGCCCGTCGGTCTTGATCCTCCACCTTTTCACGACCCTGCTCCGGCGGGTGCCGGAGGACTCGGCCGAGGTAGCTGAGAGCGCCTAGCCAAAACCAGGTTTCCGGGTCAGGCGCCAGCACTAGGCGACAGACGAGTCAACCACGAAGCCACGAAGAACACTAAGAGCGACCGGGGCCATCGATGGCTGTCGACGCTGGAATGCCTTTCCTTACCTACGCGTGCTTCGTGCGCTTGGTGTCTTTGTGGTTTCGAACCCGCTCCAGTTTCGGCTGATCTCGAGGACCCTTCCGGCTAGCCGGTGCTCCGGGCGAGCCCGTCGCGAAGCTGCTCGTAGAGCTTCTTCTGGTCCTCGTCGAGCTTCGTCGGGACCGTGATCCGAACGTGGAGCAGGAGGTCGCCGGCGGGTGCCCCGCCGAGACCCGGTATGCCCTTGCCGCGGACCCGGATGACCTTGCCCGCCTTGGTCCAGGGCACGATGTTGAGGGCGATCCGCTTCCCGTTCGGCGTGGCCGCGACGACCTCGCCGCCGAGGACGGCGACGTAGTCGGGGACCTCGACGTCGCCGTGGATGTCGCGGGCCTCGACCCGCCAACCGGGATCGGGCTGGAGCCGGACGGTGAAGGTGTGGTTCTTTCCCGCCCGCACCTTGGAGCCGTCGACGACGCCGGGTGGGAAGGTCACCTCGAGCTGCTTGCCGTCCTCCTGGCGAACCAGGCGGCGGGCGCCCTCGATCGCCTCCTTCAGCGACAGCTCGACCGGCGTCTCGTAGACCTGCTCGGGCATCGGCGCGGTACGGCCGGCGCCGCCCCGGCCGCGGAAGAAGCCGGAGAAGATGTCGCCCAGGTCGCCGATGTCGCCGAGGTCCCACTCCACCGTCCCGCCGTTGCCGAACGGGCTGCCCGCAGTCGGGCCACCGGAAGAGCTGCGGAACTGCGAGATCGGGTTGTCGTACTCCGTCCGCTTCTTGGGATCGCCGAGGACGTCATAGGCCTCGGAGAGCTCCTTGAACTTCCTCTCCGCCTCGGCGTCCCCCTTGTTGGTGTCGGGGTGGAACTTGCGTGCCTGCTTCCGGAAAGCGGACTTGATCTGCTCCGGGGTCGCCTTGCGGTCCACGCCGAGGGTCTTGTAGTAGTCCTTGGTCGCCACCATTTCGAAGCCTATATACCCGGCCGGCGAATGGTGAGAAACGGCCGCTCAAAAAAGAAAGAGGCCCCGGTTCGAAAACCGGGGCCCACTTTCGTCTGTCTCGCTAAACCTCTTTGTACTCCGCGTCCACGACGTCCTCTTCCTCCGACTTCGGCTTGGCAGCCGAGCCGTCGCCCTCCGCAGCCCCGTCGCCGGAGCCATCGCTAGGGCCGGAGTAGATGTGCTGGCCGATCTTCTGGAGCGACTCGTTGAGCGCGTCCATGGCCTTCTTGAGCGACTCGGTGTCAGAGCCCTTGCTGGCCTCTCTCACCGCGGTGAGCTTGGACTCGACCTCGGTCTTGAGCTCGGCCGGGATCTTGCTCTCGTTCTCCTTGATGACCTTCTCGGCCTGGTAGACCATCTGGTCCGCCTGGTTGCGGGTCTCGACCTCCTCCCGCTTGCGCCGGTCCTCGACCGAGTTCGCTTCGGCCTCCTTGACCAGCCGCTCGACCTCTTCCTTGGAGAGGGTCGACGAGGCGGTGATGGTGACCGACTGCTCGCGGCCGGTGCCCTTGTCCTGCGCCTTCACGTTGAGGATGCCGTTGGCGTCGATGTCGAAGGTGACCTCGATCTGCGGCAT
>WNFM01052213.1_pt1 | contig 11242 bp, 14 predicted proteins | sample 5400271 | NCBI WGS metagenome assembly WNFM01 (sample SAMN13153352, study PRJNA577476) | soil metagenome | isolation source: 60 cm saprolite on Douglas fir-dominated hillslope | place: USA:California | collected 2013-09-17 | reverse complement strand
TCCCGATACAAAGACCTCGTTGCGAGGAAAGCTCAAACGTGCTGCCTGGGACGACAGCTTCCTCGTCGATATGCTACTCAACATGCGATAGCCCTGCCCGCAAGCGGGGGGCAAGAGAACGAGGAGCCGGCCCCCCGGCTCCCATTCCTTCATTTGCGAATTTGCTGACAACGCTCCGCCGGCGCTTATCGCCGGTGGCAGCGAGGACTGACGTGCCATGACCCAATTGCGGAAGACCCAGGTTGCCCACCACGCCGATGCCGCTCCGTTCGCGATCCGTGCGGAACGAGCCTCGGATGTCGTTGCGCGCGAAGCGCTGCTTGATGCCTGCTTTGGCGAAAACCGCCATGCGCGCACCTGCCAGCGCCTGCGCGACGGACACACGCCCGCCGAAGGCTTTGCGTTTTCGGCCTTGGCGCAGGGCCGGCTGGTCGGGACGCTGCGGTTGTGGCACGTCAGCGCCGGAGGTACGCGAGCGCTGGTGCTCGGCCCGCTGGCGGTTGACCCCTCGTGCCGCAACCTCGGGGTCGGCGCCGCACTGATAAAGCACGCGCTGATCGCCGCCGAAGTGCGCGGCCATCGCGCGGTGATCCTGCTCGGCGACGCCCCCTATTACGGCCGCTTCGGCTTTTCGGCGCGGAAGACCGCCGAATTGTCGCTGCCCGGCCCGTTCGAACGCGATCGCCTGCTCGGCCTTGAGCTATCCGAGGGCGCGCTCGACGGCGCCTGGGGGATGGTGGTGCCGGACGGCCCCTCGCTGCCGAAAATCAAGGCATCGCGTGCCAAGGCGCAGCGCGCCGTGTCGCGCGCCGCCTGACGCCAGCATCATGTCGAAGAGCTTGCCCACCACGCGCGATGCTGCGCCTTCGCGCCTCCGCCGCGCCGTCACCACCGTCCTGATGATCATGCTCGCCGTCATGATCGTCAGGGACATTTTTGCGCGCCGCTGGGGCTCGACCACGGAGGCGCGCCAAGACATCGGCCAACAAGACGTCACCCATGACGTCACACAGCGTTCCCCCTGATATGCGAGGGTTGCGCGGTTCCGGGAAAGGCCCGTAAACCGCGCCAAGCCCCTGAGATCAAGCCCCAAGGCGGCGCGCCGCCTGATACCTTTTTTCTTTCTTTCTAGGAGACAAATGATGAGCCCTTCCGATCAGCAGATCCACGCGAAAATTTCCGGCCCCATTGTCATGATCGGCTTCGGCTCGATCGGCAAAGGCACGCTGCCGCTGATCGAACGGCATTTTGCCTATGACAAATCCCGCTTTGTCATCATCGATCCGCATGAGGATGGCGAACTGGCAAAACAGCACGGCGTGCACTTCATCAGGCAGGCGATCACCAGGGATAATTACCGCGAAACCTTGGTGCCGCTGCTGACCGCCGGCGGCGGCCAGGGCTTTTGCGTCAATTTGTCGGTCGACACTTCCTCGGTCGATATCATGACGCTGTGCCGGGAGATCGGCGCGCTCTATATCGACACGGTGGTAGAGCCGTGGCTCGGCTTCTATTTCGACAAGAAGATCGGGACCGAGAAGCGCTCCAATTATGCGCTGCGCGAGACCCTGCTCGCCGCCAAGCACAAGAGCCCGGGCGGGCCGACTGCGGTCTCCACCTGCGGCGCCAATCCGGGCATGGTGTCCTGGTTCGTCAAGCAGGCGCTGCTCGACATCGCCCGCGACACCAATACGCCCTTTAACGAGCCGAACAGCCGCGAAGGCTGGGGCCACCTCGCCCACAAGCTCGGCGTCAAGGGCATCCATATCGCCGAACGCGACACCCAGCGCTCCAAGCGGCCGAAGCCGATGAACGTGTTCGTCAACACCTGGTCGGTGGAAGGCTTTGTCTCCGAGGGCATGCAGCCGGCCGAGCTCGGCTGGGGCAGCCACGAAAAATGGATGCCGGACAACGGCCGCACCCACCCGGACGGCTGCGGTGCGGCGATCTATCTGGCGCAACCCGGCGCCAACACCCGCGTGCGCTCCTGGTGCCCGACGCCTGGCGCGCAATATGGTTTTCTCGTCACCCACAATGAATCGATCTCGATCGCGGACTATTTTACGGTGCGCGACGGCAGCAAGGTGGTCTATCGCCCGACCTGCCATTACGCCTACCATCCGGCAAACGACGCGGTGCTGTCGCTGCACGAGATGTTCGGCGCCACCGGCAAAATGCAGCCGAAATGGCACATTCTGGACGAGAACGAGATCGAGGACGGCATCGATGAACTCGGCGTGCTGGTCTACGGCCACGCCAAGAACGCCTATTGGTACGGCTCGCAGCTCTCGGTCGACGAAACCAGGCAGCTTGCGCCCTACCAGAACGCCACCGGCATGCAGGTGTCGTCCGCCGTGCTCGCCGGCATGGTGTGGGCGCTGGAAAATCCGACCGCCGGCATCGTCGAGGCCGACGAGCTGGATTTTCATCGTTGCCTCGAAATCCAGCGGCCGTATCTCGGCCCGGTGAAGGGTTTTTATACCGACTGGACGCCGCTCTCGGACCGGCCGGGGCTTTTTCCGGAGGACATCGACGAGAGCGATCCGTGGCAGTTTCGGAACGTGCTGGTACGGTGAGGCGGGTTGGCGCGTCGCATTCAGTCGTCATGCGCGGGCTTGACCCGCGCATCCATCGTTCAAGAGAGATGGATCACCGGGTCAAGCCCGGTGATGACGCGCTGCGCTCCTACTTTGCTTCGTACAGATACGGCACCAGATCGCGCCTCAGACCCAGCCACACCAACATCTTGGCCACGACGAACATCGGGCCGATCAAGGTGTGGGAGAGATCGTCCATGAACGCGGGCTTGCGGCGTTCGAAGAAGGAATGGCCGAGCAGCTGAAAAAACCAGCCAACGACAAAAAGCAGAGCCGCCGTCCACCACATCAGCGGAAGGCCGTGCCGGTCAATCATCGCCGCGGCGATGAAGAGCGGGCACAGCAAGAGCAGCAACGCCGCACCGACCCCAAAATCCAGCAAGATCCAGCCCACGATCGCGGGCAGCGTCAGGACGATGGCAAGCGGGACCTGGTGGTGATCGATCGGGATTCGCCAAGCCTCGAGCGGCAGGATCACCGCCAGGAACAGCATGGGAATGCCGATGAAATGGGTCACGCAATTGTGCGGATCGCGATGATACTGCGCGTAAGCCGCAAGCTGCCGCCCGAGCACAGATCGCCGTGCCAGGTACCGGAGCCGGAAGCGGCGGAGAGATGTCCGAGGCCGTTGGCCCGCTTGATCCCGCTGCTCATGACCACGTTAATAATGCCGGCGTCTCCGACCCGTCCCGACGCATTGAACATGCCGCCGGCCGAGGCGACTTGCCCGTTCTCGATGGCAATCGGAAAGCTCGCTCCGCTCGGGCAGTCGGGGCGGTTCGACGAGATCTGGACGTTCCAGTGGCCGTCATAGCCCGTGGATGCGAGAGCGGGAGTAGTCGAGATCACCGCCGCGGCAATAAGGACGCGGCCGATCGAAATCACCTTGCTCAAATTTTTCATGTCACCCCTCCAGTTGTTGATGTTCGTGTTGTCGCACGACGGGCATGCCGTGGCCGTGACGAACATCACCAAGTTCGGGGTCTGCGATGGAGCGGTGGTCGTTTGGAGCGAGCGGAGAATGACCTAGATCACACTCCGCCGTCATTACCCGCGAAAGCGGGTAATCCAGTAAACGCTGACATCTTGGGTCTCACGGGCGCCTCGGTGTACTGTATGCCCCGCTGCAGCCTGTCATCGGGCTCGCCGAAAGCGAGACCCGGCGGCGGGGCATGACGACTGGGGACGCGGCGACAGCGACCGTCACTTCTTCATATAATCGAACGCCACCGTCCCCAGCCCGAGCGTCAAATCCGCTTTGAAATGCAGTGCGGAGACGACTTCACGCACCGGCAGTTTGGCCACATCGCAGAGCGCGTGCGGAAACAGGCCGAGCGCGGCGGGGCCGGTCCAGGCCTCCTTCAAGGTGATGTCCTCGAGTGAGAAGCGCACCAATTCGCAGATCCGAGGGGATCCGTCGACATGCGGAATGATTTTCAGGATAAAATTCGGCGCCTTCATGCTCTTGAGCACGGCGTCATGGTCGGCGGGGCGGTGCTTGTAGCCCATGGTGGCGGAGGCACAGAGCACCGAGCCGTAATGCAGCGTGCCCACCAGCACGTCGCTCTCGACTTCAATCTTCGGCCTCGCAAGTTTCTTCGGAAATCCCCAGAGCTCGCGGCCGCCGGCGATCGGCCCTTCGTCGTCCAGATACATCGCATGGGTATAGGCGCCGTCCTCACCGTTGAGGCGAACCGGGATCACCTGCCCGGTTTCGGTGTAATCACCGAAGCCGGTTGAATCAGGCATGCGGATGAACTCGTATTTGACGATCGAATCGGTGATTTCCAGCGGCTCCGGCACCACTCTAGCGAGCGCTTCCGGATCGGTGCGATAGGTGATGATGAAATATTCCCGGTTGAAGAAGCGATAGGGGCCGGGCGGAAACGACGGGCTGGTCAGCGGCATCGAATACGCGGTTTTCCTGACATCGTCGATCTTCATGCTTGCCTCATGTGCTGCCCGCGCCCAGGGCGATTATGCGGCAGGCCGCGGCAACAATCGAGGCCGTAAAATCGGCAACGACAGCCTCCACGTCATACCACGGTCGTCATTCCGGGGCGATGCCAACGGGTCCGCGCGGAGCGCGCCCCGATGACAGGCTCCGCATCGAACCGGGAATCTCGAGATTCCGGGTTCATCGCTGCGCGATGCCCCGGAATGACGGTGAGTTATTTTTGCTGCAGCGTCGCCGCGTCCGATGGGGCGGGCACGCTGCTCGAAGGCGAAGCCACGGGCGAGGATGGCAAGGGCGGTGTCACTTGGGCTACGTGCGCATTGCCTGCCACGATCCGGGCCAGCGAGACACCGGACATGGCGAGCCCGACCGCGACCAGCGCGGTGGCGAGCAGCATTTCCCGTCGGTAGGCCCGCTTTCCTTCGTCCGGAGACATCTCGGTCACCGCTCGCCCCCTGAGCGCGATCAACGAAAGTTGAAACGCATTGTTCCCCAGGGAACAGGCAAAGGCAACCGAGTCCGGCGGCTAGAGATCCAGCAAACCGGCCTCGCCGTCCTCGAGGGCAAACGCCAACACCGTCCCCTTGGCGTTCCAGGCCAGCCCGGAAACCGGCGCGGTGCCGTTCCGGCGCACCAGGATTTCGGCGCCATCAGTGAGCCGCACCATCAGGATGGTGCCGTCGCTGTAGCCTGCGGCAAGAACATCCTGCTTCGGGTGGCAGGCAACAGCGGCGACGCGCGCCTGCAGCGGCGCCAGCATCGCGGGCTCCTTGCCCATCGGGCCATCCTTACTGGCGAACGGCCACATGATGACGGCTTCGGCGCCTGAGGTCGCCAGCGCCTTGCCGCCCGCGCTCCACGACATCGACCTGACCCGGCCGGGATATCCGGTCATGCGCATGTGCCTCTGATCGGCGAGCCGCCAGCCATGCAGCGCCGGCTCATGCATCGCGGTGACCAGGAATTTGTTGTCGGGGCTGAAGGTGACGGCAAGATGCGAGCCTGCCCATTCCAGGAATTCCGGATTTGCGGCCATGTTGGGAAACCAAAGCGTTACACCATTATAATGGGCGATCGCAAGCCGCAGACCCTTTGGCGCAAACGCCAGCCCGCCGACCGTCGAGGGGACATCGAAGGATTTTTCCTCTCCCTTGCCGCTGCGGATAAAGGCGGTCTTGCCGGCCGACCACGCCACCGCGCCATCGGAATGCAGCGCGACATTGTCGATCCAACGTCGCTTTGGATCGGTCGCGAGCAGCGTCACCTCGCCGTTGGTGTCGAGCGCGACCAGCTTGCCGTCATCGCCCCCCATGACGAGGCGCGCACCGTCGGAAACCGTGCACAGGATGCCGCCGCTGTGGACGGCAACCGGCAAAATCTCGCCCTCGCTGCTCGCCAGGAAAACATTTTCCTCAGCGCCCACGAAGGCCGCGCGCTCGCCGAGGAAATGCACCGACGTGACGGGCGCGCCGATCGCGACCGGACGAACCCGGTCGGTCACTGATGCGATAGAGGCTTGATCGCCGCCCGGCTCGAAGGCGCTCATCACGTGGTGATACAGCGCTCAAAACCGTCGCGAATGATCTGCTCGGGCAGTTCGCGGCCGATGAAGACGAGCCGGCTCTCGCGCGGCTCGCCGTCCTTCCATTTCCGCTGGTGGTCGCCTTCCAGCATCATGTGCACGCCCTGGAAGACATAGCGGTCGTCATCATCGCTGAACGAGAGGATGCCCTTCGAGCGCAATATCTTCTGGCCCTCGCTGGCGACGAGGTCCTGCAGCCAGGGCATGAATTTGGTGGCGTCGAGCGGCTTGTCCGATCGCAGCGACAGCGATTGCATCTCTTCGTCGTGATAATGCTTCAGGCCGCCGTGGCTGTGGGCGTGATCGTGACCGTCATGGCCGTGATGGTGATCGTGATCATGATGATCGTGATCGTCGCCGGCTTCCAGAAATTCCGGCTCGATTTCGAGGATGCGGTCGAGGTCGAACGCGCCTCTCTCCAACACGTCCGACAGCGCGACCTTGCAGCGCTCGGTGCGGTGCAGTTTTGCGTAGGGGTTGATGCCGCGAATCCGCGCCTCGACTTCAGCCAGTTCCGCCTTGGAAACGAGATCGGTCTTGTTCAGCACGATGACGTCGGCGAAGGCGATCTGGTTCTTGGCTTCGGGCGCGTCCTTGAGACGATCGCTCAGCCATTTCGCGTCGGCGACCGTCACGACGGCGTCGAGCCGGGCGTTCTTCTGCACGTCCTCGTCGACGAAGAAGGTCTGCGCGACGGGAGCCGGATCGGCCAAACCAGTCGTCTCGACGATGATGGCGTCGAACTTGCCCTTGCGCTTCATCAAGCCGTCGAGGATGCGCACGAGGTCGCCGCGCACGGTGCAGCAGACGCAGCCATTGTTCATCTCGAAGACCTCCTCGTCCGCGCCGATGATCAAATCGTTGTCGATGCCGATTTCGCCGAACTCGTTGACGATGACGGCGTATTTCTTGCCGTGGTTCTCCGACAGGATGCGGTTGAGAAGCGTGGTCTTGCCGGCGCCGAGATAACCGGTCAGCACCGTTACGGGAATTTTTTGGGACGTCAAATCTGGCATGATAGCTCCGAACGGGACTTAGGCGCGCGCCCGCAGCAGGGAGGCCCCTGCCCTAGTCGGCAAGCGCGCTGGTCAGGGTCTTTATATTGTGCCTGACCAGTTCAATGTAAGTGGGGGCATCGCCGTTTTCACCGGTCAAACTGTCGGAATAGAGCGTTCCGCCGATCTTGGCGCCGGTCTCGGCGGCGATGCGCTGAATCAGTCGCGGATCGCTGATATTTTCAAGAAAAACGGCCGGGATTTTCGAGGTCTTGATCTGGGTGATGATGCCTGCGATGTCGCGCGCGCTGGGCTCGGATTCGGTGGAAACGCCCTCCGGCGCGATGAATTCGATGCCATAGGCGGCAGCAAAATAGCCGAAGGCGTCATGGGTCGAGATCACCTTGCGGCGGTTTTGCGGGATCTTCGCCACCGCTTCCCGCACCTCGCGGTCGAGCGCATCGAATTTTGCCAGATAGGCGTCCGTATTAGCACGAAAGACCTCGGCGTCCGCCGGAGCGGCAGCCACCAGCGCGTCGCGTATGTTGGCCACATAGATCCTGGCATTGGCTACCGATTGCCACGCATGCGGATCGGCATCGGAACCAAGTTTGAGCGGCGCGATGCCTTTGGTCGCGAGGATGATCGGCGCCTTGCTGCCGGAGGATTGCAACAGCCGCGGCAGCCAGCCCTCCAGGCCAAGGCCATTGATCAGGAGCAGCTTTGCGTCGGCGACTTTCTTCGCATCCGCCGGCGCCGGCGTGTAGACGTGCACGTCGCTATCGGGACCGACCAATGTGGTGATGCTGACGCGATCGCCGCCGACATTGCGGGCGAGATCACCAAGGATGGAAAAGCTCGTGACCACGTGCAGCAGAGCTATGAGCCAAAGCCGCCGCATCGCTACGCCTCGAGGTGACGGCCGGGAAACATCTGCCGGAACAGACCAGAGACGCTGCCGAACAAGACCGAGCCGACATAAAACACCGCCGCCACCAGGATGATCGCGGGGCCCGACGGCACGCTGGTTTGAAACGACAGCACCAATCCCGCATAGCCCGACACCATGGCGCTTATGACCGCGATGCAGATCATGCCGGTGATATCGCGCGACCAGAACCGGGCGATGCCGGCAGGCAGGATCATCAGCCCGACCGCGAGCAACGTTCCGAGCGCATGAAAGCCGTTGACGAGGTTGATGACGACGAGCGCGAGAAATGCCAGATGCGACGGTGCGCCGGCACGGCTCACGGTACGCAGGAACACCGGATCGACGCTCTCGATCACCAGCGGGCGATAGATCACCGCCATCACGATCAGCGTGATCGTGGCGTTGAAGGCGATCACCAGCAGCGTCTGGTCGTCCATGGCGAGGATGTTGCCGAACAGCACGTGCAAGAGATCGATATTGGTGCCCTTGATCGAAACAATGGTCACGCCAAGTGCCAGCGACACCAGATAGAAGGTGGCGAGGGACGCGTCTTCCTTCAGCTCGGTGGTGCGCGCCACCACGCCGGCGAGGATAGCGACCGTAAAACCCGCGATCAATCCGCCCGTCGTCATCGCAAACAAATTGAGGCCCGACAACAGGAAACCGATCGCCGCCCCCGGCAGGATCGCGTGCGCCATGGCGTCTCCGACCAGGCTCATCCGCCGCAGCATCAAAAACACCCCGATCGGCGCGCCGCCGAGCGACAGCGCGATCACGGCGGCCAGCGCCCGGCGCATGAATTCGAAGTCGGTAAAGGGCGCGATGAGCGCGTCGTAGATCAGCACGTCAGGCCGCCTGCGAAGGTTGTTCGTCCACGGCGCAAGCAGCGGCGCTGTCGTCGAACGCTTCGCACATCCGCCGCGCTTCCAGGAGATTTTCCGCGGTCAAGACTTCACTGGTTGCACCCCAGGCAACCGGCCCGCGCGCCAGCAGCAGGGTTTCCGGAAAATTGGCGCGCACCAGATCCATGTCGTGCAGCGCCGCTAGCACGGTGCGCTTTTCACCGTGCCAGCGCTGCACCAGTGCCAAGAGATCGACTGAGGTTTTGGCATCGATGGCGTTGAAGGGCTCATCGAGCACGATCAGGCGCGCATCCTGCAACAGCACGCGCGCGAACAACAGGCGCTGCATCTGCCCGCCCGACAGCGTGCCGATCGGGCGGTTCTCAAAACCGTTGAGGCCGACGGCGGCGAGCGCGTGGGTAATCTTGTCGCGCGCTTGCTTGCCGATGCCGCCGAAAAACCCGGTCACGCGCCACAGTCCAGTGCCGACGAAATCATAGACCGAGATCGGAAAGCTGCGATCGATGTCGGCGGTCTGCGGCAGATAGGCGATATCCCTGAGATCGAGCCCGCCGGTTTCGATCGAGCCCGCCAAAGGCTTTAAGATGCCGACCAGCCCTCGAAACAAGGTCGACTTGCCGGCGCCGTTGGGGCCGACGATCGCGAGCAGCGCGCCGGAGGCGACCTCGCCTGTGAGATGATGCACCGCCGGATGCCGGTCATAACCCAGCGTGACGTCGCGGAATTTTACTTGCGCCGTCATGCTCACCTCATCGCCAGCCAGACCACGGCCCACATGACAACACTGACCGCGAGCGCAGCGCCGAGCCGCGAAAGCGCTGGCATCCGCAGGATCGACCACGGCGCCACTTGCGCCGGATGCGGCGACGCCGGTCCGTGACTGTGGACATGGGCGTGGGCGTGGCTGTGCGCGTGGCTATGGGGATCGGCTGGGACCATGAAAAACTGTTATATTATAACATAACGGGTGTCCACCGGGGACACCTCACGGCTTCCCGATCGCCATCGCGATCGCGGCCGCCAGGAACGGGAACGGCACCGACACTGCGGCGCGGAACCAGACGAAACGGGCCGGCATAAAGGGGATTTCCCAGAGCATCAACCGCTGAAAGGCGAACAGCGCCCAGGCGACGACATAGGCGATCACTTGCGGCGGGCCGCCGCCGGCCTTCAGCGCTACCGCGCCGATCGAAAATCCGACCACCGGCCCGCCCGGTGTCGCGGCGCCCGCGATCACGGCGGTCACCCCTAACCAGCCCGAGTTTGGACCGAGCCAGCCGGTGATGACTTCCTGCGGAATGATGGCGGCGATATAGCCCGAGCCGATTACGCCCAGCGCGATGCGCGGCACGATGTTGACAAAATCCATGGCGCCTTCGCGGAGCGAAGCGGTCAGCACCGTTCGGCCGCGTCGAAAGGCGATGAAGCCGACCGCGGCAACCGAGCCCCACAGGATGATGTCGATCAGAAGGGCGGCGCTCATTCCGCCTCGCCCTTCGGATAGATGCGGACATAGACAAAACGCCCCAGCGCGCCGGCCAAGACTGGCAGCGGCAGCGAGATCACGATGCGCCAGAGGGTAAAATCGGTGCCCATGATCGGTATTTCCCAGGCAACCGCGCGGCCGTAGCCGATCAGGGTCCAGCTGACGACCATGGCGATGGTAGCGCCGAAATCGGCGCCGACCGCGAGCAGTGCGCTCGCCACCGGATAGGCGGTGAACGGCCCGCCCGGCAGGATTGCGCCGAACGCCGTTCCGATCAGAAGGCCCTTCAGCCCGGAGTTCGGCCCGAGCGATCGCGACACTTTTTCGTGCGGCAAGATTTCCGCGATGAAGGCGCCGAGCAGGCAGCCTGCCAGCACCCGCGGCAGGATGCCGCCGAACAGCGAGAGATCGTGGGTCAGGATTTCGGTGACCCCGTCGATGCCGTCGCGGCGATACACCAGCGCCGCCGAGACTGCGACGAGTGCGCCGATCACGATCATCGACCAGCCGATCGGCTTGCGGACCCGCCCGGGACGCGGCTCGGCGTCCCCTGCGTCCTCGGCTGGCGCCGGATCTTTTAACGGGAGCTTTGACAATCGGACGGGTCTGACGCGTAAAGAGGCCAAGCCTGCTTAGGCTCAACGGCTGGGCGATGCAAATGGAAGCACGACAAGACCCATGCGCGCCTCATGGATCCCCATGCGGGATTGCGAGCCTTCAGGCGCGAGACGCGAAACGGGATAGGGGGGAGCCTCGCGGCTCCGCCCCTCCCACACCACCGTACGTACGGGTCCGTATACGGCGGTTCGATGGATTATGCATGTCGCAGCT
>WNFM01257757.1_pt1 | contig 11245 bp, 8 predicted proteins | sample 5400271 | NCBI WGS metagenome assembly WNFM01 (sample SAMN13153352, study PRJNA577476) | soil metagenome | isolation source: 60 cm saprolite on Douglas fir-dominated hillslope | place: USA:California | collected 2013-09-17 | reverse complement strand
ACCGCCGAATTGATTTCCGGGAGGCAATCAAATTCGACTACGCCTAGAAGCCGTCCTATGCACCTTGTGCGATCCGATACTTAAGTCGGCTAAGACATCGGTTTCGGCTCGTTCCAAAACTATTTTGGATCGATATCCCAAAGCCCGGGCTATCCTGATGTAATTCGTCAAGGTCGTGCTGCTGACACCCCTTAGATGTCGCGATATTTGGGCTGGATCCGTTCCCAATAGATATCCGATAGCCTCTATGCTCGACGCCGCTCCCCGCAGGGCCGCGATCGCATCCACGATCGCTTTTTCATCGGAAGCTACATCCAATGCAAATTGATCGCTTACTTCCGAGGCTGCCCCTGGAAAGGCTCGATTGCACGATCGCATCACAACCACCGATCACCCTCTAACAAGTCCACGTCCGGCGCTCTCGGTCACCTCTATCGTTCGACTGCCGTTTGTTGACGGGCAACCCAGTGAGTGAACGCCAAGCGTCAAAGTTAAAGAAGGCGAGAGACAAGAGAAACGATCCGATCTTCCGAAGACTGCGGACTGGCTTGTCCGGACGGCGTCATGCTGGTGGCCGCATTCACGACGCGCGTGTCCGAGCAGTTTCAACGCCAGCGAAAGTGACATTTGAAAGCAAGTGAAGCAGTTTTGAACAAGCCGCGTTGCCCTTTTCATATGACCAGGGCAACGCTGACAACGCCTCGGAGGAATATTGATGAAAAAGCTCTTGTTTTTCGCAACGCTCGTAGCCCGCCTTGTCCTAACCTCGCCTGCGGAAGCACACTCGGCCTATGACGGATCTTGGGACCTCATTTTCGTGACACAGAGAGGCACGTGCGACCCTACCTATAATTTCTCCGTCAACATCAGCAACGGAATCGTCACACACCCAAACCTCGTCAAATTCCACGGCTATGTCGCGCGTTCGGGTGCCGTTCGAGCATCTGTGACCGTTCAGGACAAATTTGCCTCCGGCTCGGGCAGGCTTGTAGGAAATTCCGGTCGCGGCGCTTGGAGCGGCCATTCGGGGCAGTCGCGCTGCTCGGGGTACTGGACCGCTCAACGAAACTAGCCCACGGCCAGGAATGGCTTTTTGTCGGCGTCTCGCGAAGGGGCGCCCTCGGTAAATCTCCTGGCGAGTGCCGAACCCGTTCTGCGTCCGACGTCGGAAATAAGGCGGACAGGTCCGGTCTTGCGATCAACCCTTCCCGCTCGAGCTGGCGGCCTAAGTCGGCCGCTTTCCGCCGCTGCGGTCGTTCTTATCGCGGCACTAGGTGGCACCTGGACTCGGACAACGGCTGGAAAGCCTCGTCGCCCGGCACGATTTCCGTGACAGTGTAATAGTCCCACTTTTCCTTGATCTGGTCCGGCGCTTTCACTCGCACCAGATACATGTCGTGGACCATACGGCCGTCGGCGCGGATTCTCCCGTTACGGGCGAACATGTCGTTAATCGGCGTCGACTTGAGCTGCTTCATGACGAAGGCCGCGTCGTCGGTCTTTACCGCCTGTACGGCCTTCAAATAGTTGGTGATGGCTGAATAGGCGCCAGCCTGTACGAAGTTCGGCATCTTGCCGAATTTGGTGAAGAATCGCCGGCTCCATTGCCGCGAAAGATCGTCAAAATCCCAGTAGAAAGGCGCTACCAGGATCATGCCCTGCGCCGTGTCGGCGCCGAGCGCGTTGACATCTGTGATGGTGCCCGCCAGTGGCACGATGGTCTGTCCCGGCGTAATGTTAAAATCCTTCGCCGCCTTGATCGAGTTGAGCAGGTCGGCGCCGGCGTTGGCGAGCCCGATCACCTTGGCCTTCGAGTTCTGCGCTTGCAGCATGAAGGACGATAGGTCGGTGGTACTGATGGGGTGATAGACTGTTCCGACCACCTTGCCGCCGGAGCGAACGATGGCGTCAGACGCCTCCGCCACCAGTGACTTGCCGAGCGCGTAGTCGACCGCGACAAAATACCAGGTGTCAAGGCCGAGCGATTTCACGATCCGCGACTGACCCTTGGCGAAGGAATAGGTATCCCAAGTATAGCTGATGGTGTTGGGCGAGCACTCCTCGTTGGTCAACCGGGTTGAGCCGGAACCCGTAACGATCAGCATGCGGTTCTTCGACTCGGCAACGCTCGACACCGCGAGCGCCACGCCGGAATTGATCACGTCGGTGATCAGATCGACATTGCCGGTGTCGTACCATTGCCGCGCGATGCCGGTCGCGATATCCGGCTTGTTCTGGTGGTCGGCTGAGACCAGCTCGACCTTGAACGAGGGCTTCTGTGTCTCGACGAAGTCATCGATCGCCATCTGCGCGGCGGCTACCGCGCCGGTACCGGCAAGATCGGAGAACACGCCGGCCATATCGGTCAGCACGCCGATCTTGACGGCGCCATCGGAGATGCCCTCCGCGTGAGCGGCGCACCCGGCGAAGGTCGCGGCGATCATCGCTGCACGCACAACTGTTCTTCTCATGGCGTCCTCTATGGTTCGCACAACTTGCGTTGCGCGTTGTCTGGGTGTCGGTATTCCTGATGATTCTGCGGACTCGTGTCGTTCGGGAGCAGGTGTTGTCGTGCCCAAACGGCGACTTCCTCCATGGTACTTTTGGTCTCCGGCAGGAACGGGAAGATCGGGTAGACGTGAACGGAGTCCTCGATGAGCCGCAGCGTCACCTCGACACCGGCCTTTTGTGCGCGCTCGGCCAGCCGCGTGGCATCGCTGAGCAGCACCTCGCCCTGCGCCGCCGCGACGAACAGCGGCGGCAATCCCGCGAGATCGCCAAACAGCGGCGACACCAGCGGATCGGTCGGCTCGTGGCCCTGGAAGTAGGACGCGGCCATGAAGGTCAAGAGGTCGCGGTTGGCGGCTGGATCGTCGCCATTGAAAGCGCGCACGCTCGGTCCCGACAGCGTCAGGTCCGCGAACGGCGCCACGGCGAAAATTGCCGCCGGCAAGGGATCGCCGGCATTGCGCAGCGCCAGCACGAGCGCGACCGCCAATCCGCCGCCGGCAGATTCTCCGGAGATGAGAATCGATTTTGCTGGAATGCCAAGCGCGAGCAGAGCACGATAGGCGGCTACGGCATCGTCGATCGCCGCCGGATAGGGATGTTCGGGTGCCAGCCGATAGTCGACCGTGTAGCAGGCGCCGTCGATGGTCGCGGCGAGCCGGCTCGCATATTCCAGCGATCCCTTCGCCGATCCGATCAGGTAGCCTCCGCCGTGAAAGTGCAACGCGACATTGCCGCGCGGGGCATCCACGGCCGCGACACGCCAAGCCCTAACGTCGCCGAGTTCGTCCTTGACCGCGCTGAATTCGTCGGGCAGTGGAAAGTTCCCGGTGAGGAAGCGCTCATAGGCCTCGCGCAGTCCGTCATGACCGCGCGCGACGTCCTCCGGCCGGAAGGCGTATTTCCAGAGATCAAAGGCGCGCTGCGCCTCCGGCCGCTGCAACCGTTTACCTTCGCGCAAGCCCGTGACGTTGAGCACTTCGCCGGGCGGCCTCTCGACCGCCTTGACCACATTGTGGGCCCAGGCAAGCCCCCAGCTCGTTTCGGCCATTGGATCGATCCGCGCCATGCCCTTCCAGCGGCCGTTGCGGTCGCGCACTCGCTGGGCGTCGCTCTCATGCATCAGCTTGACCGCGGCGCGTGCGCCGGCCTGGATGCGGGTGGTCCGCGGCAAACGCCGCCGCTCGTACTCGAGCAGCGCGCCGGGGACATCATCCGGCCGCCGCGCCAGCACGTGCGCAAAAGTCCAGGCATCCTCGATGCCTTGTCCTGCGCCTGCCGCCAAGAACGGAACCATTGGATGCGCGGCATCGCCGAGCAGCGTAATACGACCGTTGGTCCAGCTATCGACGGGATCCCGATAGAACATACCCGTGATGAAGACGCTGGAGCACTGCTCGAGCATCTTGCGGGCGCGCGGTTCGGCGTCGTCAAACGAGCGCAGCATTTCCGAGATGTCGCCACTATCGTCCCAGGATTCGCGCTGCACCTCGTGCGCCGGCACCGAGGCCAGGATGCTGTAGAGCTTCTTCGGCCGCACCCAATATGTGATCAGCGTCCGGCCCGGGCCAAACCAGTAGTTACCGCGCTCCTCGAGATTGAGACCTTCGAGCTTCTCGGCCGGAATCAGCGAACGCCACATCAGGATATTGGCGAAGTGCTTCTGTTCCTCGCCACGCAGGTGACGACGCACGACCGAATGGATACCGTCGCAGCCGATCAGTACGTCGCCGCACACCGTCGTGCCGTCCTGCAACTTAACCTCTACGCCATCGGGATCCTGGGACACATCGATCACGCGGGCGTCGTATCGTTTGACTTCCGCGGGCACCGCATCCGCCAGAATCTGAATCAGATCGGCCCGGTGGATGTTGTACATCGGCGCGCCGTAGCGACCGGCTGCCTCATCGCCAAGCGGTGCTTGGTAGAGCATCTTGCCGGTGCGCAAGTCGCGATAATCGTAGGATTGGGGCTTAACCCCGACGCTGCGGATCGCCCTTTCGAGGCCAAGCTGGCGTAGCACGATCGCCGCGTTCGCCGCGATCTGGATGCCAGCACCGATCTCGGTCGGCACCTTAGTCTGCTCCAGAACAAGCGCATCGACACCTTGATAGCGCAGGGCGATCGCAGTACTGAGACCACCGATGCCACCTCCCACGATAAGTACACGCATGGTTTGCCTGCCCTCGAGTTTTTAATTGAGTCATTTCGCTTGGAAACGTAAAACCTGTCAGCTCCACTATCGATTCAGTCTGTTCCGCCCGACTTGCTCGACCCATGCCGCGAAACGTGGATGCCTCGCGAACCTGTTTTGCAAGACGGCCAATTCCTGGCGAAAGGTTGGCAGAGCAAGAAGCGCTTCCATGTCGGGCTCCCTGATCTTTCAGATTGCCGATGGAAGGAAGCCGTGAACCTTGAGCTCGTAAAGTTCGAAGATTGAGTAGATGACTTCATGGGCCGCTCGGCGCTCTTCTGGCGCCATCTCCATGCTGCCAGTAGCGCTTCCCTCGAAGAACGCAGTTGTCGGCAGGCTCCGGCGTAGATCGGAAATTCGATCGGAGTATCTGAGGAAGATGTCAGCACCCAGACGCCGATTGTTCGTGTGCAATGCGGCGTATATGGCAATACTACCGACAATGATGGTTCACTACCGACAATGATGGTTCCGAGCGTCATGAATTTTAGAATATGATCGAGCACCGCAAGTTTCTCGTTCTCGCGTCGTTGTAACTTGGAACTCAGGTTGTGGCGGAGTGAATCCGGGTCTGGATGATGCTCCACTTATCAGATCTGACAAACCGGTCCTCAGGACGGACATGGTACGTTCGAACCAGGTGATGTCTTCTGCAGATAACGCAGCTGCAATGGACGCTGGGCAAATGTCCCGCCAATGATCGCCGCGATCCGGACGCGTATCGCAAAAGCCCAGGAGGCGAGGAGAAAGGCCGCCGGATAATCGTCTCGATCAGTTGCTTTCAAGACATCTGCTCGCGTAATTCAAGTGACGCGCGAACCATGGGACATCCGGCAACCCAAGCCTGTTTCGTGCCCTCGAATGCAGGCGAGCGCCCTCCGACTTTGCCGAACGCGGGAAGCATAGCAAAGCGACCAGAATGAAAAACGGTCTTACCGTCCACATACTTCGGACGCGACCGTCCGAATGCGACGTTGACCTTCTTCGCGCCGTGGCAGAAACGCCTTTCTCGACGGCTCGCGACGTCACTCACGTACACGCACCGACGGCGACGGCATGCGCCTATACGGGGTCGCCCGTTGCGGTGCTAAGGCCACCATGCCGACGCGACTTCCCGCCGCCTTGTCAAAAATCGTCGATACAGACAGAGCCATTGTTCACGAATCCATTTGGATAGCTCTCCGGCTATTGGAACAACGCCAGTCGCGTAGAACAAGACAGCCAGTTCGGCAAATCGGAACTAATCCTTCAGGACGATCCATTGAAAGTCTAATGGTCAGGGAGTGAAGAGCGACACTTGCGCAGAACGTTGGCGCGCGGCTCAGACCGACATCGACATCGACGTCGTTAGGTACACGCACTTTGAATTCGCTCGCAAACTGATCGAACTTTGCCGACACGTTTGTCGTCGCTCCAACGTGTGGATCTGCCATCTTAAATGCCACCTATAGCACACCGCACAACCGATCCGACACTCCGCACAGTTCCGACACTATGGACGACGCTTAGCTATTGAACATCGGTTACGATGCGTGAGCCCCTTCTGCGAAGCGTCCTACGGGAAACTTGCGGCCGGTCTTTGTTTCCCGCCATCAACTGCCGAGGAGAGACAAATCATGACGAGTCCGAGAGTAGACGTGCATTCGTTTGCGGGTGTCAGGACTGTGGTCGATACATCGATCATGTTCGATGAAGTCCTAGGACGCTTAAAGGGCGAAATGGGCAATGCGAGCATCCCCGACATCATCGCCGTAGCAAACTCGGTTCATACGGAAGATGAGTATGTAGCCGAGGTAACCAGACGCTATGTCGGTCGAAGTGGATTTATGTTGTTTGCGGAGATTGATCATGGCGGGTGGTTGGCGGTCTTCGGGATACGCCGGAGAACCGTGCGCGTGATTCTCGGAAACCCTCTTATCGCCGTGACGATCATCCGGCACGACATCACAGCCGGTCTATTTGCGCCTGTCGAGCTCCTGATCACAGAACACGAAGATGGACGAGGCACAAACGTTGTTTATGTGCGTCCGTCATCGCTTATCGTCTTAGAGGAAAACAAACCACTGCGTCGGGCGGCTGAGGCGCTGGACGTCAAATTGGCGGCTCTCGTGACAACAGCAACTGGCGTCGACGTGACGAGCACGAACACCTAAGCACAGTGATGATATCGACGACAACCCGGCTCGCTCAAATCGATACGACACGGCTGTGGTGGACGAAATCACAGTTAGCGTTGCCGATGCCGGCAAAGACGGACGATCGACTCCTAAAAGTGGTTTAAGGCATAGGATGACCGATCTAATTCCTGTAAGCGTCCAGGAGCACGCGCTGGAAATATTCGGCCGAATGCAAGCCAACTAGGACAAAACTATTAAATCCTGTGAAGGACCACGGACTCAGCGCCATTCCGTGTCCTCGGTAGCACTCGCGGTCACAATACGGCAAATTCGACACGAACTCTCGCAGATAGCCGGCATCTATCGGTTTGGCGCAATGCGCGCAGACCGAATGTATCCGAGGGGTCCTGTCACTTACAATCACGAACCTCATTCGATTGCCTTCGATTAGGCCCTCTTTGCGACAATGCAAAATCGCGACCCTCGCGAGGACGCAGTCGTGATCTCCAGCCGATGCCCGAGGATCTTTGTGGCTTGTCTCGCGATGTGGAGACCAACTCCGTGGCTGTCGCCGGATCGGTTGCCCACACAGTTGAACAGATCGAAGATTCGAGGCATCTCTTCGACCGAAATGCCGATACCGGTGTCGTAGATCTCGATCCGTACGGTGTCGCCGGTGCGACGACATCCGACGAGGATGCGACCTCCCGCATCTGTGTATTTTACCGCGTTACGAACCAGATTTCGTAGAACCGCGCCAAAAAGCAGGCTATCGCTCTGAATGGAAACGCTAGACGGAACCACATTAAGCCTGATCCCTTTCTTCAAGGTCTCAAACTCGTTCTCGTGGGCAACCTGCTGAAGCAAGTGCATGAGGTGCAGTGGCGTTGGCTTCACGCCCTCCGAATTCCGGAGGCGAAGTGCCGCAAGAAGTTGGTCGAGCTGAGCGGTCAGCCTGTCGATTGCATGCTGACCGGATCGCAGCAAACAAAGCTCGGATTTTGTTCGAATGCCGAGACCAAGCAGTTCGTGCGCGCTTTGGATCGCTTGGAGAGGCTGGCGTAAATCGTGGCCGGCGATTGCGAGTAATAGGGCCCCATAATCGGAAGCCTGTTGCGTTTCCGACGTCGGACTCAAACTCAGTGTGGAGAACGCCGCTCGGCCGCCTCGTGAAGCGCGTCTTGCTACGTCGTCGATGCAGTTGTCGTCGCTTTGCATGGCTCTTCTCTTCGAACGAGAGCTCCTCAAATTCCCAAAGACATTGATCCTCCTAGCGCGGGAAATTATCCAGAGGATCTGACTTCCGATGTGTTCGGACCGCCTGACGATTAAGCCATAACCCTGCTTAGGGCCTATGCTCCAATAGCCGTAAGCCTCGGTTGCCCCAAGAACGTGTACGTCAACGTCCAGCGCAGTTTGTCCTCGTCAGGTTCGCCTTCCGAGCGACTTATGACCATACAAGCGACGCCGATATAGCGAACCGATCCAAGGGATCCGCTATCAGATCTTTGGCGATTTCGTTTTGCGAGTAACGGCGCGATACCGATAGGGCCGACAGCGATAACTGCGACGATCGACTGGAGTGTCGTGGCTTCGAGACGACAGTTCTATATGGCTTGACTTCCGAAGTTTCCGGACCGCGGGTCGCCAATCTCGGTGTGGAAGCTCATCGACTGACGATTGCAATCCGCGGCGAGACCCTTGGTGGCGAGCGGCTTCGCACAACTCATGCCCAAATGGAGCCTAATGCGAGTCCGGCTACCGTTGTGCTGCGACCAATTACCAGGGACTCCCATGTCCATTCAGTCAGTCCGCTAGACACAATTCTCTTTATGAGCGCACCCGCTATAAGCTTGCCGCATCGCGTCCTTCAAACCTTCCCTATACCTCGATGAACATCCTCGATCCGCAAGGCCCAATTGCCGCTGCCGACAAGACGATCCTGATCGACTCGATTGCGATCATGCTCGCGATCGTGGTGCCGACGATTGTCGCGATCTTCGTCTTCGCTTGGTATTTTCGCAGATCCAACATCCGCGCTTTCTATTGGCCCGACTGGGAATATTCGGGCCGGCTTGAGCTCGTGGTGTGGTCAATCCCGGCTCTGACCATCATCTTACTCGGCGGTGTCGCCTGGATCGGCTCGCATCAGCTCGATCCCGCTAGACCTGTTGAGGGAACCGGGCAGGGCATCACCATCCAAGTAGTGTCGCTCGATTGGAAATGGCTATTCATTTATCCGGACCAGCGCATCGCGACCGTCAACACGCTGACAGTTCCGGTCGGCTCGCCCCTGCATTTCCAGCTCACTTCGGCGAGCGTAATGAACGTGTTCTTCATCCCACAGCTCGGCAGCATGATCTACACCATGAACGGCATGGTGAACAGGCTGGAGTTGCGCGCCGACAATATCGGCGATCTTCAGGGCATTTCGGCGCATTTTTCCGGTGATGGCTTTCCCGAAATGATGTTCGACGTCCACGTCGTTTCGCAGACGGATTTTTCGAGCTGGGCATCCGCTGCGGTGCGCAGCGACAAGGTGCTGAACGCTGAAGTCTACAAAAAGGTCCTTCTGAAGCAGTCGACGACGAAGGAGAAGCTGGCCTTCAGGCTCGATGAGCCCTTGCTGTTCCATGACATCGCGATCCAAGCCATTCCGCCGGGGCCGGGACCGATCGAAGCTGTTAACACCGGAGTCGACAATGTTCGGTAAGCTAAGCTGGTCCGCGATCCCCTTCGATCAGCCGATTCCGCTGGCGACCGGCGCCGTGGTGCTGGTCGCAATCGTGGCTGTGCTGCTCTGGGTCGTCGTTAGGGGACATCTTCCCTATCTCTGGCGGGAATGGATCACCAGCGTCGACCACAAGCGAATCGGTGTGATGTACACGCTGCTCGCCTCCTTGATGCTGCTGCGCGGCTTTGCCGATGCCATCATGATGCGTGCGCAGCTAACGATGGCCTATCGCTCCGATGGTTTCCTTCCGCCGGAGCACTACAATCAGATTTTCTCCGCGCACGGCACCATCATGATCTTCTTCGTGGCAATGCCGTTCGTGATCGGACTGATGAATCTCGTCGTGCCGCTGCAGCTCGGCATCCGCGACGTGGCGTTTCCGACGCTCAACTCGGTTGGCTTCTGGTTGACCGCGACCGGCGCGCTGCTGGTCAACATCTCGCTTGTGGTCGGAGAATTCGCGCGCACCGGCTGGCTGCCATACCCACCGCTGTCGGAGCTGACCTATTCGCCGGGCGTCGGCGTCGACTATTATTTGTGGTCGCTGCAGATCTCCGGCGTCGGCACGCTGGTATCCGGCATCAACCTGGTCACGACGGTTTTGAAGATCCGCACCAGAGGCATGACCTACATGCGCATGCCGATGTTCTGCTGGACCACGCTCGCCTCGAATCTTCTGATCGTCGCCGCATTCCCAATCCTGACCGCAACGCTGGCGATGCTGATCCTCGACCGCTATCTCGGATTCCATTTTTTCACCAACGAAGCCGGTGGCAACATGATGATGTTCATGAACCTGATCTGGGCCTGGGGCCATCCCGAGGTCTATATCCTGGTGCTGCCGGCCTTCGGCATATTCTCGGAAGTGGTCTCGACCTTCTCGGGCAAGCCGTTGTTCGGCTACCGCTCGATGGTGCTCGCCACCATGTCGATCTGCGTCATCTCCTTCATGGTGTGGCTGCATCATTTTTTCACGATGGGCGCCGGACCCAACGTGAACGCCATCTTCGGCATCGCCAGCATGATCATCGCAGTGCCGACCGGCGTGAAGATCTACAACTGGCTGTTCACGATGTTCGCCGGCCGTATCCGCTTTACCACGCCGATGATGTGGTCGATCGGCTTCATGGTGACCTTTATCATCGGCGGACTCACCGGCGTCCTGGTCGCCGTGCCGCCCGCGGACTTCCTGCTGCATAACAGCCTGTTCTTGGTCGCGCACTTCCACAACGTCATCATCGGCGGCGTGCTGTTCGGTGCGTTCGCGGGCTACACCTACTGGTTTCCAAAGGCGTTCGGCTTCCGTCTTCAGGAGGGGTATGGCAAGGCGGCGTTCTGGCTTTGGCTCATTGGCTTCTATGTCGCCTTCATGCCGCTCTATGCCGTCGGTTTCCTCGGCATGACCCGGCGTATGCAGCATTACGACGTCGCGGAGTGGCGTCCCTGGCTGATGGTGGCCGGCGTCGGCGCCGTGATCATCCTCGCCGGCATCATCTGCCAGATTATGCAACTCGTCGTCAGTATCAGGGATCGAGAACTGCTTCGCGACGTGACCGGCGATCCTTGGGATGGCCGCTCGCTGGAATGGGCCGTCTCTTCGCCGCCGCCGGTGTTCAATTTCGCCGTGATGCCCGATGTCACCAGCGAAGACGCCTATTGGGCGATGAAGCGGCGCACCAAGGACGAGGGTGT
>WNFM01246749.1_pt2 | contig 11247 bp, 14 predicted proteins | sample 5400271 | NCBI WGS metagenome assembly WNFM01 (sample SAMN13153352, study PRJNA577476) | soil metagenome | isolation source: 60 cm saprolite on Douglas fir-dominated hillslope | place: USA:California | collected 2013-09-17 | reverse complement strand
CCGCGCCGCCGCCGCGGGTCCGGGCGGACGCGAGATGTTCGTCAGCCGCCAGCCGATGGGACGGTTGGGCACGGCGGAGGAAATCGCGTCTCTCGCGGTTTATCTCGCCAGCGACGAGAGCGCGTTCACGACAGGTGTGGCGCATATCATCGATGGCGGCTGGACGCTGTGACTTTACCCTCTCCCCGCTCTTTGCGGGGAGAGGTCGGAAACTTAGCGAAGCTAAGTTTCCGGGTGAGGGGCGAAGCACGATTTTTCCGCGCGGGAAGCAACTGCCGGATGGATAGAGCCCCTCACCCCAACCCTCTCCCCGCGAAGAGCGGGGCGAGGGAGCGGACTTCCGGCGCCGCGGCAGCGACGACAAAATTGAAGTGAAAGGATTTTCCCCATGAACAAGATCGATCTCAACGGCCGCTGCGCCGTCGTCACCGGCGGCGCGCAGGGGTTTGGCCGCGCGATCACGGAACGCTTTGTCAGTTCGGGGGCAAAAGTCGCGATCTGGGATCATGACCAGCCGTTTGCCGAGAAGACCGCAAAGGAAATCGGCGATGCTGTCACCGCATTCAAGGTCGACGTGTCGGATCTTGCTGCGGTCGAGAAGGCGCGGGACGCGACGCTCAAAGCGCTCGGCAAGATCGACATTCTCGTCAACAATGCCGGCATTGCCGGGGTCAACAAGACGGTGTGGGAAACCGATCTCGAGGAATGGCGCAAGGTATTACGCATCAATCTCGACGGCCCGTTTATCTGTTGCAAGGCGATCGCGCCCAAAATGATCAGCCAAGGTTACGGCCGCATCGTCAACATCGCTTCCATCGCCGGCAAGGAAGGCAATCCCAATGCCGCGCAACTACTCGGCGTCAAAGGCCGGCCTGATCGCATTGACAAAATCGCTCGGCAAGGAGCTCGCGCAGCACGACATCCTCGTCAACGCGGTGACCCCCGCCGCCGCCAAGACCGCGATCTTCGATCAGATGACGCAGCAGCACATCGACTTCATGCTGTCCAAAATTCCGAAAGGACGTTTTGTCCTGGTGGAAGAACTCGCGGCGATGGTGGCGTGGCTGGCGTCGGAGGATTGCGCGTTCTCCACCGGCGCCGTGTTCGATATTTCCGGCGGGCGGGCGACGTATTAGATGTCGCTCTCCGTCATTGCGAGCGCAGCGAAGCAATCCATACTGCCGATGCGACATACAAAGCTGGATTGCTTCGTCGCGGAGCCTGTCATCGGGCGCGCCTTCGCGCGATCCGTTGGCTCCTCGCAATGACGACAAAGGCAGCGGAGACATCATGACCAGGGAAGGCGGATGCCTGTGCGGAGCGGTGCGCTTCAGGTGCGAGGGCGAGCCGATCAATGTCCGCATTTGCCATTGCCGCAACTGCCAGAAGGCGATGGGATCGCCGTTCTTTGCCCGCGCGCTGTTTGACCAAAACGCGATTACGATCGAAGGCGAAACCGCCCGATATGCTTCGTCCGAGCTGTTAGACCGCGTCTTCTGCAAAAGGTGCGGCACGCGGCGGTTTGCCTGGCGGAAAGTCGGGACGATGGCAGGCGTAGCTCTCGCGGCCTTCGACGACCGCAACGCGTTCACGCCGACCGATCACATGTGGGTCACGGAAAAAATGGACTGGGTAAAGCTCGACGACGGCCTGCCGCAATATCCGTGTACGGCGCCTTGACGTCGGGTCTAATTCCACATGACTGAATCGTAGAACTCTTTTCTTTCCTTATACGACTTCAACATACACGGTTTTGCTGTCATGAGCGTTTCGAGGGGCGCATCCGGGCTCATCGCGTAAAGCCCGCAATGCTCATTCCGCGCTCTAATCCAGTCACCATGACTGTCGTTGCGTACATCCCGATCGGCTCCCAATACGTTTGAGCGCCAGGAGTTGAACTCGCCATAAACTTCGAGCTCCAGTGTCCACAATTCTTCATCCGCGCAAATAAGACGGGCAACGGCGCCATCCTGGACTGTGCAGAAGCTTGGCGGACCAGCAAGCGAAGCACTCGAGATAAAAATGAGGGGCATTGCCAGGTACCACCGCATATCTGTGACTCTCCCTGTTCGTGTCGACGCAATATTCGCTACGGGACGATCTCAAACACCGCGCCATATTTTCTTGGGCCACCACCGCCGCTCGTTACTCCGAAGAGCGCACCAGACTTGCTGCGAACCAGCGCTCCACTGAGCGATGATCCGTCGCCATCCGTACCGCCCGCAAAGCCGTGTATGGTGGTTTGCTTCCAGCCGAACCAAGTCGGAGCTAGTCTGAATACCGGAGCCAGTCTGAATACCGTGCCCTTGCCACCAAAGCTTTGAGCTACGCCCCCGTATCTCGTCGTCCCGTAAAGCTCGCCCGAATTACCGAAGACGAGTCGGCTATTGGGAGCGTGGCCGTCGCCGTCTCTTCCGGAGAAATTGTAGAGAACTCGGTAGGTCCATTTGTCTCCTGATGGCGTCAAGGTGAAAATCGTCCCGCCACCGAGTTTACCTCCGCCACCCGTCGTGCCGTAGAGCGTCCCGGCGGCGTCAACGGTCAGCCCGGCCATCGGCAGCACACCCCCGTCAGAACTATCCGGCTGATAGAAAGTATGAATGACTTTCTCGTCCCAACCGCTTTCCGTCGGCGTCAGCTTGAACACCGTACCGATGCCGTCCTTGCCGCCGCCGCCCGTGGTTCCATAAAGGGCGCCAGATTGATCGAACACCAGTCCGGCCTCAGGATAAGCGCCGTCGTCACCGCCTCTGAAGTTGTAGAGGGTGACCATCGTCCATCCATCTTTGGTCGGGCTGAGCTTGAATACCGTCCCCATGCTCGAGGCGCCACGCCCCCGACGTCGTCCCATAGAGCGCGCCGGAAGCGTCGGAGATCAGGTCTGAACACCTGCTATTGAACTCTCGAGTTGGCATCGAATAGACGGGGACTGGATTGCTCAAGCCGGGTCCAGACGTGTCCAGCTTGAAGAGCATCCCATCATGAGTCTTGTCAGAAAGAGAAGGCCCTCCGAAGGAGGTTATGCCGTATAATGCGCCGGCCTGAGCCCAAACCATAGGCGACCCGGGGCTACCGCCGACTGTATTCGGATTGAGACTTAAAACCTCCTCCTTCCAGACCGGAATTTCGGCAGAGGCGTTCGACCGCTCAGCGCCGGACGCATGCGACGAAGGAGGCGGCGGACTGAGCTTGAATATGGTGCCCCACCGAAGTTTGCCCCCGGAGAAAGTCACTCCGTAGAGATTGTCTGCGGCATCTACCGACAATCCGGGTACAGGACCTGATCCGTCCGAACCGTCAGAGAACCTATAGATCACCGCATAGCGCGCCGGTCGCATCTCGCGAAATCCGTAAAGCGCGACGACTGCAATGATGACAACCGCGGCGGCCGTAATTCCGGCGATCATCAATATCCTGGGCTTCGTCATCTGTTGATCTGAGGCCGGAGAGATTTCAGTTTCGCGAGGCGCAGGACGCGCCTTTGCGGCGACACGTTGAAGTAGCAATTGTGGATTGCAATCCGGCAAAAACAAACGACTCGAATTGGGGGAAGTCTTTCAGGGTCGATTAACCCACAGTCCGCCTTATCTCCGACCCTAACGGGCGGCCCCAACAATCCGAGCGATGGAGCATTGGCGGCGCAATCACTATTTGGAAGCGTCAACGCCGGCTCGGCCAATTCGTGGTAGCGTCCCCTACCCATTGACAGGACAATCGATTGAACATCTCCCTCTACGACATATCGGTCTGGGTCGTGCCGCTGGTCATCGCCATCACCTTCCACGAGGCCGCCCACGGCTTTGTGGCGCACGCCCTCGGCGACGACACGGCCTGGAAACAGGGCCGCGTCACCTTCAATCCCCTAAAGCATATCGACCCGTTCGGGACGCTCATCCTGCCGGCCATGCTGCTATTGGCGCACTCGCCCTTCCTGTTCGGCTACGCCAAGCCGGTGCCGGTGAATTTTCGCGCGCTGCGCAATCCGCGGATCGATATGGTCTGGGTGGCGCTGGCCGGGCCCGCCACCAACATCGCGCTGGCTTTGGCCGCGGCGCTGGCGTTTCATATCGTGGGCTACCTGCCGCCCAATGCGGCGCAATGGCTCTTCGACAACCTCAAAAATGCGCTTGTTATCAATGTCATCCTTGCGATCTTCAACATGCTGCCGATCCCTCCGCTGGATGGCGGGCGGGTCGCGGTGGGACTTTTGCCCCGGTTTTTGGCCGCCCCGCTGGCCCGGCTGGAGCCGTTCGGCATGCTGATCCTGATCGGAATTCTGATCATTCTCCCCTTGGCGGGTTCGCAGTTCGGTCTAAATCTTGATGTTATCTCCGCGATACTGCGGGTCTCGACCGGCTATGTAATCCAGCTACTTCTGGTGGTAACCGGCAACGGGTAATGCAATTATTGCAAGCTTACAAAAAGGAAGGCCGAAAAGGCTGAGGGCATGGCGACCAAAGCGGCTAATCTGTTGATCGCACGGCGTGCCGACACCAGGGCCCGGGCGGACTTTGCGACCTGGAAAATGATGGCGAAGCTGAACGGCGCCTCCGCCTTGCCCCCCGAGGCGCAAAACTTCCTTGAAAGCTACAAGGTGCTGCTCAATCAGATGATGGAGGCCGAGGCCACCGAGGCCACCATCAATATGATCTACAAGAGCTATTACGTTGAGATGGGCGGGGCTGGCGTGCCGCCGGAGGTTCCCGCCCAGTCGAACAATAAGGCGACGAACAACGTTACCGCCTTCAAGCGACCGCCCGCCCAGCGCAAGCCGACGGCGCGGCAGGCCACTCAAGTTCCGGGCGCAAAGCCCAGGCTTCCGGTGGCGCTGATCTTTGCGTGCCTGGTCGTCGTCTATGTCGGGATCAGATATTTTTGGCAGTGAAATGACGCGCCCCGGTCACGAACGGATCCGGATGCCCTGCCCCAAAATCAACTCTTGTTTTTGACGCGAAAAATCACCGGCAAGGTAAAGCTCAATCCCTCGTCGGCAATGACCGGCGGAGGCGGCGGCACCGGATCGGATTTTCGCACCATGGCCAGCGCCGCCTCGTCGAACGCCGGATCGCCGGAACCCTTGACGATGCTGGCCGAGAGCACATGGCCCTTGCGGTCCAGGGCAAAGCTGACAACGATTTCGGCGCTCCTCTGCGAGCCCGCCGGATAGCGCTTGTGCTTATCCAGGTGAGCCATCAGCTCCTTCTGCCAGGTCACGCGCAGCCGCTGCGTGCTTTCTCCCGTCCCCTGCACCGGAGCGACCGAGCGCGCCGCTTGCGGGATATTTTCGGAGCTGGGCGTCGCGGTCGCCTCCGCGGCTTCCGATTCCGTCGAGGCCTGGGTTTGCACCGCGGCCATTTTCGCGTCGTCTTCCTTCGGCTTGCTGTTGTCGTTCGGCGTCACCGCCCGATCGGGATTTTCAGTTTCGGTCGGGACATCCTTGGGCAGCTCGGTCTCTCTGACCTCGGCCTTCTGTTCGGCCATCGCCGGTGAAGCAACGGAGGCCTCGGTGTCCGGACCCGCCGGCAGATCGCTGGGCTCGAGATGCGGCGAAGTCATCTCCAGCCCGATCTCGATGGCGGGTGCGCCCACGGCTTCGTCGAGATCGTCGGCCTCAAGGCGCGCAAAGGCCAGCGCGGCGCCGCCGACGTGAAGCGCGAGCGCGGCAAGGCCGGCGAAAATCCACAGCCGGCTTAAAGGTCTTTGTTCGTTATCGAGCTCGGGCATCCCGATATCTCAGTTGCTCAAGGTTTTGCATTGGCCGGTGCCGGGCCCGGGCGCGGCCCCGCGTTATCCGGAACGCCTTCCAGCGCCACCAGCTTGATCTTCGAATAGCCGCCGGCGCGCAGGATTTCCAGCACGTCCATCATCTCGCCATACGGCACCGAACGATCGGCGCGCAGGAAAATAAAACTGTCCTTGCTGGCAACGGCCATGGCGTCGAGCGAGCGCACCAGATCGACCCGCTTGACCGGAGTTTCGCCGATCGCAATCGCCAGATCAGGCTTGATGGTGACATAGGTCGGCTTGTCCGGCTTCTTCTGCGGCGTCGCCGTCGAAGACGGCAGATCGACCGGGAGATCGACGGTCGACAGCGGCGCCGCCACCATGAAGATGATCAGGAGAACCAGAATGACGTCGATGAAGGGCGTGACGTTGATCTCATGCGTTTCGGCGAAATCGCCGTCGTCATCGAGTTCGGTGTCTGCGATCGATGTACCCATCGCCTACTCCGCTGCCCGCGAACGCGAAGGCCCATGGGTGCGATCGAGGTCGCGTGACAATAGCCGCGCCGCCGCGCCCGACGCGCGCGCAACCAGTTCGAGATACCCCTTCGTCATGCGCGAAAAGTGGTTGTAGAAGATGACGGCCGGGATCGCCGCGGCGAGACCGAACGCGGTCGCAAGCAGCGCCTCGGCAATGCCGGGCGCAACTACGGCGAGATTAGTGGTCTGCGATTTCGAGATGCCGATAAAGCTGTTCATGATGCCCCACACCGTGCCGAACAGCCCGACGAAGGGCGATGTCGCGCCGATCGTCGCCAGCACGCCCATGCCGAGCCTGATCCGGCGCGCCTCCGCGCGCACGATCTCGGCAAAGCTCGACGCCGCCCGCTCCTTGAGGCCGGCGTCGCTGGAAATGCCCGCCGACAGTCGCGCCTCGCGCATGGCTGCAGCGAGCAGCGACGACAGCACGCTGCCCTTGGCGCCGAGCGCGAATTGAGCTTCCGCCAGCGACCGCGCATCGGCGATCTTGGCCAGCGCCGCGCGCAAACTACGCTGGATCAGCGACAGCTCGATCATCTTTGCGATGAAGATGGTCCATGTCACCAGCGAGGCAAAGGCAAGCCCGATCATCACGGCCTTGACCAGAATATCGGCTGACAAAAACATCGACCAGGGCGACAGTTCGCGCAACGCAGGCGCGGTCGATTTCAGCGATCTGGAGCCGTCGGCGGAAGTTGCGCCGGTGTCGGAGACCGCAGGCGCTGGGGCGGGTGCAATAGCCGCCGATGGCGCCGGGGCTTGTGCTGTTGGCGCGGCTTGGACCGGAACCGCCACCGGTTGCGACGCTGCGGGAGCTTGCTGAGCCGTCGTCTGTTGCGCAGACGACGGCGACGCCAGGATCAGCATCGCAACCGCGAAGATCACCGCATGGATCGCTCGAGGAGATGAAGTGATCATAGGTCGGCCCAAAGGTGGATCGGATGGCGAGCTGTGCATGCGTTGCGTCATATCTTCTGCGAGATGCCGACGTAGAAACCACGACGCGGGCCGAATTGCGGCGCGAACACCCCGATGCCGCAGCCGACGACATCGAACTGGAGCGTAGTCGGCTTGCTCCATCCCGGGAACAGATATTCCTGCGAGATCCCGACATTGACCTGGGTGTGGAACGACAGGCTGCATCATTCGCTCATATCTTTTTCGAGATGCCAAGAAAGAAGCCGCGGCGCGGGCCGAACTGCGACGCGAACACGCCGATGCCGCCTGCCTCCCTGATCTCGTAGATCTGGTCAAACACGTTGACGACGTCGAAACGAACCGTCATCGGCATGGGATCGTTGGGCAGCAGGAATTCGCGCTTGATGCCGACATTGACCTGCGTGTAGGCCGGCACGGTGCTGATGTTGGCGTCCCCGCTGCGCAGGCCGCTGCCATAGATCATGTCGGCGCTGAGTTTTGTGCCGCACCACCATAGCCCGCCACTGCCGAACGTTTCGGCGACTGTCGCCGGCCGACCGCAGAACTGGTAAACGGCGCCCGCCGACGCGGTGACGAACTGGTTGTGATCCGTATAGATAAAGTGCGTCTGGGCGTATTGAAACCGGGTCAGACCGCCGAGATCGGGGAGCGGTATGGTGTTGTCGAACAGAAACTGGTTCGAAACGGGGTTGATCGCCCGCTGCTGCGCCACGGCGACATTGCCGTAGGCCTGGAAGTAGCCACTATTGAATTTGGCATGGAATTCGATGCCTTCGTTGTAGCCCTTTTCGTAGTTGAAAGCACTTAACACCAAGGCCTGTCCGAATTGGCCGTTGTCGATCAGGTCCGTCGCGATCTTGTAGTAGGCATCGACGCCGAGTTCGAGACTGGTGCAGTCTTTCGGTGCCGAGGAGGTGCATCCCAAGGGTATCTTTTGATCGACGCCGACGTCGAAATAATGCGAGCGCTCCGGTTGGACCGGATCGCTGGCCGCGCCGGCCGACGACGCTCCGGTCGTATTGTTGAACAAGGCGATGTTGGCGGGAGCCGCCTCCACCAGCACCGGCGGCGTAAAGTAGCGTGCATAGCCGGCATGGAACGTGGTGTTATCGAAGGGCTTATAGGTGACGCTGAGCCGCGGGCTGAACTGGTTGGCGCTGATAAATTCATACATCTGGTCGAAGCGCAGGCCGGCGTTGATGGTGACCTGGTTGGTGAGCTTCCACTCGTCCTGCACATAGACCCCCATCAGCACGCCCAGTTTCGAGACGTTATCGGTGATCGACACCGGCTGCCCATTGTCGGTGCCGTCGCAGATCATGACCGTGAAGCCGGCGCGCAGCGTGTGGGATGAATTGACCTGATACGCGCCGTCGCCCTGAATGCCGTTGGTGTAGGAGGTGCGGGTGACGGTCGAGGCGATGCCGTTGAGCAAGAGATCACCGACCGGGTCCGGCAAGAAGTGCAAATTGTTGTAGCGCGTGAAATAGGACAGCTGCCCGTCGAAGCCGTTGGCCGATGTCTGCACCGACAATACGCCAAAGTGAGTGAGCTCCCACTGGTTTTCGTTCAGGTGTGCTGAATCGAAACTGGTGATGCCGAACGCGTCGGTGACAAATCCATTTTGTCCAATCGGTGCACCGGGAACATTGGGAATCTGAAAGTTGTTGTTCGAGGTGCCGGCGATCAGGCTGACCCGGGTGGTCGGGTCGATGAACGCTGACATGTAGGCAAAGCCTCGCTCCTGCTGGGAGAAATCGTGGATCGCATTGTACGCAGGCGTCGGATTTTCGATCCCCACCGTGGTCTGCAGATAGCGGCCGGTGAAGTAGTACTGGACGCCGGGGAAGCAATCCGCGGGAGCCGCCGGCGCCTTGACGTAGCCCGGCGTAGTCGCGGGCGCCGCGGCGCAGTTGCCGCCAAAGGTGCCGCCATATTCGATGCTTGGCGTAATGGTTCCATGACTGCCACCGTACACGCTGATGGAGCCGCTGTTGTTGAAAAGATCGGTGCGAGTCGTGATGTCGACGAGACCGACCGTGCGCAGCCCGAATTCGGCGGGCAGCGCGCCGACCACTAGGGCCATGCTGCCAACGAAACTGGTGTCGAAAATGCTGCCAAAGCCGGTGAGCCCGTCCGGCAGCATCACCCCGTTGATGCGGAATTGGACGTTAGCGTGGTCGTTGCGGACATGCAGCGAGCCGCTGGCGGCGGAATCCTGCGAGACCCCGGGCGCCTGCAGCAGCACTTTCTCGACCGACTGATTGTCGCCTTGGGGGAGGTCCTGGATCGTCTGGTGGCTGATCGTATCGGAGGTCGTGCCGTTGGTTGTATAAATATTGCTACGTGCCTGATCGAAGACGCTGCTCTTTGCGGCAAGCTGCGCGGCCGGCGAAGCCGGCGCCGGCGGCGCTGTCGGCGGGCGGGCGGACGTCGCGCGAGGTTTTCCCGTGGTCACGCGCGTCTTGGGACGGCTCGGCGCTTGCGCGGTGGGCGGCTTGACGACCTCGATCTGCGGAAGCGTCGTCGCGGCGAGGACCTGCGATTGTGCCGGGCCGCCGAGGCCGTAGAGCAGCATGAGTGAAGCTGCCCCAGAGGCGGCCAACATATGTTTCGCGAATACTGATACTGACATTATCCCTAGTCCGATAAAGCCGCCGCCAAATTCGTCGTAACGAATTCGAAGGCGCTTGCCGTCGAGAAGCGACGGACCGATTCCAGCTATTCCAAGGGACCGGCGACGCATGCTGCGCCGATCCCGTTGGGTCATCAATCAATCGAAATCAGGAAATGGGAGGAGCGCGAGGCTGAAAGGTCAGGTATAGCAGCTCTACCGCTTGCGGAAGCAGCAATAGCGGTGGCGTCGAGAACAAGACGGTGTTGGCGAGGGCAATCACGGCGCAGATCGCGCAACCATCGCCCGGCTGCTGGTCGTGATCGGAAGCAGGCTGCTGCTGGCCCGACTGACTTTCCGACAGGGTAGCTGTGTCGGGTGCCGCGACAGCATCGGTATAATAAGATTCCGAGGACGCCGGGCCGGATTGAATGACAGGCGCCGCCTGCGCTGCGATGGAGTGGAAGTGCCCGAACGCCAGCACGAACTGGACGGCCAGCGCCAACAGCGCGAGGCGCGAACCGTGTTTGATGTTCGATCGGAACCACTTCATGTCAGCGTACGCCTCAACCGCAGGGTCCGGAGTTCTCTCCGCCCGCTCGCGGTGTTACACTATAACATCTCAGGGATCGTCGCTGGCTGTCAATGGTGTTCGTTGCCGACTTTGTTCGCATCAGGCCTATTCGAGAGAGTGTGGGTTCGATGCAACGTTGCCGCACGCGATCTCTGTCGTCCGTCATCGGAGCGTTGCCGCAAGGACGTTGCAGGACAATGGAGCCTGCAAATACTCGGATCAGAAAATGCGCACGCGACGCCGCAGGAAATGGCGAACGTTCGGTTTAAGTGCAGTCCAACTATTTAGCCGCGATGTCGTTGCGAGGTTCAGCGAGGCTCTTGATGCGCTCCTTGATGTCTCTGAGCGTCTCCAGGCTGGTCTCGATTGCCTTGGTCGGAATATCCTGCAGAACATCGGTCGCGATCGAGTCGCGCAGGCTGTCGAGATCATCGACGAGCTGACGGCCGCTCGGGGTGAGAAACAGCCGGTTGGCGCGCCGGTCCTTCGGGTCGTGGCGCCGCTCGAGCAGACCGTGCTCGACCAGGCGATCGAGCAGGCGCACCAGCGAGATCGGCTGCAGTTCAAGCACGTCGGCCAGATCGACCTGCGACAATCCCTCCTGTTGCCGCAATCGAAACAGTACGATCCACTGCGCGCGCGTGGTGCCTCGGCCCTTGGCGCGGTGATCGATGTAGTTGCGCAAGAGCCGGGAGCTCTCTACGAGTTGCGCAATCAGCTGGCGTTTCGGATCGAGCGACATAAACTGCGGCGCTCCCTCAAAGCTTTCCAATTGTTTAGGATTCCTCAAGCCATAGTGTGTTTACACATAAAGTGCACGCATATTATATCTGTGCGTCTTTGGAACCGTTTTGAAG
>WNFM01217695.1_pt2 | contig 11249 bp, 8 predicted proteins | sample 5400271 | NCBI WGS metagenome assembly WNFM01 (sample SAMN13153352, study PRJNA577476) | soil metagenome | isolation source: 60 cm saprolite on Douglas fir-dominated hillslope | place: USA:California | collected 2013-09-17 | reverse complement strand
AATCCCGACGAGCCGCGCGAGGCGGAGATCGCGCGCGAGATGTTGGTCTCGGGCGACGCCGTGGTGCCGCATCTCAACGGCGAGCCGTTCCTCGAGAAACCGCCGCTCTTTTACTGGATGGTGGTCCCGGCTTACCGGATGGCGGGCGGCCCGGGGGAGATCGCGGCGCGGATCGTGCCGGCCCTCGCAGGCTGGCTCGTCATCCTGCTGGTGCTCTATCCGGGCGCCGACCTGGTCGGTGCTTCGGCTGCGCGTCTGGCGGCGGTCGTCCTGATGACCTCGCAGCAATTCTTCTGGACCGCGAGACGCTGCATGATCGACATGCCGCTGACCCTGGCGGTGCTGCTCGCCTGTCTCGCCTTCCATCGGGCGCTCTCAGGTCGTTCCGGCGAACGGCGCGGCCGGATCCTCTGGCTCGCGGCCGGCAGCCTGCTGACCGGCGCGGCGATTCTTCTGAAGGGGGCGATCGGCGCCGGAATCCCGGCGCTCGCGTTGATCGGGTTTTTCGCCTCGCGCCGCGATCTCCGTGGCCTCCTCCGTCTCGCGCCGGCGGCGCTGCTTGCGCTCGCGCCGGTCGCCGCGTGGATCGCTTTGCTGCAGATGCGTCTTGGCGCGTCCGGAGTGCGCGAATTCGTCTGGGTGAACAATGTCCTTCGCTTCGCGGGGGGAGCGGCGAAGGGGCACACGCAACCGTTCTACTATTACCTGCCGACGCTCCTCGCCGAGATGGCGCCCTGGAGCCTCCTGCTGCCGTTCGCGGTCGCGGCCGCCTGGCGCGCGGCGCGGCCGGGCGCCGGCGGCGAGGCGGCCGGCGGTACCGCGGACCGCGGTGTCAGGGCGGACCGGGGCGGAGTGAGCCAGGCGGGCGCCTCGATCCGCTTCCTGCTCGTCTGGCTGCTTCTGCCCCTTCTCGTCCTGTCGCTCTCCAGCACCAAGCGGGGGATCTATCTGCTGCCGCTCTATCCGGCGGCGGCGCTGCTTCTCGGCTTCTGGATCGACAGGGTCGCGGTCGCCCCGGCGCGCGGCGCCTCGCGCGCGGCCCGCGTCGCCCTGGCGATCTTCCTCGGCGCCGGCGTCCTGATCGCCGCCTTGCTGCCGGCCGCTCTCCGGCTCGTCCGGCCGCAGGAGTGGCTCGGCCTCGCGCTCTCGCTCGCGCTGCCCCCCGCGCTGGCTCTTTTCGGCCACGCGGCGCTCCGATCGGGGCGGGCCGGCCGGCTGGCCTCTCTGATCGGCGGCGCGCTCGCCCTGGTCACGCTTGCCCTCGCCGTCGCGGTCGTGCCCGAGGTGGTGAACGGCGCCGCCAGCCCGCGCGGGGCGGCGAGCCTTCTGCGCCGTATGGTCGAGGCCGGCGATCGCGTCGCCCTGTACCGTTTCAAAGAAGGGGCGCTCGGCGGGACCCTCTTCTACGCCGGCGGGACGTTACCGAACCTGGCCACGACCGAAGAGCTGCGCCGGCACCTCGAAGCGGGGAGCGTGGCCGGGCCGGGACCGCGCTCCGTTGCGCTGATGCGCGAAGAGGTCTACCGGGAGGAGTCCGCGCGCCTGGGGATCGCGACGACGATCGTCAGACGCTTCGAGCCCCCGCCCGGGATCGCCGCTCTCGCGCCGGGTCGCGCCGGTCCCGGTCCGCCGGTCGCCTCGACGGATGATGCCCTGGTTTTGATCGCCGCCGAATCGCCGCGATGACCCGGTCTCGGGTCGCGCCGCGGCCGGTACAGTCTGGAGGCGGCCCATCGTTCCGAATATCCTGACGGTCGATCTCGAGGAATGGTTCCATCTCGACGGGGAGGTCCTGCCGGCGGGGAACTGGGACCGTCTGCCGAGCCGCGTCGAGGAGACCACCCGCCTGTTGCTGTCGATCCTCGAGCAGCGCGGGGCGCGGGCCACCTTCTTCGCCCTCGGCTGGGTGGCGGCCAGGCACCAGGGGCTGATCGGGGAGATCCAGGCGCGCGGTCACGAGCTGGCGATCCACGGGTACATGCATAACTCCGTGCCGGCGATGAGCGAGGCCGAGTTCCGGCTCGATCTGAGGCGGGCCTGCGAGGCGGTGGAGGGAGTGACCGGCGTCAAGGTCACCGGTTACCGCGCCGCGCGCTGGAGCCTTGGAGGCGTTCCCGGGGGAGGGGGCGCCGGGCGCGCCTCGGGAGTCGTAACCTGGGCGCTCGAGGCGCTCGTCGACGAGGGGTTCCGGTACGATGCGAGCCTGGCGCCAATCGTCTCGATCGGCGACCCTTCCTGGCCGCTCGACCCGTACCTCATCGAGACCGGGGCCGGGCCGATCCGGGAGCTGCCGCCGCTGGTCGGCCGCTGGTTCGGCATCCGGCTTCTGTTTGCCGGCGGGTGGGCGCTGCGCCGCGTCCCGAACCGCGTGCTGCTGCGCGAGATCGCGCGGCGGAACGCCAGGGAGATGCCGGCGGTGATCGACCTGCATCCGTGGGAGCTCGATCCCGATCCGCCGCGAGTCGATCTGCCGCTCAAATACCGGATCGCTCATTACGGCGGGTTACGCGGGTTTCGCGCCAAGCTCGAAGAGCTTCTCTCGAACCTGACGCTCGTTCCTGTGCGCGACTACCTCGACGCCTTCCCTCCGGTCACGAGCGGCAAGGGAAAAGCGACCGCCCCGCGGGAGGAGTAGCCGGGGCGGCCGCCGCACTGTGAGGAGGGGACGTCGCCCCCGAGGCGCCCGCCCCCAGGCTTCCCGGGAACGCCGGCCCCTCCCCCCAGATCAAACATCGTTCGGCATCGCGCATGGTCACCGACTGATAAAGCAAGGGGAGTGCCACCCCGACGCGAGCTGCGCCGGGACAGGGCCGCAGGGCGGCAACTATCGATTCGGCAAGCGATTCGGCGCGGTGGCGGGGCGCGGTGCTCGAGGCTCGACCGGCGGCCGGTCCCGTCGATCATGTCCACCGATGGACGAAGCCGCCGGACGCTCGGCGGTGTCGAACGCGGCGCCTTGACGGCCATCCATGAGGTCCGGGAGTTCACGTTGCGACATCTCCCGGTTGGTGGTAAATTTTGGGCCCTATCATGAAGGACAGAGTGGATCGGACCGGTCGGGACGCTCCGCCACGATCTCTTCGCGGCGGGTTCGCCTTGGTCTCCGCCCTGATCTTCCTGCTCGCTCCCGGACGCTCCGCGGCCGACTACGTCAATTTCGAGGCGTCGCACGTCCATCCGATCGCGCTCACGCCATCCGGTGCGCGCCTCCTGGCGGTCAACACACCTGACGCGACCCTCGAGGTCTTCGCGGTCGCGAGCGACGGCAGCCTCAAGCCCCAGGCGACCATACCGGTCGGCCTCGAGCCGGTGACCGTCAAAGCCCGGACCGACACCGAGGCCTGGGTGGTCAACCATCTCTCCGACAGTGTCAGCATCGTCGACCTCGGTCAGGGCGCGACGGTCCGCACGCTTCCGGTCGGCGATGAGCCGACCGACGTCGTTTTCGCGGGCGGCAAGGCGTTCGTGGCGGTCTCCCAGGAAGATGCCGTCAAGGTCTTCGATCTATCCCGGCTCGACCTGCCGCCGCAGAAGATCGACCTGTTCGGGGTGCGGACGCGGGCGCTGGCAGTCTCGCGCGACGGCAGCAAGGGCTTCGCCGTGGTGCGCGATTCGGGGAACCAGACGACGGTGGTCAACGCCAACGTGATCCAGAACAACAACGGCATCAATCAGACCCGTCTCGGACAGCTCGGTCTCAACGATACCGCCTGCACCGGTCCGCACCCGCCCTACCCGCCGCTCCCCGCCGGCATCACGCGCAACCCGGCGCTGATCGATCCCCCCGACGGAGTGCCCAAGGTCGGCTTGATCGTCAAATGGGACGAGGCGACGCAGAGCTGGCGCGACGAGGCGTCGCAGGACTGGACCAGCTGCCTGCCGATCCGTCTGCCGGATCATGATCTGTTCATCATCGACCCCGGGACGGCGAGCACGCCCGCAGCGCTCGCGGGGCAGGTCGATCATCTCGGGACGACGCTGTTCGAGGTCTCGGTCAATCCTGCCAACGGCCGGATCTACGTGCCGAACACCGAGGCCCGGAACTTCGTCCGCTTCGAGCACCCCCTTGGCGTCCAGGGGCATATGGTCGACAACCGGATTTCGGTTGTCGATCCGGCGCGCGGCAACGCGGTGACCCTGATCGATCTCAACAGCCATATCGACAGAACGAGCGACCCGGCGACCAACCTTCTCGAGCGGCAGGCGAGCATCTCGCAGCCGGGAATGATGGTCTGGAACGCGGCCGGCAGCGTCGCCTACCTGACCGCCATCGGCTCGCGCAAGCTGTTCCGGGTGGACGGGGCCTGCCTGTCGGGCGGCTGCATCTTCGGGGCGAACCGGGCGCTGCCGGACGCCGTCGAGGTGGGTGAAGGGCCGACCGGCGTGGCGCTCCTCGAGACCGCCAACCGTCTCTACGTCCTGAACCGGTTCTCGAACTCGATCGCGCTGGTCAACGCCGCCACGCTCGGCAAGCTCGGCGAGACGCCGCTCCACGACCCGAGCCCGGCGACGGTCCGGAACGGCAGGCATTTCCTCTACGACGGGATCGACAGCTCCGGGCATGGCGACGCCGCCTGCTCCTCGTGCCATATCTCGGGTGACAAGGACGGCCTCGCCTGGGATCTCGGCAACCCGGAGGGCAGCTTCTCCCCGTACGGGACGGCCGGAGACAACGTCCGCTTCATCATCCCGGTCGGCGGGACGCCGACCCCCTGCAGCCCCGGGCTCTGCGCCTCCCATGCCGGGTTCGACCCTCAGAAGGGGCCGATGACGACCCAGACGCTGCGCGGCATGCTCGAGCCTCTGCACTGGCGCGGCGATCGCGGCACGATGAACGCCTTCAACAAGGCGTTCGTCGGCCTGATGGGGAAGAACGACATCGGGCCGATCAACGGCGAGCCGGCCGGTCTGACCGCCGATCAAATGGAGCTGTTCCGGCAGTTCGCGCTCGGGGAAGCCTTTCCGCCGAACCCGTTCCGGCCTCCGGACGACACGCTGCCGAACGCCCCCGTCACCGTCCCGGGGAACCCGTTCACCGGCAACCCGGCGGCCGGCGCCCAGCTCTTCTCGACCGGCCAGACCGACGCCGGGCAGCCGTGCGCCGCCTGTCACGCCCTGCCGTTCGGCACCGCCGGAGGCAAGCTGGGCGGGATCAACCCCGGCGACCCGGCCGGCGCGCGGGCGGCGCTGTTCAACGGCAACGCCGACGGCTCGCCGCACAGCGATCTCAAGGTGCCGCACAACCGGAACATGTACACCAAGTTCGGCCCGCTGTTCGGCACCGCCAGCGCCCCGCGAGAGAACAAAAGCGGCTTCGGATTCATCCACGACGGCTCGATCCCCGATCTCGGCACCTTCTTGTCGGCCGGGGTCTTCACCCTGACGGCGCCGCAGGTGCGCGACCTGACCCTGTTCATGATGTTCTTCCCGGGCGGCGCGCGCCCTTCCGTCGGACAGAACCTGACGCTGCCGGCCGGCGCGCCCCCGACCGGGCCGGCGGGGGCGGAGAACCTGCTCGCCATCCTGATCCGGTTCGGAAACCTGGCCGACCCCGCCCGGCATTGCGAGCTGGTGGTCTCGGGCCGGAGCGCCGGGCGGGAGCGGACCTGGTACCTGAACGGCGGCGCCGCCACGGGCGGGCTGTTCACGCCCGATGTGGCGGGCGAGCCGCAGGTTGCGACGATCGATCTGCGCCAGAACGCGGAAGGGCCGCTGACATTCCTCTGCGCGACGATCGGTTCGGGAATCCGTCTCGGCGCCGACCGAGACCTCGACGCCCATCTGAACGGCGATGACTGCGCCGCCGGAGACCCCGGGTCGTTCGCCGCGGTCCTCGAGACGACCGATCTTGCCGTCACCGGCGCTACGGGGACCAGGCTCTCATGGGGCGATCAATCGGCGCAGACCGGTCCGGGGATCCTGTATGACGTCGCGGGAGGGGATGTCGACGCGCTGCGCGGCGGCGGCCCCGGGACCGCCGGCTGCCTGGCGGGCGGTCTCATCGCGCCGGCGTATGCCGACGCCCGGCCCGACCCGCCCGCGGGGAAGGCCTGGTTCTATCTCAGCCGCGGGCGCAACGCCTGCGGCGCGGCGACCTTCGGTGCCGGCGGCGGCGCCGACGGCCTCAGCTGCGGCGGTCCGTAACCGGTTTTCCCGAACTATCTGTCGTGGGGTCGCCGAGAAGTTCGAGCCTTCGCCTCAGGTCGTCCGGCGACAGCCGATCGATCTGCGCGATCTTGTCCTTGCCCCGCAGGCCGGCGACCAGGCGGATCTGCGATACCGGGAGATCGAGGGTCGCGGCCAGCAGCCGCACAATCGCCTCGTTCGCCTCGCCTCGCTCCGGAGGTGAGGTCACGCTCAGCTTGAGGGCGGCGCCGTGAGGACCGACGATCCGGTCCCGCCTGGCGCCCGGGGCAACCCTGAGCCGCAGGCGGCATCCATCCCCCGAGATGGTCAGCTCGATCCCCTTCGTCTCCATCGGAGCATTCTGTCTCGGATTGCCCCGGCGGCGGCAACCCGGTAGAATGCCGAAGGCCCGGTGAGTTCGGTCATCGAAGGAGACGCATGAAGGAAGCGAAGAGAGTCGCGCAGCTCGGAGGCGGGCCCACCCTCCTGATGATGACGCTCGGACTGCTGCTCCTTCCGGCCTGCTCGAAGAACGACAACACGACGCTGGTGAACAGCGGCGTCGACTGCGGTCTGGTCCGCGCCGACCTGACCGGCACCTGGCAGGTCGTCTTTACTTCGGATAGCGTCCTGACGACGAACTGCAATAACAGCAGCTTCAACAACACATCGATCACGGTCAATGCGCTCGCCACGAACTACAGCGGTGTTTCGGTCCAGGGCAGCGATACCTCGGCCTCCTTCCTGGTGACGGGGGACGGGTCCGATGCAGCGGTCAACCCCGAGCTGATCGGCAGCGTTCAGGCCGACTCCTGCCTGGCCCTCTTTCGCGTCTGGGACTCGGCCGACAAGGCGTATATCCAATGTCTCGGCACCTTCGACAGGACGTCGGGAACGATCGCCGCAGGCTGCGACTCGGTGGACATCGACAACCCGGTCGGAGGTTCGATCGAGTCGATCTGCGATCTGAACCCTTCGATCAGCGTCGCGGTCAGCGTCCTCTGACGGAAGGCGGCAGAGCCGATGGCACCGGCCGAGATTAAAAGACGGATCGAGCGGGACATCCCCGGCGCCCGGGCGCAGGTGGAGGGGGCGGAGGCCCACTACAGCGCGGTGGTGGTCGCCCCGGCCTTCGAAGGGAAGAGCCGGATCGAGCAGCACCAGATGATCTATGCCCTGTTCCGCGAAGAGATGGCCAACCAGACGATTCATGCCCTGGCGCTCAAGACGGCGACTCCGTCCGAAGCGCAGAGCGAAAAGGGGCTTTAGTCAGGATCATTCACAGGGGCCGTTCCGAGAACCGGGCGGCCCCTGATCGAAATTCAAGGAGACAGACGATGTCCGAGGATATGCTCGACCAGATCAAGAAGGAAATCGCCGCCAACGAGATCGTGATGTTCATCAAGGGGACGAAGGAGATGCCGATGTGCGGCTTCTCCGCCCGGACGATCGCGGTCTTCAAAGAGCTCGGCAGACCGTTCAAGACGGTCGACATCCTGCCCGACCCCCGGATCCGGCAGACCCTCTCCGCCTTCAGCAACTGGCCGACCATCCCCCAGGTCTTCATCAATGGGAAGTTCGTGGGCGGCTGCGATATCGTGACGGAGATGTACCAGAAGGGCGAGCTCAAGCCCCTCGTCGAAGCCGCCTTCAGCAAAAAGTAGCCGCCGATCTCCCTCCCGGCCGCACCGGTCTCGGACGACGGTCTCGGCCGGGCCTCGGGGTCGCCCCGTCCGGAACCGTTCCAGGGTGGCGCGCCGCCCCCCGCAGGCCTAAATTGCGTGGGGGGCCTTCCGTCCCGCAGGGACCGGTTCCCGGGGGATCGCCTATTTCGACGCCGCCGGAATACACCAAGCGAGCCAAGCAGTCGGCCCGGGCGGGCGACTATTCCCAGGCCGGCGATTTCTACCGCCTTTCGGGCGATTGGAAGCGCGCCAACGAGATGTACCTCAAGGGAGGGCATTTCGACCTGGCCGCGCGCCTGGCCGAGGAGATGGGCGACCTGCCCGCCGCCTCGCTGCACTATCTCAAAGCCGGCGATCTGAAGGCGGCGGGCGAGATCGAGCTCCGGCTCGAGAACCTCGACAAAGCCGCCTACATGTTCATGCGCGCCGGAGAGCACAACCGGGCCGCGGAGCTATTCGAGGAGCTCGGCAAGTTCAAGGAGGCGGCGGTCCAGTTCCACAAGGCCGGATACCCCGAGAAGGGGGCGATGCTGTTCGTAAAGGCCGGCCTGCACATCGAGGCGGCCCACGCCTTCGAGAGCCTGATCGCGAACGCGGCGAAGGACGATTCGCGGGAATATCGATCCGATTCCGACCGCGCCATACTTCTCAAGTACCACCGCTTCTGCGGCGAGCTGTATCTGAAGATCGATCAGGGGGAGAAGGCGGCCCCGCACTACGAGGCGGCGCTCCTGCCGGAGCAGGCGGCCGAGGCCTGGAAGCGGGCCGGGCAGGCGGAAAAGGCGGCCGATATCCTGCTGAAGCTGCAGAAGCCGGAGGCGGCGGTCGCCGTGCTGCGCGAATCCGGGAAGGACCTCTCCTCCCTCGCGCCGGCGGTGCAGGCCGAGATCCTGGCACGCCAGGGAAAGCATCGCGAAGCGGCCGAGGTGTTCGAGAAGGCCGGCATCCTGTTCAGGGCCGCCGAATCGTGGAAAACGGCGGGCGAGCTGCGCAAGGCGGCGCAGCTGTTCGAGCAGGAGGGAGACACCGACCAGGCGACGAGCCTGTACGTCCGTTGCGGGCAGCATGGCGAGGCGGCGCGCATCTTCGAAGCGGCGCGCGACTTCAAGAACGCGGCCGAGCTGTATCGCAAGTCGGGGAAGTTCGAGGACGCCGCCCGCGTCTACCTGAAGGCGGACGACCCGGTCGCTGCGGCCCGCATCTTCTACGAGCAGAAGAATTTCGACGCCTGCATCAAGGCGCTCCAACAGGTCAGTTCCGAGGACAAGGAATACCGCAAGGCGTCGTTCCTCCTGGGGAGGATCTTCGCCGAGCAGGGTCTGCACACCCTGGCGGTCGATAAGTTCACCGTGGCGATCGACGGCGCCGAGGTGGATGACGACACCGTGCTGATCTATTACTCGCTCGCCCTGGCGCACGAGGGAAACCTGCGGCCGCGCGAGGCGCTCCGGATCTATCAGCGGATCCTGTCGCACGACTACGGATTCAAGGACGTTCTGGCGAGGATGCGGGCGATCGAGAGCCAGCCGATGGCGACCCTCGGCGCGCGCGGCGGCCCGAAGACCTCCGAGCCGGAGAGCGGCTGGTCGGAGCCGGGCCGCTACAGGGCCGAGCGCTCGCTCGGCGGCGGGAAGCTCGGCGAGGTGTTTCGCGGCATCGATACCGCCCTGGGCCGGCCGGTGGCGATCCGCCGGCTGACCGAGGCGCCGGGGGAGGCGGGGAAGGCCGATCGGTTCCTGAAGGAGGCGGCCGCGACGGCGCGGCTGAGCCACCCGCACATCGTCACCACCTACGACACCGGGGCGGACGATCAGGGGAAATTCATCGTGACCGCCCTTGCCGAGGGGAAGCCGCTGCGCGCGCATCTCGAGGGGAAGATGCGGTTCGAGATGAACCGCATCGTCGACATCGGCCGGCAGATCCTCGAGGCGCTCGACCATGCGCACGGGCGCGGCATCCTGCACCGCAATCTCCGGCCGGAGAACATCTTCCTGACCGACGACGACAAGGCGGCCCTCTCCGACTTCGGTCTGTCGATCAGGCTCTCCGATCTGACGGCGCAGGAGCTGGGGGACGGACCGCAGATCCGCTACACGCCGCCCGAGATGCTTCTCAAGGAGAAGGTCGATGAGCGGACCGACCTCTATCAGTTCGGCCTGGTCCTGTACGAGATGGCGCTCGGCCGCGCCCCTTTCTCCGGCAAGGAGGTCGGACACCAGCAGGTGCATGCGCCCGTGCCGCTGCCCGGCGCCGGCGAGAGGCCGCTCCCCGACTTCCTCAAGGCGGTGATCCTGCGCTGCCTGGAAAAAGACAAGACGGGCCGCTATCCGAACGCCCGCGCCGTCCTCGACGACCTGAAGCTGAAGGAGGTCGTACCGGGCATGGTGGTGGCGGATCGCTACGAGGTGCTGGCGGAGGTGGCGCGCGGCGGGATGGGGATCGTGTTCCGCGGACGCGATATCGAGCTGGACGAGACGGTGGCGCTCAAGTTCCTGACCGGGGAGATCGACCCCGAGCTGATCGCCCGCTTCGTGCAGGAGATCAAGGCGGCGCGCAGCGTCATCCACCCGAACGTGGTGCGCGTCTACACTCTGGAGAAATGGCGCGAGCACCGCTTTATCGTCATGGAATATATCGATGGCGTGCCGCTGCCGCGCCACCTGCAGCGCTCACCGGTGCCGACCCGCTCCGATCGCCTGCGACTGGCGCGGCAGATGGCCTCCGCGCTCGGCGCCGCCCACGAGAAGGGGCTGATCCACCGCGACATCAAGCCGGACAATATTCTGGTGACCGCGGCCGGAGAGGTGAAGGTTCTCGACTTCGGCATCGCCCGCCCGGAGCGCGCCGGCCACACGCTGACCTCGACCGGAACGGTCCTCGGTTCGCCGATGTACATGTCGCCCGAGCAGATCCAGGCGCGGCCGCTCGATCGGCGGACCGACCTCTACTCGCTCGGCGCGGTGCTCTACTTCCTGTTCACCGGCGTCGAGCCGTTCGACGGCAAAGATCTGCAGGAGATCCTGATGAAGCACCTGCAAACGCGCCCGCGCGCACCCCACCTTCTCGATCCTTCCATCCCGCGCCCCCTCTCCGATCTGATCATGAGGACCCTCGAGCCCGACCGCGAGCGACGCATTCAGTCGATCGACGATCTGAACGAGGCGTTGGGCGGGATCGCCAGAAGCTCTGCGGCCTGAGGGATCGAACAGCGCAGGGACAGCCACACCGCCGAGTCGCGGCGAAACTGCCGCTGTCTCCCGCTCACTCGCCAGCTGCCGGTGCTCCGACTCAGGAGCAGCACGTTCAGCTCGTCTCGTGGCTGCGGTGTGTGAGGAAGGGATCGCTCGTGCCGGAATGAACGTCGCCTCGAGGTCAGCCAGCGGCGGGACCACCGGGGTGAAGCGCGGCAGGGGTGTGTCTCCGCCGGGCCATGAGCGA
>WNFM01308288.1_pt1 | contig 11251 bp, 8 predicted proteins | sample 5400271 | NCBI WGS metagenome assembly WNFM01 (sample SAMN13153352, study PRJNA577476) | soil metagenome | isolation source: 60 cm saprolite on Douglas fir-dominated hillslope | place: USA:California | collected 2013-09-17 | reverse complement strand
AAAGACGTATCTGGGCGGATCCTATGGCAATTTTTCTATCATTCCGCTGGTCGGAGGTGTCAAGTATTATTTTGTTAAAACCAATGATGGGCTATATGCCGCCGCTGACTTAGGATTGAACATCGTCAATTATAGTACGGCTTACCCCAATCAAGGCAACGGCAATGGAGTCACATTCGGTTCTGCCAGCACGGCCCGCATCGGATTTGCGCCTGGTATTGGGTATCGCCTGGGAAGTTGGGATTTTACGGGCAGAATTAATTTCATGGCCGATTTCAGTTATCTTGGGGCCCATGCGGCTTATGTTTTTGGGGGTAAATAAATTCGTCGTTGAAGCTCGGTGTTGAGGGAAAGGCCCCCGACAAAGCCGGGGCAGGCACAAAGGGCACAAAGAACCACGGAGGGCACTAAGGGTTTTTTTCTCAAATAGCGTTGTGTTCTTTGTGTTCTTCGTGTCCTTTTCAGCTTACGTCGCCGCATTGATTTCAGCTTTTAACAAGGCACCCTTTGAAAGCGTTTGATACACTACACAATATCGCTCGGTTAACTTTAACAAGGTAGCCAGTTGCTCATCGGAAGCGTCGGTTTCCAAATTGAAACTGAGACGAATATTTTTAAACCCTACGGGTGACTCCTTTGAAACACCTAATGTCCCTTTGAAATCGAGATCTCCTTCGGCTCTCAATTCTCCTCCGGCGATCGGAATTTCCAGGGAGGTGGCGACAGCACGAAGTGTTACACCGGCACAGGCTACCAGCGCCTGCAGGAGCATATCACCGGAACATACCAGCAAGCCATTCCCGCCGGTAGCCTGATGGAGGCCGGCTTCCACCAACGCCTTTCCGGTTTCTACACGGCAGGCAATCCCATCGGACAAATTTCCGTTCGCTATTAAAGTGATCACCGCCGAATCCGGATCTGTTTTGTACTTTTCTTTAAAAGGCAATTGGGCAGTCCTTAATTGTTCTTTGTTCATAAGAAGTTGAATTAAACTAAATCCAAAACTAATATTGGAGATTCATCATCCCTTGAAAGTAGTAGAAATCCTTAAGAGATGCCAATTTGCAACTTGTCCCTCTGCGCCTTACTTTGCGCCCCTGCGTCTCTGCGGTGAAATTTCAACCGCAAAGGCGCAGAGACGCAAAGCAGGCGCAAAGGCAATATTGCATGAGAATAAAACATATCTTCAGCACGTGCTTCGGCAAAGCGATTACCCCTTGGCTAACCGTTTATCTTAGACTGATTGCCCTATCCCTATTATTATTTACCTCATGCAAGCCAAATCGTACTGAAAATAGAAATGAGAAACAGCCGGAACTTGACGGACTAAAAGTTCCTGCCGGCTTTTCTATTGAACGCGCTACCCTTCCCGGTTTGGTTCCGTATCCCATGTTTGCCTCCTTCGATGGCGAGGGTCGGCTTTTCGTTTTTGAGTCCGATGGCAGTTCACCTTCCACCGAAGACATGCTGAAAAAACCTCCCTACTTTGTCCGGTTGCTCGAAGACACGGATGGAGATGGGATTTTCGACAAGAGCAAAATCTTTGCCGATTCAATTTCTTATCCAAAGGGGGGAGTCTTTTATAAGGGTAGCCTTTATGTAAGCGCGTCACCGGATCTTTTGCGCCTTACCGATACAGACGGTGATGGTGTAGCAGACAAACGGGAAGTTGTCCTCACCGGATGGGTTCTGAATCATAATGGTGCCTTGCTGGGCGGACCTTTTTTTGGTCCGGACGGCTGGATGTATTTAACGGACGCCAGGCGGGGATTTGATATTACCACGAAAGAAGGCGTGAACCTGAAAGGAAACAGCGCCCGGATCTGGCGATGCCGGCCGGATGGTACAGGCCTGGAGTCGATGTGCGGCGGGGGGGATGACAACGCGATCGAACTTGTATTCATGCCATCCGGTGAAACAATTGGCACCATGACCTATTTCATCGACCCGCAGGCTGGTATGAGAGATGCGCTCATGCATTGGGTGGAAGGAGGGGTGTACCCGAAGCCCCTGGATGTCATCCGACAGGATCACTATAAATTAACAGGCGACCTCATGCCGGTGATGACGAAGATGGCACGTGTAGCGCCTTCGGGTTTGATGCGATACCGGGGATTGGCTTTTGGAAAAGAATATGGTGGTGATCTTTTCGCTGCCGAGTTCAATACCGGGCGGATTATGCATTACCGGATCACCGCGGAAGGCGCTACGTATAAGACGGTTGGTGAGCCGTTTATCACCTCCACTGTTTCTGACATCCATCTCACCGATGTGCTGGAGGATGCCGATGGAAGCATGTTGGTACTGAATACAGGGGGTTGGTTCATTGCAGGATGTCCACTTTCCGTAGTCGCTAAATTAGATGTGCGCGGGGGCATCTATCGCATCAAAAAGAACAGTTCAGACCGGACGGAAGATCCCTGGGGGCATAAGCTTGACCTTTCATCCCTTTCCGCAGAAGGTTTGGCAGAACACATTAAAGATGAGCGACCCGCCATTCGCGACAAGGTGATTGAACGCCTTGTTGAAATAGGAGAGCCTGCCGTTGGGCCGATCCGGAATTCCTTACTGATATCTGAAAACGAAGAGACACGCGCCGCCTGTGTCTTCGCTCTCTGCCGGATCAATACGACGAATGCCCGGAGGGAAGTGCGGGCAGCGCTCGATGACACCAGCGCACTGGTCAGGACATCAGCAGCCCGTGCTTTGGGATTGTCAAAAGACAAAGAAGCGGTTGATAAACTGATGGAAATAGTGCAGAAGGACAAACCTCCTGTTCGCCGGCAGGCCGCTACCGCCCTGGGGCAAATTGGAGACAGCCGTGCGGTAAGCGCACTCTTGAATGCGGCGGCAGATACCGGAGACCGTTTTGCAGAACATGCAATTACGTATGCTCTTATCAGCCTCAAAAATCCGACGTTAGTGATTGCCGCTCTTAAACACAGTGCCGCACCTGTTAGAAAGATCGCACTGATCGCACTTGACCAAATGGACGGATTGCCTTTACGAAAGGAAAATCTCGTTCCTTTTCTGGAGAGCATGGATCCTTCATTACGGAATACCGGAATCTGGGTTGCTGCTCATCATCCGGACTGGGATGACATCGTGATTGATTTTTTACAGAGCCGGTTGACCACTCCCGATCTGTCCGGGATGGATGCGGCATCCGTGCGTGAACTGATGATACTCTTTAGTAATAATAAGCGCTTGCAGAATTTTCTTGGCACACAGCTCGGGAATCCGTTAACGTCTATACCAAGAAAGGTTTTGCTGATCGATGTCATTAGTCACTCTTCGGTGGAGGCTCTTCCCGGAGTTTGGGTTAACCAACTTGGAAAATTGTTGCAGGGAGATCCGGAAATTCGCCTGCGCGTAGTAGAGCTGATCGAATCAAGACGTATAAATGCCTTAAATGATCAATTGAACCTGCTGGTTCAGAGTTCAACTACTCCTCCCGGCTTTCGACTCAAGGCGCTCGGTGCACGCCTCCAGTCGGACCCCCGACTTTCCGCCGCAGAATTCAAGATGGTCACGCACTACCTCGATGCTAAAAATGAATCGCCAGTAAGACAATCGGCAGCGCGACTTCTCGCACCGGCAAAATTAAGCAAGGCCCAGCTCCTCCAACTGGCAAGAGAACAGGTTGCGCAAACTGATATTTTTCTCCTTCCAACCCTGATGAATGCATTTGAAGGAAGTTCAGACGCAGAAGTAGGGGAAGCTCTTGTCGCCTCATTGCAAAGCTCATCCAATCGCTTGGATAATCTTTCTGCACAAGACCTGGAGAAATTGTTCGGGGAATATCCGCCGTCGGTAAGGAAGTCAGCCGGGCCCCTGATGGCAACGTTGAGCAAGCGGAATAAAGACCGTCTCTCTCAATTGCAGGCAGTGGAAGCCCGGTTAAAGAGGGGAGATGTTGGCCAGGGTCAAAAAGTCTTTTTTGGAAAAGGAATTTGCTCTTCCTGCCATGCTATTGCAGACCAGGGTGGAAATTTTGGCCCTGATCTGACAAACATCGGAGAGATTCGCTCACCGCATGATATTCTCGAGGCGATTTTATATCCGGGAGCCAGCTTTGCACGGGAACATGAAACGTCAAAGGTGACTACGAAAACAGCGTCATACACCGGCATTGTAAAGGAACAATTAGCGGAAGCATTAGTTGTAGAAACAGCCCCCGGCCAACGTGTGCGCATTCAGCGCACCGAGATCACCGGTATTGAACCGCAAAGTACTTCCATGATGCCGCCAGGTCTTGATAAGCTGCTTACGGCGGATGAGTTATCCGACCTGATGGCTTATCTCATTTCGCTTCCCGATGGAATGAGCGGTCATGGTAATGAACATTAGCATTAGCATGAGTTTTACGAGAAGATGTCCTATGAAATGCTTCTGCGAAAATCTGCGCAATCTGCGGGAAACACTACCATGCTAACGACATCAAAATGAAATGGCCGGTTAATAGAATGAATAATATACTTTTTCCCTGTTTCACCTTCCTTTTTTCATTGCTGTCCATGGAACACAGCGCCCCGGTAAAAATCCCCGGGAACATTGTCCGGACCAGAACAATTAATTTATTCAATGGAAAGAATCTGGAAGGATGGTATACATTTCTTCAACACCGCGGACGGGATGCCGATCCGAAAAAGGTATTTACGGTTAATGATAAGGTATTGCGGGTTTCAGGAGAGGAGTGGGGCTGCATCACCACGAAGGAAGAATTTTCCAATTATAAACTCGTTGTTGAATTCAAATGGGGGACTCAAACATTTGCCCCCAGGGCAGATAATGCCAGGGACAATGGAATTCTGATCCATTCAATAGGCGAAGACGGAGCCTCTTCCGGCTCCTGGATGCATTCGATCGAATGCCAGGTAATCGAAGGGGGTACGGGTGATTTCATCGTCGTCGGCAATGAAAGCCCGGACTTTGAACTCACAAGCCCGGTTGCGCCGGAAAAGCAAGGCGACTCATACGTTTTTCAGCCGAAGGGTACGCCGGCAACAATTCATGGTGGCAGGATCAATTGGTATGGACGTGACCCGGACTGGAAAGATGTGAAAGGGTTCCGCGGCAAAAAGGATATTGAAAAACCCGCGGGGGAGTGGAACCGTATAGAATGTATTGCCGAGAACGACAAAATAGCTATCAAATTAAACGGATTTTTGGTGAATCAGGCTGTCTACGTCCATCCATCCAAAGGACGTATTCAGATTCAATCCGAAGGCGCTGAAATATTTTTCAGACGGGTTGAGTTGACACCGTTTAATTTTAATTAGTATTGCGCCATATTTGACCCTTTTGACACCATAAATTGCACCGAAAACGAAAAAAACAGGACATGAGAACACTGGTTATCCTCCTTTTAAGTTTTGCAGGCCTCACCGCCCAAGCGCAGACCACTCCACCTCAGAAGATCGGTCATGCCGACTGGGACTATATTTTTAGCCAGTTGCCGGAGTCGAAACAAATCGAGAACGAATTGAAAACCCACGGTACGCAACTCGACAACCAGTTGAAGGCAAAATATTCGGAATATCAAGCCAAGGTGAATACCTACCAGGGCCTGCCCGCCACGACGCCGGATGCTATCAAAAAGGATAAGGAAACGGAGCTGCAGCAACTTCAGGAAAGCATCCAAAAGTTCCAGACGGATGCACAAGCGTCATTGCAGAAAAAAAATACCGATCTCATGGCGCCCGTATTTGCCAAAGTAGCAAAGGCCATTGAAGCCGTCGCCAAAGAAAATGGTTTTAGCTATATCCTTACGCCTCAAATGGTTGGCGGCGGTGGCGATATCATTTTGTATGGCGATGAACAATACAATATATCCACCCTGGTCTTAAAGAAGCTCGGCATTACCCCCGCACCTCCCGCAGCACCCCCAACAACAACAACAGCAACTACCCCCGCCAAAAAGCCCTAGCACCCCGATTGAATTCCAGGGCCTGATTTCCGGTATACCTAAGTTGCTTAGGTATTAGTATCTTAATTGCCTTTTAGCCGGGGCTATTCCTCGAAAATCTGCGCTCCCGATAGCTATCGGGACTGCGGAAAACTCTAGCTATTTCGCGAAAATCTGCGCGATCTGTGGGAAACCCAAAATTATCTTAATTTTGTACTCCTCATTTAAATACTAACGATGACGTTGTTGGATTTTGAAAAACCCATTGCCGAACTAGAAGCCAAACTTACCGATATGAAAACATTGGCGGACGCCAGCGATGAGTCGGTGAACAAGGCCATTCAGACCCTCGAAAAGAAAATAGCAGAACTCAAAAAAGAAACGTTTGAAACCCTCACGGGGTGGCAGCGTGTTCAACTTTCCCGTCATCCCGACCGGCCCTACACGTTGGATTATATTTATGAAATTACCTCCGACTTTATTGAACTCCATGGTGACCGTACCGTAGCAGACGACAAGGCCATGATAGGAGGGTTTGGCACGCTGGAGGGTCAGACGTTCATGTTCATCGGCCAGCAAAAAGGCCGAAACACCAAACAGCGGCAAATGCGCAATTTTGGAATGGCCAACCCCGAAGGGTATCGCAAGGCCCTGCGCCTGATGAAGATGGCGGAAAAATTCAATAAGCCCATTGTTACCTTTATCGATACACCGGGAGCCTTTCCCGGATTGGAGGCCGAAGAGCGCGGACAAGGTGAAGCCATTGCCCGCAACCTGAAGGAAATGTTCATGCTCAAGGTTCCTGTGATCTGCCTCATTATTGGTGAAGGCGCCTCCGGGGGAGCCCTGGGTATTGCCATCGGAGATCGCGTGTTGATGCTGGAGAATACCTGGTATTCCGTCATCTCTCCGGAATCCTGTTCTTCGATCCTTTGGCGAAGCTGGGATTTTAAGGAGCAAGCAGCCGACGTGCTGAAACTTACCGCCAGGGACATGCTGGAAAACAAACTCATCGATGGTATTATCAGGGAACCTTTGGGCGGCGCTCACAATGATGTAAAAGGAATGGCAGCCGAGGTAAAAAGAGTGATCCTTGAAAATTTTAGGGAATTAGAAAAGATACCCGTCCGCGACCGGATCAATCAACGCATTGAGAAGTTTAGCGCGATGGGAGTTGTGGAGGAATAAGGCCGATCCCAATAAATTGAATTGAACCTGAGTTGACAATTGACAATGGGCAGTTGACAATGGTTCGCCAAGTGGAATTATTGTCAACTGCTCTTTGTCAATTGTCAATTTTTTTAAACAAATGGTGAATCGCATAAATGAAACTCCACGCTATCCAAACTGGTTTCTTCAAACTCGACGGCGGTGCGATGTTTGGCGTGGTACCCAAGTCTATCTGGCAGAAAACCAACCCAGCTGACGAAAACAACTTGTTGTGTTCCTGGGCCATGCGCTGTCTGCTGGTGGAGGATGGCAATCGGTTGATCTTGATTGACAACGGATTGGGCGACAAGCAGGATTCTAAATTCTTCAGCCATTACCATCTTCACGGCGATCATAGCCTGTTAAAATCACTTCACGAAGCAGGCTTTCATGAAAATGATGTGACGGACATGTTTCTTACCCACCTTCACTTCGATCATTGCGGTGGAGGACTGCGGCGGGAGGACGGCCAACTGGAGTTGACGTTTAAGAATGCGAAGTATTGGTCCAATGAGGACCATTGGAAATGGGCCACTCAACCGAATCCACGTGAAAAAGCAAGTTTTCTAAAAGAAAATATCTTGCCGATGCAAGAGAGCGGGCACCTTCACCTCGTCAATCCCCTCGACCCGTCGTCTTTTCCGTTCGATATTTTCTACGCCTCGGGACACACAGACAAAATGATGATCCCCAGGATTCCCTACAAGGGGCGGACCCTCTGTTTTGTTGCCGACCTGCTGCCCGCCGTGGGCCACATCCCGCTACCCTATGTGATGGGTTACGATACCCGCCCGCTGCTGACGCTGGAGGAAAAGGAACGCTTTCTTAATGAAGCAGCGGATGAGAAGCACGTTTTGTTTTTTGAACACGACCCTGTGAACGAGTGTTGTACGGTCATGAAAACCGATCGTGGAATTCGTCTGAACCAAACATTAAAATTAAGCGATCTATGAAGAAGTTGACAGTTGACAAAAAGCGGTTGACAATAGTTCGATCAGTTGAATCATTGTCAACTGCCCATTGTCAATTGTCAACTTCAATATCCAAGGAAGAAAATTAGACAAAATGAGAATCGGCTTAGGACCTCGCCGGTGAAATGTTTGAATAAGTTGACAATTGACAAAAAGCAGTTGACAATAGTTCGGCCAGTTGAATCATTGTCAACTGCCCGTTGTCAATTGTCAACTTCTCTATCCAGGGAGAAAACTATATCCAATGAAGAAAATTAGATAAAAATGAAAATCGGCCTAGTCCTCTCCGGCGGTGGCGCCCGCGGCGTGGCTCACATTGGTGTGATCAAAGCGCTGGAAGAATTGCGGCTGACGTTTTCCTGTATTTCAGGAACGAGCGCCGGTTCTATTGTCGGGGCGATGTATGCCTATGGGTACAAACCTGGCGAGATTTTAGAGATCATTCAGAAGGTAACCATCTTTAATTCGGTACGGCCAGCCTGGACGTGGGCCGGTTTACTGACCATGGATGGAATGAGGGATTTGCTGCTCAAGTATATGCCGGAGAATAGTTTTGAGCAATTAAAAATTCCGCTGACGATCGCCGCAACCGAAATCCGGCTTGGAGAGACTCACTATTTTAGGGGAGGCGAATTGGTTCATGCAGTCATGGCTTCGTGTACGGTCCCCGGCGTCTTTCCTCCCTTAGGTCTGCGCGGTGGGTTGTATGTCGACGGAGGCATTCTTGATAATCTTCCCGCCCGCCCGTTGAAACCGAAATGTGATTTTATCATCGGTTCGCATTGCAATCATATTACAACGGAATTTGACCCCAAGAGTATGAAAGTAGTCATTGAACGCACTCTTCTCATGGCCATCAATGTAAATACCCAGCTCAGTAAGAGCCTCTGTGATGTGCTGATCGAACCTCCGGGCCTCGGGAAGTACAGCGGTTTTGAGATTGCGAAAGCGAGGGAAATTTTTGACTTTGCTTATACATTCACCAAGGAGAATTTTACCGAAAAGGACTTTGTAAAAACGGCCGCAGACATGTCCGACGAAGCCTTGGCGTAGTCGGATTCGCAGATTAATGTAGATAGTAAGCAGCAAAATGATCCGGACTCAACTAAGTTTTAAAGACCAGATCCTTCAGGGTATTCCGGAAAGTCTGCCGGAACCAAGAGAATACGATCCGACTATAAACCATGCGCCGAAGAGAAAGGACATTCTTTCTTTAGAAGAAAAAAAACTTGCCCTCCAAAATGCTCTCCGGTATTTCTCCCCGCGGCACCACGAAATCCTGGCGTCGGAGTTTTACAGTGAACTCGAGTACTTCGGGCGAATCTACATGCATCGCTTTCGCCCGGATTACGCCATGAAAGCGAGGCCGATAACCGCCTATCCGCACCAATCCCTGTCGGCTGCCGCTATCATGCTCATGATTCAGAATAATCTAGACCCGGCTGTTGCGCAGCATCCGCACGAATTGATTACCTATGGAGGCAACGGCGCCGTTTTTCAAAACTGGGCGCAATATTTGTTAACCATGAAGTACCTCTCCTCCATGAGCGATGAACAAACGTTGCACATGTACTCGGGCCACCCGATGGGCTTGTTTCCATCCTCGAAAGAAGCGCCACGCGTGGTAGTGACCAACGGCATGATGATTCCCAATTACTCCAGGCCGGACGACCTGGAGAAGTACAACGCACTGGGAGTGACGCAATACGGTCAGATGACTGCAGGATCGTACATGTACATTGGACCGCAGGGAATTGTTCACGGAACTAACATTACCATCCTCAATGCAGGAAGGAAAATTGCTAAAGGGCGGTCTGCTCATACAAACGAAGAAGGCTTAGCCGGAAAACTTTTTGTGACTTCAGGATTAGGAGGCATGAGCGGGGCACAGCCAAAAGCCGGAAGCATAGCAGGGTGCATTACCGTCGTGGCAGAAGTAAACCAAAAAGCAACTGAAAAAAGACGTGGCCAGGGATGGGTGGATGAGGTGACAGACGATCTGGTTGTATTAAGCCGTCGCGTAAATGTGGCGAAGGAAAATAAAGAGGTGGTATCGATCGCCTACCAGGGCAATATCGTGGATGTCTGGGAGTATTTTGATAAAGAGGGTATTTTCATCGACATGGGTTCCGACCAGACTTCGTTGCACAATCCGTGGTCGGGGGGATATGTTCCTGCTGGAATGAGTTATGACGATGCCCTGGCGATGATGGTAGAAGATCCGGACCAATTTAAAATGAAAGTTCAGGAATCCCTTCGTCGACAGGTTGCCGCAATCGATCGCCATGCGGGGAAGGGTACCTACTTCTTTGATTATGGCAATGCATTTCTGCTGGAAGCCTCGCGGGCGGGGGCAAACGTGATGTCGGAAGATGGGGTCAATTTTAAATATCCTTCATATGTACAAGATATCATGGGGCCGATGTGTTTTGATTATGGATTTGGGCCGTTCCGGTGGGTATGTACTTCCGGGAAAGAAGAGGACCTGGAACAAACCGACAGGCTTGCCGCCGCGGTACTGGAAAGCATGATAAAAGATGCACCTGAAGCGATACATTCTCAGTTGAAGGATAATATCCAATGGATCAAGGCGGCAAAGTCCAACAACCTGGTGGTTGGCTCGCAAGCGCGGATTCTGTATGCCGATGCGGAGGGCCGGATCAAAATAGCGGACGCTTTCAACCATGCCATTCGCAAGGGAGACATCGGTCCGGTTGTATTGGGCCGTGATCACCACGATGTTTCAGGAACCGATTCGCCCTACCGGGAAACGTCAAATATTTATGATGGGTCGCGTTTTACTGCCGATATGGCCATCCACAATGTGATTGGTGATTCGTTCCGCGGCGCGACATGGGTCTCGATCCATAACGGTGGCGGTGTAGGGTGGGGGGAGGTGATCAATGGGGGATTTGGTTTATTGTTGGATGGCTCGGAAGAAGCCGGCCGCCGATTGAAGAACATGCTTCATTTTGATGTAAGCAATGGAATTGCGCGACGAGCGTGGGCGAGAAACCAGGAAGCCTTGATGACCATCGATCGCGAACAGCAGCGTTCTCCCGGGCTCTCCGTGACAATGCCGTATACAGCCGATGCGAAAGTAATTGATCGGCTTTTCGACTGATCTATTTCTATGCTCAGGCCGGTATACTTACTATTTTTC
>WNFM01342063.1_pt1 | contig 11253 bp, 7 predicted proteins | sample 5400271 | NCBI WGS metagenome assembly WNFM01 (sample SAMN13153352, study PRJNA577476) | soil metagenome | isolation source: 60 cm saprolite on Douglas fir-dominated hillslope | place: USA:California | collected 2013-09-17 | reverse complement strand
GACCTGCTCGTCGCGAACTCACTGTTCACCTTCACCTTCAACGGTGCGTTCCTCGTCGGATTCATCATCCTGGCGCCGGTCGTCATCGCCCTGGCGAGCTATCAGGTCCTCTTCATCGTCATCGCGTCGATGTTCGGCGGAGCCGCTCTGCTGTGTTTGACCGTCCCGGACGTGAGGGCCGTGCGCAGCGAGCGGATCGGCGTTGAAGTGGCCGGCGCGGCGGTCCAGCAGACCCTCGGCGGGGTGGGCGAGGCGTTCGCCTATCTGAAGCAGCACCCGCCGGGGGGGTGGTCGCTCGTCTACATCGCGCTCACCTACATGCTGATCGCCGTCGCGGGGGCGCTCGCGCCGGGGTTCGTGCGCGAGGGGCTGGGGTTGGGCGAGAAGCAGGTCGTGGTCCTGGTCGCACCGGCCGGGCTCGGCGTGGTCGTCGGCCTCGGCGCCCTGAATGCGATCGGCGGCCGGCTCGGGCCGAGCCGCGCGATCGGCACCGGGCTGCTGGTGACCGCGGCCGCGCTGCTCGTCCTTGCCGCCGAACGCCCGCTGGCGTTCGTGTTCCTGACGCCGACCGGCCCGACGCCGGGCTTCGTCGCACTGGTGAGTGTCACGGCGTTCGTGTTCGGAGTGGCCTACGCCTTCATCACCGTTCCGTCGATGACGCGACTGCAATCGGATCTCCACGACGAGATCCGCGGTCGGATCTTCGGCGTGCTGAACATGCTCGTGTCCGTGTTCAGCTTCGCGCCCCTCCTCCTGGTCGGCCCGGTGGCCGATGCCTACGGCGTCGCGCCCGTGTTCGTCGGCGGGGCGGTCCTGTGCCTCGTCGCCTGGGCCGGCGGACGCGCCTCACGCGGGCATTTCACCGTGGAGTCCGCACCCGGAATGTGACCGGCGATGCGGACACGGGCGCCTAGAATCGCTCCTACGTGAGCTCCACCCGGGCCACCTACCTCCACTACCTTGGCCGCCACCGCACCCAGCTCCTCTTCGGCATGCTCGCCGTTGCCGCTGGGTCCGTGGCCGCCGTGGTGCCGCCGCGCTTCATCGGCCAGATCGTCGACGGCCTCAACAACGGGACGACGCTCGACGCGATCCTCAAGCTCGCCCTGCTGATGCTCGTGTTCTCCGCAGCTGAGGCGATCTTCCGTGCCGCTGGGCGCTACTTCATGATGAACATCTCCCGCTACGTCGAGTACGAGATGCGGAACGACCTCTTCGCGCACCTCCAGAAGATGCACCTCGCGTACTTCCAGCACCAGCGGATCGGCGACCTCATGGCCCGGATGACCAACGACCTCTCGGCCGTGCGCCAGATGCAGGGGCCTGGGTTCATGAACGTCACCGCGACGACGATGACCTTCATCTTCACCGTCGCGTCGATGATCGGCGTCTCGGTGAAGCTCACGCTGCTCTCGGTCGTCCTCATGCCGCTCGTGTCGCTCACGTTCTGGGTCGTCGGCCGCAAGGTCCACGTGAAGTTCGAGCGCCTGCAGGCGCAGTTCTCCGAGATGTCCACGACCGCGCAGGAGAACTTCTCCGGGATCCGCGTCGTGAAGGCGTTCTCGCAGGAGAGCGCCGAGATCGACCGCTTCGCCGCGGTGAACGAGGAGTACGTCCGCCGCGCGCTCAACCTGCGCCGGATGGACGGCCTCATCTGGCCGACGATGTCGTTCATCCTCGGTCTGGCGGTCCTCGCGACCCTGTACATCGGCGGCCAGGACGCGATCGAGGGCCGGATGACGCTTGGCCAGCTCGTGCAGTTCGTCGCGTATCTGAACCTGCTCGGCTGGCCGATGATCGCGCTCGGCTGGGTCTCCAACATGTTCCAGCAGGGCTGGGCCTCGCTCCAGCGGCTCCAGGAGATCTGGGACGCGAAGCCGGATATCGCGGATCCGGCAGAGCCCGCCGCGGCCGCCATCCGCGGCGCGGTGGAGTTCCGGAACGTGAGCTTCGCGTACGGGCCGACCGAGGTCCTCCACGACGTCAGCTTCACCGTGCCGGCCGGCGGCTCGCTCGCGATCGTCGGGCACACCGGCTCGGGCAAGTCGAGCCTCGTGAACCTCATCCCGCGCCTCTTCGACGCGACCGCGGGGCAGATCCTCATCGACGGTGTCGACGTGAAGCGGTACCCGCTCACGGCGCTCCGGCGCGCCGTCGGGTACGTGCCGCAGGAGACCTTCCTCTTCAGCGTCCCGCTGCGCGAGAACGTGAGCTTCGGCGTCGAGACGCCGCTGACCGACCCGAAGCTCGACTGGGCCGGGGACGTCTCGCAGCTGAACAAGGACGTCGAGGACTTTCCGGCGCGCTACGACACGATGATCGGCGAGCGCGGCGTCACTCTCTCCGGTGGTCAGAAGCAGCGCACGGCGATCGCGCGGGCGGTCGCGAAGGATCCGAAGATCGTCATCCTCGACGACGCGATGAGCGCGGTGGACACCTACGAGCATCATCGTCGCGCACCGCATCTCGACGGTGAAGGACGCCGGCGAGATCCTCGTCCTCGACGAGGGACAGGTCGCCGAGCGTGGGACGCACCGCGAGCTGCTCGAGCGCAACGGCATCTACGCCCAGATGTACCGCCGCCAGCTTCTCGAGGAGGAGCTCGACGTCGACACCGAGCAGGAAGAGCACGAGCGGCGGGTGAAGGCGACCCAGGAGTCGACGCCGACGGAGTTCCGCACGCGGCTCGGCGGCGGCGGGATGGGGGAGAACGCCTGATGTCCGGCTTCTTCCAAGAGGACGAGATCCTCGGCAAGGCCTACGACGCGCGGCTCATGCGGCGCCTGCTCGCGTACCTGAAACCGTATCGCGGGCTGGTCGCGGTCGCGTTCGTCGTTCTCGTCTTCCTCTCGTTCGCCGACATCGCGCCGCCGATCATCACGAAGTTCATCATCGACCAGGCCATCACGCCTGCCGTGAACGGCACGATCCCCGCGGCCGACGGGCTGCGGCTCCTCATCCCGCTCGGCCTCGCGTACCTCGCGGTCCTGCTCGCGTCGTCAGGTCTGCGCTATGGACAGAACATCCTCACGACGTACGTGGGCCAGCGCGCGATGTACGACCTCCGGGTCCAGCTGTTCGGGCACCTGCAGTGGCTGTCGCTCTCGTTCTTCGACCGGAACCCGGTCGGCCGGCTGATGACCCGGATCACGAACGACATCGACGCGCTCACCGACATGGTGACCCAGGGCGTCGTCTCGATCTTCGGCGACTTCCTCATGCTCGCCGGGATCGCGGTGGTCCTGCTGCTCCTCGACTGGCGGCTCGCGCTCATCACGTACGCGACGCTGCCGATCATCGTCGCGCTCACCTTCTACTTCCGGAGGACGATGCGCGAGTCGTTCCGCGCCGTGCGGATCCGCCTCGCGCGGATCAACGCGTACCTCAACGAGAACATCAGCGGGATGTCGATCGTCCAGCTGTTCACGCGCGAGCCGCGCGCGTACAAGCAGTTCGACGACCTCAACACGGACCTGCTCAAGGCCAATCAGGGCGCGATCAGGGCGATGAGCCTGTTCTTCCCGGCCGTCACGTTCACCCGCGCCAGCGCGGCCGCCGCGATCTTCATCGCCGGGGGCTACTGGGCCCTGGGCGGGCAGATGACGATCGGTACGCTCCTGGCCTTCTGGCAGCTCCTGGACCAGTTCTTCCGTCCGATCCAGGACCTGTCCGAGAAATACAACATCCTCCAGTCGGCAATGGCGTCGTCCGAGCGCGTGTTCCGGCTCCTCGACACCCAGGCCACGATCGTCGACCCGCCGAACCCGCTGCAGCTCCCGAGCGTCCGCGGCGAGATCACCATGGACAACGTCTCGTTCGCGTACAACGAGGGCGACTGGGTCCTGCGCGACGTCGACTTCAAGATCTCGGCCGGCGAGAGCGTCGCGATCGTCGGCGCCACCGGGGCGGGGAAGACCTCGATCATCAGCCTCATCTCGCGCTTCTACGACGTCCAGAAGGGCCGGATCCTGCTGGACGGCATCGACCTCCGGGACCTCGCGCAGCGCGACGTGCGGCGCCACGTGGGTGTCGTCCTGCAGGACCCGTTCATCTTCGCGGGCACGATCGCCTCGAACATCCGGCTGAACGAGACCGGGATCACCGACGAGCAGGTGCGGTCGGCCGCGCGCTTCGTGAACGCCGACAAGTTCATCGACCGGCTGCCGCAGGGCTACGACACCGTCGTCACCGAGCGCGGCTCGACGCTCTCCGTGGGCCAGAAGCAGCTCCTCGCGTTCGCTCGCGCGATCGCGTTCAACCCCGAGATCATGCTCGTGCTCGACGAGGCGACCTCGTCGGTCGACACCGAGACGGAGCACCTCATCCAGGACGCGCTCCGGAAGCTCATGGTCGGCCGGACGTCGATCATCATCGCCCACCGCCTCTCGACCATCCAGAACGTCGACCGGATCATCGTCCTGCACAAGGGACGCGTCGCCGAGGTCGGCACCCACAAGGAGCTCGTGAACCAGCACGGCGTCTACCATCGCCTCTACGAGCTCCAATACCGCGCTCACGAGACGAGCGCCTCCGCCTGACGCGACGACGGTCCGGCGGACGCTGGACCGGCGGGCGTTCCTCGCCGCCTCCGCTCGCATCGCCGCCCTCGCCGCGCTCGCACCGCTCGCGGCATGCACCGGGACCCCGGCGCTCAAGCTCGACAAGGATCCATTCACGCTCGGCGTCGCGTCGGGCGACCCGCTCGCGGACGCGGTGATCCTCTGGACGCGCCTCGCGATCGAGCCGCTCAAGGGCGGCGGGATGGGGACGGCCCCGATCGAGGTCGAGTGGCGCATCGCCCGCGACGAGGCGATGACCGACATCGCGAAGAGCGGCACGGTCACGGCGATCCCGGAGCTCGCGCACTCCGTCCACGTCGACGCGACGGGCCTGGAGCCCGACCGGATGTACTGGTATCGCTTCCGGGCCGGCGGGATCGAGAGCCCGATCGGCCGCACGCGCACCGCGCCGCTCGCGACGGCGTCGCCGGCGACCCTCCGGTTCGCGTTCGCTTCGTGCCAGAACTACACGCAGGGCTTCTACACCGCTCACGCCGCGATCGCGAAGGAGGACCTGCACGCGGTCCTCTTCCTCGGGGACTACATCTACGAGGGCGACGCGCGCGGCGATCGCGTTCGCGACTACTCGCGGCGCGGCTGGGCTTTCACGCTCGCCGACTACCGCGACCGCTACGCCACGTACAAGATGGACCCGAACCTTCAGGCCTCGCATGCGGCGTTCCCGTGGATCCTCACCTGGGACGACCACGAGGTCGAGAACAACTACGCCGGCGGCATCGACCCGAACGATCCGAAGAACAAGCAGGCGGTCTTCGAGCGCACGAACGCCTACCAGGCCTACTACGAGCACCAGCCGCTCCGGGGGCCGAAGCCGAGCGGCCCGGCCCTGAAGCTCTACCGGACGCTCTCGTACGGCGACCTCGCGACGTTCTTCGTGCTCGACACCCGGCAGTACCGCTCGCCCGAGGTGCTGCTCTGCGCGGAGAAGGACGAGACCCCGTCGGGCTACTGCGCTCCCAGCCTCGACGTCAGGCGGACCATGCTCGGCGTCGAGCAGCGCGACTGGCTGCTCGCCGGGCTCGCGGCGTCGAAGGCGCAGTGGAACTTCGTCACACAGTCGGTGAGGTTCTCGCAGCAGGACTCGAGCCCCGACCCGGCGAGGCACCGCTTCGACGGGGTCGACAACTGGATGGGCTACGTCGTCGACCAGCGGATCCTCATCGACCAGTTCGCGAAGATGAAGAACCCCGTCGTCCTCTCCGGCGACAGCCACGTCGACTTCGTGTACGACGTCAAGCAGAACTGGAACGATCCGAAGTCGCCGACCGTGGCGACCGAGCTGCTCGGGACCTCGATCAGCTCCGAGGGTGATCCCAGCCCACCGTCGACGACGTTCGATGCGTCGCCGAAGAACCCGCAGCTCCGGTTCTTCGACAACCATCGCGGGTACGTCCGCGTGACCGTGGAACGAGCCAAGCTGACCGCGGACTTCCGCGCGGTGTCCACCGTCACGGCGCCGACCGCGACGGTGAGCACGCTCGCCTCGTTCGTCGTCGACGACGGAAAGCCCGGCGTCCATCGCGCCTGACGGAGCGGACCTCGACGTCGCGGTCGGGGCGGCGCGGGCGGCCGCGGCGGTGCTCGTCGAGCGGTTCCGTGGTCCCGCGGTCGGCGTCCGGAGCAAATCCACCCGCACCGACCTCGTGTCCGACGCCGATGAGCGCGCCGAGCGCGCCGTCGTCGCGTACCTCCGAGAACGGCGGCCGAACGACGGGCTCGTGGCGGAAGAGGGTTCGCGGAACGAGGGCACGAGCGGCATCCGGTGGTACGTCGACCCGCTCGACGGCACGATCAACTACCTCTACGGGCTCCCGCACTGGTGCGTGAGCGTCGCGTGCGCGGACGCCGACGGCGCCGTCGCCGGGGCGGTCTACGACCCGCTGCGCGACGAACTCTTCACCGCGACCCGCGGGGGCGGCGCGCGGCTGGGCGAAGTCCCGCTCGCGACCACCGCGGTCGCGGATCCCGGGCTCGCGCTCGTGGCGACCGGATTCAGCTACGACCCGGCCGAGCGCGCGGCCCAGGCCGGCGTCGTCGCGCGGATCGCCGGCGGGGTGCGTGACATCCGCCGCGCGGGATCCGCGGCGCTCGACCTCGCATGGGTCGCCGCGGGCCGTCTGGACGCGTACTTCGAGGTCTCGCGGTCGCCGTGGGACTCCGCCGCGGGCGAGCTCATCGTGCGCGAGGCCGGGGGCGCCGTCACGTGGACGGAGCACACCGAGGTCGTCGCATCGGGCCGGGCCGTGCACGCGCCGCTCCTCGCGTTGTTGCGCGCAGGTCACGAAAAGCCCCGCTAGACTCGTCTCGAGATGGCGATCGATCAGAAGACCCCCACCGACGTCCATCCGATCGATTTCGAGAAGGACGTCATCCAGCGGCGGCCCCTCACGACCCAGACCGGAATGGGCGGGCACGAGCCGCGGATGATCGGCGGCGTGCTTTCAGGCGACGACAACATGGTCTTCACGACCGTGAACATGCTCGTGAACTGGGCCCGCTCGCGGAGCCCGTGGCCGCTGGGCTACGGCCTCGCCTGCTGTGCCATCGAGATGATGGCGACCGGCGGGCCGACGCACGACATGGCGCGATTCGGCGCCGAGGTCTTCCGCTCGAGCCCGCGTCAGGCGGACGTGATGATCGTCGCCGGCACGGTCACCCACAAGATGGCGCCGCGCCTCCGGCGTCTCTACGAGCAGATGCCCGAGCCGAAGTGGGTCATCGCGATGGGGAACTGCGCGAGCTCGGGTGGCGAGTTCTGGGACAGCTACGCGACGCTCCAGGGCGTCGACACGGTCGTGCCGGTCGACGTGTACGTGCCCGGGTGCCCGCCCCGACCCGAGGCGCTCACCGAGGGCATCCTCCGGCTCCGCGAAAAGATCTTTAAAGGTGGCTAGCGTGAGCGAAGGAGGGCTTTGCTCGACTGAGCGAACTCAGGCAGTACGCAGCTCGGCTGCGCCGAGCTGCTTGAGCAAGGGCGGTTGATCCTGGCCACTGACGCGTCGGCCATCCGCCTGCCGGTCATCGAGAGCGACGAAGGTCTCGAGACCGAGGAGCTCATCCTCAACATGGGGCCGCAGCACCCGTCGACCCACGGCGTGCTCCGCCTCGTGCTCAAGCTCCAGGGCGAGAAGGTCATCGAATGCATCCCGGTCATGGGATACCTCCACCGGGGCCTCGAGAAGATCTTCGAGTGGCGGACCTTCCACCAGGGGATCCGCTACGCCGACCAGGCTGACTACGTCTCGAACATGCTGAACGAGCACGCGTACGCCGGCGCGATGGAGGCGATCGGCGGCATCGACGTCCCGCGGCGCGCCGAGTACGTCCGGGTGATCGTCGACGAGATGTCCCGCTGCGCGTCGCACCTCATCTGGCTCGGGACGTACGCGCTCGACCTCGGCGCGACGACGCCGATCCTCTTCTGCCTTCGCGACCGGGAGGAGATCCTCGACATGTTCGAGGAGATCTGCGGCTCGCGGATGAACTTCAACTACTACCGCCCGGGTGGCGTCCTCTATGACTTCCCGCCGGGGCTCCTCGCGAAGCTCGAGCGGTTCCTCGATCGGTTCGCCGACCACATCGAGAACGACTACGTCGCGCTCCTCGAGACGAACGAGATCTTCCTCGAGCGGACGATCGGCGTCGGGACCGTGCCCGCCGACGTGGCGAAGCAATACGGCGTCACGGGGCCGACGCTCCGGGCATCGGGCGTCGACTGGGATCTGCGGAAGGACCGCCCGTACTCCATCTATCCGGAGCTCAAGAGCTTCAAGTCCGTGACCGCCGTCGAAGGCGACGCGTACGCCCGGTACAAGGTGCGCCTCGGCGAGCTGCGCCGTTCGATCGCGATCATCCGCGAATGCATCGCGAACCTGCCCGGCGGCGCCGTCCGCGCGCGGCTCGGTCACGTGTGGAAGTGCCCGAAGGGCGAGGCCTACTACACGGTCGAGGGCGCGAAGGGCGAGGTCGGCATCTACATGATCAGCTCGGGCGGCTCGGCGACGAATCCGTTCCGCGCGAAGATGCGCGGCCCGTCGTTCACGAACCTCCAGATCCTCCCGTGGCTGCTGCAGGGCCGGCTCGTCGCGGACGTCGTCGCGATCCTCGGCTCGATCGACATCGTGCTCGGCGACGTGGACCGGTGATCAGCTGATGCTCGGCGTACTCGGCGGCATGAAGCGGACCCTCGTGCACCTGCTGCGGAACAAGCCGGTCACGCGCAAGTACCCGTACGAGAAGCGCGAGCTCCCCGAGCGGAGCCGCGGCCTCATCGCGCTCCTCCTCGAACCGGAGACGAGCATCTTCAAGTGCGAGTCGTGCCTCATGTGCGAGAAGGCGTGCCCGCCGCGCGCGATCTCGATCTCGTACACGTTCCGGAACGGCTTCCGTAAGCGGCCGCCGATCGCGCCGCGCGCGTCGTACTACCGGATCCGGATGGTCCAGACCGCGCCGTACGGCGATCGCCGTCCGCTGTCACCGGCCGTGCTCACCGTCCCCGCGGAGGCCGAGCGCGGGCTCGACCTCGGGTTGGTGGACAAGCTCATCCGCGAGACGCCTGAGGGCGCCGACCGGCTCACGCGCGTCCTCTACGCCACGAACAAGGCGTACGGCTACCTACCGTGGAGCGCGGCCGAGCGCATCAGCGAAGCGTTCGGCGTCCAGATGACGCACCTCTACACGACCGCGTCGCTCCTTTCGAACTTCCGCGGCGCGCCCGACGGCCAAGGCACCGCGATCCCACGCGGCGGCCGTCGCTACACCGGCAACGTCGCGATCGCGGGCCTCTGGCCCGAGCAGAGCCCCGCGCCGTCGCACGACAAGCTCCACGAGCACGAGGTGACCCACCCGCTGGAGCCGGCCTTTGCCGACTAGCGCCGCGTACCGGATCCTCGACACCGACGTCAACGCCGCGCACGAGCGCGACCGCGCGCGCGAGATCGGCCCCGACGCGCTCATCGCGCTCATCGAGGCGAGCGGTCTTCGCGGGCGGGGCGGCGCGGGCTTCCCGCTCGCGCGCAAGCTCGTGGCCGCGCGCACGGCGGCGGCGGGTGGGAGCGCGTACGTCGTCGCGAACGCGTACGACGCCGATCCGGCAAGCCCGCTCGCGCGCACGATCCTGCTGAAGAAGCCCGAGCTCGTCATCGAGGGCCTCGCGATCGCGGCGTCGGCCGTCGGCGCGACGAGCGGCTACCTCTACATTCGGCCGGATTCCGAGAGCGCGAAGAAAGCCGCGGAGCGTGCGCTCGACGCCGCGCGTCCGGGGCTCGGCGATCTGCAGGTGGAGATCGCGCAGGGCCCGGGCGGCTTCATGGGCGGCGAAGAGTCGGCGCTCCTCGCGGTGCTCGAGTCGCGTCGGGCGATGGCCCGCCAGCGCCCGCCGTATCCCGCAACCCAAGGGCTGCTCATGCGCCCGACCCTCGTCTCGAGCGCCGAGACGCTGGCGGCGCTGCCGCTCATCGTGCGGGACGGCGCGGACGCGTTCCGGCGGGTCGGGACCGAAGCGTCCCCAGGCACGAAGCTCGTGTCGGTCACGGGCGCGGTCGCCTCGCCCGGCGTGTACGAGGTCGCGTTCGGCGCGACGCTCGGCGAGATCGTCGAGCGGGCCGGTGGGGCCACGGGTAAGGCGATGAAGGGTCTGCATGTCGGCGGGCCGACGGGCGGGATCCTGAACGCGACCCGCACGGGCGTCGCGCTCGACTACGAGACCCTCAAGGCCGCGGGCACGCACCTTGGCTCGGCGCAGATCCGCGTGATCGGCACCGACGTCTGCATCGTGAACGAGGCCGCGAAGCTGTTCGACTACCTCGCGAAGGAGACCTGCGGCATCTGCGTGCCGTGCCGCGTCGGCACGAAACGCGTCGAGGGCATCCTCGAGGGGATCTACTCCGACCTCGGCCGCGCCGACGACCTCCCGTGGCTCGACCAGCTCGCCGACCACCTGCGCGAGTTCTCGCTCTGCGGGTTCGGCATCACGAGCGCGTCGATCCTCAAGACCACGATGAGCGAGTTCGCCGAGGACTACCGGTCGCACATCGACGGCCACACCTGCCCGACCGGTACGTGCCAGCCGGCGCGGTCTCGTCGCTACGAGACCATGGCGCAGCCATGACGAGCAGGCCGCAGCCATGAGCCTCATCAACGACTACGGCCCGTCGGAGTCCCAGATCCCGACCGTCTCGCATCACGGCGAGATCCCGTCGGGCCAGCCGGTCACGACGATCACGATCGATGGCAAGGACGTCACCGCGGTCGTCGGCGAGTCGATCCTCCGTGCGGCGCAGCGTGCCGGCTTCAACGTGCCGACGCTCTGTGACGACGAGAAGCTCGCACCCGCGGCGGCGTGCCGGATGTGCCTCGTCGACGTCGAGGGCTACGAGCGTCCGCAGCCGAGCTGCCACCTCGCCGTCGAGCCCGGGATGAAGGTCACCGCGACGAGCGACGGCCTCTTCACCATGCGCAAGCAGAACCTCGAGTACATCCTCTCGGACCACAACGCGTACTGCATGCCGCCGTGCCAGGTCGGCTGCCCGACGCACATCGACATCCCCGGGTACCTCGAGCTCATGGCGAAGGGCCAGCACGTCGAGGCCGCGCGACTGGTGAAGGAAGTCCTCCCGTTCCCGTACGCCCTCGGGCTCGTGTGCCCGAAGCCGTGCCAGACGGTGTGCCGTCG
>WNFM01152882.1_pt3 | contig 11253 bp, 10 predicted proteins | sample 5400271 | NCBI WGS metagenome assembly WNFM01 (sample SAMN13153352, study PRJNA577476) | soil metagenome | isolation source: 60 cm saprolite on Douglas fir-dominated hillslope | place: USA:California | collected 2013-09-17 | reverse complement strand
GCCGTGCCTCGAGGCGTTCTGGTACTTGTACGGCCACCGCCCGTACCAGACGCGCACGCCCTCGCCTTTGAAGGGCGGGTTGAAGTTCATGATCACGACGATCTTCCCGCGCACGTCGACGTCGCGGTAGTCGTCCCAGCCCAGCTCGGGAGCGGTGATTCCGTAGCCCACGAACACGAGCGGCGCGTCGTGGACGACCGCCTTCTCGAGGTGGGCGTTGGGATCGATCACCAGATCGGCCTGCGTGCCGCCCCCGGTGTGCAACGTCAATTCCTGCGTGCCGCTCTTGAAGGTCACGTCCTTCGGGACGTCCGCATGCAGCTCGACCATCGGCACGGGCTGCAGGAAACCCTGGCCGGTGTCGCCGGCGGCCTGGAAGCCCATCGCCTCGAGCTGCGCGGCCAGGTACTTGATGGCCAGCTCGTCGCCGGGCTGCCCGGGCTTGCGGCCTTCGAGCAGATCGTCGGAGAGAAAACGGATGTGGGCGGAGATCTCCGCCGACGTGACGTGGGCGGCGGCAGTCTTTTCCACGGGGGAGAGGGCGAGCAGGAGCGCGAGAGTGAGCATGGGGCCCTCTGCTAACCCGGCGCGGGCCCGGTCGCAATGGGGCGCGACGGATCGCTGCTCCAGTCGCTCCACGATCCGACATAGAGGCGGGCGGGCGGCAGGCCGGCCAGCTCAATGGCGAAGGCGCCCTGGCAGGCTGCGACGCCGCTCCCGCAGGAGACGATGGCGTTTTTGTACTTACTATACAAGTCACGCAATTCTCCCGGCGGCCGGAACCGCTGAGCCGCCGTCAGGTTGCCCGCGACGGGCAGGTTGAGCGCGCCCGGGATGTGTCCCGCCACTTTATCGACGGGCTCGACCTCGCCCCGGTAGCGCTCCGGCGCGCGCACATCGATGAGCGGCGCTGTGCCACGCGCTTCCACCTGCGCACGATCGACGATGCGCGACCGGTCGAGCTTCAGCTCCCGCAACGGCGCCGGTGCGATGCGCGGCTCCTCGCGCGAGACCGGAAGGCCCGCCTCCGTCCACGCCTTGAATCCGCCGTCGAGGAGCGAGGCGCGCTCGTGTCCGTGGGCGCGGAGCATGAACCAGAGGCGCGCCGCCGTGCTGCCGGTGGCGTCGTCGTAGATCACCACGTGCGTCTGCGGGCCGATGCCGAGCCGCGAGAGCGCACGGGCGAACGTCTGCTCCGACGCGAGCGGATGTCGCCCCGGACCCGGATGCTGCGTGAGGTCGCGATCGAGATCGACGAAGACCGCGCCCGGAATGTGTCCAGCGTCGTACTTCTCCCGCGCGGGCGGCCCGCTCACCGTCCAGCGCAAGTCCGCGACGCGCACTTCGGGATGCTGCGAAAGCCAATGGACGTCGACCAGCAGGGGATCCGGCATGTCTCAGGGTTCCTCCCGATGATGCGCAACTACCACACTCTGCTAAGGTGTGATCGGGGGACCCGAAGCGGAGAGGTCATGGACGAGGTCGAACGCCTCCTTGTCGTCGACGACGAGGCGCCCATCCTGCACGCCCTGCAACGAACGTTCGAGGCGGCCGGCTATCAGGTCACCGCCTGTGCGGATCCGTCTGAGGCGCTGGAGCGGCTGCGCGAGACGCCGTACCAGGTGCTCTCCGCCGACTACATGATGCCCGGTATGACCGGGGCGGAATTCCTCTCGCGCGCGAAGGCGCTGCAGCCGGCGACCATCCGGATACTGCTGACGGCGGCGCACGATTTCTCGGCCGCGGTGGACGCGGTCAACAACGGCGAGATCTTCCGCATCCTGGCGAAGCCGTGGAACCGCGTCGAGCTGCTCGGCACCGTGCGCCAGGCCTTCGACACCTATTCGCTGCGCGAGCGCAACCGGCAGCTGACCGCCATCATTCAGTCGCAGAACGCGGAGCTGGCGGCGCTCAACAAGGGCCTCGAAGCGCTGGTCGAGCAGCGGACGACAAATTTGCTCGACGGCATGGTGGCGGTCCTCGACTACCGCGACACCGAGACGCAGTGGCACTCGCGTCGCGTCTCGCGCTTCACCAAGCGCATCGCCGAGCAGCTGGGCGTCAAGGACGGGCACCAGCTCCGCACCATCGAGATGGGCGCGCTCCTGCACGACATCGGGAAGATCGGCGTGCGCGACGCGGTGCTGCTCAAGCCCGGCCCGCTCGATCAGGACGAGTGGATCGAGATGCGCGAGCACCCGCGGCTCGGTTGGGCGCTCTTGCAGCGCATCGAGTTCCTCCGCGACGCCTCGGTGATCGTGCTGCAGCACCAGGAGCGCTTCGACGGCAAGGGGTATCCCTCGGGGCTGGCCGGCGAGGGGATCGTGCTCGGCGCCCGGCTCTTCGCGGTGGCCGACACCTACGACGCCATCACTTCCGATCGCCCGTACCGCAAGGCGCAGGCGCACGGCCCGGCGGTCGAGGAGATGAAGCGGGTGGCCGGCACGCAGCTCGACCCGCAGGGCGTCGCAGCCTTCTGCGCGCTGCCCGAGTCGGAGTGGCAGGCCATCCGTCACGACGTGGAGAAGATTTCGCTGCTCGAGCAGGAGTGGGGCTGGACGCCCCCCAAGCGCGTGTTCGATCAGATCCGCGAGGCGGCGCTGCAGCAGAAGCAGCCCATCTCGCAGCCGCCCGTCCCCGGCGAGAAGGCGTAGCTAGGGGGCGAGCAGGAACCACGCCTTCAGATACTCGGTTTCGGGGACGCCGACGAGCGGAGGGTGATCGCGGCCGGCGCCGCGGCGCTCGAGCAATTGCAGCGGGCGCTTGGCTTCCTGCGAAGCCCAGGCGATCACTTCGCCGAACAACTCCGGAGTGACGCGGCCCGAGCAGGAGCAGGTGATGAGCAAGCCGCCGGGCTCCAGCAAGCGCACGGCGCGGTAATTGATCTCGCGATAGGCGCGCAGCGCGCCCTCGAGCCCGTCCTTGCGCTTCGCGAAGGCGGGCGGGTCGAGGACGATGGTTCCAAATTTGCGCCCTTCACTATCGAAATTTCGCAAAGCCTCGACGGCGTTCCCGGAGCGGGATTCGATATTTTGCAAACCATTTGATTTTGCATTTTGCAAAACGCGCTGCACCGCCGCGGCGTCCTGGTCGACCGCGATCACGTGCGTAGCCTTGCGAGCGAGTTGCAGCGCGAAGCCGCCGTGGTAGCAGAAAGCATCGAGCGCTTCGCCGTGCGCCAATTCCCCGGCGCGCAGGTGATTTTCAACCTGGTCTAAATATCCTCCCGTCTTGTGATCGGCCGCGAGGTCGACTTCCAGCGCGACCGCGCCCTCGTGATACTGCGCCTTGAAGTCCGTCCCGAAGAGCGGCTCGGTCCGGCGCGGCAGGCCCTCGAAGTCGCGCGAGCTGCCGTCGTCGCGGGCCATCACCGAACGCGCTCCGGTCAGGTCGACCAGCATCTTCGCCAGCGCAGCGCGCCGCACGTCCGCCCATTCGGCGAGGTGCTGCACCGCCAGCACGCCGTTGTAGAAGTCGGCGAAGTATCCCGGCAGGAGATCGGCTTCGCCGTGCAGCACGCGGAAAGCATCCGCGCCCGGCATCATCGCGCGCCGCCGCTCGAGCGCGCGCCGCATCCGCGTGCGGAGAAATTCGTCGTCCAGATCGCTGTCGTTGCGCGAGAGCACCCGCAGCGCGATCGGGCTCTTCTCGGCCCAGAAACCGCGGGCGATGAAATTCCCCCGCGCGTCGGCGAGGCGCACCTCCGCGCCCGACGCGAGCCCCGCCGGCGCCGCCGCCACGTCCCCGCGAAAAATCCAGGGATGTCCGGCGCGCGCCCGGGAGCCGCCTTTCTGCGACACGGTCACGGTGGGGATCACTCGCGCAGTCTGGCACGGGCGCTCCCGCCGCGCATGCGTTAGTCTAGGTCCAGTGCTCGCCTCGACGGATACGAATTCCTGGGGGGTCCAGGGGGGAGCGAGCTCCACCCTGGTGGAGGCGCCAGCGGCGCCGGATCGACCACGCGTGCGCAGGGGCAGTCAGATCAACCCAAGCAAATGGTGGGAGTAAGCATGCCAGATGACGGCGCAACTGCCGCCAGAGTGACTCCGCTGGGATCGCCACTCACGCCTGAAGAAGCGGGCAAGGTCGCCAGGGCGCTGCACGCGAACATCGCGCGCGCGCTGAAAGGAAAAGAGGACATCGTCGAGCTGGCGCTGGCCGCGCTGGCCGCCGGCGGACATCTGCTCCTCGAGGACGTGCCGGGCGTCGGCAAGACCACGCTGGCGCAGGCGCTCGCGCGCTCGCTCGATCTCTCGTTCGCGCGCGTGCAGTTCACCAGCGACTTGCTTCCGGGCGACATCACCGGCGTCTCCATCTACGACCAGAATCGCGCCTCGTTCGTCTTCAAGCCGGGGCCGCTCTTCGCGAACCTCGTGCTCGCCGACGAGATCAACCGCACCACGCCGCGCACGCAGAGCTGCCTCCTGGAAGCGATGTCCGAGGGGCAGGTCTCGGTCGACGGTGTTGGCCGCCCGCTGCCCGGGCCGTTCATGGTTCTCGCGACGCAGAACCCGCACGAGCACGCCGGCACCTATCCCTTGCCGGAGTCGCAGCTCGACCGGTTCCTCCTGCGCGTCTCGGTGGGCTATCCCTCGGCCGACGTCGAGCGCGAATTGCTCATCGGCGGCGGCACGCACGAAGAGCTCAGCCACCTGCGCCCGGTCGCGTCGGCATCGGATGTGCGGCGGCTGCAGGCGGCGGTGCCCGGCGTGGAAGTGGCGGGCGAGATCGCCGACTACGTGCTGGCCATCGTCGCGGCCACGCGCAATACGCCGCTCCTTTCGCTGGGCGCTTCCCCGCGCGGCGCCATCGCGCTTCTGCACGTCGCCAAGGCGCGCTCGCTCTTGCGGGGCCGCGGCTACGTCGAGCCCGACGATGTGAAGGACCTCTGCGTGCCCGCGCTCGCCCACCGCATCACGCTGTCGGGGCGAGGGCCGGGCGGGGGAGAGATCGAGCGGCTGGCGGCGGAGCGGGTGGTGCGCGACCTGATCGAGCAGGTCCCGATTCCCGAGTGAGGCGCCGTGCAGGGGGCCGTCGATCAGCTGATGACGTTGTCTGCGCGCGTCGCCGGGCGGCCGCGGCGGGCAACGCCGGCGTGGCGGCGCACCCTGAAGTTCACGCGGCTGGGGCGCTGGTACACGGCGCTCACCGTCGGGATCGGGCTCGCGGCCATCAACACCGGCAACAACCTGCTCTTCCTCGTGCTGGGGCTGCTCCTCGCCAGCATCGTCGTCTCGGGCATCCTCTCCGAGCAGACGCTGCGCCTGGTGCGCGTCGAGCGGCGGTTTCCCTCGGGAGCGGCGGCGGGGCAGCCCGCGCTGATCGGGCTCGTCGCGCGCAACGGCAAGCCGCGCGCGCCCTCGTTTTCGCTCGAGCTGCGCGAGAAGGGCGGCGATGTGGCCGGGCGCGGCTTTCTCGTCATGCTCGGGGCGCAGCAGACGGCCGAAGTCGCGTACCCCTTTCTGCCGCAGCGCCGCGGCTTGCACCGCTTCGAGCAGCTCGAGGTGGCGACCAAGGCGCCCTTCGGGCTCTTCGAGAAGTCGCGGCCCCTCGACGCGCCCGCCGAGCTGGTGGTCTTCCCGCGCAAGGTGGCGGCGCCACCGCTGCAGCCGCGAGCGCTGGCGCGCGAGGGCGAGCGTCCCGAGGACCGCATCGGCCTCGGGCTGGAAGTGCACTCGCTGCGCGATCACCGCGCGGGCGAGGACGCGCGCACCATCCACTGGAAGTCGAGCGCGCGAGCAGGGCGGCTCATCGGCGTCGATCGGGAGCAGGAGCGGCGGCGGCGCGTCTGCGTGCTGGTCGACAACCGCGCGCTCTCCGGCGAGGCGTTGGACCGCGCCGTCGAGCGGGCGGCGGCGCTGGTGGAGCGCGAGCTCGATGCGGGCGCGGAAGTTTCGCTGGCGGTGGCCGGGAAGCGGTTGGCGGCGGGGAGCGGCGATCCGCACCTGCGCGATGCGCTCACCATGCTCGCCCTCCTGCAGGCCGCACCGGGCGCGCCCGCGCCGCAGCCCGATCTCGACGCGTCGGTGCTGGAGGCCGGATGAGCGCGCGCAGCCTTCAAGACCTCGCCCCTCGCCGAAGTCCGCTCCTGCTGCAGGGCCGCGGCCCGACGCTGCTCGAGGCGCAGCGCTGGTCGGGATCGCTCGCGGCTGCCTTTGCATTCCTGGGTTGCGCGGTCTCGGGCGAGTTGGGCGCCGTGCTGCTCGTGGTCTTCCCGCTGGCGCTCGTCGGCGCGCATCTCCTCGGCGATCGGGCCTACGGCAAAGCCGACTGGGCGTGGACGTTCTTTCTCGCTGGCGCGCTGTTCGTCTTCGGCGCGCTGGTCGTCGAAGGCCGCCTCGACATCGTGCTCGGCGCGACGGAATTCGTCGAGCTGCTCTGCATCCACCGCCTCTGGCACCGCCGCACCGAGCGCGACGAGCTGCTCCTCCTGCTCCTCTCGCTCCTGCTCTTGAGCGCGGGCGCCGCTCTCTCCGCCGAGTTGACCTACGGCTTCGCCTTTCTGGCTTTCTCCGTGACTGCGACCTGGGCCCTGGCGCTCACGCACGTTCGCTTCGAGATCGAAGCGGGCCGCGGCCCGAGCGGCTCGGCCGTGCTGCTCCAGTCGCGCCGCATCGCCACGCCGCGGCTGCTGGGGGCGCTCGCCGCGCTCTCGATGATGGGCCTCGTCGGCGCGGCGGTGATCTTCTTCACTTTCCCCCGAGTGACCATCGGCGGCCTGCGCCGCCCGTCGCGCGGCACGCCGGTCGCGGGGCTCAACGATCGCATCGATCTCTCGCAGCATGGCACCGTCGCCGACGATCCGCGGGTGGTGCTGCGGGCGCGCCTCGACCCGCCGCCCGGGCGCAACCTGCTCGACCTGCACTGGCGGGCGCGCGCTCTCGAGTTGTGGACCGGAACCGGCTGGCAGGCCGCGCGCGCCGCCACACATCCGCCGAGGCTGCGCCCGCCGCCCGGCGCGCGCGATCGTGCGCGAGCGCCCAAGCTGCTGACCGCGGACCTCGAGGCCGTTGCGGGCTTCTCCGAGGGAGTCATCCTCACGCCCGGCGAATGGCCGCAGTCGGTCGAATTCCGGCGGCCTCTCAGCGCCTCGGGCGTGCAGCCGCAGGTGATCCAGAACGGCGCGGGCGATCTCTTCTACCAGCCGGTGGAGATCGGAGATCTGCACTACCTCGTTCACGCCTGGCAGCCGGTGCTCCCCAGGGAGCAACTGGTGGGTCGCGGACAGGATTACCCGGAGTCGGTCGCGCCGGATCTGGCGGTGCCGGAGCGGCTCGATGCGCGCGTGGCCGCGCTGGCCCGGCAGCTCGGCGGCGGAAAGGATCCGTTTGACGCCGCCGTGGCCGTCGAGGCGTGGCTGTCGACGCGCCTCTCCTACACGCGCGAGCTCGCGGGTGCGGTGCAGGACCCGATCGCGGACTTTCTTTTTCAGCGGAAGAAGGGGCACTGCGAGCTCTTCTCGAGCAGCATGGTGCTGATGCTCCGCTCGCTGGGCATCGCGGCCCGCAACGTGACCGGCTACTACGGAGGCACGCTCACCAACGCGGGCTACTACGCGGTCCGCGCGGGCGACGCGCACAGCTGGGTCGAGGTGTACTTTCCCGGCGTCGGCTTCGTGCAATTCGATCCGACGCCTGCCGGCGACCGCGGCGGCCAGCTCGACACGCTCTGGGCGCGGGCGGTCCTGCTCTGGGATGCGCTTCAAGAACGGTGGCGCGTCCTGATCGTCGACTACGACCTGCTCTCGCAGATGCAGACTGCCCAGCGGGCCGCCGCGCTGATGAAGGAAGCGGGCCGGCGGCTCTCCGGCAAGGCAGGCGCCGCGCCGCGCCTGCGGCTTGCGCTCACGCTGGTGTTCGCGCTGGCGGCGGCCGGCCTGCTCGTCTGGGCGCTCCGGCGCGTGCGCTTCGCGCGCAGGCCCGGAGCGCGGCTCCTCGAGCAGGATCGCAAGCGTGCGCTCCAGCTCTGGCGGCAGGCGCGGGCGCGGCTGCGGCGCGCAGGCATCGAGGTCGAACCCGCGACCACCGCGCACGAGGTGGCGCGCAAGACTCCCGCGGCGGCGGAAGTCGCGCTTGCATACCTCGCAGCACGATGGGGCGGTTCAGAGTTGAGCGCCGATCGCGCACGGGCGCTCTTGCGGGGGCTCGACCAAAAGCTGGCCGCCGCAACCGCTGGGCCGTCCCCGGAGGCTTGACCCGTGCCCGAGCTTCCGGAAGTGGAGATTGCATCGCGGCAACTGCGGAGCTGGCTCTCGGGCCACCGCATCGAGCAGGCGCGCGCGGCCAGGTCGCGCGTGATTCGCGGTCAGGCTCCGCAGCGGTTTGCCTCGCTGGCGGGGCACCGGCTCGCGCGCATCGATCGCGTCGGCAAGTGGATGCTGCTCTCCTTCGACGGCGACGAGGGCCTCATCTCGCACCTGGGGATGACCGGGAAATGGATCCGCCGCACGAAGGGGCAGCCGCCGTCGCCGCACGTGCGCGCGACGCTCGAGCTCGACGACGGACACGCGATCGACTACCGCGATCCGCGCCTTTTCGGCCGCCTCGTCCGCGGCAAGATGGAGCAGCTGCGCCGTTTTCCCTCCTGGCGCGCGCTCGGACCCGATGCGCTGCTGGGGATCGACAGCGACAAGCTGCACTCCGCTCTGGCGCGCACGCAGCGATCGCTCAAGGACGCGCTGATGGACCAGCGCACGCTGGCCGGGCTGGGCAACATCCACGTCAGCGAGGCGCTACACCGGGCGAAGCTCGATCCGCGCCGGTCCGGGTCGACGATGTCGCCGAAAGAATCGGAGCGGCTGGTCGCCGCCATCGGCGAGGGCATCCGTTTTGCGCTCGCGCTCGAGGACAGCCCCGAGCCGATCACCTACGTCGAAGAGGGCGGAGAAAACCGCTTCCTCGTCTACGACCACGCCGGCGAGCCCTGCTCGACCTGCCGGACGCCGATCGAGCGCATCGTGCAGGGCGGCCGCAGCACGTACTTCTGTCCGCACTGCCAGCCGCGCTGGAAGAAGCGGAGGCGTTGACGGCGTGGCCGCTCATTCTCTGCTCTGCGGTTCCGGCGCGATCGGACGATAGAGGTAGGTGAGCTTCAATTCTCCGCTCTTCGCCTTCGCCAGCGCATCGGGCCCGATGCGGAACATCTTCGCACCCGTCGGCGGCAGGCGCGCGGCGGCCCACTTGAGCGTCTGACTCGCCCAGATCGAGAACATCGGCCGCTTGCGCATCTTGTCCGCCGCCCGCCAGAACGTGACGTACGCATAGAGCATCGCTGGCAACAACTCGCCCGGCGGCGCCTCCTTGAGCCGCAGCACCATGCAGTCGGTGCGCTCCTCATCGATCTGCGACCAGCCCGCGAAGGGACCGGCCGGCTGCGGGTGCGCCACGATCTCCGCGCAATGCTTGCGGTGCAAAAGGTAGACGCGCCGCTCCCCCGGCAGCGACTCACGCCGCTCCAGCGCCGAGGGTTCCTCGAGCAGCATCCGCGGATCGCCGCGCAGGTAGCGTCCGTGCGAAACCGACAGCCCCGGCTCGCGCGCGGAAATGCCCGCGATCAACTCGTCCGCGTCCCGCCCGGTGAGAAACGCCCAGAGTTGTCGTGCCGGCATCGCGCGCACCATCGCACGAATCCGGCGCCGCTCACTCGATCACCACCCCCAATGGGTCCACCTGGCCCTCGTCGGCGCTCACCAGCATCTCGAATTCCCCTCTGCGCACGAACTGGGCGAAGAGCCGCGCGCCGGAGACCTCCTCTCCACCCGGCAGGCGCCACTGCACCGTGGCAGCCTCGCCATCCGCGGCGCTGAGTGCGCATCCCGCACCGGCGCGCACGTGCAGCTTGCCGTCTGAACTCAATGCGCAGCCGTCGCCTTGCACGGCGACCAGCGGCTCGCTCCCGATCTGGAGCATGACTGCGACCGTCTCCCATTCTCCGATCGCGCTCCGAAGAGTGATGCTGCCGGAGTGCGGGCCCGGCGCGAGCTTCGAAGGATCGACGCGCACCAGGAGGCGCGCCGGCGTCTCGCCTCGAGTCTGTTTCAAGAGGATCCAGGGCTCGCTGGCTTCCGCGGTCCACCCCTTGACGCCTCCGCCGTCCGCGCGCACGAAGAAGCTCTGCGCACGTGGAATCCGCCCGGGCCGCCCTCGAAAGTTGATCGCATCGCGAGAGAGCTTCAGAGGCCCCGATTCACCGGTTGCTCCCTCGAGCGCGTCGAGCGCGCGCGCGGCGTCGATCCGTCCGTAGAGCACGCCGTCTATGGGGATCGCCGAGGCGAGCAACGCCCTGCGCACGTCCTGGAGCGACGCAGCGGGATGCGCGGACCAGAGCAGTGCGGCGACGCCCGAAACGTGCGCGCTCGCCATGCTGGTCCCGTCGTAACGCTCGTACTGTCCCGGCGCGGTAGTGGAAAGGATTCCGACTCCCGGCGCGGCCACCAGCGCGCCGCGATTCGAGAAGCTCGCCAGCAGATCGCCGGGCGCGGAGGCCGCGGCGGAGAGGACGTTGTCGAAGTGGAGGTCCGCCGGAAACTCCGGGCCTGCCTCGGACCCGTTTCCCGCCGCCGCCACGACGAGCGCACCATTTTTTCCGGCGCGCGCGATCGCTCTGGCCAGCGCCTGGCTCACGCCGCCGCCACCCCACGAGGCGTTGATCACCCGCGCGCCGTGGTCGACCGCGAAATCGATGGCGCGCGCCAGGTCGTCGCTGCGTCCGCCCTGGGGGCCGAGAGCGCGCAGCGCCATCAGCGCCACCCTCCAGTTCACGCCCGCGACGCCGAGGCGATTGTCTCCCTCGGCCCCGATGATTCCGGCGACGTGCGTCCCATGCCAGCGATCGACCCACGCAGCGGGCGATGGATCGGCGCGTCCCTCGACGAAGTCAAAGCCATTCACGTCATCGACGTAACCATCTCCGTCGTCGTCGGCGCCGTTCCCCGCGATCTCGTCGGGATTCACCCAGATGTTCGCGCTGAGATCCGGGTGGGCGATCGCCACGCCGTCATCGATCACCGCGACCGTGACCGCGCGATCGCCCGTGGTGCGTTCCCACACCGCGGGAGCCCCGATGGCGGAGAGTCCCCACAGGTCCTTGAAGCGCGGGTCGTTCGGCGCGCGGCTGGCCTGGTACATGAAGACGGGTTCGGCAAACTCGACGCCCTCGTTCCGCGACATCGCCTCCGCCGCCGCGGCAGGATCGTCCCCGGGCTGGAGAGGCACTCGCAGGAGCGGCGCCTCGCCAGGCGGCGCAAGCGAACCG